>Ga0307505_10001155_pt1 | contig 22978 bp, 22 predicted proteins | sample 23_S_MG_FD_202183 | JGI IMG/M metagenome (GOLD analysis project Ga0307505, IMG submission 202183) | Soil microbial communities from Populus trichocarpa stands in riparian zone in the Pacific Northwest, United States - 23_S | ecosystem: Environmental > Terrestrial > Soil > Riparian zone > Trees...
TTGCGATTGGTATTGGAAAAAAGACGGCTGAAGATGGCCACGCTGGATGATCTAAACGATCCGTTCGAGCAGCTCTGCGCAAGCGCTGTTGATAAAAAGGGCAGGATGACAATTTTTGCGCGTGCGCGAAAGATTGCTAGTGACTGGGCCGTTCTCTGCTTTTCCGAGAAGATGGACCACCCGTTGATGTGGAGTCACTACGCAGACAAGCACAAGGGTCTCTGCCTCGCATTCGAAATTCCAGCGAGTCACTTGCGAAAAGTTCACTACATGCGGGCAAGGTTGATCGGCGCAAGCGTTCCTAAAAAGTTCGGAATGCCAGATAGCGCGGATCACAAATCGAACCCATTGTTAGTTAAGTACAGTGGATGGAAGTATGAGTGCGAGCAGAGAATCATCGTCCGGAAGTCTGAGCTCGTCAGTGGCGTGACCCCAGATGGTTCTCCGGCACATTTCATGGAATTCTCTAGCAACCTTTCATTGCGGCAAGTATGGGTAGGGCACAGATCCAGCATCAAGAGAGAGACGCTCCGCAACTTGCTCGTCGCCTCGCTTGGAGAAGATGCTTCCGCCGACATCCTGCAGAAAAAGGCACGACTTGCATTCAGATCTTATCGCGTGGTCGAACAGGAGAAGCAGGCGGGTTGGGCTTAGGTTCGGTCTCAATCGGCGCCCAAAATTAAGCGCGCCGGAAAGGAACGGCGCTCAAGGGCTAGCGATGTCCTGCTGGGACCGCCATGCCGACCCGAGTTCTCGGCGATCGGGGATTCCCCCTATCACGGCCACTGGCCCAGCCCTGCATTTGGCTCGAGCCCGATTAGACTACAGGTCCTCGCAGGGGCATGTAACACGCTTGGCGACACTCCGCGCGCTCACAACACCATCCCACTAGGCCGGGTAGAACCTGCTCCCGTTCGAGCTATTGCATCAGCGGCTGGTTCCCGGGGAAGGTAGCATGTCCGCTTGGCATCTAATGTCAACTATATGAAATGTCTGCGCATACCGGAGCTAGTCGCCGCCGATTGGTGGGCTGTCGTTGGCTCGCGGCCAGGCGCGCCTGCCAAGTCGCCAAGTGGCGCTAAGCGCCGCAATCGGACAGTCTTAGGGACGAGGCGAACCGAGCCAGCCAATGCCCGGGAAGATGCAGGACTTGACTATTGGCGGTATCCTAGGTCAAAAACTCGATAGAAATGCCGACCCACGACAATTGGCTCCGCACTGAAATCAAATGTGTCGTTCCATCGTGCGGTACGGGTTATCGCCAGCTCTGCGAACGCTCTCGTCAACGCTAACGTATCGTTGGAGGCACTGCACCACTTGCCGACACGTTTCTTTCGGAGAATAGAATGGCGACGGAACATGCGCTTAAAAAGAAGAACAGAACAGTATTTGGTGCGCTATTAATTATTTGCGTGATTGCATCGTGCTACGCGGTGTTGATGAGTCCCATGAGTGACGATCTCGCTTATTTGGTGGGATACAATCTATTACCAGCCATGGTTGGTGGGTTCTTGTACATGGCGATAACCAAGCCATATCGATCAGCGCAGTTAACAGCGGTTGGGTTTGCGACAATCTTTGCGACACTAATTATAACAAACATTGCTCACACACATTATATTCGTGGGGTTGCAAAAGATACACTCGCGGACATTTTATTAGTCACGAAAGGCGAAGACTCACTGAACAAGAGTGGCATGAGTACCACGGTAAAGAGTGTTGGGGATATGGAGTTAAAAACGGATTTAGGGAAGTTAATGGGAGAATTAAAGAGCGAAGGTGAAGCCATCCTAAGGGACTATCAATCGGAGCTAAACTCTTTAAGAGTGGAAGATCTAATGGATCAAAGTAATCCATCATTCAAAGATAATCTCGAACTACTAAAAACTTCAACTTCAAGGCTCCAAATTGTTATTCGTAAGTATAAGGAACGCCAAGATGATCTTTTCTCCACTCTGCCACGTAGAATGGAAGAAGTATCTGTTCCGCGCGGTATGAGGGATGAATTTACTAGGAGTTTTGAGTCAAGTGTGAAATCGACAAACGCAACGCGTAATGAGTTCTGGGAGTCACAGTTGGCGTTCGCCGACGCTGTTAGTGACTACGCGCTGTTTCTGAAGCAAACTGAACACAGATGGTTTTTAAAGGATGGGAGAGTTTTGTTTGGATCGACGAGAGATTTGAATGAATATGAATCCCACTGGGGTGTAATTAATCAAGCGATCGAGCGCGAGGAGCTTGCTATTTCTGCGATGAGTGGTTCGATGCAAGAGAAGATCAACGAACTTTATAGGATTGAGGTCCGGTGAGTCGAAGCTATAGCACTAGTCTTGTTTTCGCTGCTTGACTACTTGATCGGAGGTTGGAATCTGAACTCCGCTCCGGCGAGCGGGCTGCTGGGCGGTTATAGGGTAGGGGGGCGGAACTGGGACACCCACAATTCCCTTCGCCTATTTTGGGTGTCGCGAATCTTTCAAATGCTGTGCCCAACAGGAACGCCAAGACGATTTCCCGCAGGCGCCACTGTCCTCACGTCGAGGGATGGCGCCATGACCACCGCCTTGTCGATCCGGCACCAGCTGGTTTCAGCACGACCAGGCCACCCATCATTCCGTAATTCTCGCGGCCGCTGACGAAGTGCGTTCCTGTAAACCCGGGTCGCGCGATCCCGGCGCACGCTGCGTCTAGGCGCTACACGCAAATCGTAACGACACCCTCCAGGTGCGGGGGTTCAGCAGCCGCCCTGCATGCTGGATATCGCGTAGCGCGCAGGGGTGCCCGGTATGAACAGCCCGACGGCCACGTGCAACGGGTGCCAGAACGGTGATTCGTTCGATCTGCCGATCAGCATGGCGTTCCAGCCGATCGTCGACTTCGCGGCGCGGCGCATATTCGCCTATGAGGCGCTCGTGCGTGGCGTGGATGGGGCCGGCGCGGCCACCGTGCTGGGCCAATTGACGGAAGCCAATCGCTATGGATTCGATCAGCGCTGCCGCACCACGGCGGTCACGCTCGCCTCCGAACTCGGCATGGCCGGTACGGGCGCGTATCTGTCCATCAACTTCCTGCCCAACGCGGTCTACGAACCGCGCGCGTGCATCCGGCTGACCTTGGAAGCCGCCGCGCGAACCGGATTCCCGCTCGACCGCATCCTGTTCGAATTCACCGAGCAACAGAATCTCGACACGGCCCATGTGCTTCGAATCTTGCGCACCTACCGCGAGATCGGCTTCAAGACCGCGATCGACGACTTCGGTGCCGGCTATGCTGGCCTCAACCTCCTGTCCCAGTTCCAACCGGACTTCGTGAAGATCGACATGGAGCTGATCCGCGACATCGACCACAGCACGGCAAAGCAGAAGATCGTGCGAAACACGCTGCGCTTGCTGGACGACCTCGACATAACGCCGATCTGCGAGGGCATCGAGACAGCGGAGGAATACGCCGCGTTGCGTGACATGGGGGTCGCGCTGATGCAGGGTTACCTGATTGCGCGCCCCGCGCTCGCCCGATTGCCTGCTGTCGAGTGGCAGGATTGAACGGCCGGAAAGCGAACGGGCTGTCCAGCCACCAGCTGCTTCATGCCTCGTATTCCTCGGCGATGCGCGCGAGCTGCTGATCGATCTGGGCGGCGAGGTCGCGGAAGTGGGTTCGCGCGGCGCGCCGATTCAGGCGGCCCAGGAATGCGCAGAACGCGAGCACGATCGTTGCGTATATGAGGGTGCCGGCCGTCGCTCCAGCGGCAGCGAGGTTCAGCCCGATCACGCCGATCGCGCACGGTGCCAGATACCAGATCCAGACTTGTTCGAGCATCCGTGCCTGGGCCAACATCGCGTCGCGTTGCTGGGTCAGGTACACGATCAGGGTCAGTTCCGGACGCGGCTGCGCCATGCGCCGGCGCACGCGCCAGAAGTGCCACGGAACATAGATCACCCACGCGGTCAGCCACAGGCTGAAAAACGTCGCGAGCCAGTCCGCCCGCGCGCCGGCGCGCCAGGCGGCGTAGCCGAACACCGGCACCAGCAGCACGGCGATGATCGTTTCCAATCGATCGCGGCGCTTGACCAGATTGCGCACCTTCGACTCACGTTGCCGCACGTCGGCGAGCATTTCACTGTCGGACACGGGCGCGACGGCGTCGCTCGTGTTCTGCCATTGCCGACGAATCTGATTCCAGTCCATCACGTGTCCTCCAGGAATCGTGCTTCAAAAGCCTGCCGAAGGCGCGTCATGCGGATCGCGACCGCGTTCGGGCTCAGGCCAAGAACGTCTGCGATCTCCTCGCGCTCCAGACCTTCGAGATCAAGCAGCAGCACACCACGTTGCACCGGTTCCAGTGTTGCGATGAACGCTTCGAGCATCCGCATCGGGTCGACCGGGTCGCCGGCATCGCCGTGCTCTGCGATGCCATCCAATTGCTGGTGCATGAGCTGTGGTTTGCGCCGGTGACTGAGCGCGGTGTTGAGCGCAACGCGGTACACCCATGTCGAACGTTGCGCGCGTCCTTCGAAGCGGTCGTTGCTGCGCCACAGTTGCAGGTGGATCTCCTGCAACAGGTCCTGCCAGTCGCCTGGCCCGGCATAGTGGCGCGCGAGTCGTACCAGCGCGGTGTGGTTCTCGCGCAGCATCTCGGCAAAGCGCTGCTCGCGTTCGGTCGGGATCATGGCGTCCAGTCGTTCTGCATAGATGGTATTGGTCGCGGGCAGGGGCGGATTCTTTCAAGTCGATGGGATGAAGACACAGTCCCTTTCGATCGGACGATCTCTTCGGTCGCGTTTTCCGACGCCCGACTCGTTCCGGGCCCGCCGAGAGCATTGCGCAGCGCCGGCCTGCCAACGTGGCATTCGCGCGGAAGTTCGAGCCCGCCTGCTCGTGGCCGGCGTAGTGCGCACCTTATGCATGAGCCGCACGCGACGCCGTCGCTGGCCGACCCGATCGCCAGACGAATCAGGTGTTTTCGGTAAACGACCGGGCTCCCGTGCGATTCGAAGGATTCCTTGAGGGTTTCCTGATGTCTTGCGCAAGTCTCCCCGGCCATGCCGGCCCATGCTTCCTGCCAGGCGTTCCGGTTTGCGGTACGCCATCCGGGAGGGCAAGGCGATGGGCAGATACATCAAGAGGACGGTGGTCGGACTGATACTTATGCTCGCCGCTGGCGGGGGATCGGCGCTCGCGGAGACGATCCTGGTCAGCCCCGGCGAGGTCGATGTCGCGCCAAATGGCCTGTGCAGCCTGATCGAGGCGATCGAGAATGCCGAGGCCGACGCCGCCGTGCATGCCGATTGCCCGGCCGGCAGCGGGCCGGACCTGATCCAGTTGCCCGGCGGCACGGACTACGTACTGACCACGCCACGCGTGGCCGGCACCGGTGGCGCGCCCGCCACCGGCCTGCCCGAGATCACGACAGTGCTGGTCATCCGCGGCAACCAGACCGTCATCCGGCGCAGTAATGCGCCCGGCACGCCGCCCTTCCGGCTGCTCGCTGCGTTGGGGGCCGACCTGACCCTCGATGGAATTACGTTCCGCGGCGGTCGGGTCGGGCCGCACCCGTTACTGGGCGGTGCCGCGGTGTACCAGCGTGGCGGCCGGCTGCTCGGTGAGCGCGTGGGTTTCGAAGACAACGCCATCACAGGCCCCGGCCGAGGTGGCGCGCTCCAGGTCGGCGGCAGTTCCACCCTGCCGCGGACGCAGACCACCCTTCGCGACTGCCGTTTCGCGGCCAACGCGGTCCAGGCCGATACGGCCAACAGCAACCTGGGAGGCGGCGCGATCAGTGTCGATGGGGCCACCATGACGATCGAGCGCTGCGCGTTCGTCGACAATCGGGCCGGGCCACTCGCGACGGGACCGACCAGTGCCGGCGGCGTCGGCGGAGCCATCCATGTCACCGGCGTCGTCCCCGCTCCGGGCATCGACGATACCGAGGTGTTCATCAGCCACACCACGATCTCGGGAAATGTCGCCCGTCAGGGCGGGGCGATCGCCGCCGTGGTCGAAACGACAGGGCTCTCGCTCCTGGTCGGGCTCGACTACGTCACCGTGACCGGCAATCGCGCCGTCGGTGGCACCGGAGCCGGGCTGTGGGGCACCGGGCTGGGAACGGTCGCGTTCGCGTACGGCAGCAGTGTCATTCACGGCAATGGCACCACCGTGGCATCGCGCGACTGCCTCGCGGCCAGCGCCGGGGTCTGGTTCCAGTCGCTGTGGCGCAACCTGCTGGACCCGGACGACCTGTGCCCGTTCGATCCGGAACTCGACATCCTCGATGCAAACCTCGGCACGCACCTGGACCCGAACCGGATAGACGACGCGCACGCGCCACGCGTAGGTGGCGCCCTGATCAACGCCAGTGGACTGGGTTGCACGCCTGGGGTCAGCCGCGACCAGAAGCGGCGGCTGCGTGCGAACGGACCGGGTCTGGGTGGGAACTCGTGCGAGATCGGCGCGATCGAACTGTACGGCGACGATGGCAGCGACCGGATATTCGCCCACGGGTTCGAGAGCGTGCCGAACTGAGACGATGCCGAACCCCTCCCACTCAGCGCAACCATGGACGATGCCCAGCCGTTCGCGAATTCCAGGTTTCTCGTGCTGCCATGTCTGCTGTTCTGAGCCAAGCGAAATGGGACAGCAGGAATCCTGCGTTGGAATCGGATGATGCCTTCGTCGCGTTTCCTCGCCCGCCGACGTGATGCGTTCCTGCCTCTTGGGGTGCGTCGACTCACACGAACCGTCGCTGTAGTTGCTGGCCTGCGTGCGTGTCTGTCAGGAATCGTTACAAGCCTCCAATAACCCGATTGAGAAAAATGAGGGCAAGCCCAGTCAGGATCAGCAACGTCAATGCGATCAGCGTCAGCACGAGCCCGCCGGCCCAGCCCAGCGGTTGACCGACTGATGTCCTGGCAAAATTGCCGAAGTACCAACTACCAAGCAGAAGCACGACAACGACGACAACGGCCGAAACGACGCCGCCCGAGACATGCCCCGATGCGATGACTGTGTTCGCCCTGATACCGAGCACGACGACGGTGAGAAGGAATGCGAACAGGAAGCTATGTCCCCAACTCAGCTTCGTTCGTTTGAACACGAAAGCTGCCAACTTGAAGTACAAGCCGTACATCGCCAGAGCGACAAGGGACAGCACGATCAGCGGAATGAATGACATTGGGTATCCAAGCCATGTTGCGGAATGGTGAGACCGAGGAGACATCCGCTCGAAAGGGTGATCGCTTCAGTCCGGTTGCCGTTTTCTGAAAGCCTGTCAGGCGCGCATCGCGAGCCGGCCCAACCGCGTCAGGCCCGGACTGAACTGAAGATCGGCAGGAAGGATCGTCTTCGGATTGGGCGCGTAGTCGCCTTTCGAGGCCCGCATCGACGCATCGAGGCCCAGCTGTGCGCGCGCCTGAAGGACGAGTTCGTCGATGTCGCCCTCGTCGTGTTCGGCGGTGGCTTCGAACGGGTTGTGGCCTCGCGTCTGCGGGCGCGAGCGCTTGTAGTCGTCGAGGCTTTCGATCAGCAGCGCGGCCAGGTCGATTCTGGGGAGCGGCGTGCCCTGCACGGGGCGCGTGATGATCTTCAGGCGCAAGGCGTGTGCCGGCTTCGTCGCGGCTTCATCGAAGCCGCGGTAAACCAGCTCGCTGCAGACCACCTGGTTTGAATCGTTGTTGATCACGAGATCCAGAGCCACGCGCACGAATTCACGAAACGCGGGGTCGCCCGGAATCTTGTTGCGCACCGCGCACGCAATGCCGAGCGTGAACAGCGAGGTCATCGGATATGGCCGGCCAAGATAGGTGTTGATCGAAGCGAGCATCGCCGCGCGATCCTTGTCGTTGCCCGGATCCGGCCGCAACGGACGATAGACATCGATGAACTGGAAATTCGCCACCATCCGCGTGCGTTCGGGCAGGCCAGCGTGCCGCACACCGGCTGCGGCTGCCTCGATCAACTGTCCGCCCTCAACGACCATGGCCGCATGGCTGTATTCGCTGTCGCCGACCCAGGCAATCAATTTCGACAGTTCGCCCTTGCCCATGTGGAGCAGGACGTCTCCGGGCTTGAGTGCATCGATCGACAACGGCTGTGATGCTTGGGTCATGTTCGAGTCCTCGTCAGGCGTTGGAACTGGAAAGCGGGTGGATGCCGACGCGATTGCGGCCTTCGGCCTTGGCGCGATACAGCGCTTGATCGGCACGATCCACGAGTTGTTCTACGGTCGATGAGTCGTTGCCCAGGCAGGAAACGCCGATACTTGCAGTGAGCGTCAGCTCGATGCCTTCGGCATTGATGACCAGGCCTTCGACAAGCCGACGCAATCGCTCACCGATCGCGGCGGCCTCGTCCTTGTTCGTTTCCGGAAGGATCGCGAGGAATTCCTCGCCGCCGTAGCGACCAAAGTGCTGTCCGTCCTTCAACGAGGATGCGACCGCGCTGGCGACGGCCTTCAGGCAGGCATCGCCGGCAAGGTGCCCGTGCCGGTCGTTGATGGACTTGAAGTGGTCGATATCGATGAACAGCAAGGCGAGCCGGCCCCCGTCGGTGCGTACCCGGTCTGCCAGCTCGGCAAGGCGCGAATCCAGTGCGCGCCGATTGAGCACGCCGGTCAGACCGTCATGTTCCGCCAGTCCGTGCGCGATATCGCGTTCGCGACGCGCGTGCAGGGTCGAATCGGCAAGACCGATCACGATGACGATGCTCGAAAATGCCATCGTGAAGGGGTATCCGTACTCGATCCAGGCCGGATGCGGGAGCAGGAGGAGAATCTGGGTGACGCGAAAAATCGTGAACGCGACTTGTGGCATCCATGCGACAAGAAAGAAGCGCGAGGCACGATTTCCATACCCTGCGACCCGTGCGACGGTTGCGAGGGCGAGCAGCGAGCTGAGCAGGAAAAGGAGATTGAGCAGATTCTGCAACAATGGCGCCAGCCCCGGCCACGGCAGGAGCAAGAATATTGCCGCCACGCCGTAAGGCCAGCGAAATGCGCCAAGGATTGCGGCAAGGCGCGGCGAGTTCCTGCGCAGGTTGCAGAATTCGATGATGAAGGCGATCGAGATCGCCGCGCTCGCCGTCGCGAAGAACCATGCCGCCCGCTGGCCGAATGGAGCAAGCGCGCTTCCCCCTGGCACGTCGTAGATCTCGCCTGAGACGAGCAATTGGTAGACCAGTTGCAATCCGGCATAGGCGACGAAATAGATCAGCACACGATCGCGCAATGCAAGCCACAGACACAGCCCGACCAGCACCATGACGAACTGGATGCTCGCGAATGCGGTGACGATGCGGACATGATTCAGGTCGCTGGCCTGGTAGCGCGCCAACTCGGTGAGGGCGACCCGCGGACGCGTCGTCGTCAGCACGGGATCCGCCGCCAGATAGACGGGCTGGTCCGACCGGATTCCCGCAGGGAGCGTGACGGTCAACGCATGGCGGGAAAATCGTGCGGATTCGTTCGGCATTTCGTGCCACAACGGTCGCTCGCGATAGTCCGGCGGGGCATGCAGCCGGAACCGTGTGTAGCCGGCGTCCGCAATGCTCAGGACCGGCGGTTCATGGCCCACCCAGTCGGAATTCAGTGAAATCCGGAACCAGCGCGTCGCGGTCGTGGATGTCGCCAGCTCGCCACCCGGCAGTGCCACGAAGTCGCGATCCAGCGTGCCGGAAATCACCGCTTGCGTGGGTGCCGATACGCCGACCGGAAGCTCGGCAATCGTCAACGACGTCGATGCACGCAGCGACTCGCTCGCTTCCGCCAGGCATGCAATCGTCGCAACGAAAACGCACGATGACAGGATCGCGGTGAAGGATCGCGCCACGCCAGGTCCCCTGATGGCGGCAGAAGGCCGAACGCCGCCTGCGCGGCGTCATATTAACCACACACTCGCACCGGCGACAGGCGGGAGCCCTGAAAAGTCCCGAACGACCAGAAAGCCAGGGAAACCAGAAAGTCCGTGGTACCCAAAAGCCAGAAAAACCATGCTGCCCAGGAATTTTCGTCCAAGGTCGACAGCCTGGACACATCGCCTCACGTTCGGCTCGGGATCGCAAGTGCACCAGTGCTACGCCGGGTGATCGTTGATCGCATTCCCGTGCTGCCGCCGCCGGCCTTCTCATGCTGTGCATGCAATAAAAAGCGGGCGGAGTTGTGTTTCAAGAACGCAGAGTCACGCCGACCCCATTGTTCAGCACTATCACCATCGTGGTGTCTTCCTAGGCGCCCTGTCTTTCGGGTTCGTGCACCTTGACTACCGTTCGTCCCGGGGGCGTAGCCTTCCAATGTTCCGAGGTACGTTGATCTTGACCCATCGCACCGACATGTCCGGATTGAAGCGAAGCACGGATTCAATGGCTGACCCGAGGGCATCGCATTCAGTGCACCTGGGCGCCAGAAGCTGGACGAAGAGCAAGCCGCCCGGCGGCGCTCTGAAGGAAAATGGCTCGCTGAGCATTGAAGCAATCGAGCATCGATCAAGCTCCGGAATCTGGTAGCCCGCATCCCCAACTATTTCGTACCAGAACGCGTCGTTCTCGGCTTGAACGAAGAGGTCGCCCGATAGAAGAGAGCTATTGCGCTGCCACGAACTGACATAGCCTCCCGTTTCGTCGAAGACGTAAAGCAGCGGTATGACGTCGGAGGCGTGAGGCTTGGCGATTGCAGTCAGATGCTCAGGCTTTCCCGCCAGGCCAGGGCCGTGAGTCGCCGGAGGATCTGCGATCCGTTGTGTCGGCGCCGCAAGATCGCCCGGCACACCGGAGCATTCTTCCGGCAAGTTGTCCCGGGACGAATAAATCGAGCATGCGCCCATGAAGGTCACCAGGATGGCAGATATCGCTCGCAACGACTGATGGCGCATTGGTCACCTGACGAGTGGCGGGAGCACGTACATTCAATGTTCTTGTCCGTAGGGGCCTCGTCTGTGAATCGACGCCAGAGTCCCGACCGGGCTCCTTCTGCAGCGTCAATGCCATCTAACGCCGCCGCGGCAAGAACGAACTTCAGGAGGCTTCCATGGCTCTCCCCTCGGTCCACTTGAAACACGGCCGTATCCCAGTGACTCGCGGAGAGACGCAGCAGCTTGTTTGTAGCCTGGCACGATCCGCATGAGCAAGTGTTCCTCATCGGCTTTCCAACGCGCTGCGGCATTCAAAGCTGCTTCGATCAACTTCCGCAGTTCAATGCGATCTTGCTCATCTGCCTGGTACGCGGCTGGTCATCCTCGAACCGTTGGCAGAATTCCTGTGAGCCAAGCCCGCTGGTGGCGATGAAAGCACTTTGCCGCTTTTCACTGCCACTGCGCAGGGCACGGGTGCAGCCTTCGGCCTCAACTTTCGCGCCGCGTGGTCACCAGCCGCAGGAACGTCTCGTGCTGGTAGCGGCTCATCCGCAATTGCTGTCCGTTGTCCATCGTTACTACGTGATAACCGTTGAACCATGGGTCGATCGCCCGGATCCGGTCGATGTTGACGATCGCCGAACGATGTACCCGCGCAAACCGGCGCGGATCGAGCCGCGTGGCCAGCGCCGCCATCGTCTCGCGGAGCTCGTGCACCTTGCCCTGCGCGTGGAGCTGCACGGTATTGCGATTGGCCCGGATCCAGACGATGTCCTCCACGTCCAGCAGCACGACGCGCTCGTCCTCGCGCACGGGGATGCGATTCAGGTAGTGGTCGCGCTGCTGCAAGGCCTCCAATGCCTGCGCGATGCGCGCGCCAATGTCGGCGTCGGTGCCCCGAGCGGCTGACAACCTGGCCTTCACGCGTCGCAAGGCATCGGCGAACCGCTCGCGGGAGAACGGCTTGACCAGGTAGTCGACCGCATTGGCATCGAACGCGCGCACGGCGAACTGCTCGTAGGCAGTGACGAACACGGTCGCCGGCATCCGCGCGGCGCCGATGGTCGCCACGACGTCGAGGCCGGTGATGGCGGGCATCTGGATGTCCAGGAAAACAAGGTCCGGCGACCGGCTGCGGATTGCCTGGACCGCAGACACCCCGTCGCCGCATTCGCCGGCCAACTCGATGTCGTCGTCCTCGCGCAGCAGGCGCACGATGGCATGTCGAGCGATCGGCTCGTCGTCGACCACGAGGGTGACGATCTTCATGCCGGCTCCAGCTCCGGTGCATCCTCCGGATCGTCGAGCAGGCGGAACGGCAGGCGGATGCGACAGGCCACGCCCTCCGGCCAGGTGACGTCCAGGCGTACCTGCGCGGCATCGCTGTAGAGTTCCTGCAGCCGCAGGCGCGTGTTCGACAGGCCGATGCCGTGTCCCGCGGGGGAATCGCCGCGCCCTTCCAGCGTGCTGTTGCGGTTGCGCACCTCCAGGCAGAGGCTGTCGCCTTCGCGCCGGCTCTCGATCTCGATGCAGTCGGCACCGATGCGTTCGCCGATGCCATGACGGATCGCGTTCTCGACGATCGGCTGCAGAATCAGGCTGGGGACCGCGCAGTCCAGGGTATCCGGTGCGATGTAGATCCGCGTCGTCAACCTGTCCTTGAAACGCGTGCGCTGGATGCCGAGGTAGAGGTCCAGCAGCACCAGTTCCTGGCGCAGGCTCACCTCCTGCCCATCGTAATCCTCAAGGAAAGCACGCAGCAGCTCGCTCAGCCGCAGGAGCATGTCCTCCGCCGACAGCGCATCCTCGGACAGCAGCGTGGAAATCGCATGCAACGTATTGAACAGGAAATGCGGCTGCAGCTGCGTGCGCAACACCCGCAGGCGCGATTGCGCCAGCTCCGCGGCCAACCGGCTCGCCTCGAGTTCGCGCCGGCTCTTCTCGGCCTGAAAATGCAGCGCCTGTCGGATCGCCAGCAGCGCCCAGTAGGTGAGCATGCCGGTGGCGGCGTGCTTGCTGACGAAGTGGCGGAACTGCTCAGCGAATCCGCTGGGTTCGAACCACGTGGACGCCAGCGCACCTATCACCAGTGCCAGCATGGTCACCCCGGCGCTGGCGGCCGCGTGTGTGGCCACCGCTCGCAGTCGCTCCGGGCCCTGGATCGAATGGCGCTCGGCGATCCGGAACACCAGCGGCGCCAGTGCGGCCCAGGGAAGCCACTGGATCACCGCCCATCGCAGATAGGTCAGCGGTGGCCACATGCTTGCGTTGAGTGCATCGTGCACGCAGCCCTGGACCGCGAACACGAACGCCACGAGCAGCCATAGGCCGAGGTAACGGTACAGGCCAATTTCGGTGCTGCCGAGGCGGACCTTCATCGCGCACTTACCTTGGAGGATGCCCGCATCGTATGCGCATCGTTGCATGCCGCAAAGCGCCGTGACACCCCGCTACGATTGGTACATCCGCCACTACGATTCGTCCCGAAACGCTTTCCCCAAGGCCCTCGCTCCAGCCTGATGCAGGTGCCGGTCTGCACGCGATCCACCACCCGCCGCCGGACCATATCCTCGCATCCGGGAGAAGCACCATGCAGCTGATCTACTTCGCCGCGCTGGCGGCCCTGCTCGCCGTCTCCACTGCCAATGCAAATGCCGAGCGCAGCGCCGGACACTACTTCGTGCTGTTCAACGCTACCCACGACAGCATGACCGCGCTGTCCGTTGCCCCTGCCGGCAGCGCCGACTTCCGTCCGGTCGGCATCAGCACACCGCTGCACGGCGGCAACACCGCGACGACCCTATGGCTGGAAACCGCCAACAGCGGCTGCCTGCGCGACCTCCGAGTCGAGTTCCGCGGCGGCCGCACCCTGGTCTACCGCGACATCAACGTATGCCGCCACCACCAGTTGCGCATGACTGCGCGGGATGGCCGGCGCCAGTGAAACGACGCATGGCGCGTGAGCAACCATGTCCTGTACCGGCTCGGGCAGCGAAACGGGATCGAGCAAGAAGCAGCCCGGGACAACCACAGTCTGAGCGGGAGTCGGGCGATCATGCCGCACATGTCTGGCATGACGACGAAGGCCCCCGCGGGAAATCGTCTCGACGAGTGCAGGAGAACGCCGGAATTGTGGATGTCCCGGCTTCTTCCCGCAGTTCATGCTCCACCAGCGTGAGTCGCTGATCTTGCGTTGAGTCTCCTGGCGACATCCGCGGCCCCGTTTCCAATCCTGGAATGGAGACATTGTCCTATGGGTGCGCAGGTGACCATTTCGCCCCTAGAATGGCTTTGCCGATTCGGCAGGGGTCGGGAAAGGTAACGCCGAAGACGCGCAACAGTGTGGATGCGGGTGGGAGGTCGGAAGCGGTTTTCCACATTGCCGATTCCATGTGTATGGCAGTCCTCCGCCGGGCAATGCGGAGGTGTCGAGGCTCAGGGGAGGACGAGATGCCAGACTCAGCAAGGTTTCGACTGGCCAGGAGAAGCCCGAGCGAGGCCCTGGCGGGATTCGTCTTCGTTGAACTGCTCATAGTCGTGGCGATCCTCAGTATTCTCATGGCCATCGCCTTGCCGGCCTATCTCGACTACGTGTACCGCGGCAAAGTCTCCGAGAGCCTGCAATTCCTTGGCGATGCGAAGAGTTCGATCAACGAGTTCCACTCGCGCTGGGGCCGCATGCCTGCCGACAACAACGAAGCCGGGTTGCGAGCGTCAGAGGAGCTGCGCGGCCAGTATCTGCGTGGCGTCAGCGTGAGCGACGGCACCCTGTTCGCGGCGATGGATCTCGGCCGGGATCGGAACGATCAACCCATCGAACGCACGCTCACCTTTCGCCCCTGGGTGAACACGAACGCTCCTGGGAGTCCGATCGTCTGGGCCTGTGGTCAGGATGATCCGGATCTCCCGGACGGCTATCACACCACGGGCAAGGTTGCCCCCAATCCCGTGGATAGCAAATGGTTGCCCGCGATTTGCCGGGATTGAATCGGAAATTCTCCGCTTTCCTTGAACCAGGGAATCTCGATGGCCAATGCATCCGGAACTCGTCGCCACGTCGCTGAAGTCTCGCGTCGGCTGGTGGCCTTGCTTGAGGAGTCCGTCACGCCGAAGGCCGCTGTCCGGATACTTGCTGCCGAGACGCTGGTTGCGCAGCAAATCGAGACCGATCCGGAATTTCCGTTGTCGTCGGCCCTCGGAAACACCATGGCCCGAGAGGGAATCGTTCCGAGGTCCATGGCTGCTGTCGCTGAGTATGTGCGCGCGTGTGAATCGCGGGGTCGGGGCGAATCGGCATTGCGACTGCTCGGCCGACAAAGCATAAGGCGTGCGGGCGGCCGAACTTCTCTTGGCGTCATGGGTGCCGAATTCGTGCTGCTGATTGTCGTGGTCCTGATTTATTCGATCTTTGTGTTTCCGCAGTTCGAGGCCGTATTCGACGCAGGTGATGCGCCCCTGCCTGCCTTCACCCGATTGGTATTCGTGCTGATCGGGACATCCAGTCCATTCCTCTATGTCGCCGTTCTCCTGGTTCTGATCTCTATCGTCTGGCGCACTTTTCCGCGTTTGTTTGGTCCGCTGATTTGGCCAGTCGACCGATTGTTGCTGGGGCTGCCGCTGGTGGGTCCGGCGATTCGCCAGAGCCACAGCGACAGGATATCCGGCTGGCTCGGATATGCGGCGGCCGATGAGGCGTCGCAGCGAGCGGCCCTCGAAGCGGCTGAGTCGTGGTACCAGGGCGATTCGCTCGGACGCGAATGCACTGCGGTCCTTCGTGCAGCGCAGCCCGGCAAGGCGCTGTCGGCGTGTCTCGCCGAAGCACGCGGATTCGATCGCGAATTTCGGGCGGTCGTTTCGATTCCGGATCGCGATGATTCGCTGGCGGCATTGCGTGCGCGATGGCGTGTCGCCGAGACGTTGCCGGAGCGCCAATCCGAGCTCGGGTCAGTGCTCGTGCATATCGCATTCGGCATCGTCGTCGCGGCCGTCGTGATCGCGATGTACCAGCCCATCTTCAGGCTGGGCTCCGTACTTTCAATCAACTAGCCACGACACGAGGCGGAGGAATATCGAATGTGTCAGCGAATTTCCGGATTCACCCTGATCGAACTGATGGTCGTCATTGCGGTCATTGGAATCCTTGCCGCGTTGTCACTGCCGAACTATCAGGATCGCATCATCCGCACGCAGGTGCAGGAGAGCGTCGTCTTTGTCGAGTTCGCACGTGAGTCCGTCGAGACGTTCTACGCCCGGACCCATCGCATGCCCGCCAACAATGTCGAAGCAGGTCTTCCGCCGGCAAGCAGGATTCTCGGAAATTTCATCACGCAAGTCGAAATAGCGGACGGCGCAATCAACGTTCAGTTCGGCAATCGCACCAGCGCGGCGCTCGTCGGCAAGTGGCTTACCTTGCGCCCTGGGGTGGTTGCCGCCGCGAACCAGGTGCCCATCTCGTGGCTGTGTGGCAGCGCGCACGAGGTTGCGGGTCTCACCTACAGCGGGACGAACCGCACCGATCTTGCGCCGCAAGCCCTGCCGATCGACTGCCGCTTGTAGGTGGCTGCGTGCGTGCGATCTCGGCAACGGAGATTGCGAACGGGAAAGGATCGGCGAAACCGTCGCTGGATTGACCGTCACGTGCCGGCGAGGGCGGCGGGTCCGTCCACTCCACCCCCTTTGTTTCCTGCGTGGGGTCCTCGGTTGGCTGCGCTTCCACCGAACTTTCTCGATCGAGGCTAGCGCTCCTGCACGAACTCGGTCACTTCCGTGCCGCAGGTTTCATACGTCCTTGCGCCGACGGCCAGGCACCACCGCTCTGTGGTCCGGGTGCAGCGATTGATCCACGAGGTGTTCGAGTCACTCGGGCCCGGGAGCGCTTCCAACCTGCAGACATCCTGCTTGATGCGGACTTGCCGATAATCGGGATCCGTTTCGAAATCGATCCTGTCGCCGTCGTCCGGGTTTTCCACACGCTCATTGAAGACCAGCGCAGGCCGCAGTTCGGCCGCCTTGCGGTCCAGATACCAGAAGACCAGGCTGCGGCGCAGGCACGCACCGCATTGACCTTGACCGCTCACGCTGGAGTTGTCCCTCGGTCGCGTGACGATCAGGAAATTTCCGTCGTCGATCGGCTGGAGATGATACGGCGCGACTTCGCCTTGCGGTTCCACCAGGGCGGTGTTGCTGTCGATGTGCTGCCCGTCGCGGGTCCAGCGAGGTCCGGGAAAACACACGTACTCGTTGGGGCCCATGATCGTCCAGGCCAGGAAACCGATGTGTGCGGTGGGTGAGAGGCCGGCTGGCTTGTCCTGGTAGCTTCGCGCCGGTTCCTGCAGGCTGAACACGGTATCGACGACGGCTTGCTCGCCCGGAAGGTAGTAGGCGCGCTCGAGCGAACCGAGTCCGGGGCGGATATCGCTCAGCAGAGGCAGGTCGCAGGGCGTCAGCCGGTACTCGCGCGGCTGTGGCAGTTTCACTTCAAGGAAGGTTGCGGTGTCGGTCATTGGGTCGCTAGTCGCCGGCGCCGTGGAGACTTGCTGACATTCGCGCAGCGCCGCGCTGTCGGCCGTGAGCCAGCACAGCTCGACGCGCAGATACACACGGTCGAGCACAAGGCGGTCGATGGGTGGCAGCGACGCCCACGGAAGCAGGACCTCCATGCTGTACGGCGGGTCCGCGGTGCGCGCCTGCACTTCGCCGCCGGCACGCAACGGGAGATAGTGGGTCGCAAGCTTGTCGGGATCGAGCACGCGACCGTCAGCATGGATCTCGAAGTTGCGAACGAACTGCGCGGCGAGACGGCTGCGATAGGCAACCTGCTCAACGTACCAGCGGCGGCATTCGGTCGCATCGTAGCGCGGCAAGTCATCGCCCTGGATGTCGCAGTCAGCGGGCGTGGTGTAGGTGATCGAGCTCCGGTGACGCCAGCGCCAGCTGATCTGCGGCACATCGAGTTCGGCAAGCGTGGCGATCTGCACCTTCAGCAGGAATGGACGGTCCAGCGCCATGTTGCCGAGGGCCATGACGAGACCTTCGGGCACCTGGGCAACGCGAAGCCGCGGGGTGTACGAGGTGATCCGTCCGGCAGCCGATCCTGCATCCGGTGCCGGGAGTGCAGGCCACTCAAGCAGCACCCCATCCAGCATCAGGGCCTGCAACGTTTCCGCATTGAGCACCGGCCCGACCCTCAGCACCTGCTCGGTGACGCGTGGTGGCCGCACGGGAAGTTCGTCCTGGGCAATGCCCTGGGTGAGCAGAACCAGCGCGAAGAGGCCTGCTACGGCGAGTCGACAAGGCGCCCGCTGGTCGAAGGCGTGAATCCGGGGAGCAGGCATGCGGTGCCCAGGCACGACAACGGTTGCTGATCCTGTGGAAGGTTCAATGCTCATGTGAGGTCTGGCCGGGTCTTGACTGATGAATGCGCGCATGGGTCGGCAACGACCCACCGTACCCAGCATTGCACGGCAATCGGGCAATGCGCAGGCGACATCGGGCAAAGTCGGTCATCCGGGACGACGGCCGTACGGGCGTCGGTCGGAGCGGTCGAACCGGTGGGACAGGTGGGTGTTCTCGAATCGTCCCTCGGCGAGGCAAATGCCGCTACTTTGGATGTCCCGGTTGTCCCGCCCAAGATTTCCTGCCTGTTGGCGCACCGATTCTTCGTGTCAGCTGGCTACGCTGCCACGTTGTATTCGAGCACAACGATACCGCCCGCGAACGATTGCGCGGTCGCAAGCGACAACCGGCGCAAACCCAGGTCGGACGGGGAAAACGATCGGCCGCGACCAAGCAGGGTCGGAAGTACACGCAGGCGCAGCACGTCGACATCGCCCGCGCGCAGCAATGCATCGCTCAGACTCAGGCTGCCCCAGATGATCAGGTTGCCGGTGAATCGTTCGCGCAGGCCGCGCACCGCGGCCACGCCGTCGCCCCTGAGAATTTCAACCGAATCACTTGTTCCCCAGGGAGCCGATTCGAGCGTCGAGGAAACGACGAACTTGGGGAGTTCGCTGATCGGAGTCGCGACCGGTTCGGCCGCAGGGTCGGCGGATGGCCAGTAGTCGGCAAACATCCGATACGTCTTTGCGCCGAAGACGATGGCCGCGACGCTGGACAAGAACCGTAGTTGCTCGGTGTCCACGTCGTTGATCCAGTTCGCATTGACGAAGAAACCGATGCCGCCATCCGCGTCTTCCGCATAGCCGTCCACGCTGACGATCTGTTCCACGATGACCTTGCCCATTTGTCCTCGCTCCGTTGGCGCCGGGAAATCGACCCGCTCCCCCTGCAGGACGAACGAGGGCGCGCGAAATCGACACGATATCTGCTGGCGAGCCTTGTCGGACAGCACGGAAAGTTGCCCGGAGACAGTCCACGGAGGCGGGCCGGGTTGGCTTGAACGAACAGTCAGCCCTCACGCGCGAGACCGGTCATCTTCCCGAGCAACCAATGCAAGCCTGCGAGATGTTGGTTGTCGTGGCCGCACAGAAAGTGAACCAGGCCTTCAAGAGTAGTCGGCTCACCTTCGAATACGGCAGCACGCTGAAGCTCGGCTTCGGACAAGTCGGAAATCATGGAGATCGTGGTTTCGCGTGCGGCACGAAAGTCACGAAGGACGGCCTCGACGTTCGCCGCCGCATACTGCCGATCGACGGCAAGCTGCTCTCCTGCGATATCGGGAAGAACAGGGCAGTCTTCTTCCAGCACCCTCTTGATTCGCACATGGTATCCGTCACGCTCGATATCACGGATGTGACAGACCTGTTCAATTGCAGTCAGGCGCTCACTGGGTATGCCGTCCCAGGAGGCAGGATGCCAATGGCGCATCGACGGAGGAAACGCGGCATAGCAGAGTTCAAGCTTTTGCGGGAACTCTGCGAGAGAACGCAGTGCGACATTGCTCATGCGAGATATGTCCTGGGTGGGCGAGCGCCTTGAGTCAAGCCGCGCTGAAGGCGTTGACACGAATGGCTACTTGGAGCCTGGCAGCAGCTTGCGTCCGAAGCCAGGAACCGCCGAACTCTCAACATGCAGAGGGTGATACAGGTCCATGAAGATCAGCGACCTTCGTTCTCCGCAGAAGACCTCGAACTTGTCCATGGGGAACCCGTATACCCCATCAGCGAGGCTGCCGAGTCGATTGAACCGAGGGGATGTCCCGTCCGGGCACTCCAGGTGCGCGAGATAGTTGCGTTGGCCGGTCGGCCCTTGGCTTCGAACGGGATTCTCCTGGCTTCCCAGTGGATGTTTCGCGATTTCCTCGGCAGACACCTTGGGGGGCTCCCAGTCCGGATCGAAGCGTTTCATCCTTGCCACCGGGTCAAAGTCGGGCGAGTCCGGGTGGCTGCGATCCACGGCGAGGCACGGCGGCGCAGCCAGACACAGGAACATCGTGGTCGCAATCAGCTTGGTCATGGCTCGAACGCCGAGTAATGCCGCCGACGGCCGGCGACGGTTGGGTTGACAGGAGCAAGTCCCCAGCGGTCGGCTTGGACACATGGCTATAGGTTGCCGACGACATGATATCCGCGCTCCGCAGCGAGCCGCGCGACTTGCGGTGCCTGCTGTGCCGCGCACAGCAGGCCACCAAGATGGTGAATTCCCTCCTGATCGGGTCCGAGCAGGAGAAAACGAGTTGTGACGTTGGCTGCAAGGCGCCCTGGTGCGAGACGGCCAGTGGAATCGTCGAGCGAGGGATCTACCGCATGAATGATAGGGAGAAGCTCGCTTTCCATCTCGGACTCCGAGACGACACCACCCGGTTGGGCATGAAATTCCACCAAGCCGCCCTCGGCGATTCTGGCTTCAAGTTCGCGACGAAACATCATTGCGACGTACAACACCTTGAGTAAAGTGGCGCCCCGCGGCAGTCACTTGCGCCATGCAAGCGGTCCGGCGTCCGCCTGAACGCCTGGTCAGGCCTCACCGCCGCCAAGCTTTGCCAACAGTTTGATGGCGAACCCTTGAGGCGATGCCCTGTGGTGGTCGGAAAGATCGTAGCAGGCCCGGCTTGCCGCCAGGTTTGACCTGCCCCCGCTTTTCAGTACCACGATGATCTAAGTAGAGTCCGTCTCACGAAGAGGACGGACATGAAGAAGCGATTCACTGACGAGCAGATCATCGGCTTCCTGAAGCAGGCCGCAGAAGGGGCGCCGATCAAGGAGCTCTGCCGCAAGCACGGTTTCAGCGACGCGTCGTTCTACTTGTGGCGTCGGCGGTTCGGCGGAATGGACGTGCCGGACGCGAAGCGGCTGCGTGAGCTCGAGGCGGAGAACGCCAAGCTCAAGAAGCTATTGGCCGAAGCGATGCTGGACGTCGACGCGTTGAGGGTGGTGGCGCGGGGAAAATTCTAAGCCCGCAGGCGGGCCGCGATGCGGTCGCTGCCATGCGGGCGAAAACAAAGCTGTCGGAACGCCGCGCCTGCGCCTTGATCGGCCTTTCTCGCACGGTGCTGCGTTACGTGGCGCGCCCCACGGACGACGCACTGCAACGTCGCCTGATCGAGCTGGCGGGTGAGCGCCGCCGTTTCGGCTACCGGCGCTTGCACACGCTGCTGGAGCGCGAGGGCTTCGAGGCCAATCACAAGCGTGTGCATAGGCTTTATCGGGAAGCGGGATTGGGACAACGACTTATTGATCACGCTGCAGCCGAGAACGGCGCACAAAGAACGTATGGCCGCAGACCAGGCAGGCGACACGAGACTTGCGTGCGGAGCCTCGAGCCAGTGCCAAGAAGAGTAAGCCGGCGACCACAACCCAAGCAACGAAGTACCCAGCCATACCGAGCGCAGCGAACGGAATGGCCACAACTGCAGCAAATAGATCAAGTCCGATAAGCGCGAACGCACTAGACTTCTCGAGCGCGGTGGCGCTTCCACAACGAGTGCATTTCGGGAGCTCGACGGATGTCATTGATGTCGCCTGACTACCATTCGGTTGCAAAGTGCAATCAAATCCCGCGGCCCAATCTGGAATTCTGGCGGCGAGCTACCGGAAAATACTTGCACGATTCAATGGCGTTCGTCCATCGGGCAATCCAGTCACGCGGTCCCATCTGGCGAATTGCTCAGTCGGGTCTGGCGAAGAGTTTCCGGCCGGTGCCACGTGCAGCCATACCTGAAATTGACCGGGGTCCAGTCAGCGACTGAGCCGGAGCTGTTGAGGCGATGGCATCCGGGATTCCCGCCGGATGCCGCAAACCTGCCGCGGCCGAGGCGTTGGCGGGATTCGTTGACGGTGACGGCGTTTGGCGGTTCCATGCGCACAGAGCGGCGGGATTGCGCGTATTCCAATGCGACAGATTTCCGGGGGGTTCGCTGCCCAACGCATCGCTCGGAAGTGTCTCGGCAAGGTGATCGCTGATCTTTCGGGATTGCGCAAGTCAGGAAGGACGAGGACGCGGAGTCATGATCGATGCATTGATTCTCGATTACGGCGGTGTCGTGCGCCATGAGGATCCGGCCGACTACGATGACGCCGGACACTTGCTCGGGCTTGCGTCGGGACGGCTCTGGTCACTGATCCGTTCCTTGCCGGAGTACCTGCCGTCGCGCATCGGTCAGTTGTCGGAAGAACAATTCGAGGAGGCGGTTCATGCGCACCTTCGCGATCTCGCGGGACCAGGTGCGGCGGATGCTGCCCTTGCACGCCTTCGCGCGTACTACCGCGCGCAAGCGCCTATCCGCGACATCATGCGTCCACTGCTTGGTTCACTGAAGGGGCGGGTGAGGCTCGCGCTGCTGTCCAACGCCGCGCGCGGTTCGACGATCCGTTTCGAGCAGAAGGGTTTGCTGGACTACTTCGATGCGATCTTCTGCTCGGGCGATCTCGGCATGGCGAAACCCGATCCCGATGTATTCCGTGTTGCCGCTCGACGCCTCGCGGTACCGATCGCACGTTGTGCGTTTGTCGACGACGTGGAGGAAAACGTGGCTGCCGCACGCGAGCTTGGCATGCACGCGCTGGTCTATCACCACTCCCGCCACGAGGAGCTGGTCGAAGCCATTCGGCGCTGGCGGTTGCTCCAGGAGAACGTCAACGACGCGGATGGCTAGCCCGCATTTCTCACACCGGTCGCGGATGATCGCGCCGGAATCGTGGTGGCTGGCGCCGGTCCGCAGGGAGGTCTGTAGCTGGGCTACAGGCCGA
>Ga0307505_10001156_pt1 | contig 22977 bp, 22 predicted proteins | sample 23_S_MG_FD_202183 | JGI IMG/M metagenome (GOLD analysis project Ga0307505, IMG submission 202183) | Soil microbial communities from Populus trichocarpa stands in riparian zone in the Pacific Northwest, United States - 23_S | ecosystem: Environmental > Terrestrial > Soil > Riparian zone > Trees...
GCACCGTGCATTTGGCAGCTGGTGCAACGGTTGGCAAAGTTCGGCCTCGGTTAGAAGGTCAGTACGTCGACTCCATCAACTCCCACCTGCGGCCGAAGCCCGAACGCGAAGAAGCAAAGCGACTATTGTCGAACTCCGACAGCGCCTTCATGGGAAGCAACATCCTCGGAGATGGTTTTCACTTGTCATCGCCCGAGCGTACAGAACTGATCGGTAGGAGTGAAAGAAACGCCGAGAGAATTTTCCCTGTCATTGGGGGAAAGGAGGTGAATACGTCACCGACTCATGCCTGCCGAGAATACATCATTGATTTCGACGGCATGACTCTGGACGAGGCGATGAGATGGCCGGACCTGTTGGATATCGTGCGGCAAAGAGTCAAGCCGTCCCGCGATCGACAGAGCCGTCCGGCCTACCGGGAACGATGGTGGCGTTTCGCAGAACCTCAGCCGACCCTTTACGCTCTACTTGAGTCGATCCGTCGTTGTCTGGTTACCGCGTGCGGTGCCACGAAGCACCTCGCTCTGTCGTTTCAACCAACCGGCCGAGTGTTTTCGCATCTTCTCTACGTCTTCCCCCTCGACTCCTACACCGCCTTTGCCGTCCTCCAGTCGCGGGTGCACGAGCCCTGGGCGAGGCTGCTTTCGTCGTCGTTGGAAGACCGGCTGCGGTACGCCGCCAGTGACTGCTTCGACACGTTTCCGTTTCCCCTGCCCGATCCGCGGGCGATCATTCCCGAGGTCGAGGCGGCGGGGGAGGCGCTGTACGAGGCGCGCGCGAAGTTCATGGTCGACACCGACCAAGGGCTCACCAAGACCTACAACGCGCTCAAGGATCCGAAGAATCGCGACGCCGCGGTCGCGGAGCTGCGGCGGCTGCACGAGGCGATGGATCGCGCCGTGCTCGATGCGTACGGCTGGACGGACGTCGCCGTGCCGCCGTTCTGCCCGCGCGACGACGCTGAACGGCAGGCGTTGGCCGCGTTCGAGGACGAGGTGATCGATCGGCTCTACGTGCTCAACGCCGAGCGCGCCGCCGAGGAGAAGCGGCTCGGTCTCGGGAAGAGCAAGGGCAAGCGGCAGGCGGTGAAGCGCGCGGCGCCGGCCAACGCGGCGCAGGGCGCGCTGTTTGGTGAGGCGGGCGAATGACGGCACAGGATGTGCGAGCGCGCCTGCTCGCGGCGCTGGAGGCGGATCTGGTCGGGCCGTTCGACGAGTCGGGCGAGGAGTTGCTGCCGCTGCCGCCGTCGCGCTGGTATCTGACGGGCTTTCTCGCGCCGCAGTTCGGCGCCGCGCCCGAGGCCGACGACCCAGATGTCGAGGACGAGCTCGCCGCCGGCGGCGAGAGCCAGGCCGACGACGCCGGCAACCTCGATCCCGAGCCGAAGCGACGCCAGCACTTCCCTGCGTCGCTAGGGCTGTCGGTGGTGCTGCCGCCGGCCGACACGCGCGACGCCGACGATCACGTCGAGGTCGAGCTGACCTTCGCCGACTACGCGAAGGAGTTGCTCGACGTCGATGACGGTAAGCGCAAGCGCAGCGCCTGGCGCCGCCTGCCAAGTGGTCCGCACCACGTCGCCGTGCCACTGCGTCGCGAGAAGCTCGAATCGGAAAAGGGAATCGCCGTCGGGTCGACCGGTTTGCGACTGCGCGGCGAGCTGCGCGACACCGACATCGAGGGGCTGCCGGCGGGCGCGCGCATGCTGAGCCTGTTCGTCATCAACGGCCGCGCGCCGCTCGAGCGCGACCGCGACGTGAACTTCGTTTTCCAGGTGTGCATGACCCTGCGCTACCAGCGCGGCTTCACGCCGCGGCCGAACCGCCAGGGCGAGGCGACCGACGACGACGACCTCCGCGCCCTCGCCCTGCAGTTCCGCGCCTGGCGCGAGTGGGCGGTCGGCCACAACACCAGCGTCGTCGACCCGGACCCCGACGGCGACGGCGTCGTGCGCGAGCTGCGGACCACGCAGTTGCCGCGCCACGAAGTGCGCGGCGTCCGCCACGAGACGATCGGCGGCATCGAGACCGGTATGCGCCGCCTCGGCGACCTCGACGCCACCGGCCTGGCGCGCGCCCTGTCGCCGTTGGTCGAGGCCTACACCGAATGGATCGCCGGCCAGCGCGACGTGGCGCTCGACCGCAAATCGCTGCGCGACACGCGCGCCGCACTGCTCGCCAACGCCGAGACGGCGGGCCGACGCATCGCCGAGGGCATCGTTCTGCTCGAGAGCGACGAACAGATCCGCCGCGCCTTCCAACTCGCCAACCAGGCGATGCACACGGCGGCGCTGCAGGCCGACGGCTGGCGCGACGATCGCCGCTACGCAGGCGGCGCCGAGCCGGCGTGGCGGCCGTTCCAGCTCGCCTTCGTGCTGCTCAACCTCGCTTCCGCGGCCGACCCGTCACACCGCGACCGCGAAGTCGCCGACCTCATCTACTTCCCCACCGGCGGCGGCAAGACCGAAGCGTACCTCGGCCTGATCGCGTTCACTCTCATCCTGCGCCGCCTGCGCGGCGCCGACCGCCCCGACCGCGGCCGCGGCGTCGCGGTGCTGCTGCGCTACACGCTGCGCCTGCTCACTCTCGACCAGCTCGGGCGGGCGGCCACGTTGATCTGCGCGCTGGAGCAGATGCGGCGCGAGAGCGTCGCCGAGCGGGGCGAGCTCGGCGACACGCGCTTCACCGTCGGCCTGTGGGTCGGGCAGAGCGCCACTGCCAATCGCCTGAAGGAAGTGCACGCGGCGCTGCAGGACTACACCCCCGGTCGCAGGGATTCGCCGTTCCCGCTCAGCGCCTGCCCGTGGTGCGGCGCCGAGGTCGGCGTGCGCCACATCAAGATGGTCGACGCCGCCGGCAAACCGAGCAAGACCCGCTTCACGCGCGCCGTCGTCTACTGCGAGGAGGCCAAGTGCCTCTACAACGAGAAGCGGAGCGAGGGCGAGGGCTTGCCGGTGCTGTTCGTCGACGAGCAGATCTACGCCGAGGTGCCGGAGTTGGTCGTAGCGACGGTCGACAAGTTCGCGATGATGCCGTGGCGCGGCGAGGCGGGGATGCTGTTCGGCCGCGCCACCCACATCGACGCCCGCCGCGTCTACGGCGTCATGCACAAGCCGGCGAAGGGGGCGGAGCTGTTGCCCGACGGGCTGCTGCCGCCGGAGCTGATCGTGCAGGACGAGCTGCACCTGATCTCCGGCCCGCTCGGCACGATGGTCGGCCTCTACGAGACCGCTGTCGACTATCTGTGCGAGCGCGAGATCGAAGGCGTGCGCCGGGTGCCCAAGGTCGTCTGCTCGACGGCCACCGTGCGGCGCGCGCGCGAGCAGATCCGGGCGCTGTTCCAACGCGAGATATCGATCTTCCCGCCACGCGGCATGGACGAGAGCGACAACTTCTTCTCGACCGTCGACCGCGAGCGCAGTGGGCGGATGTACGTCGGCGTCGCCGCCCCCGGCCGCGCTCTGCGCGCCGTTTCGGTGCGCACCTACGCCACCCTGCTCGCCGCGGCGGCACGGCACTTCGATCCGGAGGGCGCCGCCGACCAGGCCGCCGACCCCTACATGACCCTGATTGGCTACTTCAACTCGCTGCGCGAGCTCGGCGGCATGCGGCGCCTGGTCGAGGACGAGGTGCGCACGCGCGTCCGCCAGTTCGACCGCGACAAGCGCCCGGTCGGCTTCGACGGCGAGCATCCGTGGGCGGCGAGCCGGCAGTTGCGCATGCCTGCCGAGCTGACGTCGCGCGAGTCGACACAGAGCGTGAAGGACACCAAGCGCCTGCTGGCGGCGCGCCACGCCGCCGGCATCGCCGCCGGTGGCGACGACGATGAGGCGCCGGAGGCGCTCGACACGGTGCTGGCGTCGAACATGATCTCGGTCGGCCTCGACGTCGACCGCCTGGGCCTGATGGTGGTCGCTGGGCAGCCGAAGACGACCAGCGAGTACATCCAGGCGACCAGCCGCGTCGGCCGCGCCTACCCGGGGCTGGTGGTGACCTGCCTCAACTCGTCGCGACCGCGCGACCGCTCGCACTACGAGCGTTTCGTCGCCTATCACCAGGGCCTCTACCGCGAGGTCGAGGCGACCAGCGTGACGCCGTTCTCGCTGCAGACCCTCGACCGCGGCATGGCCGGAACGCTGCTGTCGATGATCCGCCACGGTGTCGCCGACATGGAGCCGCCGGTCGGCTTCATGAACCTGCACGAGCACCGCGCCCGCGCCGAGGCGATCCTCGAAGAGCTGGTGGCGCGGGGCCGCCGCCACCGCGAGTGGTACGACTCCAGTGCCGAGGATCGCATCGAGTCGGAGCTGCGGGCGCGCGGCAAGAACTTCCTCGACGCCTGGGAGCGCGTCATCGGGCGCGCGGTGCAAGGTGCGTCCAACCGCGTCTACAGCAACTTCGACCGCGCCAAGGACCAGGGCAAGGCGGTGATGTACGTCGCCACCGAGGACGTGCCCGGCGATTTCGACGAGCGCAAGTTCTGCGCCCCCACATCGATGCGCGACGTCGAGCCGACCACGCACTTGTGGTTGCGCTTCAAACCGCTCGACGAGGGTGCGTAGAGATGGCGAAGAAAGCCGCGAGCGGCGCCAAGAAGGAGATCAAGCGCCCGGATGGGCAGATCCGGCAGAGCCAGATGGTGACGACCTTCGGACCGGGGGCGATGGTCGACCTGGTCGATCGCGCTGTCGTCATCGGCGGCCTCGAGCACTGGAGTTATTCGCCCGACGGCCGCGTCACCCTCGACGACCCGCGGCTGCGGCGGGCGCTGATTCCGCGGCTCAAGGCATTGGACCCCAATCTCGACCTGGTGCACGAGGGCTACTTCCGCGTCGCCCCGGAGTGCGACGGCGCCGATCCATCGCCACGGGTCGGAGTGCGCGCCCTCGAGTTCCCGCACTGGTTCGTCTGCCAGGGTTGCCGGCGCCTCGCCCGCGCGCTGGACGCGTTTGAAACCAAGCGCGGCCGCTATCGCCACCAGTGTGCGACGAATCGTTTCTCGCACGCTGTGCCGGTGCGCTTCGTCGCCGCCTGTCGAGCCGGCCATCTCACCGACTTCCCTTGGATTGCGTTCGCCCACAAAGAGACCATCTGCGAGCGCCCGGAGATGTATCTCGAGGAGGGCGCGACGGGCGACGTGGCGCGGATCATCGTGCGCTGCCAGAGCTGCGACCAGGCGCGGCCGATGAGCGAGGCGACGATCTTACCCTTCGCTTGTCGCGGCGAGCGGCCGTGGCTGGGCGGCGCCGCCGCCAACGAGTCGGGCTGCCGCCACAACTTGCAGTTGCTGGTGCGCACCGCGTCAAACGCCTACTTCGCCCAGGTCGTGAGCGCCCTGCGTCTGCCGGAGAAGGACCCCGACGCGCTGGCGCTGCGCCTCGAGCAGCGCGACGTGTGGAAAGCCGTGCAGAAGGTGAGCAGCGTCGACGAGCTGCTCATGCTGGCGAAGCTGCAGGACGTCGTGGCGTCGGCGATCGAGGGCGAAAGCGCGGAGCGGGTGGTAGCGGCGATCCGCGACAAGCGGACGCGCGCCGAGGGCCAGGTCGAGCGGCCGCTGCGCTCGGCCGAGTACGAGCGCTTTCTCATCGCGCCGGACGAGACGCCGGGGTCGGTCGGCAAAGAGGGGCTTCAGTTCGCTGCCTTCCGCATTCCCGACGAGCGCGCGGATCTGCCGATCGGAGTGCGCCGACTGGTCGTGGTGCCGGAGCTGCGCGAGGTGCGCGTGCAGGTGAGCTTCAGCCGCTTCGATTCGTTCGCCGCCAATCTGCAGGGCGAGTATGAGTTCGAGCAGCACCTGGTGAAGCCCGCCGTGCTGACCCTGCCGACCGGCAACGAGAAGTGGCTGCCGGCGGCCGAGGTACGCGGCGAAGGGTTGTTCTTCGAGCTCGACCTCGAGCGATTGGCGCAGTGGGAGCAGCGCGCCGAAGTGCGCGAGCGCGGTCAGAGGCTGCTCGCGGCGTTCGAGGCCGAAGGCGGCGGCGGGGACTTTCCGGGTGTGCGTTTCTACCTGCTCCACTCACTGGCGCATCTGCTGCTGACCGCGATCAGCCTGGAGTGCGGCTACGCCGCCAGCGCGATCCGCGAGCGCATCTACTGCCAGGCGGCCGATCTCGCCGACGCCGGCATGGCGGGCGTCCTGCTGTCGACCGGCACCACCGGCTCCGAGGGCACACTCGGCGGACTCGTCGAGGAGGGGCGCCGGCTGCGGCACCATCTGCGCGAGGCGTGGGATCTCGGCCGCCTGTGCTCCAACGACCCCGTCTGTGCGGCGCACGATCCGGCGCGAGATGAGGACGACCGCCGTCTCGAGGGCGCCGCCTGTCACGGCTGCCTGTTCATCGCCGAGTGCTCCTGCGAGCGCTTCAACCGCTACCTCGATCGCGCACTGGTGGTGCCGACGATCGGCAATCCGGCGGCGCTCGCCTATTTCGCGGAGCGTCCGTGAGCGAGCGCGTCGGTCTGGTCCCGGTGGCGACGTCGAGCCTCGAGCGCCTGCGCGAGGGGTTGGCGGCCGGGCGGGTACGCACGCCGCTGAACCGCTCCGATCTCGTCGCCTACGGCGTGCGCGGCCAGCTCGATGCCCTGGTCGCGGCGCTTGCGGGCCACACCGCGGCCGCCTGTCTATCGATCATCGACGCGGCCCTGGCGGAGCGCGCGCACGGCGACGCACCCGCGCCCGAGCTGGTGTGGACCGGCCCCGAGGGGGCCGCGGCGAGTGCGCGCGACACCCTGGTGGTGTTGCGCGAGTTGTTCGAGAGCGCGCGCGTGCGCGTCGTCCTCGCCGGCTACGCCTTCGACCATGCGCAGGATGTGCTGCGGCCGCTGCACCGCGTGATGCAGGAGCGCGGCGTGCAGGTGCGCTTCTTCGTCAACCTCGAGCAGGTGAAAGCGCTCCCGCCCGACCCGGAAGCATATGGGGCCGCCGAGCTCCGTAAGTTCCTGGCGAGCAACTGGCCGTTCGGCGCGCCCTATCCCGAGATGTACTGCGATCGCCGTGCCCTCATACCGGCGCCGCCGTGGTGCAGTCTGCACGCCAAGTGCGTCGCCGTCGACGGCGAGCGTGCGTTCGTCTCCAGTGCCAACTTCACCAATCGGGGCCAGGATCGAAACATCGAGGTAGGTGTCCTTATGCACGACCCGGTTTTCGCAACGCAGCTGGAAAAGCAGTGGCAGAGCCTGGTTGCCAGCGGCTTGGTGTCGGGCGGATTACTGCTCGCGCCATTTCAGTAGTACGCCCGCCGACCTTGACACAGCCAGGGCGGAGCGCGAACAAGCGGAGGACGCGTGCAGTTTGGAGGAAGCAATGGATCATCACGAGGCAGTTCACCTGTTCGCCAAGACCCTGCGGAATCTCGAGCAGTGGATGGACAAGGCCGAAGTCCACGCGAAGGCCAGGTCGTTCGAGGTCGACGTGCTCGCCCAAGCCCGCCTGGCTCCGGACCAGTTCGCCTTTACGCAGCAGGTGCAGGCGGGTTGTGATCAGGCAAAGTACGCGGCGGCCTACCTGTCCGGCCGGCAAGCGCCGTCCCATCCCGACACCGAGAAGACGTTTGCCGAGCTGCGCGACCGCATCCGAACGTGCTTGGCTTTCGTCGAGAGCGTGCCGGCCCAAGACTTTGCGGAAGCCGGCGAGCGCAAGGTGGCGCCGTCCTGGCTAGGTGGGCGTTGGCTGACTGGCGATGACTATCTCCAGCATGTCGCCATCCCGAACTTTTTCTTCCACGCGACGATGGCCTATGCGATCCTCCGCCACAACGGCGTCGTCCTGGGCAAGATGGATTTCGTCGGCTCGCTGCCCACCCGCGAAGACTGAGCCGTCGACCACGTCACGCGATCGAAAATCAGGGATATCGACTGCGCTTGACCTCGAGTCGATGGTGGACGAACACGACGCATGGACTGGAAGCTTTTTGCCTCGACCTTCGCCGCGATCTTCCTCGCGGAAATCGGCGACAAGACACAGCTCGCTGTTTTCTCTCTCGCCTCAGGCGGTTCGTCACGGCTCACGGTGTTCGCCGCCGCCGCGCTTGCGCTCATCGCCACGACGGCGCTCGCCGTGGTGGCCGGTGAAGCGGTCGGACGCGCCGTTCCCGCCATCTGGCTACGGCGCGCCGCCGGAGTCCTGTTCCTCGTCCTGGGGGCGGTCTTCCTGTTCACCGGCGATGATACGTGAGGGCTCGAGCGCGACGGCCGGGTCGCCTCCCGTCGTGTGGTGGGGGAGCCGTATCCGCTCGGAGTTCGCTGGAGTGCTCACACGCCAGTGAAGAGGAGATCGAGTGCGGCGATCAGTTCAGCGCGCCGCACTCGCAGGTTTCCGGAGGCGACCCCCATCGCCTTGACCGGAATCGCCGCCACTTCCTGAAAGAGCACCGCGTACTGCGTTCCCTCGATCTCGACGATCGGGTTCAAACGGCCAATCGGCATGCCTCGAAGTCGCTTCACCGAGGTGAGGGGCGCGACCACACGGGTTGTGAGATCCCGCAACAGGTCGGTCTGAAGGTCGAGAAGGAACGGGTACCGCTTGTCGCGCGGATGGCGGAAGAGGTCGAATTGAGCCATCAGAACTTCCGCCACGCGTCACTGAATACGCCCTCGCGTTCCGCCAAGGCATTGTAGGATTCGATTGCTGAGCGGTTCTCTTCGAGCCACGCTTCGTGCTGTCCGCGTCGCACGGCTTCGATCACTGCGGCCTCGCACACCGCCGATAGATTCATGCCCAGAGCCTTTGCCTGCTTGACCACGTCGGCTCGGATCGAGACGTTGGTCGCGACTTTGCGTACGGCGGACATGTGACCTCCCTGTCGAAGAACGGTACGCATACCGTATGCGCATGATTCGGTGTGATCAAGGCGAGTTTCTCGGGCCGGCCCACCCAGGTGCGGTTGACCGTTTTGCGTGGCGCATACTATCGAAACGCGTGATTCGCTCGATCAGGTTATTTTCGCTCCCGGCGCGACTCGTGGCGGCCTCACTGGTTTGTTGGTTGGCGGGGACGCTCGCCGTCGCTTCTGCTCAGCCGACGCTCAAGGACGCCGTCGGCCGGATCCTCGACGGGCCGGCGGCGGCGCCCGACGCGAACGTCGATGCGCCTCCGACACCGCGACCGAGTCGGCCGACCGACGATCTCGACCGGCAGACGCCGCGCGGTGCCGTCGCCGGGTTCCTCGATGTTGCGCGCGAGGGCAAATACGACGTCGCGGCCGAGTACCTCTTTCTCGGTAATCTCCCGCAGGGCCTGACCAGTGACGACGGTCCGCTGCTGGCCCGGCAATTCAAGACGATTCTCGATCGGACTTTGTGGGTCGACGTCCCGGCGCTCAGCCGCGAGACGGAGGGGCACACCGACGACGAGTTGCCGGAAGGCCGGGATTGGGTCGGCCGCATCCAGACGAAAAGCGGCCCGGTGGAAGTGTTCGTGCAGCGAATCCGGCTGCCGGGCGGCGAGCGTCTCTGGAAGTTCTCGTCGCTGACCGTCGCGCAGATCCCGGCGATGTATGCGGAGTTCGGCGACGGACCGCTCGCCAACATTCTGCCACCCATCTTTTTCGACGTGCAGCTATTCGACCTGCAACTCTGGCAAGCGGTCGGCATCGTCGCTCTCGCGGTCGCCGCGTACCTCCTGTCGCTACTGGGCACCTCGATCGTCGGTTGGATCTTCCGCCGATTGCCCGACGAACTGACGACGCGGCTCTCCCCGTTCATTGTCGGGCCGCTGCGGCTGCTGATCACGGTGCTGTTGTTCGCGGCGGCGCGACGCTCTCTCAACCTGCCGATCCACGTCGGCAGCGTCCTGGGGGCGATCGAGTCTCTGCTACGAATCATCGCCTTCACCTGGGCGGGCCTGCGTCTGCTCGACGTCGTGACCAGCCGGATGATGGATCGACTCGTCGTTCGCCGGCAGGCGAGCGCACTCGCGCTGGTGCCACCGGTTCGCCGCATTGCGCAGATCTTCATCGTATCGATCGGCCTCGTGGTCGCCCTGGGCGCGGTCGGCTTGAACGCGACCGCGCTCGTGGCAGGGCTCGGCGTCGGCGGTATCGCCGTCGCCCTGGCCGCGCAGAAGTCGATCGAACATCTCTTCGGTGGTGCGACTCTGTATGCGGATCAACCGGTCAAGGTCGGCGACTTCTGTCGCTTCGGCGACAAGACCGGAACGATCGAGCAGATCGGCTTACGCTCCACCCGCGTGCGAACCCTCGACCGCACGCTGTTGACGATCCCCAATGGCGAGTTCTCCAATCTGCAGATCGAGAATTACTCGAAGCGGGACAAGTTCCGATTCTACCCGCGCCTCAGCCTGCGCTACGAAACCTCACCCGATCAGATGCGTTTCGTCCTGATCGAAATCCGCAAACTCCTCTACCAGCACCCCAAGGTCGATATCGACCCGTGCCGGGTGCGCTTCTCCAACTTCGGCGCGTTTTCGCTCGACGTCGACGTCCTCGCCTACGTCCTGGCGGAGGACATCCACGAATACCTCGCGGTAGCGGAGGACCTCAATCTGCGGATCATGGAGATCGTCACCGAGGCCGGGGCGGGTTTCGCCTTCCCGTCGCAGACTGTCTACTTCGAGAACGGCACCCCGCCCGATCCAGAACTCAAGGCTCGGGCCGAGGAGACGGTGCGCCGCTGGCGCGAAGACAACACCCTCTACGTCACCGAGTTCCCCCAGGAAAAAATCGCAGAGATTTTCAATACCCTGACCTACCCGCCCAACCGCTGAGGTCCGCGCCCCTGGCCTCCCAGCGCGCCACCCGCGTGGACTCGCCGGCTCGTCCGGGCTAGGAGTTTCCCTTTCGGGCCTGCCAGCAAGGCGCCCGATTGGAGTGCTTCTCATGGCGAAATCCCTGTTCGACAAGGTGTGGCAGGCCCACAGCGTCCGCGAGCTGCCGAGCGGGCAGACGCAGCTGTTCATCGGGCTGCATCTGGTGCACGAGGTTACCAGCCCGCAGGCTTTTCAGATGTTGCGCGAGGACGCCTTGCCGGTCCCCTATCCGGACCGCACCGTGGCGACCGTCGACCACATCATTCCCACCGATACCGACATGCGACCGTTCGACGACGAACAGGCCGAGGGCATGATGTCGGCGATCGAGAAGAACTGCGCCGAGTTCGGCATCAAGCTGCTCGACCGCAAGTCCGGCAGCCAGGGCATCGTCCACGTCATCGGCCCGGAGCTGGGTCTGACCCAGCCGGCGATGACCATCGCCTGCGGCGACAGCCACACCAGCACGCACGGCGCATTCGGCGCCATCGCCTTCGGCATCGGCACCAGCCAGGTGCGCGACGTGCTGGCGTCGCAGTGCCTGGCGATGGTCAAGCCCAAGCTGCGCCGCGTCGACGTCGCCGGAACGTTGCCTCGCGGCGTGTACGCCAAGGACGTGATTCTGCACATCATCCGCGTGCTCGGCGTCAAGGGCGGCGTCGGCTACGCCTACGAGTTCGCCGGCGAGGTCTTCGATCGGATGTCGATGGAAGAGCGCATGACCGTTTGCAACATGAGCATCGAGGGCGGCGCGCGCTGCGGGTACGTCAACCCCGATCAGACGACGTTCGACTACCTGCGCGGGCGCCGTTTCGCGCCGCAGGGCGAGGCCTTCGATCGCGCCGTCACCTGGTGGAAGAGCATGGCCTCGGAACCGGGCGCGCCGTACGACGACGTCGCCAGCATTGACGGCTCGAAACTCGCTCCGGTGATCACGTGGGGGATCAACCCCGGCCAGGCCATCGGCGTCGACGAGAAGATTCCCGACGCCAGCGACTTTGACGCCGACGAGCGGCAGACGGTCGAGGACGCACACGCGTACATGGGCTGGAAGCCGGCCCAATCCATCGCCGGCACGAAGATCGACGTCGCCTTCATCGGCTCGTGTACGAACGGCCGCATTTCCGACCTCCGCGAAGCCGCCAAGATCGCCAAACTCGGCAAGGTGAAAGCCAACGTGAGGGCCCTGGTGGTGCCCGGATCGCAGGATGTCGCGAGGCAGGCGGAGTCCGAAGGGCTGCCCGACGTGTTTCGAGCGGCCGGCTTCGATTGGCGCCTGCCGGGATGCTCGATGTGCCTGGCGATGAATCCCGACAAGCTGATCGGCAACGAGATTTGCGCGTCTTCGAGCAACCGCAACTTCAAGGGACGCCAGGGAAGCTCGTCCGGCCGCACCTTGCTGATGAGTCCGGCGATGGTCGCGGCCGCCGCCATCGAGGGCGTCGTCGTCGATGTCCGCGAGATGCTCAAGTGAGCGTGGCGATCCGCACGGCGAACGGAGGTCGTACTGAACATGGCTGAACTCATTTGCGTGAAGGGCGTCACCGGACGGCCGTTGCCGTTGCGCGGCAACGACATCGACACCGACCGCATCATCCCGGCGCGCTTCATGAAGGCGGTCACGTTCGACGGCCTCGGCCAGTTGGCGTTCCAGGACGAGCGCTTCGCCGCCGACGGTTCGCCAAAGGGCCACGTGATGGACGACCCTCGTTATTTGGCCAAGGGCGACCGGGTGGCCGTCGTCAACAAGAACTTCGGGTGCGGCTCGTCGCGCGAGCACGCTCCACAGGCGCTGCTGCGATGGGGCATCAAGGCGCTCGTCGGCGAGTCGTTCGCCGACATCTTCTACGGGAACTGCATCGCCAACGGCATGCCCATCGCGACCGCGGATGCGGCGACGATCGAGAAGCTGCTGAGCGCGATCGAAGAGGATCCGGCGCACGACCTGACTCTCGACGTCGATGCGCGCACAGCGGCGTACCGTGGAGTCATCTACCCCGTCACGATACCCGACGGGGTCCGCAAGCAGCTGCTCGACGGAACGTGGGACGCGACGCGGGTGCTTCTCGCGGCCGCCGAGTCGGTGCGTACCACTGCGAAGAACCTTCCCTACGTCGTGGGTTTCTAACGGCGCCGGGGTCGGAAGGATCCCCTTCGCGACGGACGCGGAGACGGGTTGCTGGGCCGCTTGCGGCGCAGCGACTCGATAGGCACGATCCCGCTTCGCGCGGGTAAATTGGGAGAACGGGAGCATGGCCACCGAGAACGAAGCCGTCGAATTGATCATACGCCGTCTCAAGGAAGATCGAATTCCCGAGGCGCCGTTGCCCGAGGAGATCGCCGAGAAGAAGAAGCGGCCGCGGCAGGTGGCGTTCATGGACGTCAACCTCTGCTACCCGTGCGGCAAGTGCCCAGAGTTCTGTCCGGTGGGCTGCATCGAGTACCTGCCCGAAGCGAGCCTGCCGGGGCGCGGTTTGTCCCCCGTTCAAGACCGATATCAGGAGTGCATCGGCTGCTTCATCTGCGTCGAGGTTTGCGCGCTGCTCACCGACTACGACGCGGTGCGGATGTACAACACCGACTTCGTCGAGGAACTGCTCGGCGTCGAGGTCGGCGACCACAAGCCGAACCCGCCCATCCCGGCCCAGGCGTACGAGGAGTACTTCTCCGAGGGCGGCGCGCGCAGCGTTCGCCACCTCGGTCAAGGATCGCGCATTCGCGAGAAGATGACCAAAGAAGATCGCGATCTCATGCGGTGGGCGAAGGGCCAGAAGTAGAACGGCGCGTGGCTGAGGCCGAGCGCCGAATCGTTCGTCAGCGACGGCGGCCGCGCCCGACCACGACCAGGGAAGCCCCGAGGCCCAACAGGATCCAACGATCGCCGTACTGCATGTAGCGGGTGGTCTCGGTGGAGATGGTCAGAGTCTGGCCGTCCGGTGCTTCGGTGTGCGTCTCACCCATCGCCGTAATCAGTTCGGCGTTGCCGTCGTTGGTCGCGCGAACCACGAAGCGCCGCGATTCGACCGCGCGAAACACCGCCAGGGCGAGGTGCTGTTCGGTCGCGGCGGCTGGCGCGCCGGCCAGCCAGTCGACCCTACAGTCGTTGATCATGACGTCGGCACCCTCTGTCACCGCGGAACGAACGGCGCTGGTGTCGAGAAGATCACCGCAGTGAAGCGGGCTCACCCGAATCCCCGAGTGATCGACGGTCGAGACATGGCGGGGGCGCATCGCCGCCGGCGCCTCGACACCGCCGGTGCGCCATGAAGCTTCGCGCAGTGGCGCCGAGTACGCGGCCGCGCCGATGTCCACCGACCAGTCGGATGCCGCGGGCGAGGTCTGGTACAAGGAACGGGCGTCGGCGCCGTATGCAAAGGCGATCGCCAGGGTCGACAGCGGCAGGATCAGCGCATACGCGCCGGCTCGGAATCGAATTGAACCACGGGCGACCGCGACTGCCGCTTCCGCCGCCGCAATACTGGCGAAGGCCACGACGAAGGAGACGGCAAAGACACCGCCGAGGTCCGCGACCTGGATCAACCAGAGTTCGCGGGCCTGTGTGTGACCCAGCAGTTGCCATCCGATCAGCTGCGCCTGCGCCCACTCGGTGGCCACCCAGAGAAACGCACCGACGATCGGAAGATCGACCCTCGATACGCGGTGAGATGCGTACGCGTATCCCATCGTCAGCAGGCCACACGGGATTCCCACCGCGACGGTGATTCCGCTGAACGCGATCAAGCTGGCCGAAAGTGGCGACACATCGAGGCCGAGCATGAGCGAGTCGGTCAGCCAGCGGGTGACCAGTCCGGCGGACAGAACCCCGAACAGGAGGCCCGCCTCGAACGCATAGCGAGCGGGAAGACGGCGCGTCGTGACAAACAGCACTCCCGGAACCAGCCAGGCCGCGGCGGTGAAACCGAACGGTGGACAAGCGGCGGCGAACAGCACTGCGGCGGCCGCCGCGCCCAGCAAAGCTCCCAACAAACTCTTCCGTTCCGGTATGTACACGCGCCGTCCTCCCCGTTGAGGTCTCACCTTGCCCGACGACCGCGGGTAGACGGATAAAGAAGAAGTATGAATTTTCGACGAGGGCCGTCAGCGCGTACGACTTCCGGCAGGGCGTCCGGAAATCAGACCGACCACTCGCCACGTCATCGCGCAAACCCAGACCGGCGGGTCGACGGGGGTGGTCGGAATGGACCCAAGGAGGTTTCCAGGGTAGCGTCTGCCCGCGCAGGATACGCGCGCCAGACAGGAGAGCTATGAGAACGTCTGCAATTGGGTTCGGGTTGTTCGGTGTTTCAGCCGTTGTGTTGGGAATCTGGTACATCGTCGAGTTGCACGAACACATCGCATTTCTCGAGTACCAGCTCGCCACCGCGAGTAGACCCGCAGCCGTCGCCGCCGCTCCGCCCGCCGCCGCGCCCGATGCGGCTCCGCGGGTTGCCGCGCCAGCGGCGGCCCCTGGTGCCGGCGCAACAACGGTCGAGGCGCGGAGCCTTTCTTCCGGTGAGCGCGTCGGGATGGTCGCCGCGCTCTCCGGTGGTGGGGAGTACGCCGGGAGCCCCGTTTGGTTCTCGACCGTGCCCAACAACCCCGAAGCAGCGGCGTTTCAACAGACCCTGCAATCGGTCTTCGAGGAGGCTGGTTGGCAGGTCAAAGGCAACACTGTCGTCGCTTTTCAGATGAAGCCAGGCATCTACGTTTTTGCCGCCGACACCGAGCCGCCCGCATACGTCACTGCGATCACCGAAGCGTTTGAGGCCGCCGGAGTGCCACTCGCTTCAACGGGTTTCGGCTACCGCGCGTACTTCCAGGAGCGAAAGGCCGAGAATCCGAACTGGACCGGCTTCGAGATGGCGGAAGACCAGACCTTTGTTTTGGCGATTGGACGCGCGCCCGAAAGCTCGGTTCCGGCGCAATAACCCGCGGCCGCCGGTCGCTCAGCCGCAGTCGGCGCAGGGGCAAAGAGCGCGAACGTACACGTACGTGTAGATGCCCGTCTCGTGGCCGTCGCCCCACTGCATCTGCAAAGCGTAGTTGCCGACGACGGTGATCTTCTCGAGGTCGGTGTTGGCGGAGTGCACGTAGCGCTTGTCGCCACCGTGCCCCTGGCATCCCGCACATGGGCACCAACCGCGCAGGTAGGCGAACGGGTAGTCGCCCACATGGTCGTCACTCCAGGTGATGCGGACGATTCTGTCGGCGACGAGGCGGTGGACCTCGACGGGATACGCCGAGCTCAGACGTCACCTTCCTTGAGCTGCCGCTTCCACTCGAGAATTCGCCCCTTGGCGGCCCACTCTTCGGCCTTCTCGATCTGATTCGCGCGCTGGTAGATGCGCGACAGGTTGGTGAACGCCAGCTGTTCGTCGGGAGTCAGCTCGACCACTTTGTGCGCAGCGTCGATCGCTTCCGGATAGCGGTCAAGGTCGGCGTACGCCATCGACAAGCCCTCCCATGCGTCGGCGAACGTTTCGTCGATCGCGAGAGCGCGCCGGTATGCTTCGATCGCCGCAGTCAGATCGCCTTCGGCGACGTGGTCAACCGCTTGATCGTACAGTTCGTCTGCCTCTTGATTCATCGCCATCACCTCGTCGCCCCCCTATCTCGACCACACTCGGCGCCGTCAGCCAATCCCCCGACGATGCAGCGCGGCTTTGCCCGCCAATTCAATCGCCATCCACCTTCGTCACCCCGGCGAAAGCCGGGGTCCAGGCCGCAGGCCGCCGCCGCCCCACCTGGATCCCGGCTTTCGCCGGGATGACGTGCTTTTCGGCTTCGCGCTTCCCACCGACTCGAATTGGCGGGCAAAGCCATTCAGCGCCAACTCCGGTATTCCGTTGACCGCTGTCCTTGTCGCTGGAAATCTTTGCTGCTTTCCTCCCGGGATGCTCAAGCGACGTGCTCTCCTGTTCCTGCATGTGGTGTGGCTCGCGGTCGCTGTGACCGCCTGCACGCCCGAGCCGAAGCTGTCGGTGGCGGTGTCGGTACGGCGCAGTGTGGCTGGTCCCGTGCTGTCGACCTTCGCCGGCGATAGCGGGGTGGCCCTCGACACCCGCTACTTCGACTCCGGCGATACTCCGCCGGCGGATTTCGACGTTCTTTGGAGTGACGACGCCGAAGCCACGTTCGCCCTCGCCGCCGCGGGTCGGCTGTCGAAGTTGCCGGCCGATCTGCTCTACACGCGTCCGTCGGGACTGTTCGACCCGGACGGAATGTGGGTCGGCGTCACCGCGGACGTTCGCGTCTTTGCCTATGATCCGCGTCGCGTCCCCGAAAGCGATGTACCCACCCGTTTCGAGAACCTGCTGGACCCTCGTTGGGCGCCGCGGCTGATCCTCGCCCACCCGACCAGCCGGTCCGGCGCGTGGCACGCCGCCACGCTGTTCGCGAGCAAGGGCGCGCAGCCGGTCACCGCTTTCTTCAGGGATCTTCGCGTGGCGGGAGCTCAATTCGCCGCGGGCGAACGCCAGGTTCTCGACGGTATCCTGGGCGACGGTCCACCGATCGGTGTGCTCGACGGCTCCGTCGCGTTTACCTCACGCGAACTCGGCGGGGCGATCGGCATTCGGATCCCAGATCAGGACGCGGCGGGGGCGGTGCTGCGCGCGACGACTCTCGCGATCAGCCAGCGAGGGGCGAAGACACCTCGCGCCCTCGAGCTCGCCCGGTACCTGCTCTCGCCTTCCGTCGGCCGGCGGCTGGCGCTGATGTCCTCCCACCTCGCCCTGCTCGAGAACGACACAGCCCCCGCTGGAGCGCTCGCGCTGCGCGACGTGAAACGCGCTCTGCCGTCGCAGAAGGAAATCGCCGCCCAGCTCAGCGCGGTTCGTTCGGAGCTGCGGGATCTTCGCTGATCTCGAGCCGCTGCAGGGCGCGGTCGATCTGTGTGCGCGCGCGCTTCAGGTGCTGAGCCGCGGCGATGCGCTGTTCTCGCGTGAGCTCCGCCGAAAGGGCGACTTTCATACGCCGTCCCAGGCGGCGAACGAGCTTGCCGACCTCATCGACGTCGCTGCGCGAACCCTTCTCGCCGGACTGCGCCGAGCGAAACCGCCGTACGGAGAGCTGTCGCAGCTTCGCCAATCGCCAAAGCATGTCCTGACGTTCGGCCGATTCGGCCCGCGCCACCGAGATCAGGATCTCGCGTGAGACGACCGGGGACTGGTGGTACTCGTCCTTGATGTGCTGCGGTAGGCGGCACAACGCCATGGTGTTGCTGACATAGGGACGGCTCTTGCCGATCAGATCGGCCAGCGTGTCGTGCGTGTAGTGGAACTGCAGGAGCAGGGCGTTCAACCCCTCCGCTTCCTCGAGCGGCGAGAGATCTTCGCGCTGCAGGTTCTCGATCATCGCGACCTCGATGGGATCGTCGTCGCGCACCAACACCGGGACGACATCCACACCCGCGAGCTTGCACGCTCGAAAGCGGCGCTCGCCGGCCATGATCATATAGTGTCCGCCGCCGGCGCGTTCACCCGCGTGGCAGACAATGATGGGCTGCAAAAGGCCGTGCTTGCGGATGGAATCGGCCAGTTCGGCGAGCGCGCTCTCGTCGAAGTGCCGGCGCGGCTGCGCGGGGTTGGCGGAGATTCGGTCGAGCGGCACTGCGCTGACGACTGTGCGCTGACCGCCTCTGAGATTGCCCGCCGCCAACGTTCGGACCGCTGCCTCAGCCGCCATAGAAACCACCCCCGAGAGGTCGCGATGATAGACCGCCGCCAGAGGCGATCTCAAGGAGTGCGTCGCACGAAAAAGGGCGAGGGGAAAATCCCCTCGCCCTTCATCCGACGTGCGTACGAGTTGCGAAAAGTGGCGGGTTAAATCTTGCCCTGCAGGAAGAACGCGATCACCAGAGCGTAAATGGCGAGCGCCTCCATGAGTGCCAGACCGATGATCATCGGCGTCTGGATGCGGTCCGCCGAATTCGGGTTGCGCCCGATCGACTCCATCGCCGCGGCGACGGCCTTGCCCTGGCCACTCGCCGCGCCGACCGCCGCGATGGCGATGCACAGGCCCGCCGCGATCGCGATCCAGCCGCGCGCCGGATCCGCACCAGCCTGCTGCGCCAGCGCCGGCTGCGCCGCGATGACGGCGAATGCCGCGATTCCGAGTGTCTTCATCTTGTTGAACATATCCCCTACTCCTTCTGTTGAGCGCACTCGCATCCTCGGGGCCCGCCTCTCCTCTTCCTCATCTACCTCGCCCCCGCGAGTCGCGCTTTGGTTGGCTGCTTGTCAGTGGTGGCCGTGATCCGCGTGGGCGTCATGATGCGTCGTCGCCATACCGACGTAGACCAGGCTGAGCAACGTGAACACGTACGACTGGACGATCGACACGAAGGTGCCGAGCGCCAGAAAAACGACCGGGATCACGATGTAGGTCAGGTTGGTGAAGATATCGAGCACGAGGTGATCCGCGAACATGTTCATCATGAGTCGCAAGTTGAGCGTGATGGGACGGATCACGTGGTCGATGATCTCCAAAGTGCCCATCAAGGGTGCCATCCAGATGACCGGACCCAGGAAGTGCTTCAGGTATCCGGCGCCCGACTCCTTGAAGCCGTAGTAGTTGTACATGACGAAGGAGATGAGACCGAGGCCGAGCGTCGTGTTCACGTTGCTGGTCGCCGGCGAGAATCCCGGAATCAGTCCGAGCAGATTGTTGACCAGGATGAACAGGAACAGCGTGGCGTAGAACGGCAGGTACTTCCGACCTCTTGCGCCGAGCACCGGCTCGATCAACATCGTCTGAAATCCCTCGAGATAGATCTCGAAGAAATTGCGAAGGCTCAAGTTACCATCTGGAATCACGGCATCCGGCGCCGAGGCGATCTGCTTGGCCGCGATGCTTGCCCAGAGGAGCAAGGCGACAACGACCAGGAGGGCGGTCGCGACATGGTCCGGCATCAAGTTCAGGCCAGGAATGGCCGACATCCAGGTGAATCCGTGTTCCACGCTAGCTCTCCTTATCCTCTTCCCTCGACCTCGACCGCCGGCGGAACCGAACTCGTCAGCGCGACCACGACGCATGCAACCATCAGGAGGGTCGCACCCGCGGCGAACGCCATCGGATCGAGCGGGACACGCCAGAACAGCAGGCCGAGCAGGCCGAGGAAGATAGAAAACTTTGCGAGCACGAGAAGCAAGACCACCCCCGGTCGCTCGGTCGCCATGCCAGGGGTCAACAGCCGCCGGGTGATCTGCTTGAGCAGCCACAGGTTGACGGCCATCACTCCGCCACCGAGCGCGACGCTGCCAGGACCCATCCAGCCCGTCAGTCCGGCGATGCTCGCCGCCACCGCGATCAAGGCGAAATGGACCCTTTCGATCTTCTCCAGCCGTACGCCCATCGTTGCTTCAAATCCCTCGACAAACCAGCATCCGCTATTCGTTTTCAGCGTCCTTCGCAACATCGGACGGCTCTGCCTGATGACCAGCAGACGAGCTCGGCCGGCGCAGCATCCACAGGAGACGGCGCGTGAAGCCGATCAGCCCGCCGGTCAGGAATAATAGGACGAAAAGCGGCGATGTTCCCCACCGCTCGTCGAGCCAGTTGCCGAACCAGAGGGCCGCGGCGACCGTCGCGCCAAGGCTGAAGCCGATGCCGACGAATTGAGCGCCCGCGGCGATTCTTTGCTTCGCCGCCGGCATGTCAACTCGTGATTTCGGCGAGGGTCTCGGCCGCCGCTCGGATCGTCAAATCTATATCGGCGTCGCTGTGCGCGAGGGAGATGAACGCGGCCTCGAACGCTGACGGCGCCATGTAGACCCCGCGCCGCAGCATGCCTTGGAAGAACCGGGCGAACATCTGGGTATCCGACTGCATGGCCGTCTCGAAATCGCGGACTTCGTCCACTCCGAGAAAGAGGGTCCACATGGAGCCGACGCGGTTCAAACAGGCGCGGGCACCGGTGCGCTGGATCGCCTCGCGCAGTCCCTGTTCGAGCCGGGCTCCACTCTCCTCCAGGCGTTCGTACACGCCACGGCCGCGGATCTGCTCCAGCGTCGCCAATCCCGCCGCCACTGCCAGCGGATTCCCCGACAGCGTCCCGGCTTGGTACACGGGCCCAAGGGGTGCCAGCACGGACATCACGTCCTTGCGGCCGCCAACCGCGGCCAGGGGCATCCCGCCGCCCACGATCTTGCCGAGGCAGGTCAGGTCCGGACGAATATCGTAGAGCGCCTGCGCCCCGCCGTAGGCGACGCGAAAACCCGTCATCACCTCGTCGAAGATCAACAACGCCCCGTGTTGCGAACAAATCTCCCGCAATCCAGCTAAAAACCCGGCAGCCGGCGGGATCACGCCCATGTTGCCGGCGATCGGTTCGACAATGACCGCCGCGATCTCGTCGCCATGCGTGGCAAAGCAGCGGCTCACGCTCTCGAGGTCGTTGAAGTTCGCCAACAGCGTGCTGCGAGAGGTGTCGGCCGTGACACCGGCGCTGTCGGGAACGCCGAGCGTAACCGCGCCCGACCCGGCGCGCACCAACAAGGCGTCGACATGGCCGTGATAGCACCCCGCAAACTTGACGATCTTGTCGCGCCCGGTGAACCCCCGCGCGATGCGAAGCGCGGTCATCGTCGCTTCGGTGCCGGAGCTCACCAGCCGGACCATGTCGATGGACTCCACGGCGTCCCGAATGGCGCGCGCGATCTCGATCTCGCGAGCGGTCGGTGCGCCGAAACTGGTCCCTTCGCGCATGACGTTGTGGATCGACTGAAGGACCGACCGATGTGCGTGCCCCAAGATCATCGGTCCCCAGGAGCCGACGTAGTCGAGGTATGTCATGCCGTCGGCATCGGTAATCGTCGAACCCGCCGCGCGCTGGATGAACCTGGGCGCGCCTCCCACGGCGCGCCATGCCCGCACCGGGCTGTTCACCCCACCCGGGATCACCTCGCTGGCCGCTGCGAACAACTTCTCCGATGTATCCATATAGTTCCCTCGCCCCGAACCCGCTCGGCGCGTGTCGGCGGGTCGGACCTTGTCTCGTTTCCGCCTCTTAATCCAGACCGCCGCGAACGCCCGACTTGCAAGATTTTGTCGATTTTCTCACCGCTCGGACTTGCCCCATCCGACAGTTCGCGATAAAGCACCACTCCCCGCTATCACCCCGGTCCAGACGGTCGACAGACGCGTAGTACCAGGCCTGTGGACCGAGCTGTGGAATCAACCGCGTCGAGCTTCCTAACGGACTGATCTTCCATGACTTTTGGGTCTGTGGCCCCCTGTGGATAAGGTGAGTGCAGCGACCCATCCGACGTGGGATCTGGCGGTCGACTCGGTCGTGTCGGTGCTCGGCGACGAAGACACCCTCCAGCTGTTGACGGCGCTTCGACCGTTGGGCAAGCGCGGCGACACATTTACCGCCGAGGCGATCGACACAGCGAGCGCCGAATTGGCTCGAAAGCGGTGCGGCAAACTCCTCGAGGGGGCGCTCGCACAGCACAGCGGCGGCGTCCTCCGCCATCTGGAGATCACCGTCGCTCGCGGCGGGCAACAGGAACTCTTCCCGGCCGCCGCACCGATCACTCGCCCCGATCGCTCGGCGCAGAATCGCGCCGCGCTCAACCCGAAGTACACATTTGGAAATTTCATCGTCGGCGCGAGTAACCAGTTCGCCCACGCCGCATCTCTCGGCGTCGCCCACCAACCCGGCGAAACGTACAACCCGCTGTTCGTCTACGGCGGTGTCGGGTTGGGAAAGACGCACCTGGCGTGTGCCATTGGCAACGACATCCTCGACCGCAGCCCGGACGCCCGGGTGGTGTACCTGTCGGCGGACTCCTTCATGAGCGAGCTGATCGCTTCGATGCGCCGCGATCGCATGGACGAGTTCAAGCGACGGTTCCGGCGTGTCGATGTCTTGATCCTCGACGATGTCCAGTTTCTCGCCGGTCGGGAGCGCACGCAGGAAGAATTCTTCCACACCTTCAATGCCCTGTACGAAGCTCGCAAGCAGATCGTCCTGACGTCGGACAAGTTCCCCAAGGAAATTCCGTCGCTCGAGGAGAGGCTTCGCAATCGCTTCGAGAGCGGTCTCATCGCCGACATCCAGAGTCCGGACATCGAAACGAGACTGGCAATCCTGGAGAAGAAGGCCGAGACCGACAAACTCGCCCTCCCCTCGGACGTTGCTCTTTTCCTCGCGGAGACGTTCGATTCGAACGTCCGCGAACTCGAAGGCAGCCTCACGCGCCTGCACGCTCA
>Ga0307505_10001157_pt1 | contig 22967 bp, 18 predicted proteins | sample 23_S_MG_FD_202183 | JGI IMG/M metagenome (GOLD analysis project Ga0307505, IMG submission 202183) | Soil microbial communities from Populus trichocarpa stands in riparian zone in the Pacific Northwest, United States - 23_S | ecosystem: Environmental > Terrestrial > Soil > Riparian zone > Trees...
TCGGCCGGGGTCATCGTCGCCATGCCGAGGTGGACCGCGCCGTGGCGGGTGACCAGGCTGGCCTCGTCGTCGTAGCGCGCGTTGAGCATCGGGAACTTGGGCAGCGAACGGCAGATGGCGACGATCAGCAGCGGCAGCAGGGTCAGCTTGGGCCGCTCGCCGCGATTGGCGTTGAGGTCAGCGCGCAGCTTTTCGAGATCGGTGACGTCGCATTCCTCGACGTAGGCGAAGTGCGGGATGGCGCGCTTGGACGCCGCCATGTTCTCGGCGATGCGGCGGCGCAGGCCGACCACCTTGATCGTTTCGTCGCGGCCGGTGGTGCCGGCGGGCGCATAGCCCTTGGCGCCCCCGTACGAGATGAAGGCGTCCAGATCGGCATGGCGGATGCGCCCGCCTTCGGCTGCGTGAACATCGCCGAGGTCGACGCCGAGCTCCTTCGCCCGGGAGCGGACGGCTGGGCTGGCGAGCACTTTGGCATGGCTCCGAGCGCGTGCTTCGACAGGCTCAGCACAAGCGGGTTTGGGTTCTGCGGGTGCGGCTTCGGCCGGAGGCGGTGGAGGAGGCGGTGGTGGCGGAGGTGGTGGCGGCGCAACGACAGGCTGCTCAGCCACAACTTCCGCTCGTCCTGAGCCTGTCGAAGGACGCGGGCTGTCCTCGCCCACATCGCCCTCGGTCTCCAGCACCACCAGCGGCGAGCCGATCGCGATAATGTCGCCGACTTCGCCCGCGACTTCGAGCACCTTGCCGGCGACCGGGCTTTCCATCTCGACCGTGGCCTTGTCGGTCATCAGGTCGGCCAGGCGACCGTCTTCCTTGACCGTATCGCCGACCTGGACATGCCAGGCGACGATCTCGGCCTCGGCGATGCCCTCGCCGATGTCTGGAAGACGGAAAACGAAACGCCCCACCCCTTACGCCTCCAGCAGCTTGTCGATTGCCTCACCAACACGGATCGGCCCGGGGAAATAGGCCCATTCGAGGCTGTGCGGATAGGGGGTGTCGAAGCCGGTGACGCGCTCGACCGGCGCTTCGAGGTGGTAGAAGCAGCGTTCCTGCACCAGCGAGGCCAGCTCGGCGCCGAAGCCCGAGGTGCGCGTCGCCTCGTGCAGCACCATGCATTTGCCGGTCTTTTCCACCGACTTCTCCACAGCCTCGATGTCGAGCGGGACCAGCGTGCGCAAGTCGATGATTTCGGCATCAACGCCCTTCTCGCGGCACACGGATTCGGCGACGTGGACCATGGTGCCATAGGCCAGCACGGTCAGCGCCGAGCCCTCGCGGACGATCCGCGCATTGCCCAGCGGGATCGAATAATACCCCTCGGGCACTTGCGCGTCCGGATGCTCCTTCCACGGCTTGGTCGGGCGGTCGTAGTAGCCGTCGAACGGGCCGTTGTAGATCCGCTTCGGCTCGAAGAAGATCACCGGGTCGTTGTCCTCGATCGCCGCGATCAGCAGGCCCTTTGCGTCGTGCGGCGTGCTCGGGACCACGGTCTTGATGCCGCAGACATGGGTGAACATCGCCTCGGGGCTCTGGCTGTGGGTCTGGCCGCCGAAGATGCCGCCGCCGAACGGGCTGCGCACGGTCATCGGGGCGGTGAATTCGCCCGCCGAGCGATAGCGCAGCCGCGCCGCTTCGCTGACCAGCTGGTCGAGGCCCGGATAGATGTAGTCGGCGAACTGGATTTCCGGCACCGGCCGCAGGCCATAAGCGCACATGCCCACCGCGACGCCGATGATCCCGCATTCGTTGATCGGGGTGTCGAACACCCGGGTGTTGCCGAACCTCTTCTGCAGGCCGGCGGTGCAGCGGAACACCCCGCCGAAATAGCCGATATCCTCGCCCATCAGGATCACGTCGGGATCGCGCTCGAGCATGATCGCCAGCGCCTCGTTGATCGCCTCGATCATGGTCAGGCTGCGCGCGGGGGCATCGGCCAGAGTGACCGGCTCGTCGTCGGGGTTCAGTCGGGCCACTTGATCTGCCTTTCGCGGATCGCCTGGTCGGCCTGCTCCTCAAGATGCCACGGCAGCTCCTCGAACACGTCCTCGAACATGGTGTGGAACGGGTGGTGCAGGCCGTGGCCGAGGATGCCGTTCTTCTCGGCCTCGCGCTGCGCCGCCTTCACTTCCTCGTCGAGCTCGCCGTCCATCGCGGCGTCGCGTTCCTCGGACCATTCGCCGATCGCGATCAGGTGGTCGCGCAGCCGCGCGATCGGGTCGCCGAGCGGCCAGGATTCACCTTCCTTCGCGCCGCGGTAGACCGAGGGATCGTCCGAGGTCGAATGGCCCTCGACGCGGTAGGTGAAGAACTCGATCAGCGTTGGCCCGGCGTTCGAGCGGGCGCGGTCGGCGGCCCAGCGCTCGGCGGCATAGACCGCCAGCGCGTCGTTGCCGTCGACCCGCAGCCCGGCGATGCCATAGCCGATGGCGCGGTCGGCGAAAGTCGCCCGCTCGGCCCCGGCGATGCCCGAGAAGCTCGAGATCGCCCACTGGTTGTTGGTGACGTTGAACACCGCCGGCGCGTTGTAGACCGCGGCGAAAGTCAGCGCGGCGTGGAAGTCGCCCTCGGCCGTGGCGCCCTCGCCCACCCAGGCAGCGGCGATCTTGCTGTCGTGCCTGATCGCGCTGGCCATGGCGAAGCCGGTCGCCTGCGGTAGCTGGGTGCCCAGGTTTCCCGAGATGGTGAAGAAGTTCACGGCCGCCGCCGAGTACAGGATCGGCAGCTGGCGGCCCTTCAGCTTGTCGGCGCGGTTGGAATAGATCTGGTTGACCATCTCGAGCAGCGGATAGCCGCGCGCGATCATGCAGCCCTGCTGGCGGTAGGAGGGAAAGATCATGTCCTCGAAATCGAGCGCCTGGGTGGCGCAGACCGTGGTCGCCTCCTCGCCGGTGCACTTGAGATAGAAGCTGGTCTTGCCCTGCCGTTGCGCGCGGTACATGCGGTTGTCGAACGCGCGGGTCAGCGCCATCAGCCGCAGCAGCTCGCGCAACTTGTCGGGCGCCAGGCGCGGGTTCCACGGACCATGCGCCTGGTTATCGTCCCCCAGCACGCGGATCAGGTCGCTGCACAGCGGAAAGGTCTCGGCCGGAGGACAGGTCTCGTCGGGCCGCGGCTGTGCGCCGGGCTCGCTCAGCACCAGATGCGAGAAATCAACCGTGTCGCCCGGGCGGAAGTGCGGCTCGGGGACGTGCAGCGTCAGGCGCGGGCGATTGGCACCGGCCTTTGCCTTCTTGCTCGCCATCCTGACCTCTTCTCGCGTGTTGAAACTTTGTTTTACGTCTCAGACATTTTATTAGGCGAGCCTCGAACGGTCAACCTAGACCGCCACCGTTGCGCGCAAGGCACCTTGCGGCGCGTAATCGTGAACCGCAAAATCCTCGAAACGGTAAGCGAAAATCGACTCCGGCACCCGCAGCAACTCAAGCGTGGGCTCGCCCGCCGGTTCCCGCATCAGCTGCGCTTCGACCAGCTCGGCGTGGTTCAGGTAGAGGTGCGTGTCGCCGCCGGTCCAGATCAACTCGCCCGCCTCGTACCCCGCCTGGTCCGCCACCATCCGCGTCAGCAGCGCCGCGCCTAACAGGTTGAACGGCAGCCCGAGCGCGACATCGCAGCTGCGCTGGTAGAGCTGGCACGACAACCGGCTGCCGCTGACATGGAACTGGTAGGTCTTGTGGCACGGCGGCAGCGCCATCCGGTCGAGCTCGGCGACGTTCCAGCCCTCGACGATATGCCGCCGGCCGCCGGGATTGCAGCGCAGACTCTCGACCAGATCGGCTACCTGATTGATGCCGGGGCCTTGGCGGAATATCCCCCCAAGTTCATCGGCGCCCAGCGCTTCATAGGTCGGCCAGTCGACCCATTGCTTGCCATAAACCGGGCCGAGATCCCCCCAGCGCGCGGCGAACGCCTCGTCCTCGACCACCCGCGCCTCGAACGCCTCCTGCGAGATATCCTCGCCGGTCGCCTCGCGGTACTTGGCCAACGGCCAGTCGCTCCAGATCGTCACGCCCTGTTGCAGCAGCGGGCGGATGCTGGTTTCGCCGGTCAGGAACCACAGCATCTCGCGCGCGGCCGCCTTCCAGTACACGCGCTTGGTGGTCAGCAACGGCACCCGGCCTGTGGAGAGGTCGAACCGCAGCTGCGGGCCGAACACCGAGCGTGTGCCTGTGCCGGTGCGGTCGAGCCGCTCGTCGCCCTCTTCCCAGATGCGCCGCATCAGGTCGAGATACTGCCATTCCCAGTGGCGGTCTCCGAGGGTTCGAGCCGAGGTCATTGCCGCCTGCGCTACCACCCCAAAAGCTCGCTTGCCAGTGGGAGACCTCGTCCGTATAGGCCCGCCTCTGCCTCGCCCCGGGTAACCCATTCGCTTGGGCCCGGACGCGCCGGTCGGGGAGTAGCTCAGCCTGGTAGAGCACTGTCTTCGGGAGGCAGGGGCCGGAGGTTCGAATCCTCTCTCCCCGACCACTTTTCTCGTTGCCTCGCCAATGAACCGATCGGGCCTCACCGGCCCACAGACCCGGCGATGGGACCAAGCGCACTGGTAGCCGCGGCGGCTCTGGATGAAACCACCGTCGCTGCGCACCGCGCCCGGCTCCCTCTCGATGCCTTCGATCTGGAGCCCGGCGAAGTCCGGAGCCGCATTCGCTGGGCGGCCAGGCAGGGTCAGCCGCACTGGCTGTGGCCCGATGTTGCGGTGGCGGATTGGGCCAATGCGCTCGAACGCATCGCCGAGGCCGCTGGCGAAGTCCTGACCGAAGGCCGGTCCCGATCTGTGCTTGACGGCGATGCCGCGGCCATGAGCGTCACGGGCTATACCTCGGGCATGGGTCCGTTGCTCGGTTACTGGCTCGAGACTGGACGGATATCCGCCAGTGCCCCGGTGACGGCGATCTTCGCGCTTCATCTCGAGCACAATCGGCAACGCATGCAGATGATGGCCACGCAGGCCGTCCGGATCAGCGAAGCGATGGCGCGCGACGGCATCGAGCACACCTTCATCAAAGGCATGCACACGGCTTTCAAGTACTTCCCCGAGCCGGGAACCCGGCCGATGTCGGACATCGACCTGCTGGTCGCTCGCAGCGACCGGGAGAGGGCCGACCGGGTCCTCGCAGCCTGCGACTTCGAGCCGGGCATCGCCCGCACCCTGCCGACAGAACAGAACTGGCGCCTGCGCCACAGCCCGCGCGACCCGCGCACCTTGTGTTTCGTTCATGCCCAGGACCCGTGGTCGATCGACCTGCACGTCTCGCTCGATCGACGCTACTCGGCCGCCTCGCCGATCCTGCACCTGGACCGGGCCGCGCGGGCCGCCCTGCCGGCGCGTTCCTTGCTCGCGCCCGAGGCGAACGTGCTCGCCCAGCCAGCCCTGTTGCTCAACACGGCCGTGCACACGGGGTGCGGGCTCGGCAACCTCACCCTGCTTCGGCTGGTCGAGCTGGTGCTCATGATTCGTAAGGATTTCGCGGCGGGCCCAGCTTCGTGGGAAGCGTTCATCGGCGCAGCGAACCGTGCCGATGCGCTGGCTTGCGCCTATCCGGCCCTGAAGTTTTGCGACGAGCTGGTCCCCGGCACTGTCCCCGCCGAAGTGATCGCCCGCTCGCGCCGCCAGGTGCCGCACAGCGTGCGGACGGTCGTCGACCCGTTGCGCGTCGCCAACGCGCAACGCCTGCTGCGTTGCTCGCTGGCCGAGCGCTTCATGTGGACCCCTTCGCGGTGGGGCATTGCATGGCAACTGTTCAAGGAAGTGCTTCCGCCAGGCTGGAATTCGGCCGCAGGGCTTATCGATATATACCGCGCCCGTTTCTGGCGATTGGCGCGCCGGACGCTCTCGTCCTGAATCCACGCCCGCGCGGCCCGGTGCCCTTGTAATCGGACGGCAACACCGCCATTGGGGGCGCGCGGCCGGCCACCCGTTGCGGGACAGATGAACCTTACCCACCCCTTCCTTGACGAGGACGGCGACAAGCTGCGCGAGGAGTGCGGCGTTTTCGGCGTGATCGGCGCTCCCGATGCGGCCGCGACTTGCGCCCTGGGCCTCCACGCGCTGCAGCACCGCGGCCAAGAAGCGGCCGGCATCACCAGCTTCGACGGCGCCGAATTCTTCACCCGCAAGGGCCTCGGCCATGTCGCCGACAACTTCTCCACGGGCGAATCGATCGCCGAGCTGCCCGGCGCGATGGCCGCCGGCCACGTACGCTATTCGACCACCGGCGGCGCCGGCCTGCGCAACGTCCAGCCGCTCTACGCCGACCTTGCCAGCGGCGGGTTCGCGGTGGCGCACAACGGCAACATCTCGAACGCCCGCCACTTGCGGCTCGAGCTGGTACGCAACGGCGCGATCTTCCAGTCGACTTCGGACACCGAGGTGATCATCCACCTCGTCGCCACCAGCCGGTTCAAGGAGATGCTCGACAAGCTGGTCGATGCCCTGCGGCTGGTCGAGGGCGCCTATTCGCTGATCGTGATGACCCCGCGCGGCATGGCCGCGTGCCGCGACCCGCTCGGCATCCGCCCGCTGGTCATGGGCAAGCTCGGCGAGGCGGTGGTGTTCGCCAGCGAGACCGTGGCGCTCGACGTGGTCGGCGCCGAGTTCGTGCGTCAGATCGAGCCGGGCGAGTTCGTCGAGGTCGATTTCGACGGCACGGTGCGCAGCCACCGCCCGTTCGGCGATGTCGCGCCGCGCCCGTGCATCTTCGAGCACGTCTATTTCAGCCGGCCCGACTCTGTGCTCGACGACCGCTCGGTCTATGAATCGCGCAAGCAGATCGGCGCCGAGCTGGCCAAGGAAGCGCCGGTCGAGGCCGATATCGTGGTGCCGGTGCCCGACAGCGGGGTGCCCGCCGCAATCGGCTTCTCGCAGCAATCGGGCATCCCGTTCGAGCTCGGTATCATCCGCTCGCATTATGTCGGGCGCACTTTCATCCAGCCTTCCGAAGGCGCGCGCAACGCCGGGGTCAAGCGCAAGCACAACGCCAACCGCAAGCTGGTCGAAGGCAAGCGAATCGTCCTTATCGATGACTCAATCGTGCGCGGCACCACCTCGATGAAGATCGTCCAGATGATGCGCGACGCCGGCGCCAGAGAAGTCCATTTCCGCGTCGCCAGCCCGCCGACCGGGCACGGCTGCTACTACGGTGTCGACACGCCCGAACGCTCCAAGCTGCTCGCCGGACGGATGGACGTCGAAGCGATGCGCGACTTCATCCATGCCGACAGCCTGGCCTTCGTTTCGATCGACGGGCTCTATCGCGCGGTCGGTCTGGCGGGCCGCGACACCGCGCGCCCGCAATACTGCGACGCCTGCTTCACCGGCGACTATCCGACCAGCCTGACCGACGTTTCCGAGCGCCATCAGGCCGACGCACAACTCCTGTTTCCCGTCGACGCGTGATGGCCACCGACAAGCCGCTCGAGGGCCGTATTGCGCTCGTCACCGGCGCGAGCCGCGGGATCGGGGCAGCGACCGCCCGGGCGCTGGGCGCGGCCGGCGCGCATGTCGTGCTGACCGCGCGCAAGGCGAAAGAGCTCGAAGCGGTCGAGGAAGCGATCCACGCCGCCGGCGGCAGCGCGACGATTGCGCCGATGGATCTGACCGAAAGCGATGCGATCGCAAGGCTCGCGACGGCAGTAGCCGAACGCTGGGAGCGGCTCGACGTGCTGGTGATCAACGCCGCGATGCTGCCCTCGCTGACGCCCGTCACGCAAATCGAGCCGAAAAGCTTCAGCCAGGCGCTGACGCTCAACGTGCTCGCCACCCAGGCGCTGATCGCCGCGTTCGACCCGCTGCTGCGCAAGAGCGCGGCCGGGCGGATCGTCGGCCTGACCAGCAGCGTCGGAGCACAACCGCACGCCTACTGGGGAGCCTATGGCGCCAGCAAGGCCGCGTTCGACAGCCTGCTGACGAGCTACGCGAAAGAGGTGGAGCGCATCTCCGAGACCCGGGTCGCGATCGTCGATCCCGGCGCGACGCGCACGACAATGCGCGCCCGCGCCTATCCGGGCGAAGACCCGGGGACGGTCAAACCGCCAGAAGCGGTGGCTGATAGGATCGTAGCGCTGCTAACCGAGGATTTCGCGAGCCTCCATCGGGAGCGCGTCGAAAGCTGAGCGGTCAAAGGCCGTGATAGTCCCTGAACCAACTGACGAAGCGGGGAATCCCTTCTTCGATCGGGGTGCGCGGCGTATAGCCGAGGTCGCGGCTGATCGCATCGATGTCGGCATAAGTCCGCTCGACGTCGCCCGGCTGCATCGGCAGCAGCTGCAGCTCGGCCTTGCGGCCGCACGCCTCCTCGAGCAGCGTGATGAAGCGCAGCAGCGGCTCGGACCGGTTGTTGCCGATGTTGTACAGCATGTGCGGCGCCGTGCTGGCGCCGGCCTTGGCCGTACCGTCGTCAGCCGGCGGATGGTCGAGCGCCGCGATGATCCCGTCGACGATATCGTCGATATAGGTGAAGTCGCGCCACATCTCGCCGTTGTTGAACACCGGGATCGGCTCGCCCGCGAGGATCTTCGCGGTGAAGATCCACGGCATCATGTCGGGCCGCCCCCACGGGCCGTAGACGGTGAAGAAGCGCAGGCCGGTGAGCGGAATCCGGTAGAGATGGGCGTAGGCCTCGCTCATTAGCTCGTCGGCCTTCTTGGTCGCGGCATAGAGCGAGACGGGATGGTCGACGCGATCCTCGACCGCGTAGGGAACCTTGGCGTTGTTGCCGTAGACCGAGCTCGAGCTGGCATAGACCATGTGCCCGATACGCCGGCTGCGAGCCAGTTCGAGCAGATTGAGATGCCCTGCCAGATTCGATCTCGCATAGGCATGCGGGTTCTCAAGTGAGTGGCGCACTCCCGGCTGAGCGCCGAGGTGCGCGATTGCGCAGAATTCCCGGCCGGTCGTGGCCGCCATCAGGCAGTCCATGTCCGCGAAGTCCTGCTGCAGAACGGTCAATCTGTCGCCAGCCGCCAGCCGGTCGAGTCGCGCCCGCTTGAGCGAAACCGGATAATAGCCGTTCATGTCATCGATGCCGACGACCTCGTCCCCGCGTGCCAGGAGGCGCTCGGCCAAGGCAGCGCCGATGAAGCCTGCGATTCCGGTAACAAGGCACCTCATCGCGATAACGCACGCCTCGCCCAATGGCGGTCGCAGGCGGTAACGCGAGGGAGCCTCGATCGGGCGGCCCTTCGAGGCGCAAAGCCGCTCAACATCGCCTCCAGTTCTTGCAAGCCATGAAACCGAGGGTAGTGCCGGCGCACATCTCAAGCAACGCTGGAATCCGATGGCTGACCGTCGCAATTTCAAAAGCCGCGCCAGGCGGCTCGCCGCCGAGCGCCACTTTTTATATTTGAATCCATTGCCCTTATTGGCGGGAAATGTACATGTGAGCGTATCGGCGGAATATCCCGCGTCATACTGCGAACGTGCCGTTCGCGGTTTGCAAGATTGCGTTATACAACCCGAAGGCTCCTTAGCCGACGCCAGATGATGAATATTTCGCCCAAGACAGCGCGGAGCCCCATGACGATCGGTGCGCCGGGGGCGCTGCAGCCTTTCCACCGCCTGCGGTATCAATTTGCATTTGGTATCTTCGTCGCCGTGGTGCTTCCCGGCGCGGTGTATCATTTCCCCGATTTGGCGGACGCCGTCCGGTTGCAAAGCAGCATCAATACCGGTGTCGGCAGCACCGCCGCCTTCATCGCCGCGCTTTACCTTTATCGGCGCGTCGCAACCTACCCTGGTCTCGGACTGCTGGCCTACGTCATGCCCGCGGTGACAGCCGGCTACGGTATAGTTCTCGCTGTGTTCTTCGCCGCGCGATTCGACTACAGCCGCCTGAACTTCGGCATGAGCTTCGTGGCCGCGCTGGCATGCCTGTTTCTGGTCAGCATCCAATCGCGCAGAAATGCCCGTCAACGATTCTACGTGCTTCCCTCGGATCACGCCCTCCGGCTCACGCGCCTACCCGGCGCCGACTGGACAATCCTCAAAGAGCCGAAGCTTCCGGAAGACAAGGCAGCCATCCTGATTGCCGACCTGCGTGCGGACATCGCCGACGATTGGGAGCGCCTGATCGCCGAGGCCGCGTTGAACGGCTATCCCGTCTACCACTCCAAGCAGGTGCAAGAATCTCTTACCGGTAGAGTCGAGATCGAGCACTTGTCAGAAAACAGCTTTGGATCGCTGATCCCGAACCACAGCTATCACAAGCTCAAGCGGTTGCTTGATTTGCTAATTTCGCTGCTGTTCATGCCAGTGCTGCTGCCCTTAGGGTTGCTCGTCGCGATCTCCATCAAGCTCGATTCGCCTGGACCCGTCTTCTTCCGCCAAGTGCGACGGGGCTATCGCGGCGAGATCTTCGAGGTGCTCAAGTTCCGCACGATGCAGCACCTCCATCCCCGGAAGGGCGAGAGAGACAGCGCCATCACGCAGGCACGCGACCCGCGCATCACTGGCGTTGGCAGGTTCCTGCGCCGCGCCCGCATCGACGAGCTGCCACAGGTCTGGAACGTTCTGCGCGGTGAGATGAGCTGGATCGGACCACGCCCGGAGGCGTTGGCGTTATCCGAATGGTACATGGCCGAACTGCCGTTCTACACTTACCGCCACATTGTCCGTCCGGGAATCACCGGTTGGGCGCAAGTCAACCAGGGGCACGTGTCCGATCTCGACAGCGTGCTGGAGAAGCTCCACTATGACTTCTTCTACATCAAGAATTTCTCGGGATGGCTCGATCTGCTGATACTGGGCAGGACCATCTCGATCGTCTTCTCCGGATTTGGCGTGAAATAACTGCAGCACGGGAAGAGCTGCCACCCGGACCTAGGACCAGACAGCACCGCAGGCATCGGCAATCCGGTTCGGCAATTGCGCGAGAGGCAGGCGGTCCTTGCTGCGGACCGGAGCGCCGGTATCGATCAGGTAGCCGATACCGTTGTGGTGACCGTTCTTGATCGCCACGAATGCCACGTCGTCGCGGAATCCCGCCAACAATCTGTTACCCGAGCGACATTGGAAGTCCGGCGGGATATCGTGCGGCCAGATCAGCATCACGAACAGGCTCGAGCCGCGATTGTCGACGTCGAACAGCTCGCTGCCATCAATCCTCTGAATTAATCGGAGTTGATGCTCCGCTTCCGCTGCCTCGGCCTCATCGCTGCAATAGACGACAAAATCGCGCGACATGCGTGGTTCGGCTCTCTGGAAGGGAATCCCGCTCTTCTTCAGGAAGGCGTCGTGATCCTTAAGGCGCCAGTAGTAGGTGACCTCGTGATGTGGATCCTGATGCAGGCCCGTGGCGATGATAAACCGTGCATCGGGGAACGTATCCATCACCTCCCCGACGATTCGGTCATAGAGGCGGTACACCTCCAAGAGCGGGTCGGCATCGCGGGGAAGGTACCAATCGGGATTGGCTTGCGGACCTTTGTGATACTTGGAGTTGAACAGATAGTGGTGCTGGATGTGCGCGCCGGCGTTAAGGAAGAGTGAGGCGAAGTCAGGCTTCGTGCGTTTGACCTGTCGGATAAAGGTGTCGGCGAGCAGTTGATCAAGCAACAGCGCCTTGTTCCATGGCCGGCCGCGGCTGCGGAATGCCAGCGACAGGTAGTCTGCGTAGTTCGTTGGTCTGGCGTAGGTGGCCAGCCCGGCCAGCAGCCAGAAAGCGGACGACGCCGAGAGGCGCGAATCTGCATTGTCGTTGACGACTTGGGCCAGGGCCGCGTGAAGTTTCTTGAGTACTATCGATCCGTCGGCTCCCGTCCGGGTCCAGGGGTCCGGCAAGAAAAAGCTGGGTCGCTGGCACCTGTTCTTCGCGTTCATGGGGCTGATCGCGCCCACGCTGAGCCCTTGCCGCTCGAGGGCTTCCCAAACCTGCTCGATGTCATGTTCCACGATGTCGCCAAGGCGAAACACGCCATGCTCGCTTAGGGTCTTCCCGGTGTGCGCAGTTACCCACTGGATCCACGGTTCGAGATGGTCGTATTCCGCCTCCGAGACCGTCTCGCTGATCCCGTATTTGTCGACCAGCGCCGACAAGCGGGGGAGTTCTCCCCCTGTGGCATAGGCTTGAACGTATTCGAAGTTTATCTCGTTAAGCTCAAGCAGAAGAACAGTCATGGTCGGAGGTGCCGCCGTATGGTTTGCGGCTCTGCTCATACCGTGCGATGCGCCGGGGAACAATCGCGGACCGGAACCTTCGACGTTCACATGGTCAACGCAGAAGTGCGCCTCAACAGCTGCATTGCTTTTATTGGATATCGAAGCTGCACCGACAGGTGAGCCAGCGGCTGCCCCAACGCGCTCAGGCTGCGCGCGAACTCCCGGCCAAGGGCAACCTTCGTTGCGAGACCGCGCGTCGAAAGTCCCCCAACCCTGAACTTGGTAAGCACGGACGGCAACGTCGCCCAAGAGCACCCGGCCTTGAGGACCGCGCGCGCGATCAGGTCGAAATCAGCCGAAATCCGGTAGCTGGTGTCGAACCCCTCCAGCGCCAGCGCGAGCTCGCGCCGCATGAACATGGATGGATGCGGCGGCATTACACCCAGTCTGAGCCACCATTTGCTGAAACCGTGCGCGGAATAGACCCGGCCGGCCGGCGTGCGGCCGTCCCCGCGCACGAAAACGGTATCTGCAAATAGGCAGTCGGCACCCGTTTCGTCGAGCTTGCGGGATGCGAGTGACAGCGCGTCCGGTCGCGCAAGGTAATCATCGGAGTTCAAGAAGATCACATGGTCGCCGGTGGCGAGCCAAAGCCCTTTGTTCATGGCATGATAGACGCCGTCGTCGGGCTCGCTGACCCATCTCACTCGGGGACCAGCGTGGCCCTTTACTACGTTCATGGTGCCGTCCGACGAGTAGCCGTCGATAACAATGTGCTCATAGTCCGGATGGTCTTGAGCGGCGACGGAGGCCAGCGTATCCGCCACCGTGGCCTCGGAATTGAAGCACACGGTCACCACGGAGATGCGCATCTTCAAATCCCTTGGATGAACCGCCTCGTCGGGCGGCTGACTATCCAAGCTCAGCCGGCAAGTCGATAGGGGTGCCCCTGACCCCGCTTCGCCGTCGCGGCGGGGTTGACGGTTGGAACGCGGACTGCAAATGCGCCCGTTCGCCGTGGTGCCAGGACTTGGCAGGGCGCTGCCTGAACAAGGCGGCCTCCGGCTCGAGCTGATCCCGATCACGAGAAAGTCGCAACATTGAACAAACCGCCCCTTTGGCCGAATAGGGAATGACCCGGGTCGCTTTTTCCTATGACATTTTCTCGGCCCAGCGGCTGGGCGGCGTCGGGCGATCGATGATCGAGCTTGCGCGAGGCCTGTCGTCCACCTCAACCGAGTGGTGGCTCTGGGGCGGAGAGAATGACAACGCGCTGTTGCGCGCCACGGAACGCGAGGAGTGGGTGAAAGGCCGGATAATCCAGGGCCGCTTGCACCATCCGGGCCGCATCGTCGGGTCCTATCGCAATGAGTCTAAGTTCGCGCATTGGCTCGATCGAAGCGGCGTTCCTGTCGTCCATCGTACCTACTACCCGCTGATCGATCGCGTTCAGCATCGCGCCCGGACCGTGGAGACACTCCACGATATGTGGGACGAGCGCGCGACCTATAGCGAGGACCCCCCCGCGCTGTTGCGTAGCGCAATGAAGAGACGCGCTCTGCGGCGAGCCGACCTGATCGTCTGTGTATCCGAGTCAACCCGGTCCGAACTCGCTGCGATCTGGCCCTGGGCCGAATCCAAAAGCGTCGTCATCCCACACGGCATACGGCCGCTGTCCGCTCACAGCGAGAAACCGCCGATCGATCGGCCGTTCTTTCTCTTCGTCGGCCGGCGCCGGATGTACAAGAACTTCTCGATTGTTCCGGAGGCCTTGCGGCGGTCAGGCCTTCGCGATCATCTAATAGTATGCTTCGGAGGCGGTGCCCTCACTCAGCAGGAACGTGCGACTATCGCGCATGCGGGGTTGTCTGGCCGCGTCCTCCAAGTCGACGGGGGCGATGACAGCCTGGCGGGGTTTTATGAAACCGCCACAGCGCTGCTTCATCCGTCGACGTACGAGGGGTTCGGTCTCCCCCTGCTGGAAGCAATGATCCACGATTGCCCTGTCGTGGCGGCACCGCTCACTTCTCTTCCTGAAGTGGGCGGCGACGCCGCCTGCTTTGCCGACGCTCAAGACCCCGACGCTTGGGCGGCGCTGCTCGTGCGTCTTGCCGAGGATGACGCTTTTCGTCGCATTCTGCAGGAGCGCGGCCGGGAACGCGCTGCTCACTATGACTGGAACCGCACGGCGGTAGCCTATATGCAGCAATATCGCGCGCTAACCTAGCAAGCCTTCCGTCCGCTGATCTGCTGTGGTCAAGCAGCGATATACCAGAATAATGGTTGTGCCGATCCGCTGCTTGCCATGCCTTCGAGCGGAAACTACCGATTGTCGAGGCTTTACAGCAAGTCATGCCTGGTGAGTTCTTGCACACGCGCCGCTCCGTGCTTTCGAAAGCGGCATTGACGCTGAGCGTTGCTCCGGCTGTGGTCGGTGGCGTCACCAGCGCTCGGGCCACGACCGCCGCAGTGACATGCCCGGAATCCCCCGGTCCCGAGGGGATCTCCCTTGCCGATTTCGGGGCGCGCGGCGACGGCACGGATCAGACCCGTGCCTTCAACAGTGCACGCGATGCAATCCAGGCGCTTGGGAGCGATACTCTGCAGTTCCCGCGCGGCGAGTACCGCCTCGACGCCCTACTCGATAGCCGCTTCGTCCACCTGAGAGGGGTTGGTAATTCGGCCTCCATTCTAAAGAACACGTCTCCCGCCGGGACGATCATCCGAGCAACACACTCCACCGCTGGTTGGGAGGGGACTCGCCTTTCCGACATTGGGTTTGAAGGCACCGGTAGGACGCAGGGCGTCGGTTTCCGAGCCGGCAATGAAGGCCTGACGCGGTTCATCGAGCATACCGGTCGTTTCCTGTTGGATCGTGTGCGGTTCAACAACCTGGCCAAGGCAATTGAACGGCCGTTCGGCAATATCGGATTCGACCTCACCGATTGCGCGTTCGAAGAAGCAGATTTTCACATCTGGTCGCAGGGGCAGCCGGTCTCCTCGGCCGACAACCATCCCATGCATCCGGGATGTCTGATCGTCAGGCGCGGCTCGATGCACAGGGCGCGCAAGGCTTCAGTCTATATCGACGGAAAGAACGTGGCCGGGGCGGGACAGGTGGTGTTCGATGGCGTCCGGTTTGAGAACAATCCCGGTTGGGTGTTCTACATCAAGGACTTCAACAGCCGCGGGGCCGTGCCGGGGATTCTTGTCCGCAATTGTTGGAACGAGAGCAATCATTCGGCCCCTTCGGTGGAGATCGACGGCGAGATCGCGGCCCCCGGTTTCGCCAAGCTGGTCAATGTCCCCGCCGTGGCATTCGAAGACAGCCCGGTAGGGCCGCTAGTGCTCGAAAACAGCCATGTGATAACCCGGGGCTGTAACCTCGATCTTCTGAATTCCGTATCCATCGATGCGGGTTCGTCGCTGACCCATCATGACGCTCGGATGTTTAGCGGCACCGCCCGGGGACTGGTGAGCTCGATCGGTCATCTCGAGAACACCGACGCCGTGAAGACCCTGAACACGCCTTGGTTCCCGATGCCTCCCCCGGCGGCGGCGAGGGTCCACGACGCAAGCGTGCTCATCGCGTCCGACGGGCGGACTGCCGAGCGATGGGAGGGAGCCGGAGAGACCTCGTCGGAGATCGCAGAAGTCGCCCTGCCCTGGATCTCCCAAGTGCAGCAGCTGGTGATCGCGGCCGGAGCGAAGTCGAATTCGCCCACCGCCTTTACCATTCCGGCGCGATCGTGGCTCGTGCTGCAGTTCGTCGGTCGGCTGATATCCGGCCCTGCGCCGCAGGTGCACATTAATGGCATGGCGGGGTTTGGCGGTGTCGCCCACATCCGGGACCCCGAGTGGCATACCTACACGGCCGTAGTGGAGAATACGGGGCCAGCGATCGCTGGCGAACACGTCTTCATCTACAGCGGAGGCCCGCACCCGGCCGTGATCCGTCACGGAGGCTATGCGGTGACCGTATTCGATTGCAGCCAGTCGGCGTTGTCATTCGCCAACAGCCGCCTGTTCCCGCGAAGGTAGGTGCTTGCCCCCGTAACTCACGGCGTGCGCTCAGCGCCGCGCGCCGGCATGGGCGTCGTCCATGGGTCGACTGTAGCGCGTAACGTTCCTCATCATCAGAATTGCCGCGATCAAAAGCAGGGCCGAACCGGAGAAGTAGCCCAGCCCGCGAACGAACAGCTCGATCGAGTAGCCGCAAACCACCGCGCCGCTGAAGACAAGCTTTGGCGGCAGGCTCGTTCCGCTGGCAATGCTCCTGCGTAGCTTCCAGCCGAGCCGTGCGCCCAAATAGATGTACGCCAGGATCAACGCGAGGCCTATCGCGCCTAGTTCGCTAAGAAGCTTCGCGGCCACGAAGCCTCCATCGAGGATGTTCGAGTCTGAGCGCAAGATTCGAAACAGCACGTTCGCGGACGGGCTGTCGAACGGCACGAATCCGAGTTGCTGAAAACCGATCCCCCATCCGCCCGTGCGTTGCACCGCGTCCAGCACGAGCTCCCATCCCTGACGATAGATGAGCGTCGATAGGTTTTGCGTTTGGGCCGTCAAATCGAGCCGATCTGTGAAGTAGTCGATATCGAGCAAGCCCATCGCCGCGACCAGCGCTAGCCCCGCTGGAAGCAACCTCGATATCGGCAGGCAGACGAGTGCCGCCGCTCCAGTTGCAACGACCAGCGATAAGTTCCTTAAGAGATAGGCTATGGCAAATCCCACTATCAGCCAGAATATCTGCCTCCATCCCCGGTTGACCAGGCAAGCGTGAAACAACAATGGGCTGAACGCGATGGCAAAGTGCGACGGCTCGGCAAACGGGAACACGCTCTTCTCGCTCGAAACGTACTGGCTCACCGCGACCAGTTGAATCCCAAGGACGCTGAGCGCGGCAAAAACGACGAAGACGATGCGAATGAACGCGAGTGCTCGCTCGAGACTGGCATCGCTCACCCTGTTCAAAATGGCGGACACCATGAACGCGCCGCTCAGTAGAGCAGCCAGAACGAGCAGTGAGAGCATGGCCCGCCCGAGCGCCGTGTCGTGAAACAGCGAGGCGATGAGCAAGTGGATCGCCAATACCAACACCACGAAGACCACCACGACGATCCAGCGCTCTAGCGTTAAGCCGCGCCGCGATTGTTCAGGTGCGATACCGTATATAAGCGCTAGTACGCAGGACGCGGCAACCACACCCGGGGCGTGCGAGGCCGTCCCGGCTAGGTAAAACACGGCCGCCGGGACGAAACTTGTGATCATGAGAACCGCGGTTGCGAGCGGGAGGTCAGTCTGCGACGCCGCGGAGGATGGGATAACTCGGTTCATGGGGGGTCGTGAATGCCTTCTTCGAGACCCTCGCCGGCCGCTGCGGACGAGTTCTCTTAAGAGAGGTGGCCGATGGGGGCAAGACGCGGCCTCCCGATTGTGTATCGCCTTGAAAATGACGAAGCATTGCGGCACACGCGCTGTCCGACGGCGAGAGTGCGACGTCAAACGCATCACGGACTGCGGGGAACCATGAAAGCGGTAATACTTGCCGGAGGGCTCGGCTCACGGATAAGTGAGGAGACCACGATTCGACCGAAGCCGATGATCGAAATCGGTGGCAAACCAATACTCTGGCATATTATGAAGATTTATGCCACCCATGGCATACAAGATTTCGTGATCTGCTGCGGGTATAAGGGCTATATTATTAAGGAATACTTCCAGAACTACTTCTTGCATATGTCTGACGTGACTTTCGACATGCGTCGCAACCAGATGGAAGTTCACAGCGGCAAAGCCGAGCCGTGGAGTGTGACGCTGGTCGATACCGGGGACGAGACGATGACTGGCGGACGCTTGCGCAATGTCGGCCATTTCTTGCGTGACGAGCCGGCCTTTTGCCTGACCTATGGCGATGGCCTTGCCGATATCGACATCACCGCCCTGGTCGAATTCCACCGCTCGCATGGCAAGGAGGCGACGGTCACTGCCGTGCAGCCGCCTGGACGATACGGCGCGCTGCGGATCGAGGGCGATGCGGTCGAAGGATTCCTTGAAAAGCCCCGCGGCGACGGCGCCTGGATCAACGGCGGTTTCTTTGTTCTTTCGCCCTCCTGTATTGACCGGATCGAAGGTGATTCAACCACTTGGGAAGCGGAGCCGCTGAATTCATTGGCCGTTGACGGCCAGCTGATGGCTTACAGGCACTTTGGTTTCTGGCAGCCGATGGATACGCTGCGCGACAAGACCCAGCTCGAGCAAATGTGGGCGACCCGATCGGCTCCTTGGAAGCTTTGGTAATGAACCAGGAATTCTGGCGGGACAGATCGGTGTTCGTCACCGGGCACACAGGCTTCAAGGGCGGATGGCTGTGCTTGTGGCTGCAGTCCTGCGGTGCGCGTGTGCATGGCTACGCCCTGCCCCCCCCGACCGATCCCAGCCTGTTCGTCGAGGCGCAGGTCCAGGCAGGGCTGGCCAGCCATCAAATCGGAGACGTACGCGATGGTGCGGCGCTAAGGGCGGCGATGGAGCGAGCCGCGCCGGACATCGTCTTCCACCTCGCCGCGCAGCCTCTGGTACGCCATTCCTATGCCGAGCCGGTCGAGACCTACGCCGTCAACGTGATGGGGACGGTCAACTTGCTTGAGTCCGCCCGCGCGCTCGGATCGGTCACCGCGCTGGTCAACGTCACCACCGACAAATGCTACGAGAATAAGGAGTGGAACTGGGGCTACCGCGAAAACGAGCCGCTCGGCGGGCATGATCCTTATTCGAACAGCAAGGCCTGTTCTGAGCTGGTGACGGCCGCCTATCGGGCTTCATTCCATCATCAGGGCGCGCCCTGGATCGCGAGTGGCCGTGCCGGCAACGTCATAGGCGGCGGGGATTGGGCGCTGGATCGCCTGGTGCCCGATGCGTTGCGCGCGTTGGGGTCGGAGGCGACCATGAAGGTGCGCCACCTCGGCGCGATCCGCCCCTGGCAGCATGTGCTGGAGCCGCTGTCCGGTTACATCGTGCTTGCCGAGCGCCTCGCCACGCAGGGCCGGACCTATGCCGAAGCCTGGAATTTCGGCCCGGACGAAAGCGATGCGCGAACGGTCGGATGGATATTGGAGCACCTCCGGCAGCTCTGTCCCGGGCTGTCCTGGGAGATAGAGGGCGAAGGGGGAGTCCACGAAGCCCATTTTCTCAAGCTCGACAGCTCGAAAGCGCGCAGCCTGATGGGCTGGAGACCACGCTGGTCGCTGGCTAAAGCGCTGGAGAAATCGGTCGATTGGCACGTCGCTTGGCGCGGTGGCGGCGCTATGCGCGACACTTGTGTTGCCCAGATCGCCGAATATGAGGCGGACGCAGCCGATGAGTGACGGCCGGTTCGAGATCGCCGACACGCCGATCGCAGGACTCAAGCGCGTAAGCCGCCGCCGCATCGGCGACGAGCGCGGCTTCCTGAGCAGGCTCTATTGCGCGAACGACCTCGCCGCAGCCGGGTTCACGGCGCCGGTCGTCCAGATCAACCACACGCTCACCCAAGCCAAAGGCACGATCCGCGGCATGCATTTTCAGCACGCGCCGCGTGCTGAGGACAAGTTCGTCAGTTGTCTGCGCGGCGAGGTGCTCGACGTCGCCGTCGATCTCCGGGACGGGTCGACGACTTTCCTGCACTGGCATGGCGAGCGTCTTTCGGCGGATAACGGCGTCAGCCTGTTCATCCCAAGGGGCTTCGCTCATGGCTTCCAGACGCTGAGCGAGGATTGCGAATTACTCTATCTCCACACCGCCCCTTACGATCGCGGGTCTGAGGGCGGGGTTAATCCGCTCGACCCCCGGCTTACGATCGATTGGCCGCTGCCAATTACCGAGATGTCGGAGCGCGATCGCCGGCATCCGCTCCTCGCCGACGCCGATTTTATCGGAATCCAGCTATGAAATGCCGCCATTGCGCCGCCGAGCTTACGCTCGAATTCGCCAATCTCGGATCGTCGCCTCCTTCCAACTCATTTCTGACGGCGGAGGGCTTATCGGCGCCGGAAACCTGGTATCCGCTGCGTGTCCTCGCCTGCACCAACTGCTGGCTGGTCCAGACCCATGATTTTGCCAGGCGCGACGAGTTTTTCTCCGCAGACTATGCCTATTTCAGCTCCGTCTCGGACACTTGGCTGCGTCACGCCGAGGCCTATGTCGAGGCCATGACGGCGCGCTTCGGCCTGGGACCGGAAAGCCACGTCGTCGAGGTGGCATCAAACGATGGCTATCTGCTGCAATATGTGCAGGCGCGCGGCATCCGCTGTCTCGGCATTGAGCCGACCGCCAGCACCGCGGAAGCGGCGCGGAGGCGCGGGATCGAGGTGCGGCAGGAGTTCTTCGGAGTCGAACTCGCGACCCGGCTGGTCGCTGAGAGTAGGGAGGCGGACCTCGCCGCAGCCAACAACGTCCTCGCTCACGTTCCCGACATCAACGATTTCGTGCGCGGCTTCGCGATCTTGCTCAAGTCCGACGGAGTGGCGACGTTCGAATTCCCGCACCTTATGCGGCTGGTCGGCGAAGGCCAGTTCGACACGATCTATCACGAGCATTATTCCTATCTGTCGCTGACCGCGGTCGAGGCAATCTTCGCGGCCAACGGCCTTAAAGTCTTCGATGTCGAGGAACTGCCGACGCATGGCGGCAGCCTCCGCGTTTACGCCGCGCGCGCCGATAGCAGGTCCTTAGAGGTGACCGGACGCGTCACCGCTTTGCTGGATCGGGAGCGAACCGCCGGGGTCGCCTCGGCGGACTATTACGGGACGCTGCAACGGCGTGCGGAGGCGATCACCGCTGACCTTCTCGGCTTTCTCGTGGAGGCGAAAAAGGCGGGCAAGAAGGTGGCGGCCTATGGCGCTGCAGCAAAGGGGAACACGTTGCTGAACTTCGCCGGCGTGCGCGTCCACTTGCTGCCCTGGGTCGCCGATCTGAGCTCGGCGAAGCAGGGCAAGTACCTACCCGGCAGCCGAATCCCGGTGGTCGGCGAAGACCGGATCCGAACGGAACGGCCCGACTACGTGCTAATCCTGCCGTGGAATCTGCGTGACGAGATCGTGAAGCAGCTTGACTACATCCGCGCCTGGGGCGGCCGGTTCGTATGGGCGATCCCTGAGCTGCACGTTCAATGAAGATCGCGGTGACCGGCGCGAGCGGCTTTGTCGGCACGCATGTCGTGCGCGCGCTTGCCGCCATCGAGGGTGTCGAACTCGTCGCCTCGTCGCGCTCGCCTATCGCCGGCCTGCCCGCCGGGGTGCGGCACGTCGCGCTCGATCTCGCATCCGTCTCGGGCGACGAACATGCCCGCCTCGGCGAGCCGGACGTGCTGGTTCACCTCGCCTGGAACGGTCTGCCCAATTATCTCTCGCTGCACCATTTCGAGAGCGAATTGCCGGCCCAATACCGTTTTCTCCGGGCGATGGTCGATGCCGGCCTACCCTCGCTGCTGGTGACGGGGACCTGCTACGAATATGGCATGCAGAGCGGCGAACTTCGTGAGTGGATGATCGCGGCGCCCGGCAACCCCTATGCGCTGGCCAAGACCGCACTTCGAGAGCAGCTCGAATTTCTCCAGGCGTCGGTCCCATTCGCGCTCACCTGGGCGCGCCTGTTCTACTCCTATGGCGAGGGCCAGGCGTCGACCTCGCTTTATCCTTTGCTCCGCGCCGCGGTTGCCCGCGGCGACGAAAGGTTTGCGATGTCGCGTGGCGACCAGCTGCGCGACTATCAGCCAATCGAGGACGTGGCGCGCGATCTGGCGGCGCTCGCGGTCCGCAGCCAAGGCGCCGGTGTCGTCAATGTCTGCTCGGGAAAGCCGGTGTCCGTCCGATCCATGGTCGAACAGTGGCTGGCTGCGTACGGCTGGCAGATCGCGCTCGACCTCGGCAAATTTCCCTATCCGGCCTATGAACCGCTGGCTTTTTGGGGCTCGCGAGCCAAGCTTGAGGCGGAGCTGGCACAGGACCGTCCGGCTGGAATCAGTTGATGTCGCTCATCAGACGCAACGTCTTCGCGAATTTCGTCGGTGGCGGTCTGTTGGCGGTGATGACCCTGGTCATCACGCCGCTGCAGATTCGAATTCTCGGCATGGAGGCCTTTGGCATCGTTGGCTTCATCGTCACGCTGCAAATGGCGTTTACCGCCTTCGACTTCGGCCTTTCGAATACCGTTACGCGAGAAATCGCCGCGGACTCCTCGGTCGGCAAATCAGAAAGCGATGCGCTGATCCGCACCGCCATGACCGTCTACGGGATCGCGGCGATCCTGCTGGGCGGGACTCTGGTGGTGTTGGCAGGTCCGATCGCGCGGAGCTGGTTCAACCCCGAGACAATGGAAGTGGTAGAGCTCGAGCAGAGCCTCCGCGTCATCGCCCTCTATCTGGCGATGCGCTGGCCGGTGGCGCTCTATGTCGGCATCCTGTCGGGCTTCCAGCGGATGGACATCCTCAACGTCATCAAGGTCGCGATGACGTCGGTCCGGCTGCTCGGCGGCATCCTGGTGCTGCTGCAATGGCGGTCACTAGACGCGTTCCTGTGGTGGACGGCCGCCAACGCCGTGTTGGAGGTCGTCGCCTACGACATTGCCTGCCGGCGCGTCCATCCCGGCCTGCCGTTGCGGCCGGGCTTCTCAATCGCGACAGTCCGCCGCATCTGGCGCTATTCGGCGAGCCTGAACGTCCTGTCCATCCTCGCCGTCCTGATCGTGCAGGCCGATCGGCTGGTGATAAGCGAGACCCAGACCCTCGAAGTGCTCGGCTATTACAGCCTCGCCTATACCACCGCCTCGGTGGTCGTGCTGCTCATTGGGGCGGTCAGTTCCGCAGTTTTCCCATGGTTCACCGAAGCGCACGAGGCCG
>Ga0307505_10001158_pt1 | contig 22926 bp, 19 predicted proteins | sample 23_S_MG_FD_202183 | JGI IMG/M metagenome (GOLD analysis project Ga0307505, IMG submission 202183) | Soil microbial communities from Populus trichocarpa stands in riparian zone in the Pacific Northwest, United States - 23_S | ecosystem: Environmental > Terrestrial > Soil > Riparian zone > Trees...
GCGCGTGGTGTCTCGTCAGGAATCTGGTTTCTCGAGGATCCCGCAGCCTGCGCGACGCAGAGCATGACCTGCGGCGGCCACCCGAGATGCCGGACGAGGGGTCGCGCGGCGGCCACCCCCCGGCTGCCGACGCGGCGGGTCAGGCGAGCTCGTGCGCGAGCTCCGCGCCGGCGGCGGCGAGCCAGCGGGCGGGGTCCGCCATCGCGGCATCCGGAGACCCGGCGAGCACTGTGAGGGATGCGGTTCCGGCGAACGCCGAGGTATCGGCATCCGTCGTGATGCGACCTGCCACCAGCGCCACCGCGACCCCCGTCTCGGCCGCCAGTGCCGCGACGTGGGCGGGCACCTTGCCGGCGGCGGACTGCCCGTCGAACGAGCCCTCGCCCGTGATCACGACCGACGCCGCCGCGACGGCGGCGCGCAGCCCGATCAGGTCCGCGACGGCCTCCGAGCCCGGGACGATCGTCGCTCCCCACGCGCGCAGCCCGTACCCCGTGCCTCCCGCCGCTCCCGCCCCCAGGCTCGACGGGTCAACCCCGAGCAGCGCGGCCAGCCGTGCGAGCCCGGCGTCGAGCTCGGCGATCTGCGCGGCATCCGCACCCTTCTGCGGCCCGAAGACCGCCGCGGCACCCGACGGCCCGAGCAGCGGATTCGTGACGTCGCCGAGCACCGTCACCCCTCGCGCGGGCAGTGCCGCGAGCGCGGTGAGATCGACCCCCGCAACGTCGGCGAGTCCGCGGCCCCCTTCCGCGATAGGCTGTCCCTCGGCATCCGTGAATCGTGCGCCCAGCGCCGTGAGCATGCCGACGCCGCCGTCGGTCGACGCGCTCGATCCGATCCCGAGCACCAGACGGTCGGCCCCGTGCGCGAGCGCGGCGGCGATCGCCTCGCCGAAGCCGCGCGAGTGCGCGTCGAGCGCGCGCAGCCGGGGTGGCGTGCCGAGCAGCTCGATGCCGCTCGTGCTCGCGAGCTCGACGACCCCGGTCACCACTCCGTCGGCGTCGGCGGGGAGAAGAAGCCAGGATGCCGCGACGGGCGCACCCTCGGGTCCGGTGACCGTGATCGGCATCCGTCGCGCCTCGGGCACCGCCGTCGCGAAGGCGTCGACCGTGCCCTCGCCGCCGTCCGCCATCGGCAGGAGCTGCAGGTCATCGCCGTGCCGCACGCTCGCCCACCCCCGCGCGAGCGCATCGGCCGCGGCGGCGGCGCCGATCGTTCCCTTGAAGGAGTCCGGTGCGAACACGACGCGGTGGGGCATGGGTGCCATTCTTCCGGAAGCGGGCCGTTCTTCCCGAAGCGGGCCGTTCTTCCCGAAGCGGGCCACTCCTCCCGAAGCGGGCCACTCCTCCCGAAGCGGGCCACTCCTCCCGAAGCGGGCCGTTCTTCCCGAAGCGGGCCGTTCTCCTGGACGACGACGAGAGCGGCGACCGGCCGAACCGGGGCAGAATGGATGCGTCCCGCTCACCCTCCCCGAGGAGTCCCATGTCCTGGCTCGTGACCGGCGGCGCCGGCTACATCGGCGCCCATGTCGTCCGCGCGCTCTCCGCGGCCGGCCTCCCCCCGGTCGTGCTGGACGACCTCTCGAGCGGTCACCGCGACTTCGTGCCGGATGCCGTGCCCTTCGTCGAGGGGACGATCCTCGACCGCGAGCTGGTCGAGCGCGCGCTGCGCGAGCACGAGGTCACCGGCATCATCCACGTCGCCGGATTCAAGTACGCGGGCGTCTCGGTGCAGCGGCCCCTCCACACCTACGCGCAGAACGTCGAGGGCACCCGGGTCGTGCTCGAGGTGATGCACGCGGCGGAGGTGGCGAACATCGTGTTCTCGTCCAGTGCCGCCGTGTACGGAACGCCCGACGTGCCGCTCGTGACCGAGGGTCTTCCCAAGCGCCCGGCGTCGCCCTACGGCGAGTCGAAGCTCATCGGCGAGTGGATGCTGCGGGATCAGGGCATCGCGACGGCTGACTCTCGGCATCCGCTTCGGCACACCTCTCTCCGATACTTCAACGTCGTCGGCTCGGCCGACCCGGCGGTGTACGACACGAGCCCCCACAACCTCTTCCCGCTCGTGTTCGAGGCGCTGATCGAGGAACGCACGCCCCGCATCAACGGCGACGACTACGACACCCCGGACGGCACGAACGTGCGCGACTACGTCCACGTCGGCGACATCGCCGCGGCCCACGTCGTCGCCGCCCAGCGGCTCGCGGCGGGCGAGCCGATCGAGGCCGCCTACAACCTCGGCTCCCAGAACGGGCTGTCGGTGCGCGAGATCATGGATGCCATGGCCCGCGTCACCGGCATCGACTTCACCCCCGAGATCGCGGCGCGTCGCCCCGGCGACCCCGACCGGATCGTCGCCACGGGCGACCTTGCGGCCCGCGACCTCGACTGGGCCAACCGCTACTCGGTCGACGAGATGGTGCGCACCGGCTGGGAGGCCCGCCGCGCGGCATCCCGCTGACGGTCGGTCATCCCGAGACGGACTCGTCGCCCGCGCCCGGCGCCCGACTCCTGCCCTCCCCGCCCCCGTGCCGAAAGTCGGCTCCGTCATCCGACACGCCGTGCCGCCCGCGCCCCAACCGGCGTGTCGGGGTTACCGAGCCGACTTTTGGCCCGGTGCCGTGAGTTCGGGATGCCTACGGCTCCGAGTCAGGGGGTGGCAGGTGCCGTGCTCGCCCGGACCACGAGCGCGGTCGGCAGGGTCTCGACCGCGCGCGGCGCGCCCTCGATGCCGTCCACCAGCGCGGCGACGGCCCGCTCGCCGAGCGCGTCGAAATCCTGTCGCACGGTCGTGAGCGGCGGGAGGTAGTCCGCGGCATCCGCGTTGTCGTCGAAGCCCACGACACTGATCTGCTCGGGCACGCGACGGCCCGCTTCGGCGAACGCCCGCATCGCGCCGAGCGCCATCTGGTCGTTGGCCGCGAACACCGCGGTCACGGCGGCGTCCGCAGCGAGCGCGGTTGCAGCGCGGTGGCCGGATGCCGCCGTCCAGTCGCCTCGGTTCGGTGCGGGCGCCTGCGCGCCAGCCTCGGAGAGCGCGAGTCTCCACCCGCGCTCGCGCTCCGCGGCGGCGAACGACGACTCCGGTCCGGCGATGAGGTGCACGGTGCGGTGCCCGAGGGCAAGGAGGTGCGCGACCGCGGCGCGAGCCCCGCCGGCGTGGTCGGACTGCACGATCCCGAAGCCCGGGTGCTCGTCGTCGACCGGGGCGTCGACGACGACGAGTTCGAGGTCGGGCGGCAGGGGCCCGTCCGTCGCGAGCGCCGTCGCCTCGTTGAGCACGATGACCCCGTCGACGCCCTGCTCGCGGAGCCGGTCGAATGCCGCGGGGGCTCCTTCGCGGCCACCGAGTGTCACGACGACAAGGGCATAGTTCCGGGATGCCGCGGCATCCGCCACCGCCTGCAGCATGCGTGAGTTGCCCACCGTTGCGAGCGTCGAGACCAGCAGCCCGATCGTCTCGGTGCGGCCCGTGCGCAGCGCGCGGGCGGCACGATGGGGGCGGTAGCCGAGCGCCGCCATGGCGGTCTCGACGCGGGTGCGGGTGGCCGGATCGACGCGCGGACTTCCGTTGACGACGCGGGAGACGGTCTGCCCCGACACCCCGGCGCGGGCCGCGACGTCGGCCATCGACACTCTTCTGCTCACCGCGCCTCCTCCCCAGCTCCTCGATCCTCCGACCGTGTTGACGTTACCATGCGCCTGCGGTAGCGTGTTGACGTGAACATCCCGGAGTTCAGCGCCGAGACCCTCGGCAACGGCGTCGTGAAGCGGTCGACGCGTCTCGCCGACGGCCGCGAGCTGATCTACTACGACGACCCCGGAACCTCGCTCGACGCCGAGCGCGCGATCGACACCCGCGAACTCGATCCGCGGCCCGAGACGGCCACCATGCGCCGAGATGTGCTGACCGGCGACTGGATCTCGGTCGCCGCAGCGCGCCAGAACCGCGCGTTCATGCCGCCCGCCGAGTTCGATCCGCTCGCGCCGCAGACACCGACGAACCCGTCGGAGATACCGTCGCGCTACGACGTGGCCGTGTTCGAGAACAGGTCGCCCTCGTTCGGGCCGGCCCTCGCCGCCGCCCGCCCCGATGTCCCGGCCGGCACCGACGCCCCACGCGGGCTCGACGACCTCGACGCCCCCGGCCTCGGCCGCACCCGCACGTCGGTCGGCCGCTGCGAGGTCGTCTGCTTCAGCCCCGAGCACTCGGGGTCCTTCGGCACGCAGACCGTGACCCGCGCGCGGACCGTCATCGAGGCGTGGGCGGACCGCACCGCCGCGCTGTCCGCCCTCCCGGGCGTGGAGCAGGTGTTCCCGTTCGAGAACCGCGGCGAGGCGATCGGCGTGACGCTCCCCCATCCCCACGGGCAGATCTACGCGTACCCCTACATCACCCCCCGCACGGAGGGGCTCCTCGCCTCGATCGACCGCGAGGGACCCGACCTCTTCGCGCGGATCCTGGCGTTCGAGCGCGCGTCGGAGCGGGTCATCCTCACCGGCGAGCGCTGGACGGCGTTCGTGCCGTTCGCCGCGCGCTGGCCGCTCGAGGTGCATCTGCTCCCCCATCGCCACGTGCCCGACTTCGCCGCCACAACCGACGAAGAACGCGACGAGCTCGCGCCGCTGTACCTGCGGCTCCTGCGCGGCGTCGACGCGCTCTACGACTCGCCGACCCCGTACATCGCCGCGTGGCACCAGGCGCCGGTGCGCCGCGGGCGCGACACCGTCCGCCTGCACCTGCAGCTCACCTCGCCGCGCCGCGCCGCCGACAAGCTCAAGTTCCTCGCCGGCTCCGAGGCCGCCATGGGCGCGTGGATCGGCGACATCCCGCCCGAGACGTCCGCCGCAGGGCTGCGCGAGGCCGTCGACTCCATCCCGGAGGTGACCGCGTGACCGACCGCGACGAGACCGCCGCCGGCGATCGGCCCGCCGCCGACGCCGCCACCGGAGATCAGTCCGCCGCGGACACCGCCACGTGGACACCGCGGCCCGCCACGGCATCCGTCACCCCCACCGCCCAAGCCGCGCGCGACCTCTTCACCGCCACATTCCAAGCCGACCCCATCGGCACCTGGTCGGCCCCCGGCCGCGTGAACCTCATCGGCGAGCACACCGACTACAACGACGGCTTCGTGCTGCCGTTCGCGATCCAGCACCGCACGCACGTCGCGCTCGGCACGCGCGAGGACGGCCGCATCCGCGTGGTCTCCACCTTCGACGGCGACGCGGTCGACTTCGCCCTGGAAGATCTCGACGACCTCTTCCCCGCCCGCCGCGACGAGGTCGCCGAATGGGCGCGGTACCCGCTCGGCGTGGCCTGGGCGCTGCTGAATGCTTCGAACACGCCAGCGGATGCCGTCAGCGGCGCCGACCTCGCGTTCGCGTCCGATGTGCCGGTCGGCGCGGGCCTGTCCTCGTCGGCGGCGATCGAGGGCGCGACCGCCTCAGCGCTGAACGACAGCTGGAACCTCGGCCTCGACCGCGTCGCTCTCGCGCGCGTCGGCCGGACCGCCGAGAACGAGGCGGTCGGCGCCCCCACCGGGATCATGGACCAGATGGCCTCGATGCTGGGCCGCGCCGACGCCGCGATCTTCCTCGACTGCCGCACCCTCGACGCGACCGTCGTCGATCTCGGCTTCGCCGCCGGGGGCCTCGAGCTCCTCGTGATCGACACCGGAGTGAAGCACTCCCACGCGACCGGCGGCTACGGCGAGCGCCGCGCGGCGTGCGAGCGCGGCGCCGCGATCATGGGCGTGCCGGCGCTGCGCGATCTCACCGTCGACGACCTCGTCCGCGCCGAGGAGCTCATGGACGACGTGACCTTCCGCCGCGTGCGTCACGTCGTCACCGAGGATCAGCGCGTGCTCGACACCGTCCGCACCCTCCGCGAGGACGGCCCCGCCGCGATCGGCGACCTCCTCGTCGCCTCGCACGCCTCGATGCGCGACGACTTCGAGATCTCGGTTCCCGAGCTCGACACCGCCGTCGAGGCGGCGCTGGCCGCCGGAGCGGTCGGCGCCCGCATGACCGGAGGCGGCTTCGGCGGCGCCGCGATCGCGCTCGTCGCGCACGATCGGGTCGAGAAGGTGACGGATGCCGTGACCGCCGCCTTCGCCTCGGCGGCCTACGCCCCGCCGGCGATCTTCACCGTCGTTCCGTCTGCCGGCGCCGCCCGCGACGCCTGACCGCTGGTCGCGCGCGGTCGAACGTCGCGCCCATCCTCCGTCAACCCCTGGCGATGACGGATGGCGCGGCCTAGCGTCGAGGGTGGGCGCGGCATCCGTCGTCGCCCGGAAGGAGAGATCGTGGCGTACATCACCGTGGGAACCGAGAACTCGGCCGACATCGAGCTCTACTACACCGATCAGGGGAGCGGCCAGCCTGTGGTGCTGATCCACGGCTTTCCGCTGAACGGCGAGTCGTGGGGCAAGCAGCAGGCGGCGCTGCTCGACGCCGGCTATCGGGTGATCGCGTACGACCGGCGCGGGTTCGGCGCCTCGACGAAGGCGGGGTCCGGCTACGACTACGACACGTTCGCCGCCGACCTGCACGCCCTCATGGAGGATCTCGACCTGAAGGATTCCGTACTCGTCGGCTTCTCGATGGGCACCGGCGAGATCGCCCGGTACCTCTCGCGCTACGGCAGCGCGCGCGTGGCGAAGGCCGCGTTCCTCGGGTCGCTCGAGCCGTACCTGCTGAAGACCGAGGACAACCCCGATGGCGCAGGTCCCCAGGAGTTCTTCGACGGCATCGCCGCTTCCGTGCGCGCGGATCGGTACGCGTTCATCGCGGGCTTTTTCGCCGACTTCTACAACCTCGACGACACCCTGGGCTCCCGCATCTCGCAGGAGGCGCTCGACGCGAGCGTCCAGGTCGCGAACCACGCCGGAAACACCGCCATCGCCGCGGCGCCGCTCACCTGGCCGACCGACTTCCGCGCCGACATCCCGTCGATCGACGTGCCCGCGCTCATCCTGCACGGCACCGCCGACAACATCCTGCCGATCGACGTCACCGCCCGCCGGTTCAAGGAGCTCCTCCCCGACGCCGTCTACATCGAGCTCGAGGGGGCCCCGCACGGACTGCTGTGGACCCACGGCGACGAGGTCAACGAGGCGCTGCTCGCGTTCCTGCAGAGCCGCTGACCTCGACGACGGATGCCGCGGCACGAGCCCCCGCGGGGGCGCCGTGCCGCGGCATCCGTCATCTTGCGACTGTTACTGCTGCGGGGCGTTGCCCATCGCGATGAGGCCGTCGATCATCTCGGGCGTGACGCCGCCCTCGCCGCCGGCGGCGAACATGCCGACGCGGCCGAGGGGGAAGGAGTCCATCATCTTCGAGGCGTCGGCGCCCTCCGGCATGATCGCGTCGAGGCCCTCCATCCCGGCCATCATCTGCGCCATCGCCGCCTGCACGACAGGCCCGACGACGGGGTGCGCCATGACCTCGGCCATCGACGACGATCGCGACAGCGGCAGCTGCAGCGCGTCGCCCTCGACATCGACCGACGCCGACGAGCGGATGTCGCGGCTGGACGCCCCGACCTCGACCGCGTAGGCGCCGCCCTCGACGACCCAGCGGTCGGCGCGGATGTCCCAGTAGGCGAGATCCTGGCGACGGACGGTCAGCGCCACCTCGCGGGTCTCGCCCGGCTCGAGCGCGACCGACGCGAACGTCTTGAGCTCGCGCACCGGGCGCTGCACGGTGCCGCCCGGCAGCGACGTGTAGACCTGCACGATCTCGCGGCCCGCGCGGTCGCCGGTGTTCGTGACCGTCACCGTGACCGCGATGTCGCCCGATGCGGTGACGGTTGCCGCGGCATCCCCGTACGCGAAGGTCGTGTACGACAGGCCGTGGCCGAACGGGAAGGCGACGTCCATGCGTCGGGCGTCGTACCAGCGGTACCCGACGAAGAGGCCCTCGCCGTAGCGGACGTGCTGGAACTCGCCCGGGAAGTCCAGGTACGCCGGGGTGTCCTCGAGCCGCAGCGGGATGGTCTCGGTGAGCTTCGCCGAGGGATTGACGTCGCCGAACAGCACGTCGGCGGTCGCGCCGCCGCCGGCCTGGCCGAGCAGCCACGCCTCGAGGATCGCCGGCACGCGCTCGGCGAACGGCAGCGCCACGACGCCGCCGTTCGAGAGCACGACGACGGTGTTCGGGTTGGCGGCGAGCACGGCATCCAGCAGCGCAAGCTGCTCGGCGGGCAGGTCGATGTCGTCGCGGTCGAAGCCCTCGGACTCGAGGCGCGCGGGCAGTCCCAGGAACACGACGGCGACATCGGCGACGGATGCCGCGCCCACCGCCTCCTCGCGAAGAGCGGCGACCTCGTCGGCATCCACCGAGAGCGCGTTGCTGAAGCCGCGCGCGTAGGCGACCTCGCCCGTGGCGAGCGCGCGGATCTCGTCCAGCGCACTGTCGAGGCGCGTCGGGTTGATCATCGACGAGCCGGCGCCCTGGTAGCGGGGCTTCTCGGCGAACTCGCCGATGACCGCGATCCGCGCGTCCTTCGCGAGCGGCAGGAGCGCTGGTCCCTGAGGCCCTCGAAGGGCGTTCTTCAGCAGCACGATCGAGCGACCGGCGGCCTCGCGGGCCAGGGCGTGGTGCGCATCGACGTCGAGCGGGCCCTCGACCGCACCGGCACCGGCCTCGGCCTTGCGCACGAGGTCGAGCACGCGGCCGGCCGCGACATCCAGGACGGACTCGTCGAGCGAGCCCTCCTGCACCGCGGCGACGAGCTGCGCGTCGGTGGCGCCGTTCGACGAGGGCATCTCGAGGTCCATGCCTGCGGCGATGCTCGGGACGCGCTCGTTGACCGCGCCCCAGTCCGAGACGACGAGACCCTCGAAGCCCCACTCGTCGCGCAGCACCTGCGTGAGCAGCCACGGGTCCTCCGACGCGTACACGCCGTTGATGCGGTTGTACGAGCACATCACGGTCCATGGCTGCGCATCCTCGACGACGCGCTGGAAGCCGCGCAGGTAGATCTCGCGCAACGGTCGCGCGTCGACATCCGACGAGGACCGCATGCGGTCGTTCTCCTGGTTGTTCGCCGCGAAGTGCTTGAGCGACGTGCCCACGCCCTTCGACTGGATCCCCTTGACGATCGCGGCACCGAGCACGCCGGAGACGATCGGGTCCTCGGAGAGGTACTCGAAGTTGCGCCCGCACAGGGGCGACCGCTTGATGTTGATGCCGGGGCCGAGGAGCACCGCGACGTTCTCGATGGAGGTCTCGGTGCCGAGCGCCTCGCCGACGCGGTGGACGAGGTCGACGTCCCACGACGAGCCCAGGGCCACCGCGGGCGGGAAGCAGGTCGCCGGGACGCTGTCGCCGAGGCCGAGGTGGTCGCCGCCCTCGCGCTGCTTGCGCAGGCCGTGCGGGCCGTCGGTCACCATGATCGCGGGGATGCCGGCGCGCACGATCGGCTTGGTGTACCAGAAGCTCGCACCGCTGGTCAGGGACGCCTTCTCGTCGAGGGTCAGGTCGGCGACGGAGGCCGGACGGGCCGTGGTCGTGGTGTCTGTCATGAGGTCGGTCATAGGTTTGGTCCTTTCGAGAGGGTGCGGGTCAGCGGGTCGCTTTGATCGGCCACACCGCGAAGGCGCCGACGATGCTCAGCACGATGGCCACCGGGAAAAGGCCCGCGAAGCCGAATGAGAGCACGATCGCGCCCGAGACGGCGGGAGCGAGGGTCTGCGGGAGGGTGGCGGCGATGTTCACGACGCCGAGGTCCTTCGCGAAGGACTTCGCCGACGGCAGCACCTCGCTCATGAGCGCCGTGTCGACCGCCTGGAACATGCCGAAGCCGAGGCCCGCGATGAAGGTCGCGATCATCCAGGAGGTCAGTGACGGCCAGACCCACGGGACGAGGAAGGCGAGCCCGACGACCACGGACGACGCGAAGATGAAGGGCTTCCGACGTCCGACCTTGTCGGAGAGCGGGCCGCTCAGGATGGTCGAGATGAGGATGCCGGCGAGGCTGATGAGTCCGAGGAGCGGAATCACGGTCTCGGGCTGCTCGACGCCGAAGTGATCGGTGAGCAGGAACAGCTGGTAGCCGATGACGGAGAAGTAGCCGGTGTACAGGAGCAGACGGCCGGTGAACGCCCAGAAGAAGTCGGGGTGCTTGATCGGGTTGACCCAGAACGTGCGCAGGAAGTCCGCGAGCTTGAACGGCTCGGGCGTCAGCTCCTTGCTGGAGTAGTCGGGATTGAAGACGACGAACATCGACAGCATTGCGAGCGAGAAGATCGCGAAGATCACGTAGCCGACGGCGATGCTGTGGAAGAAGAGCGAGCCGACGATCGAGCCGCCGAGAGCCCCGACCATGAGGCCGATCCCCGAGAGGGCCGCGAACGTGCCGCGACGAGCGACGGGGATGCGGTCGGGCATCACCGCGCTCAGGGGGCCCTGGGCGAAGTTGTAGCAGACCTGAACGAGCGTCCACGCGATCACCAGGCCGACGAGCGTGTTCGCGAACGCGAGGCCGACCAGCGAGAGGCCGCCCGCGAGCGCGCCGAGGATGATCCACGGCGCCCGCCGCCCGAAGCGCGAGCGCGTGCGGTCGGAGAGCTGACCCGCGATCGGCTGCGCGAGCATCGATGCGAACGCGCCGATGGTCATCACGATCGTGAGGTTCAGGACCTTGTTCGCCGGGTCGAGACCGGTGATCTGAGCGGGGAGAAGGATGCCGGGAACGGCGCCCCAGATGAGGAAGATGCCGAGGTTGGCGGGGATGATCCAGAAGAAGAGACGGCGGACGCCCGTGATCGGCGTGGGCGGGTCTTCGTTGCCCGCGGCTTCCTCGATGAAGGCGATGTCGATCGGGTCGTCGACCGGGGCGAGTGATTCAGACGGCGTTGTCATGTTCCGAGGTTCCTTATCGGGTGGATCTGGCGCTCCGCATCGAGCGTTCGAAGAAACCTTATGCCACTCGGTTTTGCAAAAGCAAGCGTTGTTCGGTTTACTTCTCTCATGGCAGACAGCCGACAGGGACGCAGAGGTTCCTACGCGAAGGGGATCGCGAAGCGCGAGGAGATCCTCGCCACCGCGCTCGAGGTGATCGCGCGCGAGGGGTACCGCGGTGCATCTGTGAAAGAGCTCGCCGAGGCGGTCGGGCTCAGCCAGGCCGGCCTGCTCCACTACTTCGACAGCAAAGAGGAGCTCTTCACCGAGATCGTCCGCAAGCGCGACGAGGTCGACATGGCGCACTACGGACCGACGGTGCTGCAGGATCCGTCTGTCGCCGACCTGCGGGAGGGCTACGTCGCGGTCATCCGCCACAACAGCGACGTGCCCGGCCTCGTGCAGCTCTACTCGCAGATGTCCGTCGACGCGGCCGACGAACAGCATCCGGCCCATCGGTTCTTCATCGAGCGCGGCGAGAACCTGCGCGGAATGTTCGCAGCCGTGCTCGCCGATCGCCGCGATGAGGGCGCGATCACCGTCGGGATCGACCCGGAGACGCTCGCCCGGATCCTGCAGGCGGTTGCGGACGGCCTGCAGCTGCAGTGGATGCTCGAACCCGACCTCGACATGGCGGACATCGTCGGCCAGCTCTTCGACCTCCTCGCCCACGACGCCACCGATGCGACCGACGCCACAGACAGGAACCCCGATGACCGCAGCAGCTGACGCCCCCGTCGTGACCATCGGCCCGGGCCGCGTCCGCGGGTCCTGGCGAGGAGTTCCCGGCACGGCGAGCGCCTCGGCCGCCTTCCTCGGCATCCCGTTCGCGCAGGCCCCCGTCGGCGCGCTCCGCTTCGCCGCGCCGGTGCCGCCCGAGCCCTGGAAGGGCGTCCGCGACTCGGTCGAGTACGGCGCGACAGCGCAGCGCGGCGACCCGGGTGAGACGCTCATCCCCGAGCCGTCGATCCCCGGTGACGCGACGCTCAACGTCAACGTCTTCACCCCGGCCCCCGGCGACCCGGCGGCCGGGCTGCCGGTGCTCGTCTGGATCCACGGCGGCGGATTCACCTCCGGCTCCCCTGCGAGTCCGTGGTACGACGGTCGCGCGTTCAACCGCGACGGCGTCGTCACGGTCACGCTCTCGTACCGGCTCGGCTTCGACGGGTTCGGCCACATCGCCGACGCACCCTCGAACCGCGGCGTCCGCGACTGGCTCGCCGCGCTCGAATGGGTGCGCGACAACATCGCCGCGTTCGGCGGCGATCCGGGGCGGGTCACGATCGCCGGGCAGTCCGCCGGCGGCGGCGCCGTGCTGACGCTGCTCGGGATGCCGGCCGCCCAGCCCCTGTTCCACTCGGCGTGGGCGCTCTCGGGGGCCGTCGCGGACGTGAGCGGCGAGCGGTCGCGCACGCTCTCGGCCAAGCTCGCTCACCTCGCCGGAGTCGCCCCGACCCGGGACGGCTTCGCCTCCGTGCCCGAGGCGACCCTGCGCGAACTGCAGGACAAGGCGACGATGCCCGACACGCCGGATCCGCTCGCGGGCCTCACCGCGCTGATCGCCGACGGCCTGCCGTGGGGTCCGGGCATCGACGGCGACCTCATCACCCAGCCGACGATCGCGTCGATCCGCGCCGGGGTCGGCGCCGAAAAGCCGCTCGTGCTCGGCGCGACCGACGACGAGTTCACGATGGTCACCGACGGCGCGAAGGGAAAGCTGCGCCTCATCCCCGCCGGGCTCGCGCTCGCGAAGCTGAACCCGTCGCGCGAGGCGCGTCGCGCATACCTCGCCGCGAACGTCGAGCAGCGCCGTAAGGGCACCGCCGCCGTGCTCGGCCGCTACGTGACCGACGCCGTCTTCCGGGCGGGCGTCGTTCGCGTGGCAGAGGCGCGAAGCGCGCTCGAGGATGCCGCGCCGACGTGGGCGTACCGGTTCTCCTGGGCCTCGGAGTCTCACTCCTGGGCGATGCACTGCCTCGACGTGCCGTTCTGGTTCGACTGCCTCGACGCCGACGGCGTCATCGCGATCACCGGCGACGCTCCGCCCCGACGACTCGCCGACGCGCTTCACGGTGCCGCGGTGGGGCTCATCCGGGACGGCGATCCCGGCTGGCCGGCGTGGCGGAACGGGGACGGCACGACCCGCGTATTCGGTGGACCGGCATCCCAGCCCGACGTGCTGCGCGACGGCTACGCGAGCGTGGCCGCCCTCGTCTGACAGCGGCATCCGTCGTTCAGAATCTCGCGCGGTCGAAAGCGCCACACGCGCCCGAACGCGACGACCGCGATCACCGGTTTCGACAGCGCGAGCGGATGCCGCGGCGCGCCGCGACCGGTGGAGCCGCGCGACGGGTCAGGACAGCGCGGCGATCACCTCGCGCTCGAAGAGCTGGACCCCGGATCGGTCGTGGGCCGCCTCGGGGAAGTAGTGGATCGCGTACCCGAGGCCGTGCTCGGCGCGGCGCGCGAGCCGCTCGGCGACCTGTTCGACGCTGCCGAAGCCGTCCGAGCCACGGTACTCGCGCTCGATCGCGTCTGCGCGGTCCTGGCCGACGAGCGGGAGCACGCGGGCCTTCACGGCTGCGAGGCGATCCTCGGCCTCCGCCTCGGTCTCGCCCACGATCGTGTTGAAGTTCGACGATCGCGTGATCTCCGCGAAGTCGCGGCCGATCGCATCGCAGTGGCCGCGGAGGATCTCGCTCTTGCGATCGAACTCCTCGAGCGGCCCGACGAAGTTCGAGTACGCCCCGTACTTCGCGGCGATCTTCAGCGTGACCTTCTCGCCCGCCCCGGCGATCCACAGCGGCACGCCGCCCTCCTGCAGCGGGAGCGGGCGCACGATCGCGCCGTTCACCTGGTAGTGCTTTCCGTCGAGGGTCGCCGCGCCGGTGGTCCAGGCCTGGCGCATGATCTCCACGCCTTCGCGCAGCATCCCGAGCCGGTCCGGGATCGCGGGGAAGCCGTACCCGTACGCGCGCCACTCGTGCTCGTACCAGCCGCCGCCGATGCCCATCTCGGCGCGGCCCCCCGAGATGACGTCGACGGTCGCGGCCACCTTGGCGAGATAGGCGGGGTTGCGGTAGCCCATGCACGTGCACATCTGCCCGAGCCGGATGCGGCTCGTCGCCGCGGCGAACGCGGCCATCAGCGTCCACGCCTCGTGCGTCGCCTCCTCGGTCGCAACCGGCACGGTGTGGAAGTGGTCGTACACCCACAGCGACTCCCACGGGCCCTCGTCCGCCTGCTGGGCGAGCGTGGCCATCACGCGCCACTGGTCGGCCGGATCGATGCCGACGAGGTCGAGTCGCCAGCCCTGGGGGATGAAGGTTCCGAATCGCATGGTTCGAGCGTAGGGCCCTGTCAGACCACGACGGCCCACGGCATCCGTTCTCTCATCACCGCGATCGCCTCGGGGTTGTCGTCGACGAGGACCGCGTCGCGGCCGAGCGCCGACGCGACCGCACCGGTCGTGCCGCTGCCGGCGAAGAAGTCGAGCACGCGGTCGCCCGGCCGGCTGGACGCCTGGACGATGCGGCGGAGGATGCCCTCGGGCTTCTGCGTCGGGTAGCCGGTCTTCTCGCGCCCGGTGGTGGGGACGATCGTGTGCCACCACACGTCGGTGGGGAGCTTGCCGCGCTCGGCCTTCTCGGGGGTCACGAGCCCGGGCGCCATGTACGGCTCCCGGTCGACGGACTCGGAGTCGAAGAAATACCGCGCCGGATCCTTCACGTAGACCAGGATCGTGTCGTGCTTGGTAGGCCAGCGCTTGCGGGTCTTCGCACCGTAGTCGTACGCCCAGATCAGTTCGTTGATGAAGTGCTCGCGGCCGAACAGCGCGTCCAGCAGCACCTTCGCGTAGTGCGCCTCGCGGTAGTCCAGGTGCAGGTACAGGGTGCCGTCGCCGGCGAGCAGCCGCCACGCCTCCTCGAGCCGCGGCTCGAGGAATCCCCAGTAGTCGTCGAACCGGTCGTCGTACGCGCGCAGGTCGCCCCGGAGGCGCTCGTACTCGCGGCCGTGGAAGCCGCGCCGCACGACGGTGCCGCGGTGTTCCCCGGTCGCGGCCGCCCCGTCCGCCGCCGCATCCGTTTCGTCCTGGCCGCGAGACTGCATCGGTGCACCGAGACTGCGATCGGTAGCTGCAGTCTCGGTGCCCGGATGCAGTCTCGGTGAAGGAGGGGCGGCCGAGGAGGTGCCCGAAGACGGGTCGGACGAGGAGGGGGACGGATGCCGCGAGCGCGCGGTCTCGACCGACTTGGACTGCGCGCGGCCGGTGTTGAACGGCGGATCGAGGTAGATGAGGGTGAACGACCCGTCGGCGAAGCCGCTCACCACGTCGAGGTTGTCGCCGTGGTGGATCACGACCGACCCTTCGACAGACTCAGGGACCGGTCCAGCCGCGGCTGTGCCGGGGACAGGCGTCGGCCCGGCAGCCGGGGTGGCCCTTGCGACCGGCCCGGCGTCGGACGTGCTCACGGGACCCGGCGCAGCCACGCGTCGGTCGCGAACTTCGACGCCACGAGCGCCTCGGCTTCGGCGTACTCGTCGTCGGCGATCTGCCCGGGGACCGCGCCGTAGAGGTTCGTGAAGGTCTCGATGAACCGCTCGATGATGGCCTCGCGCGGCATCCCGGTCTGGCGCCGCAGCGGGTCGACGCGCTTGGCCGCCGAGACCGTGCCCTTGTCGCTCAGCTTCTCGCGCCCGATGCGCAGCACCTCTGTCATCGCCTGACCGTCCATGTCGTAGCTGAGGGTCGCGTGGTGCAGCACGCCGCCGTTGGCGAGGCGCTTCTGCGCGGCGCCGCCGATCTTGCCCTGCGGCGAGGCGATGTCGTTGAGCGGCTGGTACGTCGCCTCGACACCGACCGAACGCAGCGCCTGCAGCACCCAGTCGTCGAGGAACGCGTACGAGTCGGCGAAGGTGAGCCCTGCGACGAGGGATGCCGGAACATACAGCGAGTACGTGATGATCGAGTTCGCGCCCATCAGCATGGCTCCGCCGCCCGAGATGCGCCGGACGACGTCGAAGCCGTGCCGGGCCGCGCCTTCGGGGTCGACCTCGTTGCGCAGCGACTGGAACGAGCCGATCACGACCGCGGACTCGTCCCACTCCCAGAGGCGCAGCGTCGGCCGCCGCCGGCCGTCGCCGACACGGCCGGTGAGCACCTCGTCGAGCGCCAGGTTCATCCGGGGCGACACCGGCCGCTCGTGCACGACCTCCCAGTCGAAGTCGCGCCACCCGGGCGCGGTCACCATCGCGCGGCGCACCGCGGTGCCCACCGCCTCGGGGGTGAAGCCCAGCAGCTGCGCGCCCTCGGGAAGCGCACCGCGCACGGCGGCGGCGATGGTCGCGACGTCGGCCTCGATCGGAATCCCGTTCACGGCGGCGTCGATGCCCGCCAGCGCGTCGTCGGGCTCGAGGAAGAAGTCGCCCGCGAGGTGGAACTCCGCGATGCGCCCGTCCCGCTCTTCGAGGTCGACGACGACCAGCTTTCCCCCGGGCACCTTGTATTCGCCGTGCATACGGTTCAGCCTATGACCCGCGAGAGTACAGCCGATGGACGAGACCGCGCGAAGAACCCAGGGTCTCGTCCACCAGCTGTCGTCTCGCAGTCATTGCGTCTGCGACGAGAGGACGGATGCCGCGGCCGACGCACTCAGTCGCGCGCGGGGAACCGGGCGTCGAGCCAGGCGAGCAGGTCCGCGCGGACCTCCTGCTGCATCACCTCGTTGAAGATCTCGTGGCGTGCGCCAGGGTAGACGAGAGTCGTCACGTCGGTGAGACCGGACCGCGAGCGATAGGCGTCGGCGAGGCGGTGCACGCTGCGCGGTCCGCCCACCGAGTCGTCGCGGCCGACCATGAGCAGGACGGGGAGGTCCCGGCCGAGGTTCTTGCGCGGGCGCCCGATGATGCGGAGGGTGTCGACCGGCCCGAAGAGCTTCGCGAGCGGCACGTCGGTCGTCAGCGGATCATCGAGGAACGCGCGGCCGACCGTCAGATCGGATGCCAGCCACTCGGTGCCCATCGCATCGTGCGCCTTCCACCGCGCGTTGAGGTCTCCGGAGTTGAGCGAGCCCGGCCAGCGCAGCGCGGAGCCGCTCAGGACGACGGCGTCGTACGCGTCGGGGTGGTCGTTCACCAGCATCTGCGAGAGGAAGGAGCCCCAGGAGTGCCCGAGAAGAATCAGCGGCAGGCCGGGATTCTCTTCCCGGATGAGCCGGCTGAGCTGCCAGACCGCGGCCAGCGCCGCCGGCAGCCCGCCGGGTCCGAGATGCCCGAGCCGGGTTGCGTCCCCGCCGTGCTGGGCCATGCCGGTGCGGCCGTGACCGCGATGGTCATCGGCGTAGACGATGTAGCCGTCAGCGGTGAGGGCATCGATGACCGCGGCGTACCTGCCGGCGTGCTCGCCCACGCCGTGCAGCAGCTGGACGACCGCCCGGGGAGCGGTCGTCGCCGGGTGGACGTCGTAGAAGATCTCGATGCCGTGCGCATCGGTGAGGGAGCGTGAGGCGGGGGACTCGGGCATGCGGACGAGTCTATGGGTGGGGCCGGAGTTGCGACCGAAGAATTTACTTAGCAAAGCTAATGAGCTAGGCTAATGAATCGTATGCACAATGACACCATGCCCCCGGACGCCTCCGACGAACTCGCCGAAGCGGCATCCGGCCTGCGCATCGCCACGTTTCGCCTCGCTCGTCGCATGCGCACCCAGCGCGCGGTCGACTCCATGAGCGACGGGCAGTTCGCCGTCCTGGCGGGGCTCTCGGCGCACGGCTCGCACACCCTCGGCGAACTCGCCGACCGGGAGCGGGTGTCGGCGCCGTCGATGAACCGCACCGTCAACTGCCTGCAGGACTCGGGCTACGTCGCCCGCTCGGCTGACGAAAGCGACGGACGCAAGGTCGTGATCTCCCTCACTCCCGCCGGCCGCGCCGTCGTCGACGAGACCGCGCGGCGGCGAGACGCCTGGGTCGAGGAGTCGCTCGCCGAGCTCACGCCGGACGAGCGCGCGACCCTCGCCGCGGCCGCCGAGCTGATGCAGCGGATGGTCGCCCGTTGAGTGCCATGTTCCGGTCGTTCTCGGCCTTCAACTACCGCGTCTGGTTCATCGGCGCCCTCGTCTCCAACGTCGGCGCGTGGATGCAGGCGACGGCCATCAGCTGGGTCGTGCTCACCGAGCTCACGGCGAACGATGCCGGCGCCATGGGCGTGACGATGGCGCTCCAGTTCGCACCGCCCCTCCTGCTGGTGAGCGTCACCGGCTGGGTCGCCGACCGCTTCGACCGCCGGCGGCTCCTGCTGCTCACGCAGGGACTGCTGCTGCTCCTCGGGCTCACGATCGGCTTCCTGATCTTCGCCGGCGTCATGACGCTGCCCATCATGTACGCCTTCGCGCTCGCGCTCGGCGTTGTCGTGGCGTTCGACAATCCCGCCCGCCAGGCGTTCGTCTCCGATCTCGTCTCGCGCGAGTACGCCTCGAACGCGGTAGCGCTGAACGCGGCATCCTTCAACGGAGCCCGAATGATCGGACCGGCCGTCGCCGGCGTGGTGATCGTCGCGGTCGGCACCGGCTGGGTGTTCGTCGTCAACGCGGTGACCTTCATCGCGATGCTGGTGGCGCTGCTGCTCATCCGCTCCGGCGAACTGATCCCGCGCGTGAGGGCCCCCGGCGCCGCGCGTCTTGCCGACGGCTTCCGCTACGTCGGCCGTCGGCCCGATCTCATCGTGACGTTCTCGATGGTGTTCATCGTGGGCGCCTTCGGCATGAACTTCCCGATCTACGCGTCGACGATGGCCATCGAGTTCGGCCAGGAGGCCGACGGCTTCGGGCTGCTCTCGTCGATCCTCGCGATCGGCTCGCTCGCCGGCGCGCTGCTGGCCGCTCGGCGCGACAAGGCCCGGATCCGGGTCGTGATCGGCGGAACCCTGCTCTTCGCCGTCGCCGCCGCGGTGTCGGCGTTCATGCCCAACTACTGGGCATATGCCGCCACGCTCATGTTCACCGGCTTCGCCGTCGTGACGATGCTCACCACCGCGAACGGGTACGTCCAGACGACGACCGATCCCGCCCTGCGCGGTCGCGTGCTGGCGCTGTACATGGCCATCCTCATGGGGGGCACGCCCATCGGCGCCCCGATCGTCGGCTGGGTCGCCGCGCAGTTCGGCCCGCGGGTGGCGATCCTCGTCGGCGCGGTGGCGGCGCTCGTCGCGTTCGGGATCGGCGCCACGTGGCTGCTGTCGTCGGGCCGCCTGCACCGGCACGAGGAGAAGCGCTTCCGCCTCACCATCGACGAGACGCGGCCGCTGTCGGTGGTTCCCGCACCCGAGGAGTTCTCGGAGGAGGTCGCCGGAACCACCCCGATCCCGCTCCCCCTCGACGACACCGTCCGCTCGCGCGCGAGCTGAGGGACCGCGGGCTCAGCGCGGCTCGCGCACGCCCACCCGCACGAGGTGGTCGTTGACGAAGCGTCCGTCGGGGTCGAGGCGCTCGAACACCGCGCGCGCGTCGGCGAGACGCGGGTGCACGCGCTCGATCGCCGCCCGGTCGAACCCGTGGACCTTGCCCCAGTGCGGGCGCGCGTAGAACGGCGCGAGCGCCTCCTCGATCCGGGGCAGCACCGCGTTCACGCCCTCGGGGTGGTTCAGCCACGTGAAGTGGATGATGACGACGTCGCGCCGGTACGCCGGGCTCAGCCACAGCTCGTCGGCGGCGGCGGTGCGCAGCTCGCTCACGATGAGATGAGGACGGATGCCGTCGCCCAGAGCCCGCACGGCGTTCAGCGCCGCCGCGGCATCCTCGCGCGCGACGAAGTACTCGCTCTGGATCTCGTCGCCGAACGAGGGCTCGGCGTCGAGCCGGAAGTGGGGCAGCCGCAGCATCCAGGGCCCCGGCACCCCCGCGATCTCGGTGACGTTGTCGGCGAAGCCGAGCGGCGACTCGCCGCCCAGGGCACGGATGCCGTCGAGGATCGTGTCCGAGACCGGATCCTCGTCGGTGTCGAGGCGGGTCTTCACCCACACGTACCCGATGCTCCCCTCCTCCCAGCGCGTGAACGCCGAGACGCTGTACCCGGCGGCGGTGATCTCGTCGTAGCGGGCGAGAGCGGCATCCCACGACACCCCTGTGTAGATGTCCTGCCGCACCCGGAACGAGGGCTGGATGTCGAGGGTCACCGCCACGATCACCCCGAACGCCCCGACGCCGACCGCGAGCGCGTCGAAGTCGGGATCGCCGCGGCGCACCTCGTGCAGCTCGCCGTCGGCGCCGACGTAGCGCAGCGCGCGCACCGAGGTGGAGAGCACCCCGTTGTCGTCGCCTGATCCGTGGGTGCCGGTGGCGGTGGCGCCGCCGACGTTGATGTGCGGCAGCGAGCCCATGTTGCGCATCGCCCATCCGCGCTCCTCGAGCCAGAGCGCGAGCTCGCCGTACCGGGTGCCCGCCCCCACCGTGACCGATTCGGCCGCGGTGTCGAGAAGGTAGCCCGGCTCGATCCGGGTCACGTCGATCAAGGTGCCGGCGCTGTCGGGCAGGTCGGTGAACGAGTGCCGCGTGCCGAGCGCGTGGACGCGGCCGCCGGCGCCCGCGCCGGCGACGATCCGCCGCACGTCGTCGATCGACTCGGCCACCTCGATCCGCGGCGCGGTGTACGCGTACGTGCCTGCCCAGTTGCGCTCCATCCCGTCAACCTACCGGCGCATTGCGATCTCCCGGGGCGGCGAGCATGCTGAGGTGTGATGATGGCCAAGATCGTGGTGGGCGTGAGCCTCAAGATGTACTTCGGTCATCGCGCGGCGTTGGGCTGGTTCGACCGCGTCGCCGGCGTGGCGCGAACGCACGCCGGGGTCACCGGCGGAGACGTGAATCTCTTCGTCCTGCCGACCTACCTCCAGGTGGCCGACGCGATCGCGGCGTTCGCCGGCACCCGTGTGATGGTGGGGGCTCAGGACGTGGCGACGGAGGACGCCGGCGCCTTCACCGGAGAGGTCAGCGCCGCCGAGCTCCGCGAAGTGGGCGCCCTGCTCGCCGAGGTCGGCCACGCCGAGCGCCGGCGGCTGTTCGGCGATACCGACACGGTGACGGCTCGGAAGACGGCTGCGGCCCTTCGCAATGGGCTCACCCCGGTGCTGTGCCTCGGTGAAACGGACCGGATGGATGCCGCGGATGCCGCGGGCGCCACGATCGCACAGCTGCACACCGACCTCGACGGTGTCGGACCCGGGCCGATCATCGCCGCGTACGAGCCGGTCTGGGCGATCGGCGCGAGCGAGCCCGCACCGGTCGCGCACATCCGCGTGGTGACGCTCGCGCTCCGCGACGCCCTGGGCTCGGCTCGCCCGGGCTCGAGGGTGATCTACGGCGGATCGGCCGGCCCCGGACTCCTCACCCGCCTCGGCGACGCGGTGGACGGTCTCTTCCTCGGGCGGTTCGCGCATGATCCCGACGCGCTCGCCGCCGTCCTCGACGAGGCTGCTGCGCTCGCCGCGCGGCGCTGATCGGTGCGGCCGGTCAGCGCCCGGCGGTCGAGGCGCGGACCACCAGCTCCGGGTGGAAGCGCACGTTCCGCTCGTGCGGCCCGCCCGGGTCCTCCAGCTCCTTCAGGAGCAGGTCGACGGCGGTGTAGCCGATGAGCGCCGCGGGCTGGCGGATCGAGCTCAGCGGCACGACCGTCGAGGCGGCGAAGTCGATGTCGTCGTAGCCGATCAGCGCGATGTCCTCGGGGATGCGCACCCCCGACATGATCGCGAGGGCCTGGATGGCGCCGACGGCGAGCAGGTCGTTCGCCGCGAAGATCGCGTCGGGCCTGTCTCCGGTGGCGCGCTCCAGCACTGCGAGGCCCGCCGTGCGGCCCGCGAGCACGGTGAGCGCCGGCATCTCGACGACCTCCAGCGAGGCGCCCGGCACCTCCCCGACCGCGCGCCGGGCACCCTCGAGACGATCCATCACCTGACGTATCGAGAGCGGACCGCCGAGGAACATGATCCGGCGCCGCCCGCCCTCGAGCAGGTGCGACGCCGCGAGGTACCCGCCCTCGACGTCGTCGACCGACACCGAGCAGAACGGCGAGCCCGGCATCTCACGATCGACGAGGATCACCGGGGAACCGGCATCCTGCACGCGCGCGAGACGCTGCACATCGTCGGTCGTCGGGGTGACGAGCACGCCGTTCACGCGCTGCTCGCGGAACAGCTCGAGATAGCGGTCCTCTCGATGGGCATCCTCGTCCGCGTTGCCGAGCAGCACCGCCATCCCGGCCTCATCCGCGCGGTTCTCGGCCCCTCGCGCGACCTCGGCGAAGAACGGGTTGCCCGCGTCGAGGACGACGAGCCCGATGCTGCGGCTCCGACCGACACGCAGCTGCCGCGCGGCGTCGTTGCGCACGAAACCGAGCTCGTCGATCGCCTGCTGCACGCGCTCCACGGTCGCCGGGGCGACCTTCGAGGGACGGTTCAGCACGTTCGAGACCGTCCCCACCGACACGGAGGCCGCCGCAGCGACATCCCTCACACTCACCGCCATGACTGTCCCCCCTTCTGTCAGTGGCGCACGCCCCGAATTGTAGGTCATGCCCATTCTGGGCTATTCTTGAAACGATTCATAGAGCGGATGCCGCGGCACCCGCATCCGTTCCCCCGAGGAGTCCTCGATGACGAGCCCCACCGCGACGAGCCGCATCTGCTTCCAGCTCCGGGTTGCCCCCGAGCTCCTCGACGAGTACATCGCCCGGCACACCCCGGTGTGGCCAGAGATGCTCGCCGAGATCGCCGCCGCCGGCCGCCGCAACTACTCGCTGTTCCTCGGCGACGAGGGCCGGCTCATCGGCTACTACGAGACCGACGACGACGCGGCCGCGCAGGCGTACCTCGCGGCATCCCCCGTCGCCGCCCGCTGGGAAGCGGAGATGGCACGTTTCTTCGTCGGACTGGACGGCCGCCCCGACCAGGCGGCCACTGCGCTCACCGAGATCTTCAACCTGCACGACCAGCTGGCCACCGCCGGCGCCTCCCCCTCCGAGAACGA
>Ga0307505_10001159_pt1 | contig 22916 bp, 17 predicted proteins | sample 23_S_MG_FD_202183 | JGI IMG/M metagenome (GOLD analysis project Ga0307505, IMG submission 202183) | Soil microbial communities from Populus trichocarpa stands in riparian zone in the Pacific Northwest, United States - 23_S | ecosystem: Environmental > Terrestrial > Soil > Riparian zone > Trees...
CGCGACCGCCACCGAAGGCGACACCACCCCGACCGCGACCGCGACCGAAGGCGATACCACTCCCACCGCAACGGCCACCGAAGGCGACACCACCCCGACCGCGACCGCTACCGAAGGCGATACGACTCCGACGGCGACGGCTACCGAAGGCGATACCACTCCCACCGCGACCGCTACCGAAGGCGATACCACTCCGACCGCGACCGCCACCGAAGGCGATACCACTCCGACCGCGACCGCCACCGAAGGCGATACCACTCCGACCGCGACCGCCACTGAGGGCGATGCCACTGCGACCGCGACCGCCACTGAGGGCGATGCCACTGCGACCGCTACCGAAGGCGAGGCCACTCCGACCGCGACCGCTACGGAGTCCGACGCCACAGCGACGCCGACCGCGACGGAGCCCGACGCGACCGCTACGGCCACGGCCACGGAGCCGGGGGCCACGCCGACGGCGACGAAGACCGACATCCTCGTGCAGCTCGAGGGTCTTTACTCCGGAGCACTGGCCGACATCCTGATGGAGGATCTCTTCACGGCCGGCGTCGGAGGCGCTCTTCTGTCCGGCGTGGTGACGCCCACGGAGTGCGAGGGCGGCGGTTCGCAGACGCAGTCGTGCACGGAGGTCGAGGGCGGAGCAGAGGTCACGTACCTCTTCGACGCATGCGTCACCACAATGGACGGTATCGCGATGCGAGTGGACGGCCAGCTGGATATCGACACCAAAGGGACGTGCGACGCGCCCTTCCCGCTCGACGAGACCGCAATGGCCAATTTCGCCGGTACGATCGACAAGAACATCGTCGACACCCCCGCGGCGTTCTCGGTCGTCCAAAACGTCGCGATGACGTTCCGACTGGAAAGCGACGGCACGACCCGCTTCACCGTCATTGGAAGCATCGACCCGACCTGTGTCTTCGGCGCTGCCAACGTGCAAACCACCGTACCGGTGGTGACGGCGGACGGCGCGACTTGTCCCACGGCAGGGGAATTCCTGATCGTCCTCGAAGGCGTGGAACACAAGATCAGGTACACGGAGAGCGGCGGTGTCGTGTTCGACGTCGGCGCCGACAACGTCCTCGACGCGATCTACCCGACGTGTGACGATCTCTTGATCGAGCAGTGTTTTCAATAGGAGCGCGGCTTTGCCGCGCTCCGTTTTCAGTTTTCAGTGCTCAGTTTTCAGCGTTCGGCTAGGTGCCGGCGAGTCGGCAGACTCGCTGGCATCGACTTGGTCGGACACGGTCGATGGAGCGAGCGCGGCTCGGCGGGAGCCTCGCCCTCCTGAGAACGTCGGTTGACCGGATCTGCGAAGCAACCCGGAGTCGGCTGGCCCCGAGCGGGCTGTCTTGATCGGTTGGTGCGGATGCGGGAAAGTGCCGCCTTCCACATGGATGAAGCGAACTGACATGCGCCGCGCCCCCCGCCCCTCGCCCCTCGCCCCCGCATCTGAATGACCGAGCTGCCCAAAGTCTACGACCCTCGAGCCACCGAGCAGAAGTGGTACGGGTTCTGGCTCGAACGCGGCTACTTCCACGCCGACGAGACGCGCGAGGGACCGGCCTACTCGGTGCTGATCCCGCCGCCGAACGTCACCGGCATGCTGCACCTTGGGCATGTGCTGAACAACACGATCCAGGACATCGCCGTGCGCTATCGGCGCATGTCCGGCGACAACGTCCTCTGGATGCCGGGCATGGACCACGCGGGCATCGCGACGCAGAACGTCGTCGAGAAGAAACTCGCCGCTGAGGGCACGGACCGCCACGAACTGGGCCGCGAGCGCTTCGTCGAGCGCGTCTGGCAGTGGAAGGCGGAGTACGGCGGCGTCATCCTGCAACAGCTCAAACGCCTCGGCGCGTCGTGCGACTGGGAGCGCGAGCGCTTCACCATGGACGAGGGTCTGTCGGCTGCTGTTCGCGAGGTGTTTGTCCGACTCTACGAAAAGGGCCTGATCTACCGCGGCCACCGCATCATCCATTGGTGCGTGCGCTGCCACACGGCGCTCTCCGACGAGGAGGCGGTCGTCACCGAGGGCGGCGAGGCGGGCCACCTCTGGCACATCCGCTATCGCACAGCCGACGGCGGCCCGGGGGTCGTCGTCGCGACGACTCGGCCGGAGACGATGCTCGGCGATACCGCGGTCGCGGTCCACCCGGAAGACGAGCGCTACCGCGATCTGCACGGCAAGAGTGTCATCGTGCCACTGCTCGACCGGCCGATTCCGATCGTCACCGACGACCTCGTCGATCGCGAGTTCGGCACCGGCGCGGTCAAGGTCACCCCGGCGCACGACGCCAACGACTTCGAAATGGGTAACCGCCACCAGCTGCCGTCGATCTGCATCATGAACACCGACGGCGCGATCAACGAAGCGGGGGGCCGCTACGCCGGGCTCGATCGTTTTGCCGCGCGCGCCGCGATCGTCGCCGACCTGGAGGAACTGGGACAACTCGAGGGCATCGAGGATCACCGTGTACCGGTGCGCCGCTGCCAGCGCTGCGAGACCGTCATCGAACCGTACCTGTCGCAGCAGTGGTTCGTCCGCATGGAACCCCTGGCGGCGCCGGCGATCCGCGCCGTCGAGAACGGCGACGTGCGCTTCTACCCGCCGCGCTGGACCGGCGTGTACCTGCACTGGCTCACCAACATCCGCGACTGGTGCATCAGCCGCCAACTGTGGTGGGGACATCGCATTCCGGTGTGGTACTGCCAGCAGTGCAACGCCGAAAACGTCGCCCGCGACGTCCCGGAGCGCTGTGTCACATGCGGCGGCGGCGAACTCGTCCAGGACCCGGACGTGCTCGACACCTGGTTCAGCTCGTGGCTGTGGCCGTTCTCCACGATGGGATGGCCGGAGCAGACGCCGACGCTGGCGAAGTTCTATCCGACCAACCTGCTCGCAACCGGCGCCGACATCATCTTCTTCTGGGTCGCCCGCATGGTCATGGCCGGCTACGAGTTCATGGGCGAGGCGCCCTTCCGCGACGTCTACCTGAACAGCATCGTGCGCGACGGCAAGGGCCGCAAGATGTCGAAGTCGCTCGGCAACTCGCCGGACCCGATCGACGTCATGGACCAGTACGGCGCCGACGCGCTGCGCTTCACGATCGTCTCACTGGCACCGACGGGCCAGGACGTCCGCTTCGACCGCGACAAGACCGAGTTCGGCCGCAACTTCGCCAACAAGATCTGGAACGCGACGCGCTTCGCCCTCATGAACCTCGAGGGCGCCGCGCTGTCGACATGGGACGAGAGCACGGCGCCGGCCGATCTCGATCTGCCGTCGCGCTGGATCCTCTCGCGCCTGCAGTCGGTCATCGACGAAACGCGCCGCGCGCTCGACGAGTACCGCTACAACGACGCGGCATCGATCCTCTACCGCTATCTGTGGGGCGAGGTGTGCGACTGGTACCTGGAGTTGATCAAGCCCGCTCTTTACGGCGACGACGCCGCGGCAAAGGCCGTCGTCGGCTCGACTCTGGTGACGGTCCTCGACCGCGTCATGCGCCTGCTGCATCCGTTCATGCCGTACCTGACCGAAGAGATCTGGCAGGCGCTGCCGATGCACCGGCCGGTCGATTCGATCATGGTGGCGCCCTACCCTTCGTCCGTGTCGGCTTGGCGCGACGAGAACGCCGAACAGGTCGTCGCCGCGCTGACCGACACCATCACCGCGGTGCGCGCCATTCGTTCGGAGTTCAGCATCGCGCCCAAGGAACCGGTGGTGATCCGCATCGCCGCCAACGGCCACGCGCAGCGTGTGGACGCGCTACGCCCGTTCGTCGAGAACCTCGCGCGGGTCAGCGCCATCGAGATCCTCGATGGCGACGCGCGACCGACCGGTGAACCGTCGGCGGCCATCCCCGGCCTCGGCGAGATCTTCGTGCCGCTCGGCGATTCGGTGGATCGCGCCGCGGTGAGCGAGCGGATGGAGCGCGAGCGCGCCAAGATCGACAAGGAATTGAAGGGCGTCGACGGCAAGCTCGCCCGCCCCGACTTCGTCGACAAGGCGCCGCCCGACATCGTCGAGAAAGAGCGCGAGAAGGCGGCGACGCTGCGCGATCGCCGCGACGTCCTGGGGAGGCACCTGGCGGCGCTGAAGCGCTAGCTGTCAGCTCTCGGCTATCAGCTTTCAGTGAGTCCACCGGCGGAGCACCGGATCATGCACGATGAAGACTCTTCGTTCGATCGTCATTCCGGCGAAAGCCGGAATCCATCGGGCTACCAGTTGGACCCCGGCTTTCGCCGGGGTGACGGCGGAGTCGGGGTGATGCGGACCAGCGGAGGGACGACGTCTCAAATCAGGTCAGCTATCGGCTATCAGCTGCGGCCAGTTTGTTAACACGGACGCGAATGGACATTGCTCACCACACTGCTGTCGAAGCGCTGATACGCGCCGCGCTGGCGGAGGATATCGGGCGCGGCGATCTGACGACGCGGCTCACCGTTGCGCCCGGTGTCGCCGGTCGTGCTGAGATTGTCGCCAAGCAGGCGGGGGTGATGGCCGGCGGGCCCATCGTCGGCGCGGTGTTCGCCGCGCTCGGGTCGGTCGCGAACATCGACCTGTTGGTCGAGGAAGGCGCGGGATTTGGGGTAGGTACCGTGCTGGTGCGCATGGACGGCCCCGCCGCGGATCTGCTGGCGGGCGAGCGGGTCGCTCTCAACTTTCTGCAACGGCTGTGCGGCGTCGCGACCTCGGCGCGGCGCTATGCCGACGCGGTGGCCGGCACCGGAGCGCGCGTCGTCGACACGCGCAAGACGACACCGGGGTTCCGCGTGCTCGAGAAGTACGCGGTGCGGATGGGCGGCTGCTCCAACCACCGCGGCGGCCTCGATGACGGGATCCTGATCAAGGAGAACCACATCACCGCCGCCGGAGGAGTCGCCGCCGCTCTGCACGCGGCGCGCGCCGGCGCGCCGCACACGGTGAAGATCGAGATCGAGTGCACGAACATGGACGAGATCGACGCCGCGCTGGGCGCCGCGGCCGACGCGATCCTGCTCGACAACATGACGGTCGAACAGATCCGCGCCGCCGTGCGGCACATCGCCGGGCGCGTCGCGGTGGAGGCGTCGGGCGGCGTGACGCTCGACAACGTGCGCGCCATCGCGGAGTGCGGAGTGGACCTCATCTCGGTCGGCGCGCTGACCCACTCCGTCGCGGCGATCGACCTGAGCATGAATCTCGTCGTAGGAAGTTCAGTTGCCTGACGGGCCGCTGACCGCCGACGACATCCGCGCGCACAGCGACGCGCGGTGGATCGGCGCGCGCATCGACTGCCTCGACACCGTCGACTCGACCAACTCCTGGACGCGCGACCTCGGCCTCCAGGGGGCGCCCGACGGCACCGTCGTCACCGCCGAGGAGCAGACCGGCGGCCGCGGCCGGCTGGGACGCTCGTGGGTGTCGCCGCGCGGCCGCAACCTCTACGTCTCGGTCCTGCTGCGCGCCGATCTTCCGCCCGAGTCGCTGTCGCAGCTCAGCCTCGTCGCCGGCCTGGCGGCCTGCGAGACGGTGGACGAGTGGTGCGCCGCGACCTTGAAGTGGCCGAACGACGTCCTCGTCGGCGGTCGCAAGGTGGTGGGGATCCTATCCGAACTGGAATCGCGCGGGGCGGCGCGCTTCGTCGTCCTCGGCGTCGGCATCAACATCAATATGCGGGTGACGGACTTCCCCGCCGATCTGCGCGACAAGGCCGGCTCGATCGCCGCGGCGGTCGGCGCCGAGGTCGACCGAGCGCGCGTGGCGGGACGCTTGCTGTCGCACCTGGAGCGCCGCTACGACGAGCTCCGGACGCGCGGTTTCGCCGCGATCGCCGGCGAATGGACGCGCCGTTCCGGTTTCACGGGACGGCGCATTCGGGTAGAGGAACCTGGTGGCGTCATCGAGGGGGAAGTGGTCGGTCTGGCACCGGACGGAGCGTTGTGCTTGAAGCGCGAAGATGGAAGCGAACACCGCGTCATCGCCGGCGATGTGACGGTGCTGGACGGCTACCCCGGATCCCGGAAAGAAAAGTAACCTCACCACAGAGACACTGAGAACACAGAGAGGATACGGACGAATCGCGTATCGAATCATCGACATCGACCCTCACCGGGGATGGGGTTCGCGACCGTGAGGGCGGAGTCTCTCAATGCCCTTCATTCTCTGTGTTCTCCGTGCCTCTGTGGTGAGTTCGATCTTTTCGGCAAGGTTACCTGCGCCAATGAAAATTCTCGCAATCGACGTCGGCAACACCCACACTGTACTCGGCGTGTACGACGGCGTGACGCTGCTCGATCACTGGCGCATCGAGACCTCGGAGGGACGGACCAGCGACGAGTACGTCGTCCTGATCCGCGGCCTGCTGAGCGGACCGGAGGGCGTGGAGATCGGCGGCGTCGCGCTGTCGTGCGTCGTCCCGCCGATGACCCGCGTCATCTTGTCCGTCTGCCGCAAATTGTTCGGCCTCGAGGCGTTGGTGGTCGGACCGGGGGTGCGCACCGGCATGCCGATCCTCTACGACAAGCCGCAAGAGGTCGGCGCCGACCGCATCGTCAACGCCATCGCGGCCTACGAGCGGACCAAGGATACGACCATCGTCGTCGACTTCGGCACCACGACCAACTTCGACTACGTCACCGCCAAGGGCGAGTATGTCGGCGGCGTGATCTGCCCCGGCCTCGGCATCTCGGCGCAGGCGCTGTTCGCTCGCGCCGCGAAGCTGTACGAGGTCGAGTTGGTCCGGCCGAAGGGCGTCATCGGGCGCAACACCGTGCACGCGGTGCAGTCGGGCCTGATCTACGGCCACGTCGCCATGATCGACGGCATCGTCGAGCGCATCCAGCAGGAGAACCACGTCAAGGCGAAGGTATGGGCCACCGGCGGACTGGCGCCGCTGATGGCGGAGGAGTCGCGCACCATCGAGATCGTCGACGAGTACCTGACCCTGGACGGATTGAGGTTGATTTTCGAGCGAAACCACGAGAACTGACCGGAACGCGGTTGGTGCGCGAACCGGCCGAGAGCGAACGGAGGTAGCGATGGCAGTCGGCGATGTCACCCAGATTCGAAACGTCGGAATCGCTGGGCAGGGCGGGGCCGGCAAGACCTCGCTGGCGGAGGCGCTGCTGTTCACGATGGGCGCCACCAATCGACTGGGCAGCGTCGACGACGCGACCTCGAATTTCGACGTCGAGCCGGAGGAGCAGCGCCGCAAGCTGAGTCTTACGACGGCGATGCACCACGGCACCTGGAACAAGTGCGACGTCACCCTCGTCGACACACCGGGCTATCTCAACTTTCTCGCCGACGGGCTCAACAGCCTGCGCGCCTGTACCGGCGTGGTCTTCGTTGCCGAAGCCGCACCGGGCGCGATCAAAGTCGAGGCGGAGCGGATCTGGGCGCGCATCGAGGAACTGGGCTTGCCGCGACTCGCCTTCGTATCGAAGATGGATCGCGAGCGCGCCGACTTCGACGCTGCCGTCGCCGACCTCCGATCCGCCTTGGGAGCAAAAGCCGTCCCGGTGCAACTGCCGATCGGCGCCGCTGACGAGTTTCGCGGCGTCATCGACCTGATCCACATGCGCGCCTTGGTGACCGGCGCCGACGGTAAGGTCACGGCGGAGGACGTCCCCGCCGACCTGCGCGAGGCGGCGGTGAACGCGCGCGAGGCACTGGTCGAGTCGGCGGCCGAAACGGACGACACACTTCTGGAAAAGTACCTCGACGCGGGGACGCTCAGCGACGAGGACCTCGATGCCGCGCTGCGCAACGCTGTCAGGGCCGGCGCGATCATGCCGGTGCTGTGCGGCTCCGGAAAAGAGAACCTCGGCGCCGGCCCATTGCTGGACGACATCGTCGAGTATCTCGCGGCGCCGTCCGAACGCCCCGCCGCGCGCGGTGTCGACCTCGAAGGCGCCGAGATCGAGCGCCCGCCCTCACCGACCGCGCCGTTCTCGGCCTACATCTTCAAGACCATCGCCGATCCGTTCGCCGGCAAGCTGACGGTTTTCCAGGTGCTGTCGGGCGAGCTGAGCGGCGACACCGCGGTCTTCAACTCCAGCCGCGACACGCGCGAGCGCATGGGACACCTGCTCAAGCTGGAGGGCAAGAAGCAGCAACAGGTCGACAAGCTGACCACTGGTGAAATCGGCGCCGTCGCGAAGCTCAAGGAGAGCGGCGCCGGCGATACCCTGTGCGACGAGAAGGCTCCGATCCGCTATCCGGGCCTGCTGACAGTTCCCGCGGCGATCTCGTTCGCGGTCGAGCCGAAATCGAAGGGCGACGAGGACAAGGCTTCGCAGGGCTTGATCAAGCTGGCCGACGAGGACCCGACGCTCAAGATCGCGCGCGATCCGCAGACCAAGGAGATCCTCGTGTCCGGCGTCGGGCAGCTGCACATCGAGGTCGCCGTCGAACGGCTGCATCGCAAGTTTGGCGTCGACGTCGAGCTCAAGGATCCGAAGGTGCCGTACAAGGAGACCATCAAGAAGTCGGCGAAGGCGCAGGGCCGCCTGAAGAAGCAGAGCGGCGGCCGCGGCCAGTTCGGCGACACCTGGATCGAGATCGAGCCACTGCCGCGCGGCGGCGGGTTCGAGTTCGTCGACAAGATCGTCGGCGGCGCCATCCCGCGCCAGTACATACCCGCCGTCGAGAAGGGCCTGCGCGAGGCGCTGGTGGGCGGCGTCATCGCCGGCTACGAGATGGTCGACATCCGGGCGACGCTGTACGACGGCTCCTTTCATACCGTCGACTCGTCGGAGATGGCGTTCAAGATCGCGGCGTCGATCGGCTTCAAGAACGCCGTCGCCGACGCCAAGGCGGTCTTGCTGGAGCCGGTCATGACGCTGGAAGTCGCCGTGCCGGACGAGTGCATGGGCGACGTCATCGGCGACCTAAACAGTCGCCGCGGCAAGGTGCTCGGCGTCGACCCGAAGTCCGGCTCCCAGGTGATCCGCGCCCACGTTCCGATGGCCGAGGTATTGCGCTACTCTCCGGATCTGCGCTCGATGACCAGCGGGCGCGGGTCGTTCTCGATGGAATTGAGCGGCTACGAAGAGGTCCCGCCGCATCTGGCGGAAAAGATCATCGCCGCGTCACAAGCGGCGAAGGCCGACGAACACTGAAGAGGAACACGGATGCCCGAGGAGGATCTCGAACACCTGGTGGAGGACATACAGGCCGGACGCGACAACATCATCGTGCCGGAAGAACTGGTGATCGAGCCTGAAGAACGCCCGTCGTCGCCCGAGCGCCAGAGCATGCAGCAGATGATCCAGAACCTGAAATCCGGTGAACGGCTCAAGCTGGCCCTGCGCGGCAACCGCGAGGCGCGCGCCATCCTGATCCGCGACACCAGCCTCATCGTCCGGCGCTGCGTGTTGTTCAATCCCCGGGTGAGCGAAGAAGAGATCGTGATGCTGGCCCGCAACCGCCAGGTCGATCGCGAATTGCTCGACGTGATCTGCCGCAGCAAGGAATGGTTGAACAACTACCAGGTGCGCCTCGGCATCGTCACGAATCCCAAGACGCCGATCACGATTTCACTCAAGTACATCGGAACCCTGATGATGCGAGACCTGCGACACATGGCGAAAAGCAAGAACGTTCCGTCGGTGGTAAACAGCGCCGCAAAGCGAATCGTCCTCCGCAGCGCCGGCGGGTGAACGCCGACTTCCTCTTTTCCAATAAATCGACCCCGAACCTAGATGCTAGATCCTCAATCCAAGATCCTGAATCCAAGATCGTACGCTCATCTCGCCCCGTCGCCCCTTGTATCGGGGTCGGGGTCGGTATCGGAATCGGTATCGATCCGGCACCGCTCGCTCTGGTCGCCGTGCAGCGCACCGATTCGCAGGCGATCATCGAGGAACCGAATCGTTTTGATTTCTTTCGACCCCGATTCCGATACCGACCCCGATCCCAACCCCCTAGATCCTTGTCCCTCGCCCCCCGTCCCTCGCCCCTCGACCCCGGAATGATATGAGTGCGATTGCAGCTGACACCAAGTTGGAGACCCCCGAAGGGCCGATCACGGCCAAGACGGTCCTGAAATCGCCGACCGCGGTGATGACGCGCACGGACGACGGCGCGATTCGCTTCGCGATGACGACGCCGGGCGAGACGACGCCGGCGCAACCGGTGTTGAGGATCACGCTGGAGAACGGCAAGTCGTTCGTGGTCGGCCGCGCGCAGATCCTGCTGCGCAAAGGCATGGCGCCCGTCGCCGCTTCCGACCTCCGCCCCGGCGACCGGCTCGAAGCCGTCTTCGTCTTCCCGGCCGGCTACGTCTACAAAACCGACGCCGGTGCCGAGGTCGAATCCGACGGAATGATCGGCGTCGTCGCGGTCGAGCCCGCCGGCGAGGCCGATGTGCACGCGATGGCGGTCGCCCGCACCGGCCGCTTCGCTTTTAGCGCCGGCGCACTCGGCGTCGCCGACTGAGCGTCCGCTACCCACAACCGCCGGAGCGCTCACTGCGCAGCCGCTGCTCGATGGTCATCTCAACCGACAACGTTGAATAAGAAAACGTCGCGAGCGAACTTCTCACCGTCGCGGAAGGATCCGTGCTTCTGCGACAGCGGCGCATCCTTCGGGGATTGCTGCGGCGCGGCGAAACGCGATCGTCCGCCGCCGCACGGTGTCGGGATCGTTCCCGGCTTTCTCGACGCCGACACCTGCCGGACGTGGATCACCCGCCTGCGCCGGCAGCCGCGCCGCCCCTTGGGGACGGTCGAGGCACCGGCCAGAGGCACCGGCCACTCCGAGACCACCCACGGTGGCGACCGAATCACCGACCTCGTGAAGGCCGGCCGGTTGCGCCGCGACATCGATCGGCAGGTCGAACGCGCGTACCAGGACGTGATCGCACAGGTCTGTGGGCGCCGGTTCGCCTGGTTTGAGTACCCTCAGGTACTGCGCTACGTACCCGGCGGCTGGTACCGCGCCCACGCCGATTCGGAGGTGTGTTCGGCCAACGGACGGTCCTGGACCAAGGGGATCGACCGCGACATGAGCCTGCTGCTCTTTCTGAATGACGACTTCACTGGTGGCGAGCTGAGCTTTCTCAAGTTCAAGTACACGCACCGCCCGCGCGCCGGCGACCTGGTGTTCTTCCCCTCCGACCATCGCTACGTGCATCAGGCCGAGCCGGTCGTGAAAGGTTTGCGGTGGGTGGTGGTGTCCTGGGCGGCGTTCACCGACGAGCCGCGGGTGCGCGATCAGCCGCCGCCGGCGAGCATCCTGCTCTGAGCGCGAGCAGCGCATCCCCACCAGCCCCCTCTGCCCGCATTGCGGCGGGGAGAGGGGGCACGAGGGCCAAAGCGTAGGCCAGCTGCCCGACCATCGCCCGATTTGTTCAACTAGTTCGAGATTCGCTGAGAGTCGGATTCGCACCACCGCGCTACCACCCTCGCGTTGCCCGCCTGTGGCGCTTGATGTACTAGTCGCAGTTTGTTCGCCGCCGCCCGGCGGCGCTCGCAGCGACGATCGAACGATCCGGTGCTCGCGCTCACAACGGCGCGGCGCGGACGACAATTCATGGCAGAGAGGTGAGACAGATGGCCGGAAGCGCGATCACGTCGGCGAACGGGAAACTCCAGGTCCCCAACACCCCGATCATTCCCTTCATCGAAGGCGACGGCACCGGGCCGGACATCTGGCGGGCCTCGCAGCGGGTGTTCGACGCTTCGGTGGCGAAGGCCTACGGCGGTGACCGCAAGATCGAGTGGAAGGAAGTCCTCGCCGGCGAGAAGGCCTTCAACCAGACGAAGAACTGGCTCCCCGACGAAACCGTGGACGCGTTCAAGGACTACCTGGTCGGCATCAAGGGCCCGCTGACGACGCCGATCGGCGGCGGCATCCGCTCCCTCAACGTCGCCCTGCGCCAGATGCTCGACCTCTACGTGTGCCTGCGGCCGGTGCGCTACTTCACCGGCGTCCCGAGTCCGGTGAAACGCCCCGAAGCGGTCGACATCGTCATCTTTCGCGAGAACACCGAGGACATCTACGCCGGCATCGAGTGGGAGGCGGGCAGCGCCGAGGTGAAGAAGGTCATCGCCTTTCTCGAGAACGAGATGAAGGTCAAGAAGATCCGCTTCCCGCTGACCAGCGGCATCGGCATCAAACCGGTTTCGCAGGAAGGCACCGAGCGCCTCGTACGCGCCGCCATCCAGTACGGGCTGCGCCACAAGCGCAAGTCGGTGACGCTGGTGCACAAGGGCAACATCATGAAGTTCACCGAGGGCGCGTTCCGCGACTGGGGCTACGGCCTGGCGCAGCGCGAGTTTCGCGCCGACACGGTGACCGAGCGCGAGAGCTGGATCCTCGAGAACCGCGAAAAGAACGCGGGCATCTCGACCGAGGACAACGCCCGCGCCATCGACCCCGGCTACGACCTGATGACGCCGGAGCAGCAGGCTGAGAAGCGCGTCGAGGTGGACGAAGCGATGAAGCTGTGGTCGTCGCATGGCGACGGCCAGTGGAAGAGCAAACTGCTCATCCGCGATTCGATCGCCGACATCACCCTGCAGCAGGTGCTGACGCGGCCGCGTGAGTTCGACGTCGTCGCGACGATGAACCTCAACGGCGACTACCTCTCGGACGCGCTGGCGGCGCAGGTCGGCGGCATCGGCATCGCCCCCGGCGGCAACATCAACTACCAGAGCGGCCACGCCATCTTCGAGGCGACGCACGGCACCGCGCCGAAGTACGCCAACCTCGACAAGGTCAACCCGGGCTCGGTGATCCTCTCCGGCGAGATGATGCTGCGCTACATGGGCTGGGACGAAGCCGCCGACGCGATCATCCGCGGCATGGACGGAGCGATCGGCGCCAAGACCGTGACCTACGACTTTCACCGCCTGATGGACGGCGCGACGCTGCTCAAGTGCTCCGAATTCGCGGATGCGATCATCGCGCACATGTAGGAATTGCGCGCGGGCGATGCGCGCGGCCGGCAATAGCATCCCATCGGGGTCGGGGTCGGAATCGGTATCGGAATCAAGCCGACCCCCATTCCGATCGTTATTCGCGTCCGCTTCAGCGGCCACGCGACGGTTCGAGCTCGCTCGCGGCGAGTTGATCGAAACCGCCACCGATAGCGATTTCGATACCGACCCCGATTCCGACCCCGACCCCGACTCATTTTCGTAGGTACAGATCGCGAACAGCCGAGCCCGATGTCCCTTCCCTCGCCCCTCGCCCCTGCAATGAACATCGCCGTCTGCGTCAAGCAGGTCCCGCTCGTCTCGGCGATGAAGTTCGACCCGGCCTCGAACACGGTCGTGCGCGAGGGCGTCCCGCTCGAGGTGAGCGCGTTCGACATTCGCGCGCTGCTGCGCGCGCTCGAACTGCGCGACGAACACGGCGGCGAGGTGGTGGCCCTGACGATGGGACCGCCGCAAGCGGTTGAAGCACTCGCCCACTGCCTTGCGCTCGGCGCGGACCGTGCGATCCACCTTTGCGACCGCGCTTTCGCCGGCGCCGACACACTGGCAACGGCGCGCGCGCTGGCGGCCGCCCTGCGGCGATCGCCGTTCGATCTGATCCTGTGCGGCCGCAACAGCGTCGATGCCGAGACCGGACAAGTCGGACCCGAGATCGCCGAGATGCTCGACCTGCCACAGGTGACGGGCGCGCGATGGCTGACGGTGAACCCAACCGCGCGCACGGCGACGGCCGAGCGCGAAACCGACGACGGTATCGAGCGGGTCGAGGTGCCGCTGCCGGCGGTGGTCACCGCGGCGGAGGATCTCGCGGCCGAGCGCTTCACCACCCAAGCCGAACGCGACGCGGCTCGCCAGAAGCCGATCGAGACTCTGCGAGCGGCCGATCTCGACGTACCTGCCGAACGCCTCGGCGCGGCGGGCTCGCCGACGTGGGTGACCGGCGTGGCGTCCGCCGCCGACGACCGGCGCGGCGAGGTACTGCCCGGCGACGATCTCGAGGCGGACGTCGACGCCGTCGTCGCGCGCCTGCTCGCGGCCGGGCTGTACGGCGATTGGAAAGTTCAGCGCCGGGCGCCGCCGAGGGCGCCGGCGACGGCCGATCGCGTGCGCGACGGCGCCACCACCCTGGTGATCGCCGAGGTCGCGCGCGGTGAGGTGCGAAGGGTGACCCTCGAACTGATCACCAAGGCCCGGCAGTTGGCCGACGCGCACGGCGGCAGCGTCGAAGTGCTGATCGGCGCCGCCGACGCCGGCCGCTACGTCGACCGGCTGGCGCGCAGCGGCGCCGACCGCGTCCTCGTCGCGAGCGACCCGGCACTCACACCTTCGGCGGAACCACAGGCAACCCTCATCTGCGACGTCGTGCGGCGCCGTGGTCCCGCGCTCCTGCTGCTGCCGGCGAGCAGCACCGGGCGCGATGTCGCGCCGCGCGTGGCCGGCCGGCTCGAACTCGGCTTGACCGGCGAGTGCATCGATCTGACGGTCGACGCTGACGGTCGCGTATTGCAACACAAGCCCGCGTTCGGAGGCAGCATCGTCGCGCTCATCGCCTCGCGCACGACGCCAGAGATGGCGACCGTGCGTGCAGGCGTGTTGGGCGCGGCGACGGCGGCGGACCTTCCCGTGGCGACCGTCGAACACATCACGGCACCGCCACTCAGCGATCGGGTTCGCGTTCTCGAGCGGTTGTCCGACTCCGGGGAAGTCGCCGACCTCGAAGGCGCCGACGTCGTCGTCGGCTTCGGCATGGGGATCGGCGGACCCGAGGCGCTGCCGGCGGTGCGCGAACTGGCCGATATCGTCGGCGGCGTGCTGTGCACGACACGCGACGTGACCGACGCCGGCTGGGTGCCGAAACAGTTTCAGGTAGGCATGACCGGGCGCTCCATCGCACCGCGCATCTACATCGCGGTCGCGCTGCGCGGCGCCTTCGAGCACATGGTCGGCACGCGACGGGCGGGCTTGATCGTCGGCGTCAACCGCAGTCGCAAGTCGCCGCTGCTCAAGAACGCCGACATCGGCGTCGTCGGCGACTGGGCGACCGTCGTGCCCCTGCTCATCGCCAAGCTGCGTGCGGCCAAGCTTCACACCACCCAGCGAGGGATTGCGCCGTGAAGCGTTCGAAACATCTCAAGGACATGCTCGGGCTGCTCGGCACGCGCGTCGTGTGGGCGGCCATCGGCATGATCAGCGGCATCATCCTGGCGCGCTGGCTCGGCCCGCACGACCGCGGCATCATGGCGCTCGTCCTGCTGCTGCCGTCGACCCTGGTGACGCTCGTGAAGTTCGGCACCGCCCAGGCCAACGTCTACACCATCAACCGCCGACAAGCGCCGATCGACAACGTCGCGTCGAACGCCGTCGTGCTGGCGGCGTTCTGGGGCTTCACCACCGCCGCCCTGGTCTGGGTCTTCCGCGACCACCTGACCAGCAGCGTGCTGCGCGACGTACCGGACTGGGCGTTGGTGTTCGCGCTGATCCGCACGCCGGTGCTGCTGCTCGACAACTACCTGTTCAGCATTCTGCAGGCGACCGGAAAGTTCGGCACCTACAACACCCGCCTGCTCCTCAGCGAGGTCGTGCGGCTCGTGCTCCTCACCGTCGCTCTCGTCATGTTCGACCTCGGCCTGGTCGCGGCGCTCGTCATCTATCTCGGGGTTTGGATCATGAACGTGATCTGGCTGACCACGACGATGGGCAAGACCATCAACTTCCGCTTCTCCGTCGATTGGCCGCTGTTGCGCGAGACGTACTCATTCGGCGTGCGCTCCTACGTGCAGATCCTCACCCAACACATGCTGATCCGCGTCGGCTTCTACATGGTCAGCTACTATCTCGGTCCGGCGCAGTTGGCCTTCTACACCATCGCCCTCAAATTCATGGAGTTGGTGTTGGAAGTGCCGCAGGCCATCGGCCTGGTCCTCTATCCGCGGTTGGCGGCGCTGCCCGACGACGAAGTCCACCGGATCACCGCGCAGACCTGCCGCCGCACGTTGATGGCGACCGTGCCCGCCGCCGTTCTGTTGACGTTGGTCGGGCGATTTCTGATCGTCCTCTGGTACGGAAAGGACTTCGCCGAGGCGGCCGATCCCCTACCGTGGGCTGGCGCGGGAGTCGCAATGATGTCGATCTACGTGATCGTCACGCGCGACTTCACCAGTCGGGCGCAGCAGGCGATCAACACCTACTCCGGCCTGGTGGCGTTGGTCGTGAATGCGATCCTCTGCTGGGTTTGGATCCCGAAGTACGGCATCACCGGTGCCGCGATGGCCACCACCGTGGCGTACGCCGCCGCCTGTGTCGTCCTCGTCGCCGTCTTCCTGCGCGAATCGGGCCTGCCGTTGCTCGACCTGCTCGTGCCGCAACGAGAAGACGTCCGTTACGCCGTCTCCGTGTTGAAGAAGGTCGCCAAGCGGATCCCCGGCGCGGGCTCGGTCCTGCGCTGACGATCTCGCGGTCGGCGGCCCCGCTCATCACACCTTGAACTCGTCGATCCTCGCGAACGCTTCGCGCAGCGCCTCCGACCACCCCGACGAGAGCTTCTTGAAATACTCGTCATCCTGCTGGATGCGCATCTCGCGGCGCACGTCCAACGAGTCGCGCTCGTAGATCAGGATGTCGATCGGCATCCCGACCGAGAGGTTCGAGCGCAGGGTCGAGTCGAACGAGAGGAGGATGAGTTTCGCCGCCTCGCCCAGACGCATGTTCGGCTTGGCGACGCGGTCGAGGATCGGCTTGCCGTACTTGTGTTCGCCGATCTGCAGAAACGGCGTGTCATCCGTCGCCTCGAAGAAGTTGCCTTCGGCATAGATCTGGAAGATGCGGGGCGGTTCGCCGGCGATCTGGCCACCGAGGATGAAGGACGCGGTGAAGCCCGCCTGGCTCGCCTCGAGCGCCGGCCCGTCGGTGCGCCGCACCTCGCGCACCGCCTCACCGACCAGACGGGCGGCGCGATACATGGACGGCACGGTGTACAGCGTGTCGGTCTCAGGCTCCGCGGCCATCATCGCCTCGTTGAGCGTCCCGAGCACGGACTGCGTGACGGCGAGGTTGCCAGAAGCGAGCAGGACCAGCACGCGGTCGCCTGGGCGGCGCCATGAGTGCAGCTTTCGGTACTGGGCGATATTGTCGACGCCGGCGTTGGTCCGCGTGTCGGCGGCGAACACCACCCCGTCATCGAGTCTCAATGCGACGCAATAAGTCAACGTAGTCCTCTTGTCTCGGGAACACTCCTACTGTGCCACTTGCTGCTGGACTTCGACGCGAACGTCAAGCGTCGCGCCGGTGCCGCCGCGGCGGATGCCGCGGATCGGCGCGGCCGATCGCGCATCGAGGCCGACCGCGAGCCGGACGTAGTGCTCGGTCGGACAGACGCCGTTGGCGGGGTCGAACCCCACCCACCCGAGGCCGCCGACCCATGCTTCCGCCCAGGCGTGATGCGCCTCGGCCACGACGTCCTCGCCGGCGAGGAAGTAGCCGTTGACGTAGCGCGCCGGGATGGAAAGAACCCGCGCCGCGGAGCTGAACAGGTGCGCGTGGTCCTGGCAGACGCCGCGGCCGTCGGCGAGAGCTTCGGCGGCGCTGGTGTGACCATCGGTCGCGCCGACCTCGTAACGGACCGCCGCGCGCACGGCGTGCATCAGGGCGTGCAGGCGGTCGAGCGGATCCGCTCCTTGCAGTGAGTGGGCCAGCTCGCGAATGGCGTCGTTCGGCATCGTGTGTGGCGTCTCGCGCAGAAAGACTCGCAGCGGCACCCGCTCGGCGGTACCGCGAACGATGCCGCTGGTGTCCGCGGTCTGCACCGTGCCGCTCGCTTCGATGACGGCCTCTTCGTCGCTCTCGGCGACGGCGGCAAGGTGGACGAGATTGCCGAAGCCGTCGCGAAACACCGCCGCCGACTCGATTCCCGGCGCGTTGATTTTCCAGTCCAGGATCCGCTGGCTCTCGAACGACGGCGGCGTCAGCCGCAGCGACTGGATCGCGTAGCGAGTGCCGGCTGGATACCGATAGGTCGTGATGTGGCGGATCTCAATCAGCATCGGCGGTCACGAGTTGAAGTGAAAGCTCGTGGAAATCTCGGCGCCCAGGCGGTTGTTGCGCGCAATGAAGTCCTGGATGAACTCGTGCAAGCCCGCCTGGAAGATCGACGTCATGTCGCTGCTCTCGAGCATCGCCAGCGTCGTGCGGGAGGCGCCGAGACACGGTTCTTCCGTGCCGTACAACTCACAAAGGTCGGCGAGCGCGGTGCGAATCTCGCCGTAACACGACATCAGCGAGCGCGGCATCTGGCGGCTCAAGATCAGGTAGTCGGCGATCTTCCAAGGCCGGTAACTGTCGCGGTACACCCACCGGTAGCTGCGGTGCGCCGACACCGAGCGCAGGATGGCTCCCCACTGGACGTTGTCGACCCCGCTGCCGATCATCTCCGGTCGCGGCAACAGCACGTAGTACTTGACGTCGAGGATGCGCGCCGTGTTGTCGGCCCGTTCGAGGAACGTGCCGAGCTGGCTGAAGTGGTAGGTGTCGTTGCGCAGGATGGTGTTCATCAGAGCGCCGCGGTAGGCCGCCGAGCGCTCCTTGACCCAGTCGAGCAGGCCCGGCAACGCGTCCGAGTCGAGGCTGTCCGGATCGATGGCTTCGAAGTCCATCCACGCGCTGTTCAGGCACTCCCACATCTCGCGGGTGAGGGCGATTCTCTGCGCGCGGGCGCTGTGTCGGGCGGTCGCGATGCAAGAGCGGATGCTCGAGGGGTTGTCGCGATCGAAAAGCAGGTAGTCGACGACATCGCGTGTCTGGACCTGTTCGTACTTCGCGCCGTATCCCACTTCGCAGGCGGCGCTCTGCAGCGTCGAGCGCCACTCCGTGTTGCTGCTGGCGTCTTCGCGCGGCAGCAACGCGATCCGGTAGCCGACCTCGAGGAGACGGGCGATATTCTCCGCGCGCTCGAGATAGCGCGAGAGCCAGAAAAGATCGTTTGCGGTACGCCCTAACATGTTGCTCGTCTGCGGCGCCGCTCCGGCCAGTGAAGATTCCATCGCACCGGCGTCAATCCTGCAGCACCCAGGTGTCCTTGGTACCACCTCCCTGGCTCGAGTTCACCACCAGCGAACCATTCTCGAGCGCGACGCGCGTCAGCCCGCCGGGTACGAGTCGCACCCGATCGCCGACCAGCACGAACGGCCGCAAGTCGACGTGGCGCGGCGCGAGACCCGACTCCACCAGCGTCGGGCACGTCGACAACGCCAGCGTCGGCTGGGCGATGTAGTTGTCCGGGTGCGCGGTCAGCTTCTCGCGAAAACACGCGATCTCCTCTTTCGTAGACGACAGGCCGACCAGCATGCCGTAGCCGCCCGAGCCGTGCACCTCCTTCACCACCAACTCAGGCAGGTGCTCGAGGACGTACGCCAGGTCGTCCGGACGCCGGCAGTCATAGGTCGGGACGTTCTTCAAGATCGGCGAACCGCCCGTATAGAACTCGATTATTTGCGGAATGTACCGGTAGATCGCCTTGTCGTCGGCGATGCCCGCACCGGGGGCGTTGACGATCGTCACATTGCCGGCGCGGTAGACGTCGAACAAACCGGGAACGCCGAGCATCGACGTCGGATCGAAGACCAGCGGGTCGAGGAAATCGTCGTCGATACGACGGTACACCACGTCGACCTGGAGCAACCCCTGCGCCGTCTTCATCTTCAGAGCGCCGTCGAGGACGACCAGGTCACGGCCTTCCACCAACTCGACGCCCATCTGGTCGGCGAGGAACGAGTGCTCGAAGTAGGCGCTGTTGTACAGCCCAGGAGTCAGGACCGCGATCACCGGATCGCGCTTCAGCCCGCGCGGCGCGACGCTCTCCAGAGTCGTCAGGAGGTGTTCGGGGTAGGTTTCGACCGGCGCGACGCGGTTGCTGGCGAACAGATCCGGAAACATGTGCATCATCGTTTCGCGGTTCTCGAGCATGTACGACACGCCGGAGGGCGTTCGCGTGTTGTCCTCGAGGACGAAGAACTCGTTCTCGGCGGTGCGCACGATGTCGATGCCGAGGATGTGCGAGTAGATGCCGAGCGGCGGGTCGACGCCGATCATGTCGGGCACGAACGCGGAGTTCTGGATGATCAGATCCTCCGGGACGCGACCGGCGCGCAGGATCTCCTGGCGGTGGTAGATGTCGAACATGAACGCGTTGAGAGCGCGGACCCGCTGCTCGATGCCGGCGGCGAGGCGGCGCCACTCGCCGGCGGAGATGATGCGCGGCACGATGTCGAACGGGATGAGGCGCTCGGCTGTATCGCCGGCGCCGTGGACGGCGAACGTGATGCCGGTGCGGCGAAAAAGAATCTCGGCCTCGCGTCGCTTGTCCTGGAGATCCTCGAGCCGCCGCGTCGCCAGCCATTCCGCGAGCCGGGAATAGGGAGGTCGTACCCCCCCGCCCGTCCCGTTCATCTCATCGAATGCCGCGCCCATGGTACTGCCTCGCAAAATGACCCGTCTCCCATGTGGGCAAGACCCGCGCCAGACAGCAAACGATCGACCATTGCGACGACTTCCCGGCCGCCGCAACCCCCGTCCGTGCCAACGAAACAGGCACGGCGCGGAAGATTGCGCGCGAGAGGGGCAACGCTCCGACTACGTCTACGGTCTACGATCAACTGGCCACCGGGCCTCGCCCGGCATCGCGGCGGGGAGAACTCGTTCCGCGGATTGTCAGAGATCGGCGACGGTGCTAGCTGACACGGCTGGCGGTTGGCCGGGTGGCTTCCCGCTCTTGAGAAAAGGAGGAAGATCGATGGTGCGGATAATGACCTGGGTAATTTTCGCTGCGGCGATTGCGATGACGTCCCCCGCGACGGCACAGGAAAACGCGTGCGAGGCGGACCACAAGGAGTTCTGCTCCAAGTCAGAGGGACTCCATGCCCTGAAGTGCCTCGTCGACAATTTCGACAAGCTTTCCGCCGGGTGCAAGACACAGATCGAGCCGGCTCGCCTGCGCATTGAGGCCGCGAAGAAGACGCCGGCCGCCGCTGCCGCGCCCGACGCGGTGAAGCCGGCCAAGCCGTAACAGGGGTTCGAAGTCTCGACGGTGCGGCGGGGGTCCAACCGGCCAGCGGGTGGATCCCCGCGTTCGCGCGTCGCTGACGAGGAAATCGCCTGTCATGCGACGACAGGAGACCGGGCTACCCCATCTGTAGGCGCAGGTCTTTAGCCTGCGACCGGGCGGCCGGACTCGCAGGCTGAAGACCTGCGCCTACGGGCGGCCGGGCCATTCGAAGGCGGAGGCATAGGCATAGGATGGCTCTCGCCTGCGAGAACTATCTATCGTTTCTCCTCTGATTGATCCGGCGCACCCGTCGGCGGCACCGCCGCTGAACGCCGTCAGCCACGCCGTCACCTTGACCCCCGGTGTCGCGTGGTATTCAATCCGACGCTCTCTGCGCGAGCCGTTAGCTCAGACGGTTAGAGCATCTGCCTTTTAAGCAGAGGGTCCCGGGTTCGAGTCCCGGACGGCTCACTGGGAAAGCCCCTGATTCTAGGGGCTTTTTCAATTTGCTAAACCGTTCCTCACGGCATGGCTTCGAGACATGACAGCCATTTTGACAGCCATGGCGATGCGTCCGGCGCCGGTTGGTATGCGTCGTTCATTTGGCAAGGGCGCGCCGCAAGCTAGCCAGCTTCTCCAGTGCTTGGGCGAGAGTGTCGCACAGCTCGGCGAAGTCACGAGAGTAGCTTCTCGTCGCTGAGTCCGCTTCGAGCACCTTGTGATCGGCTGCGATTCGAAGATCTGCGACGATTCGCAGGGGATCGGTAAACAAGCCAGGTTCCCCTAACTCCTTCTCCAGAGCAGAAAAAAGCTGCAAGGAGCTGAAAGGCCGGCCGGATTTTGTGTTCTTCAAACTGCTTGCCGGAACATCGAAAGCATTTGTCAGTACAGCCTTCAGCGCCGGCTGGGAGAGGTTGTCCGGACCGACGATCTTGTAAAGTTCGCTGGCTGCGTCGCAATAGGACTTATAGGTTCGCTCCGTGGGGAGCCGAATGTAAGCGTTTTCGGTCTTGCGGAAGAGGGCGCTTGGTTCAAACGCCTCGTTCACCCGCGAGACGGCTTGGAGGAGTCTTGTGACGGGGTCTTCGAACTCGTCCCAGCTTCCCTCGTAGGTGCGCGCAAGGAACTTCTTGAAATGATCGTCTGAGAGATCAGTGGTTGCTTCGTCGAGTTCGTGCGAGTGCCAGTGTCGCTGCTCAAGCTCGCTCATATCCGACAGATCCTTGTAGATCGCCGTGACGGCGATATTCCCGGACATGAGCCGACATTTGCCGTAGCGAACGTACAAAAAGCGATCTTCGAGCAGCCCTGTTGCGGCGGAGACCTCACCGCCAGACAGGGAGTCGTTGATCCGGTAGTGCTCTGGATGGTTCATGTACTTGGCTAGGACTTCCTCATGGAAAAACGCAAGGCCAACCTGGCTAGCACCTAGGTGCAGTCGGACCGTGTACTCCGGTAGCTGCTGTTGTGGCTGGTCGGACGAATAGAAGCTCTGTCGAAGAACCTCCTTCGACGGGAAAAAGATGTGAGTGGTCACCGGCTCATACTTGAAGCCTGCTGAGCGATCTTCCAGGTCGAAGCTCACCTGGAACAGCTGCACGTCTTGCTTCAGGGACCCATACCCATTCGCGGCCAGGTCCTCGAACTGTCGCATTGTGGCGGCGTGGTCCAGGGAAAGGGATTCTGCTGCGTCCAGGGCGCTCATCCCCGTAAAGTTCTTGAACCAGCGTTCGACCGTGACTGCTAGGATATTCTGAGCCTCTTCGGTGAGCGCCATGAACTGGTTCTACTTAGGAGTTTAATGCGCCGACAACTGCCGGTGTCCCCTAGAGTCTATCAACTGTCCCCGAGGATCGCGTCCATCTTTTCCGCCGCATCTTCGAGCATGGTGGGCATGACGTGAGCGTAGGTGTTCATCGTCAGGGTAATCTGCGAGTGGCCGAGG
>Ga0307505_10001160_pt1 | contig 22836 bp, 21 predicted proteins | sample 23_S_MG_FD_202183 | JGI IMG/M metagenome (GOLD analysis project Ga0307505, IMG submission 202183) | Soil microbial communities from Populus trichocarpa stands in riparian zone in the Pacific Northwest, United States - 23_S | ecosystem: Environmental > Terrestrial > Soil > Riparian zone > Trees...
TACCGACCCGCGCAATTTGACCGACGCCGATCCCACCAACGACACCACTACTTATGGCGTCACCACGGCTTCAGGCGGCAATCCCTTTGTCAAACCGGAAGAGGCCGACACCTGGACCGTCGGCCTGGTGTTCCAGCCCGACTTCTTTCCCGGCTTCTCGTCCAGCATCGACTATTACAACATCAAGATCGCCGGCGCGATAAGCACGGTCGGCACGCAATCGGTGGTCAACCGCTGCTTCCAGGATAGGGCACAGGAATTCTGCGACCTGATCACGCTTGCCGCGGGCGGTGCGGCCACCCCGACATCCACCTCTACCCTGGTCGGTTCGATCGTTGGCGATCTCTTCGTCAACGTGGCGGCCGCTGCGGTCGACGGCATCGACCTGGAGACCAGTTACACTTCCGATGTGCGCATCTTCGGCGGTGACCAGGAATTGCTCAGCCTGCGTGTGCTCGCCTCGTGGCTCCTGACCCGTTCGGACACCGGCAGCACGGGCGTGACCAATGACTTCGCCGGGTCGGTGGGCGGGCTTCCCTATGCCGACTTCAAGGCTACGGCGAGCCTGAACTACCGCAATGGCGGCTTCTCGAGCCTGCTCCAGGCGCGTTACACCGACGACGGCTTCCAGAGCGCCTGCGGCGAGCCGGGCAATTGCGGTACCCAGCTTTATTACCAGGATAACACCGTCCCCTCGGTGATCTACATCGACCTGCGGTTCGGCTACGATTTCGCCATCCAGGGCGTGGACACTACGGTTTCCGCCAATATCACGAACCTGTTCGACGTCGATCCGCCGCTCACACCGGCCTATATCGGCCTGTCCGAACATGCCGCGCAGTCCAACTCCTCGCTCTACGACGTGCTCGGGCGCCGCTTCACCCTCGGGGTGAAGTTCAAAATGTAAGGGGCTGCATCGGATCGATGTGGAGGCTAGTGTCGCGCCCTTGATGCTCCGGGCGCGGCGCCGGCCGATACGGGCGGCCGCCACCAAGCAACGGGCGGCCGCCCACTTGCCCTGACGGGAGGGATGCAAGAGATGCCTGACTACGTCGAACCGCTGACGATCACTCGTCGCACCGCGCTCGTCGGCGCTCTCGGCATCGCGGCACTGGCAACTACACGGCCGGCGCTGGCGCAAGGCAGCACCCGCAAGCCGAACGTGCTTTACATCATGGCCGACGATCTCGGGTACGCCGACCTCTCCTGTTATGGCCGGCGCGATTACCAAACGCCGGTGCTCGACGCGCTGGCGACCGAGGGCATGATGTTCACCCATGCCTACGCCAACAGCGCGGTGTGCACCGCCACGCGCGTGGGGCTCGCCACCGGTCGCTATCAGTACCGCCTGCCGGTCGGGCTGCACGAGCCGCTCGGCCCGCAGCCCGTCGGCCTGCCGCCCGAACACCCGACGGTCGCCTCGCTGATGCGCGACGCAGGTTACCGGACCACGCTGATTGGCAAGTGGCACATGGGCTCGCTGCCGGATTATGGCCCGCTCAAGAGCGGCTACGACGAGTTCTGGGGGCTTTACGGTGGCGGGGTCGATTATTTCCGCCACGGCTTCGGCGGCCGTTCGGACCTGTGGGACGGCGAGACGCGCGTCGAGGAAGCGGGCTACGTCACCGATCTGCTCGCCGACCGGACGATCGCCACGCTCGACCGGCGCAAGGCGGACGCCATGCCGTTCTTCATCAGCCTGCACTTCACCGCGCCGCACTGGCCGTGGGAATCGAACGACGAAGAAGGCCGCGCCGAGAGCGAGCGCATCGCCGGGGCGCCGAGCGAAGGCGGTGGCGGCATCCTGCACTACGACGGCGGTTCGCTGGCGACTTACGCCCGGATGATGAAGTCGCTCGACGACAACATCGGCCGCGTGCTGGCGCGGCTGGCCGAGCTGGGCCTTGCCGACGACACCATCGTCGTGTTCACCAGCGACAACGGTGGCGAGCGGTTCAGCGACACCTGGCCGTTCACCGGCAAGAAAACCGAGCTGCTCGAAGGCGGCCTGCGCGTGCCCGCCATCGTCCGTTGGCCGGGGGTGGTCGGCGCCGGCAGCCAGAGCACGGTGCCGTTTATCTCGATGGACTGGCTGCCGACGTTCGTCGCCGCGGGCGGCGGGCACCAGCATCCGGCTTATCCCAGCGACGGTGTCGACATCGGCCCCGCGCTTAGAGGGGCTGCGCTGCCCAAACGGTCGCTGTTCTGGCGCTATGGCATCAGGGGGCAGCGAGCGCACCGACGCGGCAGCTACAAGTATCTCAAGATCAACGACAACGAGTTTCTGTTCGACGTGGTCACCGACCCGCTCGAACGCGCTAACCTCAAGAGCCGCGAGCCCGAGCGGTTCGCCGAAATGAAAAGTGCCTGGGAGCAATGGGACGCCGGGATGCTGCACGATCCGTCCGCGCCAAGCGCTGGGAACACGCCCAACTACTGGGCCGATCACTTCAACTCGCCGCCGCCGCCACCGCCACCGCCACCGGCACCCGCGGTCGATTAGGTTGGCTGCACGCGCAGCATCCGGCCGCCGATCACGCCACGGTTGACTATGCCGAGGATGAAGATCAGCGCCGCCACCAGTAGCGCCGGCACGGCGGTCGCCAGCATGATCGTTTCCAGCGGCATGGCCCGGGCCAGAGCCTCGCCGCCCAGGAACGGGAACACGATCCCGCCGAGCCGGCCGACGCCGCCCGCCCAGCCGATCCCGCTCGAGCGCATCTCGGGCGGGTAGCTGAGCGTCGCCAGGTTGTTGATCCCGGTCTGCCCGCCGACCTGGCAGAAGTTCCACACGATTAGCGCGGTGACGAAGGCGATCGCCGCTTGCGGCGGGATGTAGCCGAGCGAGAGGATCGCGGCCGCATCGACGATGAAATAGCCGGCGATCAGCCAATAGGGGTTCACCCGGTCCATCAGCCAGCCCATGGCCAGCGTCCCCGCGGCGCCGCCGAAGTAGCCGATGATCATGTAGAACGCGAACGTCTCGATCGGCAGCTCGGCCAGCTCGTACATGAAGGTCGCCATCCAGTTCGCCAGCAGCGCGATATTGCCGAGCGCGAAGAAGCAGGCGGCGAACAGCAGGATCGTCTGGATCCGGTAGCGGCGGCCGAACATGGCCAGCGGGCCGAAGCGCGATACCTCGTCCTGGTCACCCATGTGGAAGACGGTGCCGATGGGAACTTGCGCCGCCGGGTCGAGCCTCTGGATCGCCGAGGGGATGCGCGGGTCCGCGGAGTTGCGGTTGACCCGGAAGGCCAGGCTTTCGGGCACAAAGAGCAGCAGCACGATGGCGGCCAGTGGCACGATGCCGCCGAAGATGAAGAACCCCTCCCAGCCGAGCTCGTCGAGGAACCAGGCGGTCATCACCCCGCTGCCGAGGTTGCCGCCGGAAAAGCACACCAGCGCGATCGACATGAACAGCGCCCGCCGCCGCCTGGGGGTGCTTTCCGCCAGCAGCGCCAGGGCGATCGGCAGCATGGCCGAATAGAAGATGCCCGACACGCCGCGCAGCCAGGCCAGCATCTCGAATCCGGTCGCGAATGCGGCCCACAACGACAGCGATCCGAACACGGCGAGGCACAGGCCGAGAACCGGCTTGCGGCCGATCCGGTCGGCCAGGGGAGGCATCAGGAATGCGCCGAACGCCATGCCGATCTGCTGATAGTTCACGACCTGCCGCATGTCGGTCGATGCGCCGCCCAGACCCTCGGCGATCGCCGGCAGGATCTTGCCGAGAAAGTACATGTCGAAGCCGTCGATGAACAGGACGAGCGAGACGATTACCAGGGTGGCGATCTCGCGCCGACCGATCGGCCGCTCGTCGATGAACTGGGCAACATCGAAACGCGCTTCGGGCGAACTGGCCACTGTTCTCTCCCCAGGGATGGTCGAGCGGGAGAGTGGCCGGACGCCCGCGTCAGGTCAACGCACCTCGATCGCCGGTTGCGGGTTGTTGGGCACAAGGATCATCATCTCGCCCTCGAGCCGCACCGAGGCGAGGCGCGACAGCAGGTTCATGCCGATGACGTTGGTCGGCCCCAGCCCCGGGGCGATGATCGCGTCGAGGCCCCTTGCCGCGACATTGCCGAAGCGCAGCTCGTCGATCGTCGCAAGGTCGGCGGCAACCGAGCCATTGGCGGTCTGCATCCGCACCGGCAAACCGCCTTCGCGCGGCTCGATGCCCGCCGCCGCGGCGGTCTCGGTCGAGATCGCGGTCAGCGTAGCGCCGGTATCGACCAGGAAGCTTGCCGGATGGCCGTTGATCTCCGCGCGCAGCCAGTAGTGCCCGTCGGGCGAGCGGCGGATGCGCGTCTCCTCGCCTTCGACCACCTGTTCGGGCAGCCCGATCTCGGGCAAGGCCATGTCGAAGCGCGGGTCCATCCGCGACAGCTGCAGCACCACCAGCACCAGGATGCCCATCAGGGCGAACGTGCTACCCATTCGCAACAGCCGCCCCAGGGCCGGCACGCGCCGGATCATCACCGAGCCGATCACCCCGAGCCCCATCGCCGCGACCGCCGCCAGCAACAGGCCCGAGCGCGGCACTTGCGAAATGCTGTGGGCCAGCTGGTCCCAGACGGGGGCGAAATCCATCGCGGCTATATAGAGCGCGGCGGCTTGCTTGGCGATGAGCAGGTCATGCCGGCGGACGGCCGAAACTCGGCGTTCTGTCGATAATCAGGCCCGGCGGCCAATCGAGCAGCGCCGCGGCCACTTCGAATGTCGAAGCAAGGAAGCGCTGCAGCTCCGCATCGGGATCGGCCGCCTCGCACACCTTGGCATAGGGCAGGATGAATTCGCGCAAGTCCGGGTGCCAAGACGCTTCGTCCGGCGCGACCGGCTGCTCGCCCAGCCCTTCGGGCGTGGGATAGGCGTAGGCATAGAACGCCGCTTCGTCGAACCCGTTGCCGCCCGGCCAGAAGCCCGCGCTGATTACCTCGTGGCTGTAGGCCTCGCGCGTCACCGTGTCGGGCATGTTGGGGATGCCGCCCGGATGCACGGGCGCGGTGCGGCCGGAAAAGCGCGTCACCGCGAGGTCGAAACCGCCCCAGAACAGGTGGCTCGGCGAAGACTTGCCGCGATAGAGCGAGCGGAACGCATTGAAGCCCCGGTCGGCGCACAGGAACGCGCCGTGCAGGCGTTGGGCGGCCAGCGGGTCCCAGTGGCGCGGCCGGTCGTCGTCGGCGAACCGGATGGGATCGGCCATCTCGTTCGGCGCACCGTGCAACGGAGCCGGCAGGCCAAGGCTCGCCAGCAAGTCCGATAGCTCGTCGTGAACCGCGGCTATGGTCTTGCCGGCAACCGGCAGCGCCGATTGCGAGCCGTTGTCGCATTCGACCCGGATGGCGCCGTCGAGGAAGTCGAGCGCCACCGCGAACTGCCGCTCGCCCGCCGGCAGGGTGCGAGTGATTGCCCCGCGCGGCGACATCCGCAGCGTCACTTGCCAGCCGTGGTTGACCCAGGGATGGAGCCGCAGCGGCAGCTTGCCGATCAGCTGCAGCAATAAGTGCAGCGTCTCGATGGTGCCCTTGTCGGCAGCGTAATCGAGCCGCGGCCAGCTCACGGCGCGTTGCGCGGGCGGGTCGCCTCGGCGAGGATCAGCGAGAAGCGTTCCTCGGAATCGAGCCAGCGTTCGAGCGGGGTCCAGCCGCCGGCGAGCAGCAGTGTGTACTGGCTGCGGCGGTCGAACTTGTGGCTGTTCTCGGTGTGGATCGTCTCGCCCTCGGCGAGCGAGAAGCGATGCCCGGAAACTTCGAACTCCAGGGCTTCAGTGGCTTCGAGGTGCATCTCGATCCGCGCGTAAGTGTCGTTCCAGCGGGCCAGGTGCCGCAGCTTGTCGAGCGGAATCGTGCCGCCCAACTCGCGGTTGATCCGCCGCGCCAGGTTGAGGTTGAACGCGGCGGTGACGCCCTCGGCATCGTCATAGGCCGCCTCGAGCACCGCCGCGTCCTTGACCAGGTCCATGCCGATCAGCAGCAGCGAATCCGCGCCGAGGGTGGCGCGCATCGAACGCAGCAGGTCGACGCCGGTGCGCGCGACCATGTTGCCGATGGTCGAGCCGGGGAAGAAGCCGAGCTGGGGAAGGTTCTCGACCGCTTCGGGCAAATGCACGGGCTTGGTGAAGTCGGCCTCGACCGGATGGATCGGCAAGCCGGGAAACGTCTCCGCCAGGTCGGCGGCCGCCGCGCGCAGGAAATCGCCGGAGATGTCGAGCGGGACGTAGGCAGCGGGCGCAATCGCGCGGAGCAGCAGCGGCGTTTTGAGCGACGAGCCCGAGCCGAACTCGACCACCGCGCGACCCGCCGCAATCAGGCGGCGGAAGTCGTCGCGGTGCTCGGTCAGAATCTGCATTTCGGCGCGGGTCAGGTAGTATTCGGGCAGGCGCGTGATCGCCTCGAACAGCCGTGAGCCCTCGACGTCGTAGAACCAGCGCGCGGGCACGGCTTTCGGGTCTTGCGCGAGCCCCGCCAGCACATCGGCGCGGAAGGCCTTGTCGACCCCCTCCTCGTCGAGTTCGACCAGCGCCAGGCCCGGCTGCGTCGCCATCACAGGTCCTTCGCCAATCTGAGCCCGGTGAACTGCCAGCGCTGCTGCGGGTAGAAGAAATTGCGATAGCTGGCCCTCGAATGCCCGCAAACCGTGGCGCAGCTGGCGCCTTTCAGCACGCACTGCCCGGACATGAACTTGCCGTTGTATTCCCCGACCGTCCCTGCCGCCGGGGCGAAGCGCGGATAGGGCAGGTAGGCCGAGCGAGTGAATTGCCAGCAATCGCCGAACAGCGAGGTGCTTCCGCGAGGCAGCGGTGGCCCTGCCCCATCGAGCTGGTTCCCTGCGAGCGCATCGTGGCCGAGGGCGATCGCCTCCCATTCGAACTCGGTCGGCAGCCGCGCGCCGGCCCAGGTGGCGAAGGCGTCGGCCTCGAAATAGGAGATGTGGCACACCGGGGCCCAAGGATCGCGCACCCGCCATCCGGCGTGGGTGAAATGCTCACCCTCGTACCAGTATTCGGGCGCGGCGATCTGCTTGCGCCCGACCCAGTCCCACCCGTCCGCCAACCACAGCGAGGCGGTGCGATAACCGCCGTCGGCGATGAACTGCTCCCACTCGCCATTGCTGACCAGCTTGCCGGCAAGCACGAACGGTTCGAGCAGCACGCGGTGCGCTGGGCCTTCGTTGTCGAACGCGAAGCCTTCGCCCGAATGGCCGATCAGCGCGATGCCGCCCGGATGTTCATGCCAGTCGAGCCCAGTGCCGCCTGGTTGCGGTGCGGCCTCGGGCTCCGCCCACATCGCCGGACCGAGCGGGTTCTGGAACAGCGCGTGCTTGATGTCGGTCAGCAGCAGTTCCTGGTGCTGCTGCTCGTGGGCCACGCCGAGCTCGACCAGCGAAGCATGGGAAGGATCGCCCAGCAGCGGCTGGATCGCCTCGTCGACGTGCGCTCGCCAGGCGCGGATCTCGGCCAGCGTCGGGCGCGACAGCATGCCGCGGCGGGCGCGTGGAATGCGCTCACCCTCGCCCTCGTAGTAGGAATTGAACAGGAACGGCCAGAACTCGTCGAACAGGCGATAGCCGGGCAGCCGGTCGCGCAGCAGGAAGGTCTCGAAGAACCAGGTGGTGTGCGCCAGGTGCCATTTCGCCGGCGAGGCGTCGGGCATCGATTGCAGTGCGGAGTCGGCTTCCGACAGCGGCGCCACCAGCGCTTCGCTCAGCTGCCGGGTGGCGGCGTAGCGTTCGGCCAGCGTCGAGGCGGCCGTTGGCTGGCGCTGGGCTTCGGGCAAATCGGCCTCCCTTGCCTCCGTGCGCCCGAAGATGGCGCAGGGCGGCAGCTAAGGAAAGCCGTTTGTCCGCGCTGGGTTCCGGAACCTAGGCGGCGCGCTTGTGCCGCTCGGTCATCTCGAGGTTGAGCATTTCCGCCAGCAGGAACGCCAGCTCGAGCGCCTGGGCCGCGTTGAGGCGCGGATCGCAATGGGTGTGATAGCGGTCGGCGAGGCCCTCGTCGGTGATCGCCACCGCGCCGCCGGTGCATTCGGTCACGTCCTGCCCGGTCATCTCGACATGGATGCCGCCGGCATGGGTGCCTTCGGCCCGATGGACCGCGAAGAAGCCCTTCACTTCGCCGAGGATGCGGTCGAACGGCCGCGTCTTGTAGCCGCTCTCCGCCTTGATCACGTTGCCATGCATCGGGTCGCAGCTCCACACTACGGCATGCCCTTCGCGCTGCACCGCGCGGACCAGGCGCGGCAGGCCGGCCTCGACCTTGTCGCTGCCGAAGCGGCTGATCAGCGTTATCCGCCCGGCCTCGCGCGCCGGATTGAGCGTGTCGAGCAGGGCGACGAGCGCATCGGGCTCGAGGCTCGGGCCGCACTTGATGCCCAACGGATTGCCGACCCCGCGCAGGAACTCGACGTGCGCGCTGCCCGCAAACCGCGTGCGGTCGCCGACCCACAGCATGTGCCCGCTGGTATCGTACCACTGCCCGGTGAGCGAATCCTGCCGTGTCAGCGCTTGCTCGTAAGGCAGCAACAGCGCTTCGTGGCTGGTGTAGAAGCTGGTCGACTTGAGCTGCGGCACGCTCTCGGGATCGACGCCGCAGGCTTCCATGAAGTCGAGCGCCTCGCCAATCCGGTCGGCGACGTCCTTGAAGCGGTCGGCCCAGGGCGAACGGCCCATGAACTCGAGCGTCCACTGGTGGACCTGGCGCAGGTTGGCGTAGCCGCCGCCGGCGAAGGCGCGCAGCAGGTTGAGCGTCGCCGCGGCCTGATTGTAGGCCTGGATCATCCGCAGCGGATCGTTGCGCCGCGCCTCGGGGGTGAACTCGATGGCGTTGACGTTGTCGCCTAGGTAGCTCGGCAGAGTCATGTCGCCGATCGTCTCGGTCGGCGAGCTGCGCGGCTTGGCGAACTGCCCGGCCATGCGGCCCACCTTGACCACCGGCAGCTTGCTGGCGAAGGTCAGCACCACCGCCATCTGCAGCAGCACGCGGAAGGTGTCGCGGATGTTGTTGGGGTGGAACTCGGCGAAGCTCTCGGCGCAATCGCCGCCCTGCAGCAGAAAGCTCTTGCCCGCGGCCACTTCGGCCAGCTGCGCGGTCAGCGCCCGCGCCTCGCCGGCGAACACCAGCGGCGGGTAGTTCGACAGCGTCGCTTCCGCCACGGCCAGCACCGCGGCGTCCTCGTACACGGGCAAGTGCTTTGCCTCGTGCCGCTGCCAGCTATCGGGTGCCCAGGTCGTTGCCACGCGAAAATTCCAATGCCTCGAAGGGCCGCGCCCCTACCTGCCGCGAGCGCGGGGGGCAAATGTTACATCGGTTATCGCTTTGCCGCCAGCGCAGCGGAGCCGCGCCTAGCGGCCGCCCGCCGCCGCTAGCGCGCCCGGCATGACCGCCAGCCGCCAGCCGCCATGCCCGCCGAGATAGCGCGCGGCAAGCACGCGCATCTCTTCGGGAGTGACCACGGTGTAATCGGGCCAAAGCGTGCGCACGAACCGCGTCCGGTTGTTGTCGAAGGTCGCGCCGGCAAGCTCGTTGAGCCAGAAGGAGTGCCCGGTCTGCAGCCGGTTGAGCAGCTGGAGCATCGGCTCGGTCACGCGTGCCAGCTCGTCGGCGGTCGGGCCTGTAGTGGCGAGATCGCCGGCGATCTGCTCGGCCGCGGTGAAGAACGCCAGGACGTGCTCGGGCGGAAGCTGCGCCAGCGCCATGATCCGGCCGCCACCAGGCGTGTCGAGCGGCCAGCTCGAGCCGACGAAGGGCGAATAGCTCGCCCCGGCGCGCTCGCGCATCGCATCCATCAGGCGGTTGGAGAAGACCTGGGCGAGGATTTCGAGCTTGCGGCTTTGCGGCAGCGCCGCCGAGCCGCCGCCGGTCGGCCAGGCGATCACCGCCGCGGCCTGGTCGGGTTCGCCGCGATGGGTCAGCACCAGCGGATCGCGATTGGCGTCGGGAAACTCGCTGGCGGTCAGCAGCGCGGGGGTCGCCTGGCGCGGCGGCAGCGCGCCGAACGTACGCCCCAGCGCCGCGACCACCGTCTCGCGGTCGAAGTCGCCGAACACGTCGACCTCGATCGGGCCTTGCGCCAGCAGCCGCGACCACACCGCCTGGAAGCCCTCGGGCGTGGTCCGGCGCAAGGCTTCGGGTCCCGGTACGGCGAAACGCGGGTCACGATCGTGCAGCAGCCATTCGAGGTCGCGGTTGATGACCCCGTTGGGATTGCCGTCGTAGCTCTCGTAGGACAACAGCGCGCTCGCCTTGGCCCGTTCGACGGGGCCTGCGTCCCACCGCGGCGTGGCCAGCTTGGCGGCGAACAGATAGAGCTGATCGGCCACGTCTTCGGCGCGGGTCAGGCCCTCGAACACGAAGGTCCCCGGCTCGACCCGGAAGCCGAAGCCGATCTTGCGGCCGCCGGTGATGCGGTCGATCTCGTTCTGGCCGAGCGGACCGACGCCCGCGGCCACGAGCGCAATCTGGCCGAGCTGGACATAGGCGGCCTCCTCGGGCGCAACGCCCTGCAGGCCAGAACCGAACCGCACCCGCACCGTAGCCCGGCCGGGCTCGTTGTCGGTCGGCCACAGCAACGCGCGCACGCCATTGGCGAACTCGACCCGCTCGAGGTCGTTGGTCTCGAACACGCCGAGCGGCGCGCGCAGCACCGGCGCGGCGGGCGCGCCGATCGGCGGCAGGTCGGCGAAGGCGACCGCCTCGCCGGTGCTGCGCGAGGCGACCGCCTGCGCCTCGGCCAGCATCGCGGTCCTCAGGCCGACGGCATCGTCCCCGTTCGCCTCGGGCGTCAGCAACAAGGCGCGGACCACGTCGCCCTCGAACAACGCGCGGGTGTGCTCGTGGATCGCGGCCGGGGTGAAGCGGGCGCGCATGTCGCGGAATACCTGGAGGACCGTCGCGGGCGATGCCACCGCCTCGCGGATGTCGACCGCGGTGACGATATCGTTGGCCAGCTTCGCCCCGGCCTGGATGCGCTGCTGCTCGGTCAGGTTGGCGAAGATCACGTCGAATTCGGCCAGCTCGCGGTCGATTTCGGCCTGGCTCGGCGGGGTTGCCAGCGCATCGGCGATGACCGCGCGGACATCGGCCAGCGCCGCTCTCCAGTCGTCAGTCAATGGCGTGAAGGAGACGAAGGTGCCATCGGACGACCGGCTTTGATCCTCCTGCTCGACACCGGCCAGCAGATAGCTGCCCCCGGCGCGGGCTTCCTCCTCAAGGCGGCGGTTGATGATCGCCTGGGCCACGGCGTCGATCAGCAGGCCGCGGTTGTATTCGAGATTATCGGTTACCTGCCGCCACGGGCGCAGCACGCCGTAAGTCAGCTGGCGCGGCTGGCCGGGCTCGACCAGGACGCGGGTTTCGCCGACCGGGTTGGCCGGATCGGCCCCGGCCGGCGCCTGCGGGTCGCCGAAATCCGGCTCCGGCGTCGGCGCGCCGGGCACTTGCCAGTCGCCGAAGTAGCGCTCGACCAGCGCGGCCAGGACCCGCGGGTCGGCATCGCCGGCGATCACCACGGTCGCCTTGTCGGGCCGGTACCAGCGGCGGTGGAACGCCCGCACTGCCGGGGCCGTCGCGCCCTGAAGCGTCTCGACGGTACCGATCGGACTGCGTTCGGCCAGGCGTTGGCCGGCGAAGAATAGCTGTTGCGTCGCCTCGCCGATCCGCCACTCGGGCCCGTTGCGCTCGCGCCGCTCGGCCAGCACGATCGGCACTTCGGCGGCGAGATTGGCGGTACTCAGCCGGGGCTCGCGGATCATTCCCGAAAACAGCCGCACGCTCTCCTCCAGCGTCGCGGGCCTGGCGTTAGGCAGGTCGAGCTGGAAGACGGTCGCCGTCGGGCTGGTGCTGGCGTTGGTGTCGCTGCCGAGGCTCGCGCCGAGCCGCTGGAAGTGCGGGATCGTCTCACCATCGGCCAGATATTTCGATTCGCGGAACACCAGGTGCTCGATCAGGTGCGCGAAACCGCGCTCAGAGGCTTCCTCGTGCAGCGATCCGGCATCGATCCGCACCCGGATCGCCACCTGCCCCGGCGGGACTCCGTTGTGCCGCACGGCGTAGCGCAAGCCGTTGGGCAACTCGCCGAACAGCCATTCCTTGTCGATCGGGATGTCTGTGCCGCGATAGATCCACGGATCTTCCGGCTGGGTATATCGCGGCGGCGGGAGCGGTTGGGCCGCGGGTACCGGCAGCGGCGCGATCTGCTGGGCCGTGAGCGGCAGCGGGAGGAGCAGCAGGAGGGGGGCGAAGGCGCGCAGCGAGCGCAGAGACAGAGTCATGGCGCGGTCCAATAGGCCGCTGACGGATGAAGGGACAGTGAATGTTTGGCTTGCCCGCGGCCAAGGGGGCGTTGCTTGTGCGCGCGCCTCCCGGCTCCTACATCGCAGGCCATGTTCATAGAAACCGAAACCACCCCCAATCCCGCCGCGCTCAAGTTCCTGCCCGGCCAGCGAGTGATGCCTTCGGGCACGCGCGATTTCGCCTCGCCCGAGGATGCCGAGGCCAGTCCGCTGGCCCAGGCGCTGTTCGATACCGGTGAAGTCACCGGCGTGTTCTTCGGCGCCGATTTCGTCTCGGTCACCGCCGCGCCGGGCGCCGACTGGTCGGCGCTCAAGCCGCAAGTCGTCGCCGTACTGCTCGACCATTTCGTCAGCCAGGCGCCGCTGTTTTCGGGCGGCGACGCCAGCGGCATCTCGGTTCCGCCCGAGGACGAGGCGGCGATCGACGAGGATCCGGCCGACGCCGAGATCATCGAGCAAATCAAGGAGCTGCTCGAGACCCGGGTGCGCCCGGCGGTGGCCGGCGACGGCGGCGACATCCGCTATCGCGGTTTTCGCGACGGCGTGGTGTACCTGGCCATGCAGGGCGCCTGCTCGGGCTGCCCAAGTTCGACCGCGACGCTCAAGCACGGCATCGAAGGGCTGCTCAAGCATTACGTGCCCGAGGTGACCGAAGTGCGGGCGGCGTGATGGCTGAACCGCTCGATAAGCCGTTGGATGGGGCCGCGCTCGACCAGCTTTTTCACGAGGCGCGCAGCTACAATGCCTGGCTCGACCGCGAAGTCAGCGAGGCGCAGATCCACGCGATTTACGAACTCATGAAGATGGGGCCGACTTCGGCCAACCAGCAGCCGGCGCGGCTGGTGTGGTGCAAGTCACCCGAGGCCAAGGCGCGGCTGGCGCAACACGCCGGCGAAAAGAACCGCCCGAAAATCACCGGCGCACCGGTGTGCGCGATCGTCGGCATGGACGAAGACTTCCACGAGCAGCTGCCGTGGCTGTTCCCGCATGCCGACGCGCGCAGCTGGTTCACCGCCGACGAGGCCGGGCGCAAGGTGCACGCGTTCCGCAATTCCTCGCTGCAAGGCGCCTACCTGATGCTCGCGGCGCGCGCGCTGGGGCTCGATTGCGGGCCGATGTCGGGGTTCGACAACGCCGCCGTCGATGCCGAGTTCTTCGCCGCCACTCCGAGCGTGAAGTCGAACTTTATCTGCTCGATCGGCTACGGCGACCCGGCCAGCATCTTTGGCCGCAGCCCACGGCCGGAATTCGACGTCTTCAACAAGCTGCTGTAGTTCCGCACTCGTGCGGACCCTGGTCATCGATAGCGCCACGGAAGCGTGCTCGCTCGCCTTGTACGACGGCGAAGCGATGATTGCCGGCACTTGCGAGGTGCTCGGCCGCGGCCACGCCGAACGGCTGGTGCCAATGATCGCCGACCTGCCCAACAAGGGCCGCGCTGAACGAATTTTCGTTTCGCTCGGACCGGGGAGCTTTACCGGCGTTCGGATCGGGCTCGCCGCCGCGCGCGCGCTCGGGCTGGCCTGGGGATCACAGGTGCGCGGCTACGAGACGCTGCCGCTGGTCGCGGCAAGGGCGCATGCCAGCAGACTGGGGCCGGTCTCGGTGTGCATGAGCGGCGGCCACGGCGAGTGGCTGGTGCAGAACTTTGCCGAAGATGGTTCGGCGGAGGACAATTTCGCTTCGCTCGCGCCCGAACACGCAGCGGAACGGGCCCGTCACAGGCTGGTGGCAGGCAGCCAGGCCGAGGCGCTGGTATCGCTCAGGAAGGCCGGCGAGGCCCTTCCTCTGCTGCCCGATGCGCGGTTCTTTGCCATGCTGCGGGGCGAGTTCCTCACCGATTCGCTAGCGCCCATCTACGGCCGCCCGCCCGACGCCCGGTTGCCGGCATGATCCTTCGACAAGCTCAGGACGTTCGGAATGTCGGATGATCTCGATCGCATCATGGCGGTGATGGAGGCCGCGTTCGATCCCGCCTTCGGCGAGGCCTGGAACCGCCGCCAGGTCGGCGACGCGCTGGTGCTCCCCAATACCCACTACCTGCTGGTGGCGGCGGACGGCGGCCCACCGCCCGATGGCGAGCCCGCTGCCGGCTTCGTCCTGTCGCGCGGCGCGGCGGACGAGGAGGAATTGCTGCTGATCGCGGTCGATCCCGCCCATCGCCGCCGCGGCATCGGCACCGCCCTGCTGAGCTCGTTCATCGACCAGGCGCGCGACCGCGGCGCGGAGCGATTATTCCTCGAAATGCGCGACGGCAATTCGGCCGAGGCGCTCTACTTGCGCCACGGCTTTGCCAGGGTCGGCCGGCGCCGGGCCTACTATCGCCGGGGCAGCGGCCTTCCAGTCGATGCGATTACCTTCGCTCTCGTCCAATAGCCCTGCGATTAGTTTCTGGCCTAAGTCCAACGCGGATGTAGTTGCCAGCACTTGTAATAATCTCAAAGACAGCGCAAAGCGCGGCCAACGCCGCTCATTACGAGCGGGCCGTCCACTGGGTTCGCAAGTCAAGAAGAGGAAAACATGGCAACATTCGAAAGCGACCTGGCCGAAACGCTGATCACGCTCACGTCAGACATCGTCGCCGCACACGTCAGCAACAACAATGTGGCGGTCGATGAAGTCCCCACGCTGATCACCAACGTCTACGGCGCGCTCGCCGGCCTCGGCACCACCCCGGCGGCCGCAGCGAAGCTCGAGCCGGCTGTCTCCATCCGCTCGTCGGTCAAGGCGGACCACGTCGTCTGCCTTGAGGACGGCAAGAAGATGAAGATGCTCAAGCGTCACCTGATGACCGACCACGGCCTGACCCCGGCCGAGTACCGCACCCGCTGGGGGCTGCCGGCCGATTATCCGATGGTCGCGCCCGACTATGCCGAAAAGCGCCGCGTGCTGGCCAAGCAGATCGGCCTCGGCCGCAAGCCCGGGCAGAAGCGCGGCCGCAAGAAGAAAGTTGTGACCGCCGCCTGAGCCAACCCACACGCGGTTGTAAAAGCGCCCCGCCGCTTCCATAGTGGCGGGGCGTCTTGCAACTGAACGGGGCCAGGCTTGCATCAACCCATCGATCTCGAAGCCCTTTGCGCCGAGCGCGGCCTGAGGATAACCGAGCAGCGCCGCGTGATCGCGCGGGTGCTGTCCGAAGCCGAGGACCATCCCGACGTCGAGGCGCTGCACGCGCGCGCCGCGGCGATCGATCCCAAGATCTCGATCGCCACCGTCTATCGCACCGTCCGCCTGTTCGAGGAGGCGGGGATTCTCGACCGCCACGATTTCGGCGACGGGCGCGCGCGTTACGAGGCGGCGCCCGAAGCGCACCACGATCACCTGATCGACGTCGAAAGCGGCAAGGTCGTCGAATTCGTCGATCCCGAGCTCGAGGCATTGCAGAAGGTCATCGCCGAGAAGCTCGGCTATCGTCTCGTCGACCACCGGATGGAGCTCTACGGCGTCCGTCTCGATCGCGAGAATTGATCTGAGCCAATTGCGCAGCGGCGTCAGGTGGGTGGGCATTACGCTCGGGTTCCTGACCATCGTGCCGTTTCACCTGCTCGTTACGCTGGTCGCGCGGCGCGAGATTGTGCCGCCGGTGTTTCTTGGCGTGATGGGGCGCATCGCCGGTATGCGAGTGCGCACCGAAGGGACGCCGCGGCCGGGCGCGCTGTTCCTCGCCAACCACGCCAGCTGGCTCGACATCCTCGCCCTGGCCGGGACCACCCGGTCGATCTTCGTCGCCCACAGCGGCCTCACGGTCCACGGCGGGCTCAAGTGGCTGTGCGACCAGAACGACACCGTGTTCATCGCCCGCGACCAGCGCGGTTCGGTCGCCGGGCAAGTCGAACAGGTCCGCGCCGCGCTTGGCAAGCGGCCGCTGACGCTGTTCCCCGAAGGGACCACCAACGACGGCACCGCGCTGCTGCCGTTCCGCAGCTCGCTGCTGGCGGCGGTCGAGCCGCTTGCCGGCGAAGTGCCGATCCAGCCGGTCGCGCTCGATTACCGCGACGCCGCCGAGATCGCCTGGTTCGCCGGTGAGCCCGGCATGGTCAACGTCCGCAAGATCCTCGCGCGGCGGCGAGTCGAGTTGACGATCCGCTTCCTCGAGCCGCTGGCGGGCGAGGCGCTGGCCAACCGCAAGACCATGACAGCCGCCGCGCAGGCCGCCATTGCCGAAGCGCTGGACCTTCAAATCGCGGCGGAAGTCGCCTAAGAGCCACGCCATGCGACAAAGCGGTTCTCCCGAGACCTTCCGGGTCAAGAGCTTCGGCTGCCAGATGAACGTCTATGACGGCGAGCGCATGGCCGAGCTGCTTGCCGAACGCGGCATGCGCGCCGCGCCCGAAGGCGAGCATGCCGACCTGGTCGTGCTCAACACCTGCCACATCCGCGAGAAAGCGTCCGAGAAGGTCTATTCGGACATCGGCCGGCTGGTGAAGGCGGGCGGCGAGGCGCCACCGATGATCGCGGTCGCCGGCTGCGTCGCGCAGGCCGAGGGCGAGGAGATCATGCGCCGCGCCCCCGCTGTAGGCCTGGTGGTCGGCCCGCAGGCCTATCACCGCCTGCCCGAGATGATCGAGCGCGCCGCGCGGGGCGAGCGGGCGGCCGACACCGACATGCCGGCCGACGCCAAGTTTGCTGCCCTGCCCGCCCGGCGCAGATCGGGCCCGAGCGCGTTCCTGACGGTGCAGGAAGGGTGCGACAAGTTCTGCACTTATTGCGTGGTGCCGTACACGCGCGGGGCGGAGATTTCCCGTCCGTTCAACGATTTGCTGCGCGAGGCACAAGCTCTGGTCGAAGCCGGTGCGCGCGAGATCACGCTGCTCGGGCAGAACGTCAACGCCTGGGCCAATGACGATTTCGGCCTCGACGGCCTCATCCGGGCGCTGGCCGAGCTGCCCGAATTGCAGCGGATTCGCTACACCACCAGTCATCCCAACGACGTCACCGAGGGCCTGATCCGCGCCCACGCGCAAGTGCCCAAGCTGATGCCCTTCCTGCACTTGCCGGTGCAGAGCGGCAGCGACCGGGTGCTCAAGGCGATGAACCGCAGCCATTGCGTGGACAGTTACCTGCGCCTGCTCGACCGCTTCCGCGCCGCCCGGCCGGACATTGCGCTGAGCGGCGATTTCATCGTCGGCTTCCCCGGCGAGACCGAGGCCGATTTCGCCGCCACCCTGCGGCTGGTCGATACCGTCGGATATTCCCAGGCCTTCAGCTTCAAGTTCTCACCCCGCCCCGGCACCCCGGCGGCGACAATGGACGGTCAGATCCAGCGCGAGGTGATGGACGAGCGCCTGCAGCGCCTCCAGGCCGCCATCAACCGGCACCAGTCGGCCTTCAACGCCGCTTCGGTCGGCAAATCCTGCGAGGTGCTGGTCGAACGCCACGGCAAGCTGCCCGGCCAGTGGCTCGGCAAGTCGCCGTGGCTGCAATCGGTCCATTTCGCGGGCGAAGCGGCGATCGGCGACCTGGTCGAAGTCGAGCTGGCGGAAGCGGGGGCGAACTCGCTGGCCGGTCGCCTGCTCGAAAGCGTCGTGTTGTGAGCGATGTTCTCAATCGCTGCGCGCGGACGTTTGGAACGTCACCGCCCCAAGGGCTATTCTATCACTTCGATCATGCCTTGCGCTTCGAGCTGGCAGGCGATTTGGAGGGCGCGGTACCGCGTTTCCTCAAAGCCTATGATCGTGCAAATGTGATTGCTTCCTCGTTGTTTGCAGACCAACCGGATCCGGTGTGCTTGCTGTCCTATTTCAGTGAGACCGAAGCACCCGAGCGAGCGCATTTCCCCGAGGAATTGCTCCAGCCGCTCGCAATCGATTCCGCCTCGATCATCCACCTCGGCGGAAGTTTTAGTGCGGATGACGAGATGTTCCGGCAATGGGTGCAGATCGATCCCCCACCCGTAACAGGAGTGGTGCTCTGGTCAGCCATCGGGGCGGATTTGGGGATCGGACCTAACTTGCCTGGTTGGCTCTACCTCGTGGACTTCGAGCGTCGCTTGATAGTCCATCCGTACGATGATCGGGGTATGGACGTCATCGCGATGGATCGCGAGACCCTGCTTCCCCTCTATCGCGAATTCGGAGGCTGGCTACTCGGCTATGACCGCAACCGCATGGACGACGTCTTCGGCTCGAAAGTCTGATCACGGCCGCCTGCTCGAAACCGTCGCCGCCTAAGGCCAGGTTACGGTTGGATTACTTTCCACCGTCACGCGGTCCCTCGCCGCTTGCGCGCCTCGCGCTCCGGCCTATCTTCGCACCTCGTACCGCGAAAGGAGCGCATGGCCCGTAAAGCAACCCGCACCGGCAAGCCGGTGCTCGCCCACCCTGAAGACCGGCGCGAAATTCCGCGCCGCGCCCGCGCCGAAATCCTGTTCGACGAGCAAGCCACGCTGGGCGCCCTGTTCGGCGAATTCGACGCCAACCTGGTGCAGATCGAAAACCGCCTCGGCGTGCTGATCGCCGCGCGCGGCAACAAGGTGGTGATCGAGGGCAGCGAAGACGACGTCGCCCGCGCCCGCGAAGTGCTGGTCTCCATACATCAGCGGCTGCTGACCGGGCAGGAGATGGATGCCGGGATGATCGAATCGCTGATCGCGCTGTCGAACGAGCCGACATTCGACGGGATCGTCAGCGGCGACCTTGACACCCCGCCGATCATGATCCGCACGCGGCGCAAGACCATCGTCCCGCGCACCGCGATGCAGGCCGAATACATGCGCCAGCTGGCCAGCCGCGACATGATCTTCGCACTCGGCCCGGCGGGCACAGGCAAGACCTATCTGGCGGTGGCACAGGCGGTCAGCCAGCTGATCACCGGCAGCGTCCAGCGGTTGATCCTGAGTCGCCCCGCGGTCGAGGCGGGCGAGCGGCTGGGCTTCCTGCCCGGCGACATGAAGGACAAGGTCGATCCCTACCTGCGCCCGCTCTACGATGCGCTCTACGACACGATGCCGCCCGAGCAGGTCGACCGGCGCATCGCCAGTGGCGAGATCGAGATCGCGCCCATCGCGTTTATGCGCGGGCGTACCTTGGCCGATGCCTTCGTGATCCTCGACGAGGCACAGAACACCACCCGCGAGCAGATGAAGATGTTCCTGACCCGCTTCGGCCAGAACAGCCGGATGGTAATCTGCGGCGACCCTCGGCAGATCGACATCCCCGGCGGCGACGCCCACAGCGGGCTGATCGACGCGGTCACCCGGCTGACTGGCATCGAGGGTATCGGCGTCACCCGCTTCACCACCGCCGATGTCGTCCGCCACCCGATCGTCGGGCGCATTGTCGAGGCCTACGAGGGCGACAACGCCTGACCCTGTCGGAGCGCGCGTGATGGAGCTCGAGGTCGATGTCGAGGAGTCCTGGCCCGATGGCGATTGGGCAGAGCTGGCCGCGCGCGCTGCAACGGCGGCCGAGGGCGTGGCGGTTGCTCTTGCCAACCCGCGCCTGTCGGCGAGCCTGCTGTTGACCTCCGACCGCGAGGTCCATGCGCTCAACCGCGAATGGCGCGGGCGCGACAAGCCGACCAACGTGCTGTCGTTCCCGATGCTGGGGCGCGCCGAGCTGCTCTCACTCGCCACTGAAGGCCCGCCGGTGCTGCTAGGCGATATCGCGCTGGCCTATGAAACCTGCGCTAGCGAGGCGGAGCAGCGGGGCATCGCCCTGCGCGACCACGCGGCGCATCTGATCGTCCACGGGCTGCTCCATCTCGCCGGTCACGACCACGAGATCTCGGATCAAGACGCCGCGGCGATGGAAGCGCTTGAGACAAAGGCGCTTGCGCGCATGGGCGTGGCGGACCCATATGGGACCGCGACGCTTCATAAGGGGAAAGCGAAGGGCGATGCCCGACAGTTCCAGACCCGACTCCGGCAACGGAGATTCGGACAGTAAGCGCGGCCTGTGGACCGCGATCCGCAATTTCTTCGACGACGACGGCGAGACCTCGCTGCGCGCGCAGATCGAAGAGGTGATCGACGAGCACGAGGACGACAACGGCGACGATCGGCCGCTCAAGGGCGATCTCTCGCCGGCCGAGCTGACCATGCTCAGGAACCTCTTGCACTTCAGCGATCACGATGCCGACGACGTCGCCATCCCGCGCGGCGAGATCGTCGCCATCGCCGCCGATGCCAGCTGGGACGCGCTGGTCGCGCTGTTCGCCGAGCACGGCCATTCGCGTGTGCCGGTTTATCGCGACACCCTCGATTCGGTGATCGGCATGATGCACATCAAGGACGTGTTTCCGTTCCTCGCGAAGCGCACGCCGCCACCGGCGGACTGGACCGTGCTGATGCGCCAGCCGCTTTATGTGCCGCAAGCCCGAGGCGCGATCGACGTGCTCGCGGACATGCGGGCGAAACGCATTCACCTGGCCATCGTGGTCGACGAGTTTTCCGGCACCGACGGGATCATCACCATCGAGGACCTGGTCGAGGAAATAGTCGGCAATATCGAGGACGAGCACGACGACGCGCCGGTCGATCTGGTGGTCGCGGTCGGCGAAGGCATGTGGGATGCCGACGCCCGCGCCGAGCTCGACGACGTGGCCGAATTCGTCGACGACCCGCGCATCGCCGAAGTCGAGGAAGCGGTCGACACGCTGGGTGGCCTGGCGTTCGTGCTGGCCGGACAGGTGCCGCACGTCGGCTCGGTGTTGCGCCATCCGAGCGGCTGGCGCATCGAAGTGACCGGCGCCGACGACACCCACGTCACCCGCCTGCGCCTGCATCGGCCCGGCGAAGGCGTGTTGCCCGACGAGGATTAAGCATAAATCCGCGTCGGGGCAGTGTTCCCCCTATTGTGCGCTGCACCATTATCCCCCACCTTGTGCCTCACGACCGCTGTCGAGAGGTTTGACGACGAACCGCCCATGCGCCGCCTACCCCCCCTTCGCGCGCTCGAAGCTTTCGTGCGCACCGTGCGCCTCGGCTCGGCGCGCGCGGCGGCCGGCGAGCTGGGCCTGAGCCCATCGGCGCTGTCGCGGCGGATCGGCAACCTCGAGGAGTTCACCGGCCGCAAGCTGTTCTCGCGCTCGGGCCAGACGATGAAGCTGACCGACGAAGGGCGTCACTTCTACGACATCGTTGCGCCGCACCTCGACGCGCTGGCGGTGGCGGTCGAGACCCAGTCCGAAAACCTCCAGCTGCTCCGTCTTCGCCTCGGCGTGCTGCCGCTGTTCGGCACCCAGCGGCTGTTTCCCAAGCTGCCCGAGCTGCGCCACCTGCACCCACGGCTGCACATCGACATCGATACCGGCTCGCATCTGCTCGATCGCGTCGGCGATACTCTCGACGCCGCGATCGCCCTGGTAACCGAGCCCGATCCGGCGTTTCACATGGTCCAGCTCGACCAGAACAAGGTCCACGCGATCTGCAGCCGCGCCCTGGCGGACGAGCTCGGACCCGAACCCGATCTGGCCAAGCTGGCCAGGCAGACCTTCCTGATCCACACCGACATGACGCTGAGCTTCGAGGCGTGGAAGGCCACGCTCGGCCTCAAGCGCCTGCAGCCGGCGGCAATCGACCACTTCGATTCGGGCCAGCTGATTCTCGAGGCCGCGGCGCAGGGCCTGGGCATCGCCATCATGCACGACGACCATCTGAAGCGGCACAACGACCCGCGCCTGGCGCTGCTCTACGACGTCGAGGTGGCGAGCCCCTACAGCTACTGGTTCGTGTGCCGCCCGGTCGATCTCGAGAGCCGCCCCGTGCGCCTGTTCCACGACTGGCTTGTCGAGGCTCGACTGTAACTCTCGACTCTGGCCCTCGAATTCGGCCAAGGTGCGGAAAAGCAGGCTCAGGAGAGGGACTATCATGAAATCGAAGCTGATCTTGCTTGCCGCCGCGGTGGCCTTGGCCGTGCCCGGCGTGGCCCATGCCCAGCAACGGGCGCTGAGCGACCCGGTCGTCGGTCATCCCGATCCCGAATCGCTGTTCACCAGCCGCGACCGTACGCTCAACCGCAACAAGCAGGCGGCGCTGCACATCCAGCGCGAGCTGCTCAAGTGCAGCCAGTGGAGCCGTGCCGGCGAGTGGCTGACCGACCGCTACATCCAGCACAACCCGGTCGCGGCATCGGGCCTGGCGGGCGTGGTCGAGTTCTTCACCAACGTCCTGAGGCTGAGGCCGACCGATCCGTGCCCGGCGCTGAGCGCGAGCGATCCCAATGCCGTCGTCGCGGTGATCGCCGAAGGCGACTACGTCACCATCCTCACCCGGCGCGCGATACCCTACGCCGACGACCCGAGTCTGAGCTACACCACGACCTGGTTCGACACCTGGCGCTTCGTCGACGGCAAGGCCGACGAGCATTGGGACCCGGCAACGCTGCCCGCGGCCGCGGCCCCCGCCGCCGCGGCACCGGCCAGCGGCGATGCTCTCGCCCAGCGCCTTGCCGACCGCGAGGCGATCGAGGCGCTGATGTGGCGCTACGACCGCTCGCTCGATAACTACGACGCCGAGGCCTACGCCGCCAACTTCACCCCCGACGGCGCGTTCGGTCAGGTCAGCGGCCACGCAGCGCTCAAGAAGATGATCACCGATCTGGTCGC
>Ga0307505_10001161_pt1 | contig 22823 bp, 19 predicted proteins | sample 23_S_MG_FD_202183 | JGI IMG/M metagenome (GOLD analysis project Ga0307505, IMG submission 202183) | Soil microbial communities from Populus trichocarpa stands in riparian zone in the Pacific Northwest, United States - 23_S | ecosystem: Environmental > Terrestrial > Soil > Riparian zone > Trees...
GAACCGAACTGCCATTGCAGAAACCGGCTCGTCTTCATTACCATCGGAAACTCGTCGTTCATAAACCGCCCGCGTTGATCGACGGGAGCTCCCTGCCAATCGGGTTTGACGGTTTTTAGCTCTGCGACAGATGTACGCGAGGTCAGCGTTGTGTGGTCGATCTCAGTCCAGAAGCCCGCTCCGAGCAATACAAGTAGTATCAGGCCGATGATGATACCGATGTGTTTGAGCCAGGTCTTCATGATCTATGTCCGTACCATAAATGATAGCAACGTTTGGATCGTGAGTGTGCGGAGCACACGCGATATCGATAGCTACACGTGGAGGCTTTGCGGAACGTGTAGACGACGTTTCCACCATTTCCGAGCGTGCGGAGCATGCGTCACCTTTTTGTGTCGCGTGTTTCACACGCTCAGGATCTAATTGTCGCCTCAATCTACACGTTCCCCGAAGCGGCTTCACGTGTAGCGATCGTAATGACCGTATGCTCCGCACACTGAATAGCCATTGAAACCATTGGTTCGAGATGCCGTATAATATTCTGACCCAAAAATTGATTCGAGTTCCGGAGAAAACCCTATGTTAGCGAAGAGATTGCTGTGTGCATTGATCGCGTTGGCGTTTGTGATGCCTACGTTTGCGGTTGGACAGGACCAACCAAAGCCTGAAGAAAAGAAGGAAGAGAAGAAGGACGAGAAGAAGCCCGATCTGCCGCTGACCCCGGCGGAGACGATCAAGTTCACGACCGATGAAGGCACGTGGATGTCGCTGGACGTGTCGCCCGACGGCTCGACGATCATCTTCGACCTGCTCGGCGATATCTACACGCTTCCGATCGGCGGCGGCGAGGCGAAGAAGATCATCGGCGGAATGGCGTTCGAGAGCCAGCCGAAGTATTCGCCCGATGGCAAGACGATCGTGTTTCTCAGCGACCGAAGCGGGGGCGAGAACGTCTGGGTCGCGAAGGCTGACGGAACCGATCCGAAGGCGGTCACAAAGGACCGTCGAGCGATGTACGTCTCACCCAATTGGACCGCGGACGGTAACTACATCATCGTGTCGAAGTCGGACCAGTCGATCGGCACGTTCTATCCATTTATGTATCACAAGGATGGCGGTTCGGGCGTGAGCATAGGACCACCCGCTCCTCCGATGCCGGGACCGGGACAGCAAGGGCCGCCTCCGCCGCCGAGAATGAATTTCATGGGGCTTCAGGCATCGCCGGAGGGCAAGTACATATACTTTGCACAGCGAACGGGGCCGTTCAATTACAATGCCCAGTTCCCGCTCTGGCAGGTGTTTCGTTTCGATCGCGATACGAGCGAAGTTTCGCGGCTGACGAACGCCCAGGGCAGTGCAATGCGTCCGCTGCTTTCGCCGGACGGAAAGCAGCTCGTTTATGCGACAAGGTTCGAAACGAAAACGGCCTTGCGAGTACGCGATCTGGAGTCGAACACCGAACGATGGCTCATAAATAATGTGACGCGTGACGATCAGGAATCGCGTGCGACACGCGACACGTTTCCGGGCTACGACTTTATGCCCGACGGCAAGTCTCTGATCGTTCCGATCGGCGGGAAGATCGCTCGCGTGGACTTTGCTACCGGGCAGGCGACGAACATCCCGTTCAAGGTAAACGTCGAGGCCGAGATCGCGGCTCGTTCCCATTTCGAATGTAAGGTTGACGATTCGGCAACGGTGAAGGCACGGTTGATCCGCTATCCGACGCTCTCGCCGGACGGGAAGAAGGTCGCGTTTACGGCGTTCAATCGTATCTATGTGAAGGAGCTGCCGGACGGCAAACCTACCCGTTTGACGAGCAACGGCAGCGACGGCGAATTTATGCCGACGTGGTCGCCTGACGGCTCGACGATCGCGTACGTGACCTGGACCCGTGCAGGCGGACACATACATTCAATACCCGCAAGCGGTGGGAATCCGAAGCGGCTGACATCGACGGCTTCCTTCTACGCATATCCGACGTATTCGCCGGACGGCAGCAAGATCGTCTTCGTCAACGGCACTGTCGAAGAGCAGCTCTTTGCGGACATCCGTGAAGATCACGAATACTCTTCGCCCGAGGAAGAGATCTTGCACGGCAAGCACACTAACAGTGAAGTGACAGGCAGCCGTGGCGGCGGGCCATTCGATCTTCGCTACATGCCGTCAGGCGGCGGTACGTCGACGCTGATCGCTCCGACGCAGGGCGGACGTTTTCCGCACTTTACGAACGATAACGGCCGCGTCTTCATGACGAGCGGTGCGGGCATCTCCTCGATCCGGCTGGATGGCTATGATCGACGCGTTCATGCTCGGATCACGGGCAAAGGAACTCCTCCGCAGCAGCCGACGGCAAGCTCGGTGATGATCTCACCGGAAGGCGATCGGGCGTTCCTCGAGCTTCAAGGCAAGCACTACCTCGTGACCCTTCCGAAAGCAGGCCGCGAGACGGTGAACATCAGTCTTGCGGGACCGACATCGAACGTTCCGTTCAAGAAGATGTCGAACTTTGGCGGCGACTATCTGGCGTGGAGCCGCGACGGGAAGAATGTGACATGGTCGTGGGGCACGAAGTTTTTCCGACAGGGCGTCAGCGACGAGAAGCCGCAGGAATTCGACATCGTCGTCGAACAGCCGCGGAAGATCACCCAAGGAACCGTCGTGCTCAGTGGTGCGAAGATCGTGACGATGAAGGGCGACGAGGTCATCCCGGTCGGCGATATCGTTGTGACCAACAATCGCATCGCTGCTATCGGTGCGAAAGGCAAAGTGACGATCCCTGCCGGTGCGAAGGTGATCGACGTCAAAGGCAAGACCATCATGCCTGGGATGGTAGACGTCCACGCTCATATGTGGCCGCCGCGTGATCTGCACCAGAACCAGGTTTGGCAGTATCTGGCGAACCTCGCCTACGGCGTGACGACGACCCGCGATCCGCAGAGTGCGACGACCGACGTTTACGCGTACGCAGATCTCGTCGAGACGGGCGACATCATTGGTCCGCGTGTCTACACGACCGGACCGGGCGTGTTTTCCGGCCTGCAGATCGACGATCAGGAATCGGCGAACGCATACATCAAGCGATACAGCGATGCGTATAAGACCGACACGCTGAAGCAGTACGTAGTGGGCGATCGTCTGACGCGTCAGCAGGTGGTGATCGCAACCCGCGAGAACAAGATCACGCCGACGACGGAAGGGGCTCTCGATATGAAGCTCGATCTGACGCAGATGATCGACGGTTATTCGGGTAACGAGCATTCGCTCCCGCTGCAGCCGATCTATAACGACGTGGCTCAGTTCGTTGCGAAGACCCGGACGTTCTATACTCCGACGATCCTCGTCGCATACGGTGGACCGTGGGCGGAAAACTATTGGTTCCAGACGACCGACGTGCTCAAGAATCCAAAGGTCCAGCGGTTCATACCGCGTGAGCTGATGAACGGAATGATGCGTCGCCGTCCGCAATGGTTCCAGCCGGAAGAATACAGCTTCAAGAGCATCGCGAAAGGTGCTGCGGATGTTGTAAAAGCCGGCGGACGAGTCGGCGTGGGCGGCCACGGGCAGATGCAGGGCATCGGCGTCCATTGGGAGCTTTGGTCGATCGCATCAGGCGGAATGTCGAACCACGACGCTCTGCGTGTCGCGACGATCTTCGGAGCCGAGGCGATCGGACTGAATCGCGATCTCGGATCGCTCGAACCGGGCAAGATCGCGGACATCCTCATTCTTGATAAGGACCCTCTGGCAGACATCAAGAATACGGACTCGATCCGAATGGTGATGAAGGGTGGCGAATTGTACGAGGGCGACACGCTCAACCAGATCTGGCCGGCGGCGAAACCGCTCGAACAGCAATACTGGTGGAACATCGAGCCGAAATAAGGCAACGCGGGGCGGTCGAAAGGCCGCCCTTCCATCCTTCGCGAGAACCCTGTTCTACCGACTCGGTCGATGATAGAATTCTTGTAGGGTAAGTCTTATGTCCGCCACATACGAGTCAGTTTTGAACGAGGCCAGAAAGCTTGGTGAAAAGGAAAGGGCCAAGCTGGTCAGTGCGTTAACGCCCCCTGCCACTAGAAGGGTCAAGAAGCCCAAGACTTCTAAAGGAAACCAAGTGATCTCCACCTTGCGTGATTGGGTCGATGAAATGGAGAAAACGAAGAATCCTAAACGGGGCTCCGCAGCCAAAGCAGCCGAACGGATCAGGAAGCAAAACGATCGCGGCTACAAAATATGAATCGAATTCTCGTAGACACGAGTGTTCTGATCCAGTTTGGAGAGATCCTGGTTCCCGACCAAATGTTCTGGACGATTCATTGATGTCGATTAGTTCAGTAACCTACATAGAATTCTTACAGGGAGCAAATCTCAGACAGAAAAAGAAAGCAAATGACTTTCTGGGTGCTTTTGATCATCTTCGAATTGATCCTTCTGTTTGTGACATCGCGATCGACCTCATCGATAAACACAGCCAATATGACGGCCTTCGGCTTGCCGATGCTTTGATCGCCGCGACCTGCCTCGAAAACGACTTGGATCTGCTAACTCTGAACCGTCGTCATTTTGAAAAGATAAGTGCCTTGAGGCTTATCTGATCGCGACTTTGTTGTCGGATTCGCATACAGCATAATCCCTCTATGAACGGACGTCCGCCGGAGATACCGCCGCATAAGCTGATCAGTGCACTTCGCGGCTACAACCTGCTTCCGGCGATCGTTTTCCTGCCTACACGGAGAAAATGTGACGAAGCGGCGACCGAGGTCGCGGGCGATAAGTCGCAGATGACCGACGGTGAGAAGTTCGAACGGCGTCAGCAGTTATTCAACGAATTCCTCGCTGCCAATCCAGAGATCAAGACTCACAAGCACGCAAAGATCCTGGTGAACGCCGGTGTCGCTTCGCATCACGCCGGGCATATTCCGCCCTGGAAGCTGCTGGTCGAAAAGATGATGTCGTCGGGCCTGCTCAACGCGATCTTTGCGACATCGACGGTAGCTGCCGGTGTCGACTTCCCTGCTCGGACGGTTGTGATCACCAACGCCGACACTCGCGGCAACGATGGCTGGCGATCGCTGACAACGAGCGAGCTTCAGCAGATGACCGGACGTGCCGGACGCCGTGGCAAAGACAAGGTTGGCTTCGCGGTGCTTGTGCCCGGGCAGTTTCAGAATCCGAAGAAGATCGCGGAGTTGCTAAAAACCCAGCCCGATCCGCTCGAGAGCCGGTTCCGAGCGACCTACACGACCTTGCTGAATCTGCTCGACGCGTTCAAGAACTTCGAACAGCTTCGCGAGATCGCCGAACGGAGCTTTGCGTTTCGTGGAACCGGCCGGCAGATCGATCAGCTTCGAAAGAATGTCGAATCGGCGACGGATCGGATCAAGTCGAATATCACGTCGGCGGGTGTCGAGCTATCTGTAAATGAGGTACTCGGGTTCGAGCGGCTTGCCGAAGCGAAACGGCGAGTTGTTGAGCGGTTGCCCGAGACACGAGTCGAATTTCGGAACCTCTGGCTTCGAGAAAATGTGACACCGGGACAGATCGTCACCCAGGGCCGCGGCGGAAAGCGACTCTTCTTTATCCTTCAAATGAACGGCGACGCGATCTCAGCCATCCGCGACGACGGCCAGGGTTCGACGTTTCCGCTGACTCGCGTCAATAGGGTTTACGGGAACAAATATCCCGTTCGCGAACGCGAGATCGAGCGGGCGTTCTTTGATGTTTACGAGAACAAGAACCCTGCATTGGAAGAGCCGAAGCCGTCTGAGAAAAGTGACGCGACGGATCCGGCGATCGAGCTACTAGACTCGTTGATCGAGAAGTTCATCGCTGAGCCCGATCGACGCGATGCATATCTCACTGTGCTTTGGGAGAACGCGAAAGACGCGGACAAGCTCGAACGGACGCGGCGGGATATCGAGTATCTGCGTTCGACGATCTGGTCGCCCTTCGAACAGCGTGCGAAGGTGCTGGACCATTTTGGTTATCTCGAGTTTCGGAACGAGTTGGTCACCGAACAGGGGAAATGGCTCGCCGATCTGCGAGTCGACCGGCCGTTGCTGGTCGGTGAAGCTCTTCATCGCGGCATTTTCAGCGGCATTGAACATCGCGTGATGGCCGGGCTGATGGCGGCACTTGCAGCCGACGCCGACAGAAATTACGGCGAGCTTTACCTATCGGATCCGCTGCTGGATGCGATCACGTCGATCGAAGATGTCATCTACGACGTGTCGAAGGTTGAGTGGCGGTTCGGGATCGAACCTGTCGAAGAGATCAATCTTACTGCCGCCGCGGCAGCCGAACGATGGACCGGCGGAATGGAGTGGAGCGAGCTTGTGAAACGTACAGGTGCCGAGGAAGGCGACCTTTTTAGATTGCTTTCCCGTACTGGTGAAGCACTGATGCAGGTCGCTCAGCTTCGATCGTCGAACGCCGAAGCAGCCCGGATCGCGGGCGAGACCGCGGAGATGATGCTCAGAGATCCGATCCGATAAATGCCCAAGCTGACAGTTAAAGAGACGATCCCTGCAGGCTGCGATGTGGTCTTCCGGATCGTGCACGACTACGGTCGTCGACTCGAGTGGGACACGCTGCTTCAGGCGGCGTATCTCGAAGGGGCCGATCGTGCGGATGTTGGCGTCGTTGCAGTTTGCGTCGGCAAAACCGCCCTAATGGGCCTGGAAATTCGGACGGCCTATGTTTCGTTTCAGCCCGGTAAGGTCGCCGCAGTCAAGCTTTCGAGTCCAGCCCCCTTCTTCGACGCATTCGCGGCCAGCATCCGCCATTTCGACCTCGGCGACGGCTCCTCAGAGATCATCTACGAACTAAACTACAAAGCAAAACCGGCATTTCTACGGCCGTTGATGCATCCAATAATGAGCCGAATGCTTGAATGGGAAACTCGAAAGCGGCTCAGATCGCTAAAACGGTACGTCGAGGAAAACCAGATGGTTGTTTCGGTCGAATCCTCTATTTGATAGACTGTGATTGGAATGAAAGTACTCCTTGCGGATGAATACGGGTTTTGTTTCGGTGTCGAGCGGGCGGTCGATATGGTCGAGGAGGCCGTCGGCGAAGGCGATACCGTGCGGACGCTCGGGCCGCTGATCCACAACGAACAGGAGATGGATCGGCTTGGTCAGCAAGGCGTAACGACAATAGCTGAGCCGATTCAGATCCAGCGAGGCGAGACAGCAGTTATTCGTGCCCACGGCGTGACTCCGCAGGTACAGCAGGAGCTTGAAGAGCGGGCATCGAAGGTCGTTGATGCTACATGTCCTTTTGTGACGCGTGTGCAGAAACTCGCGGCCCGTGCAGCCGAATCCGACCGCCACGTAATTATCGTCGGCAGCCCGGATCATCCCGAGATGATCGGTGTCAAAGGCTACGCACCGGATCACGCATTCATTATTAAAGACGAAACCGAGGTCGCTTCCCTTCCGCGGTTGAGAAATCCGCTCGTTGTATCACAAACGACGATAAAGGCGAAGACGTTTTTCGATACGGCCGAAGCGATCAAGACGAAGACCGACGACGAGGTTCAGGTCGTGAACACGATCTGCTCCGCGACGCGTGACCGTCAGGACGCAGCCAGAGCCTTGTCCACAATGGTCGATGCATTCTACGTCATCGGCGGCCGGCATTCATCGAACAGCATTAAACTCGTCGGCGTATGCAAGGAAAATTGTGACAAGAGTTTCCTGATCGAGACCGAAGGTGAGATCGATCCGGAAGATCTCGTTGGTGTGCAGACGGTCGGAGTAACCGCAGGAGCCTCAACGCCGGAATGGCTGATCAAGAAGGTCGTCGCTCGATTGGAATCGATCGGTAAAGAGAATGCCGGCGATATGTCGCTTAAATAAGAGTTGTTCAAACTAGAAAAGAAGCCGCACCGGTTCACGTCCGATGCGGCTTTCTTTATTGAGTAACAGCGTAACAAACGGCCTATTACTAAGACCCTCTCTGTTACGTTACGGATTCACGTCGGCTTCCGCGAACTTCGGCAGCGAAACAGCTCGATTCAGATAAACCGTGAATTCAGTTCCCGATTCGACCTTCGCTTCCTCGCCTTTCGTGTACCGTTCACCCAGGAAGCCACCGCCGGCACCTAGCAGACCGCCGATCAGGGCACCTTTGCCGCCGCCGATCGCTGCACCGAGGATGGCTCCGCCGGCCGCTCCACCGCCGTACCAGATCACCTTTCGATGCTTCATCTTGTCGCCGCGGGCGGTGCCCTCCGAATCGCTCTTGGCGTCGTCGGCGTTTAGCTCGGTCAACGATCCGCTGATCACACGCTTCGTACCGTTGGGTAAAATGACTTGAACAAAACTGACGTCGAGAGCACCCGGCTTGCCTTTATTGGCGGCCTTCGTGACCGAATCGACACGGCCAACGATCTCGCTGCCTTCGGGGATCACGACTGCTCCGGTGGTTGAATAGACGGGCTCGCGTACGGTGACGGTGAACCGATCGCCGACTTTCGCGGTCTTGGAGCTAAGTTCCTCGTTCATGCGAACGCGGATCCGCTTACCCGTCGCGACGGTGTAGAGTTTCGGTGCCGGGGCACGTTTTACCGTGCTTGCCTTGCGAACCACGGGTTTTTTCTTCGTCTGTGCCGAAGCCTCGATTCCCAAGCCAAGTAAAACGGCCGCAACGACCGACAAGATTGATATTTTCATTAACCTTTTCATTTCTTCCTCCGAGAAAACAGCCGATCCGGTGGGCATACGTTTCGGCACCGCTTCGACGCTTGGGCGGCTTGGGCGGTTGTAATAATTATCTGCCAATTATCTGCTTTGGGGTACAATTAGAGCCTAACAAAATTTGCGCGGCGGGTAAGTTTTTCTGAAACATGAGTCGGTTTGGCAGTATAGTGTCAGTGAAACGACAATCTGATTCACACAAATCCTACCCCCGGATCCTAAAGCCGGGGGATTTGTACATAAGGACCGTGGTTTAACAGGATTTTACATTGGAGCGTGCCTCTACCTATGCCCCTGTTTCGTGAAGTTTTCCTACTCTTCTCGCTCAACATAATTGACGCGATCCTGACGATCGTTTGGGTTCGCAGCGGTGTTGCTCCCGAAGGCAATCAGTTGATGGCGAGCCTGATGGAAGAGAGCGATCTTGCGTTCTTTGGAGTGAAACTTCTGATGGGAACGTTTGCGGCGGTCGTACTGCTGCGATGGGGAAATTATAAGCTCGCGAGATATGGAGTTGCGGCCGCACTGGTAGTGTACATCGGCGTTATGGGCATTCACCTGCTGACGTTTTTGACGGCGATCGACCAGGCAATGGTTGCGATGATCCTGCAGCCGGTTCCGGAGATCGTCAGGGCAGTACTTTAGAGATCAAATTCAAACTTCCGAACGGCCCGCGTTTCCTCAGCGAAACCGGGCCTTTTCCAATGGCGTATAATAGAATACGCAACGCCCCGCGAACTATTTTGCATCAAAACGATTCGTGGACATATTCTGTTTTCATAAGGAAGGACGATCATGGCTAACAGACCGGTTTATCAATTTTCGGCACGGCAGATATTGTTGTTTGCCTTTGCGACGGCGATAGTCGCGGTCGCGGCGACGGCAGTCCTTTATAGCGTCCGTGATTCGTGGGGAACAGTCGACCCGTCGAACACCGCGTTCGCGGAAACGACGGTTATACCCGAAGGCATTTCGGATCCGCAGACGGTCTCCGACGAGCAGAACAGCATTGAAGTTTATCGGAATGTTTCTCCCGGCGTCGCCTTCATTAACACGACAGCGGTTCGCGAGACGATGTTCGGTTCGCAGGAGGGCCGCGGCAACGGATCGGGTTCAGTCATCGACACGAATGGCCATATTCTGACCAACTATCACGTCGTTGAAGGTGCACAGAAGCTGACGGTTAGCTTTGGCGGCGAGAAGGTTTACGACGCGACGTATGTCGGCGGCGATCCGGATACGGACCTTGCGGTGATCAAGATCGTTCCGCCCGCAAGCGGGTTGACCGTGGTCGGATTGGGCGATTCCGACAAGCTCGTCGTCGGGCAGAAAGTGCTCGCGATCGGCAATCCGTTCGGGCTTGACCGCACGCTGACGACCGGTGTTATCTCGGGCCTTCAGCGTCCGATACGAGCCCGCAATAACCGTCCGATCGATGCGGCGATCCAGACAGATGCTTCGATCAACCCTGGCAATTCGGGCGGACCGCTGCTTGATAAATACGGCCGTATGATCGGCATCAATTCACAGATCCTGTCGCCGGCGGGTGGTTCGGTCGGTGTCGGATTCGCGGTTCCGATCAACACGGCGAAACGCGTGATCCCGCAACTGATCCAATTTGGCGAGGTCAAACGCCCGAAACTCGGAGCTACGCTGCCGAGCGTTGCAGATCTTCGCGAGCAAGGCTATCGAATGCCGGTCGAGAACGGATTGCTGGTCCTGCAAGTCGTGCCGAATTCACCTGCTTCGGCAGCGGGTCTTCGCGGGCTTGGCGGTGACGGAACGATCAATGACATCATCACAGGTGCGGACGGCCAGCCGATGAAGAGTCTCGACGATCTGTACCGGTTGCTTGATCGCAAACAGTTTGGCGAGACTGTCGAGCTCGAGATCTTTCGCAACGGCAACCGCGTGACGGTTCCGGTGAAGCTGACGCCGCTTGCAAGCTCGCCGACTCGTACACGGCGTGCGACGGAGTAAGTTTTTTTTCGGACGAGCGGCAGGCTGCCGGAGGTTCTGATCCGCGGTCTGCCGCTCCCGTATTTGATTCGGAAAATTTCCGGCCGCCACGCCCGTCGGAGCTCCCGTCGCAGGACAAGTGCAGGCCGAGAATTTTGAAAAAGTGCGCACCCTGCGCCGCTTTTTTGAAGCGACGCAAGACGGTTTTAGTGCCGGCGCCGGGGGCGGGCCGAGGATCGAGAGAAACTCCGGCAACAACTTGCAGCCCCGACACCGACTATCGACTCCGAGACTCACTACATCGCGGCTCCGGAGCTGATCCGACGGGTTCCGGATCGAACTCCGACGCATCCGGTGGCTCCGAACAAGCTCCGACAGGCAATGATCGAGCTGAATGATTTCTTTAACGACGGCTTTGGATGGAAATGCCGTCACTGCTACCGCGAGACCGAGGGCGAGAGAACCGGCCATTCGCGATTCTTTACCGAAGGCGAGGCCGAGTCGAAACAGCCGCAGCTTTCAGAAGCCGCAATGGCAAAATGGGCCGATCCTGCACGAACCACTCTGACGTGCCCTCGGTGCGGGATCACCGAGCTAATAGACAAGCATTGAGCTTTGCTTGGCGGCAATAAAGGTATATCCTTATAGATTCGTAATTATGAAAGAAGAACTGATAGAGATGATGGGCGTGGTGGTCGACAAGCAGCCGAACGCATTTTTTAAAGTACAGATCAACGATACCGACCACATGGTGCTCGCGACGCTGTCCGGGCGTATGCGCAAGAACCGCATCCGCATCCTGATGGGCGACCGCGTAGACCTCGAACTCTCACCGTACGATCTCACCAAAGGCCGGATAACTTACCGCCACAAGTAGACTTTGACCGATGTTAGAGTGAAAGCTCGGCTTTTGCCGGGCCTTTTTTCGTTTGTGCTAGGCTAAAGACAGATGGCATTTGAGAATGAATTGGCGGTCGCGATGAACCTTGCGCGGAAGGCCGGTGCCGAGGTACTCGACCATTACTCTCGCGACATCATCGTGGAAGAGAAGCTTGGCGTTGATCAGCATTACGAGCCGGTGACGGCTGCGGACCGGGCAGCGAGCAGGATCATCGTCGAGGGTTTGGCTGCGGCGTTTCCGGACGACGGTGTGCTGTCGGAGGAAGAAGATGATGTCGTCGAAGTCAGGCTAAATAGTGATCGTGTCTGGATCGTCGATCCGATCGACGGGACCGCGGGTTTCGTCAGGAAGGATGGCGATTTTGCGGTTCAGATCGGGCTGGCTGAACGCGGCAAGGCGGTCGTCGGGGTCGTGCTGCTCCCGTTTCATAACGTCGCTTATTACGCGACCGCCGGTGGAGGTTCGTTCAAGGAATCGGCCGATTGCGTCGAGCGTTTGAGTACATCGGCCGAGACGGACTACTCAAAGATGTACATGGCGGTCTCGCGGAATCATCCCAGTGCGAAGATACGCACGGTCTTGAAGTCGCTTGGAGTCGCGGGAGAGTTAAATCGAGGTTCGGTCGGACTGAAGATCGGGCTGATCGCGGAGCAGGCGTGCGATCTTTACATCCACTTGTCACCGCGTACCAAGCTCTGGGACACGTGCGCTCCGCAGGTAATAATCGAAGAAGCGGGCGGGCGCCTTACCGATCTGTTCGGCGACGAGTTCCGCTACGATATCGAAGACCTCCAAAACCACGGCGGCATCTGCGCAACGAACGGCGCGGCTCATGAGCAAACGATCGCACGGCTCGGGCCGTTGTTGAATGAATTTGGAAGGTTGAAGTATCGGTCGAAGGCTATGTGATCCAACCTTCCAAAATTTTATCCCGATGGAAAGGCGATCATCTGCTAGAATTCGCGTGTTGTTAGATCGGCGACCAAGGGGATGAAAGATGCGTCAAAATCGTTTTCTCTGGATCAAATGTCTTATTGCCTGCTTGTGCTTCGTGCTGGGCATTGGGATCGTTATGTTCCTCAGAACCGGAGTGTCGACGCGCCATGATGTTGTCGATTCCACTCCCTCCGCTCCGCAAGCGATTGGTTTTCTCGAACAGAAACCCGAAACGCTGGTTCAGGCGAGTGATCCCACGGACCCTTATCCCGGCAAAACGATCGATCAAGTGTTTCCGATCCTGTTCGAGCGGAGTTTCAATAAGGATGACGGCGGGGGCAAGGAATTCGAGTTCGATATCGACGAGTACCAATTGGCCTTCTCATATTTCAGTCCACAGTTTCTGAAGAAACAGAACAAGAGCCTGCTACGGTTTCCGGTGAAGCATGCGAAGCAAGACTACCATTCGTCCCTAGTTGGCGTTTCTTCGCTCCTCGGCCGTGGATCGACCCAACTATATGTGATCGCTGGAGGGCCGGGAGCGGTATGCTGTACTAACTACTGGATCGTAGATATTTCCGGCGGACGACCCCGAATGATTTTTCGCAGCGAAGAATATGGGAGCTTTCGCGACGCGATGGAGATCTTCGACTACGATGCGGATGGAGTTTACGAGCTCGTTCAGTTCGATTCGTGCTTTAGATACTTCTTAGAAGATTGTGGTGCTTGCGGTCCGGAGCCTAGAGTTTACTTCAGGTTCGATAAGCGAAGCGGTAAATATCGTCCCGCGCCAGGCATCTCGGAAGATTTTGTGCGCGAGATTGACCGAGGAACCGAACTTCAACTGCGTGAGTTTGCCGCGTCACCGAAATCAAGTCCCGGCCCCGAGGCACGTTACGACCGCGACCGACTTGTTTTCTCGTATTTTGTGGATCTCCTCCACCGCGGTGAAACGAAGAAGGCTTGGAGAATCCTTCGAAAATACCACTCGGAACCGTCCAAGGAAATGCTGCGGGAAATTGATTCGCGGCTTGATGAGTGTCCGTTTTATCAGGCTATTTCGAAAAATTGAATGCGAAGTTGGGCAGGCGGGCTCTTGCTCAGTTTTGGGCGAGGGCTTCAGATTTAATTGTCTCCCAAGGAATATTGCCGGTTGGTCTGTTCTTGTAGTCTTCGATTCGGCGCTCAAGTTCCGGTCCTTGAGCCGAGGCCAACTTGACAGTTTCGCCATCGACGCCACAAAGGTCGTCGGGATTTGAGGCTTGAACATCCATTAATGAAACGTTCTCCACGAAATGCCGAAACGCACGAAGAAATCCCACGAAACTAAGACTAGTCCCGGATGCTGGCTTCGGTTGGGCCTTCTCGTTCGTGGCGGGCGATAAGTTTTGCGTCGCGTCGGTTGCGACGGCGAGCACTGCGCCAAGTGGACAGTCCCTCGCGCGTAAGGCTGATGATGGTTCGGCGATTGTCGAACAGCAGCTTGAGCCAGGCCCGCGTATTCAACTGCGGGAAGTAGATACCCCGGAAGAACAATCTTGCTACCAGATGGCCGATGCGGGTTTGGATCGGCGCCGTGCGGATCGACTGTATCGCCTCCCAGTTTCGCTCGGGGCCGTAGCTTCGCGACCAGGCGTTGAAGGTTTCGTCCTTCGCCTCTTCTATGGTCATCTTGAGCGGATTATGAGCCATCACGAACGGCGCGAATTCGAGCCAGTGCTTGGGCCGGTGAAGACGTCCCGCCTTTTGAAGCCGGTCATACAGCGGCGTTGCAGGGAATGGCGTTAGCTGGCCGAATACCGGCAGGCCCGGCGCCCACGACTCGATCTCATCTACCGTTCTATCCGAGACGCCGACCGTGTCATTGTCCATTCCGAAAATGAACGACGTGATCGCGTAGATGTTGCGGCGCGCGAGGCCATCAAGCACCGCCTGATAATTTGCGGGTTTTGAGAACTGCTTGTTGACGTCCGCCATGTTTGCGGGGTCGATGGATTCCATTCCGATGAATACCCATTTGCCACCGGCGTCCGCGATAAGATCGACCAGCTCTTCGTCAGCGAGAAGGTTCGCCGAGATCTGTGCGACCCACGGCAGTGTCGCTCCGGCGGCGATCATCTCGCGGAGCAATCCTTTGAGGCGTTTCTTGTTGATCGCGAGGTTGTCGTCGATGAAGAAGACGGCGATCTGCCCCTTTTCTTGTTTTGCTCTTGCTTTCAACCGAAGCAACTCTTCGATAACGCTCTCGTTCGTGCGGAAGCGGATCGAATCGCCAAAGAATCCTGTAACCGTACAGAACTCGCAGCCGTACGGACAGCCGCGGCCGGTCTCGATCGGGACGACGAAGAATTTGCCCCAGCCTTCGCCCATTCGCGACATCAGCGGCTGAAGAAACTTCGGTACGAGCGAAAACTGCTCAAGATCGAGCGTCTCCCAGGGAATGTGGGGATACTGCTGAAGGCTCGGCTTGATGTCGTTGCCCTTGGTATCGGTTTCCGGCTGATAGACCTCTTTTAGCTCTCCGCGGGCGGCGTCGGCGACGATCAGCGGCCACGTCGCGTCGGCTTCGCCAAGTGCGACGGCGTCGGCGTGTCGCGGGCCGCCATCCTTTCCAAGAGCTTCCTCGGGACACTCCGTGACGTGCGGGCCGCCCATCACGACCTTGATCCCGGCTTCGCGAAGCGCGTCAGCCACGAGATACGCCCGTGCGACCATTCGAGTCATCGACCCGATGCCGACCAAGCCGATATTCTCGTCCTTACAAAACTTCACCAGCTCGGGACGCGTCATCGCTTTCGCGTTGCCGTCGATGAGCACAACTTCATGCTCCTTGGGCGTCAACGATTGGAGTAGAAACATCCAGAGGTGCGGCATAAAGTTGCGCGTCACCCCGTTATCCGGGTTGTAAAGTAAGATCTTCATGTTTACTGCCTCGTTTGCGGTTAAATAATAATTCTATCGACAAGTGCCAATCGCAAACGAACCGGAGCGAACGAACATCGACGTGGCATCACTATCCCAGGCCAGAAAAGAACAAGTTAAACGGTAGCAAATGGAACGCGCGCAATATTTTCTCGCTTGGAGACTATCACACTTAGTTCGGTTGCTATGTGCGGTAGCGAACACTTCAATAAAATACTACACTTGTTCGAGGAAAGTTTGATACCGGATCGCGTTGCACCCTGAATCCGGTCGTAATCCCACAACGACCAACTACCTACTTAGACCGGACCAACCCGTATCATCTCACTTTCCGCAGATATTGGCTATTTCAGAAATATCTTTCTGACCGCGAAGGAGAACAAGCTATCAGGCAGCAATCTTCGTAAACCCAGCAATCCCTTTGTATTTATCGGATATCGAAGCTTCGAGCTGGCGTCCGTGACGGCGTCGTATATGACCTGAGCGACCGCGGAACCGTCCGGCGCGTCGTTGCCGCCCTTATTCATGAATTCGAGGAATGGTTCGAGACGATGGTCGTATATCGAGAGCCCGTCCTTCCGGGCTATTTCCTGCGAACGGCTGTAAAAGTCGGTCTTGATGGGGCCGGGTTCGATGAGTTTCACCCGGATCTTGAACGGCTCAAGCTCGTATTGGAGCGATTCGGAGAATCCTTCGACAGCGAACTTCGTTGCGTTGTAAAGGCTGGAAAACGGAAATGCGACTCGGCCGCCCAGAGATGCGATGTTAACGATCGTCCCGCGTTTTTGTTCGCGAAAGTATGGGATCATCTCGCGACAGACGTTGAAGAGTCCGAATAGGTTGGTCTGGAACTGCCGCTCGATCTGTTCGGGCGAAGCCGCCTCGAACGGGCCGAGCAGGCCGTAACCGGCGTTGTTGACCACCGCATCGATGCGCCCGAACTTCTCTAATGTTTCCGCGATGGCCGACTTGATCGATTCAACGTCGGTCACGTCGAGCCGAAAGGTCTCGACATCAGCTATCCGCTGCAGGTCCTCTGCCTTCTCAGGCGACCGCATAGTCGCCGCGACTTTCCAGTTCTTCGATTGAAACAACTTCGACGTTTCAAGCCCGATCCCTGACGATGCTCCGGTAATGAGGATGACGTTGTCCATTGGGGCTTAATTTAGCACAGGCAAGGGCGTGCAATCTGCTGTGATAGAATCGCGGCTATGCGGTTTCTGCACATCTCGGATGTTCACCTCGGGTGTACGCGATACAACCTGCCTGAGAGTCCGAGAGATTTTTTCGACGCCTGGATAGACGTTCTGAAGCGATATGCGATCGAGGAGCGGGTCGATTTCGTGATAATGTGCGGGGATTTCTTTCACAAACGCAACGTGCCGCCGGAGACGATGAACTACGCGGTCGCGGGACTTCAGTTAATGAAGGACGCCGGAATTCCCGTGGTCGCGATCGAAGGCAATCACGATCAGAAGCATACGGATACCGAGTACAGTTGGCTGCGATCGTTGGCGAATTGGAATCTGCTGCATTTGCTCGAGCCGACGAACACCGAAGGAAAGATCGCATACGAACCGTGGAATGAAGGCCGCGGCGGTTTTATCGATATCGGACGTGCAAGGATCTTCGGGTCGCACTGGTACGGAGCGTCGGCGAATTGGGCGATCCCGATGCTGACCGAAGCCATCAAGGAGAATCGCCGCGAAGGAGCATTCCATCTTTTGATGCTCCACACGGACGTTGAGGGACATCAGACGCACCCGATCCCGGCGTTGTCATTGTCGGCGTTGAAGGAGTTGAAGTCAGTCACCGATTACGTCGCTCTCGGCCACACGCATATGCATTACGAGATCGACAACTGGGCGTTCAACCCGGGTTCGATCGAGGTGACGAACATCGCGGAATATCGTGAGAAGCGAGGCGTATTTCTGGTCGATGTTGGCGAGGATAATTCGGTGTCGGCTCGGCATATCGAGGATTATCGATATCGTCCGTTTCAGCGGATACCGTTTAGCGTTGAGGGATTTTCGGATACGAAGGATCTGACCGAGGCGGCTCTGGCGATGGTCGGGCGCGAAGCTCATCGGGCTGTGCCCGGACAATCTCAGCCGATCATCGAGATCATTCTGAAGGGGCAATTGGGTTTTCCGAACTCTGTACTCGAATTGACCGAAATCCGTGAACGGGCGAAGGAATTGACGGGAGCTTTGCACATTCGGATCAAAAACAACTCGGTGCCGATCGACTACGCCGTTGCCGCCGACATCGAGGAAGACGCCTCGCGCGAGAAGCTTGAGCGGCGTGTAGTCGAAGATCTCATCGTTCGCGACAATCGGTACAAGATGAATGTGGTTGATATCTCCGAGGCGGTGATCGGGGCGAAGAGGCTCGCGTTGAGCGATGAGGAGCCGGAGAAGATCGCGGAGTTCATCGCGCAGAAAATGGTCCAAAGTCCAATGTCCAGTGTCCAAGGTTCCTGAGCCGTTCCCGACCTTGGATCTTGGACACACGACCTTGGACCCTAACGTATGTCAGAAGCATCTGAAAAAGTAACCGGCATCGAGCATTTGCCGATCTTCCCGTTACCGCTCGTACTGATGCCGTATGAGCTGCTGCCGCTGCACATCTTCGAGCCGCGATACCGGCAGATGCTGAAGGACATCGAGCTCCGTCGGAACCTGTTTGGCGTCAATTTCTTCGAACCGCAATCGGAGTTTGACGAGAAGCCGAAGCCGGGATCGATCGGGTGCGTGGCGGAGGTGAGGCAATCGCAGGAGTTGCCCGATGAGAGGTCGAATCTGCTAACGTTCGGGCTGATCAGGTATCGTTTGCTCGATTACGTCGATATTGGCACGCCGTACTTTTCGGCCGAGGTCCACTTCTTTGAGGATGAGCCCGAACCGAAGGAAGAGCTTGAGCCGATCTCGGATGAGGTCTTCTTGCTGTTTGAGCGTGTTGCGAAGGCGGCGTTCAAGTTGAGCGGAAATCGCGGGCGCTTTCCTGAAGTTCCGCGGGCCGAGCCTGAGCAGCTTTCGTTTCTAGTTTCAGCGGCATTCAATCTCGACAACGAGGTGAAGACGCAGTTCATCGAGATGACCTCGACCGGCGAGCGGCTGCGCCGGCTAAAGGCGATCCTTGAACAGACAGTCACCCAAATGGAAAGCAACGCCGATGTCGTCAGCGTTGCTCAAAAAAACGGTCACTCAAAAAAGCCGGTCGATCTCGGCGACGATCACTGAACCGCCACCTGAACCGGCGGTGCGAAAGCGTTTCGGAAGAAGTCGATCACTCGCTGATCGTAGGCTCCGCTGATCTCAAGCGATGCGTTGAGGATATTCATGCCCGACGGGCTGAGGTCGGTCTTCGAATCCATCTTTACCGAGTTTGGAAAGCACTTGCTCAGCTTCGATGTAGATTCCTGATATCCGCGTGCATCCGCGCCCGCGAGCAGCAATACATTTCGATCCTGCACCTGCTTTGCCATGTCGCACGCCGATCCGCGCTTGTAGCAGCCGTCGTAAAAATATGCGTAGGTGCCGATCTGGCCGAGCTTCTCGGTGACGGTGCTGGCGAATGGAAAGCGCTTGCCGATCGCTGAGGAAAGGACCGCGTCTGAATCGGAAGGGATCGAATCGAGTGCGATCGCTTTCACGTCAGGGTGATTCGCGGTCGCGAGTGCAGAAAGTGCTCCCATCTCCAGCCCGTACATACCAACTCCGCCGCCGATCAACAGAAACTGTCCGTCAGAGGTCTTGAGCCCCTTTACGTATTCGACCGTCGCCGTAAGGTCATCGGATTCGCATCCGCCGAACGTGCATTTCTGCTCCGAATTTTCCTTGCCGTGGCCGCGAAGGTCCGGCATCAAAACAGTGAAATTCGTCGCCTCGTTGAGTTTTACGCCAAGGTTGAGCATGTGCGAGCGGTTAGCTCCGTACTTGTGGAGCAGGATCACCGCAGGCATATTCGGCTCACCGCGGAGCAGCCAACCCTTCTGAGCCTGGCCGTCCTTGCCTTGCCAGGTTTCCTCGGTCACCTGAGCACCGCGCGAACTCAGCATGCCGTATTTCTCAGGCGTGACGAGGTATCCGGTGTTTACGGGATGCGAGGTCTCGTGAACAAGCCAAACGCTTGCCGCCGCGGTCGCGACCAAAACTAGCAGGACGACGGGCAGCAATAGACGAAGGAAACTCTTTGTAAGTCGTTTAACTTTTGGCATGGTGGTGATCCGGGGTCTGAGGTTGAAGACAACGGTGAATCGTGTGCGGGATTCTTATGTTGTACGAGGGAAAGAAAAGGCTTCTGGTAAGCCACCTAAGATGCTACCATAAACGCCTGTTTCGGGGAACACTTTTGTGAAATCATTCAAATTGAGATACTCGCTGATTTTCGTTGTTTTATGGGCATTTTTGGTCAATGTGACCGCCCAGACTACGGCAGTTTCGACTGGAGGCTCCGGTGTATCGCCCGCTTCGGCAAACTTTCTCCGACTTTCCGAGGTAAAGGAAGGAATGCGCGGGACGGCGCGGACGGTATTTCGAGGCAGCGAGCCGGAAGATTTCAGCGTCGAGATACTCGGTGTTGTGCCCGGCGGCATCGGGCCGAAGCAGGACATGATCGTCGGCCGGATCAGCGGCGGCGGAGCGGATCGTACCGCGGTTTTTGCCGGAATGTCCGGCTCACCGGTTTACGTGAATGGCAAACTGCTCGGGGCGATCTCATACAGTTTCCCGTTTTCAAAAGAAGCGATCTGCGGGATTACCCCGATCGAGCAGATGATCGATATCTTTGAGCACAGACTTCCTGTCCGGACAGTCGCACGCGAACCGCGTTCGTTTTCGTTCGCCGAGCTTGCCTCTACAAACTTCGGACTTCCGAAGGCGGACTCAACAAGCGGACTGGTTTCAGGTGTTTCGCAAAACTCGGCGTTGATGGCAGTTGCCGGTCAATCATTCCAGCGGATCGCGACTCCGGTAACGTTCAACGGAATATCACAGGAAACGCTGAACGTGTTCGCTCCGCAGCTTATGCAGGCGGGTTTGCTTCCGGTCGCGGCCGCGGGCGGAGCGGCTCCGATCGCGCCGATGAAGAAGGCTGACGCAACGACGCTTGTCGGGGGCGACTCCGTCTCGATGCATCTAACGAGAGGCGACTTTAGCATGGCTGCGGCCGGCACGGTGACGCTTCGCGACGGTGAGAAGATCTACGCATTCGGCCATCCTTTCCTCAACCTCGGATCGTCCGATCTGCCGATGTCCGAATCGCATGTCGTTACAGTGATCCCGAACATCAACAACTCATTCAAGCTCGCCGTTCCCGATGCTATGGTCGGGTCGATGACGCAAGATCGAGCCACCGGTGTGTACGGTAAGCTCGGGCAGGCTCCGGCGATGATTCCTGTCAAGCTGAATATTGTTACTAGCCGCGGCGGCACCGAGACGGTAAATCTCGAAGTTGCCCGCGATGAGTTTTTGACGCCACTGCTGTTGAACATCGCTATTTACAACGCAGTAACCGCTCAGGAACGCGGACTTGGCGACACTACGGTTGCCATCAAAGGCTCGGTGAAGTTGAAAGGACAGAACACGGTCGCGATCGAACGAAAGTACGCCGGTGCCCAGGCTCAGCAGATGGCCTCCGGATCGATAGTGGCGCCGGTCGCAGTGTTGCTGCGAAGCCGCTTTGACGATCTCAGTATCGAAAGCATTACGATCGATGTAGCATCGACCGACGGCGCTCAGCTCGGGGTTTTGGACAGGCTTGCGATCGACCGGTCCGAGGTGAAGGCTGGTGAAACGATAGAACTTCAGGCGTTTGCAAGGACCAACTCCGGCAAGGTGTACGTTCAACGGATACCGATCACCATTCCGACAGATACGCCCGCGGGAGCATTTAAGATCACGGTCGGCGACGGCAGCCAGGTGATGCGCGAGGCAGCCTCGCAGCATTTCGTGCCTAAAGACCTAGCAGAACTCGTCGACGTCATCAACAAGATCAAATCGAGCGACCGGCTGTATGCGGTTGCGACGCGGTCGAGCAACGGCCTCGTTATTGGAGCGAACGAGATGCCGAATCTGCCGCCATCGATGCTCGCTACTCTGAACAGCGACCGCTCGACCGGAGGCGTCAAACCGGTCGTGCAAACAATCGTCTTCGAGAAACTCCTGCCGCCGTCAGAGATGATCATTACCGGCCAGCAGACGCTGACGGTTGACGTCATTCGATAGGCTTTCGGGCAGAAACGCGACCTTTAGGGAGCGTGGCGATCGGGCTTCGTTCATTGAGGCTTCGGTCGCCACGTTCGTTTACACTCGCGTTTCTGCCATATAAACTGAAATGTGAATAACCTAAACAACCTAATGCATGCCGCAAGCTTTGCCGCCCAGCGCCACACAGGGCAGACGCGCAAAGGCGAACGCGGCGAACCCTACATCAATCACCCGTTAGAGGTCGCAAACCTGATCGCCAATATTGGCGGAGTCGACGACATCGAGATCTTGATGGCGGCGGTCCTGCACGACACGGTCGAGGATTGCGGCGTGACGGGCGAAGAGATCTCGCTGCTATTCGGTGAAACGGTTGCGGGTTACGTGCTTGAGGTGACCGACAACAAGTCGCTGCCGAAGGCCGAGCGGAAATGGCTTCAGATCGAGCACTCGCCGCATCTTTCAGCCGGAGCCAAGACGGTCAAGCTAGCCGACAAGATCAGCAACATCACAGACATCACCAACAGCCCGCCCGCGGACTGGCCGATCGAGCGTCGGCGCGAGTATATCGAATGGGGTGTGTCGGTCGTCGCCGGATTGCGAGGGGTCAACGAAGGACTCGAAGCTCATTTCGATTCGCTGGTCGCAAGGGCACTCGCGAAGCTCGGTTGAGACCTATCACTTCTCACTTCTGACTTATTCCGAAATAAGTGATACGTGATAAGTGAAAACCTATTGAAGCGCTCCGGGGTCGCCTTCAACCCAGACCTCGCCGTCGGCATAAACCTCTTTCTTCCAGATCGGGACGGTGCGTTTGAGTTCCTTGATGAGCCATTCGCAGGCGGCGAAAGCGGCCCGGCGATGAGGGGCGGCGACCGAGATGACGACGCTCGTTTCGCCGATCTCGAGCCTGCCGAGGCGATGGACGATGCCGACGCTTGAGATCTCAAATTCCGCCTTCACCTGCTCCACGAGCTTTTGCATCTCCTTCAATGCCATCGGCTCGTAACCCTCGTAGACAAGGTAGTCCGTTTCGCGGGTCTCGCCGGTTCGCTTGTCTTTCGTGAACCGCCGCGCATATCCATCCAGCGTGACGGTCGCCCCGCACTCAGGCGGCACAACGCGTCGGGCGACGGATGTGATGTCGATGGGATCGGTGGTTAGTTCGCAGAAGTCCACTGTTAGTCGTTTGGC
>Ga0307505_10001162_pt1 | contig 22821 bp, 20 predicted proteins | sample 23_S_MG_FD_202183 | JGI IMG/M metagenome (GOLD analysis project Ga0307505, IMG submission 202183) | Soil microbial communities from Populus trichocarpa stands in riparian zone in the Pacific Northwest, United States - 23_S | ecosystem: Environmental > Terrestrial > Soil > Riparian zone > Trees...
CAGTTGTCGCGCCAGCGGCAGTGCTGCGTAGCTATGTGCGGACGGGATAATCGCTGAAGGCATCTAAGCGAGAAACCCACCTCAAAACGAGTTCTCCCTCGAGAGCCGTGATAGACCATCACGTTGATAGGCCGGGAGTGTAAGCGTGGCGACATGTTCAGCTTACCGGTACTAATCGCTCGATCGGCTTGATTGTTCTCATCTTCCGTGTCCACCCGCATAAAGCGGTTGGCGCATTCAGTGAGAGACAAGCCTCATCCTTCAAAAAGATGAGACACCAACACACAAGACCTTCAGCGCAGCACAAGCGCTGGGTCCCCGGATCAAGTCCGGGGACTGCGCGATCGCGAGAGCGATCGCTTGCTTCACATCAATGTCTTCTGCCGGCCTGGTGGCTATTGCGAGCTGTCCAAACCCGATCCCATTCCGAACTCGGCCGTTAAACGGCTCTGCGCCAATGATAGTTCGTCTTAAGACGCGCGAAAGTAGGTCGCTGCCAGGCCTGCCGAGGACATTGCCCTGATCACGATCGAATTCATCAAAGCGCCGCCGCCGGAGAAATCCGCGGCGGCGTTTTGTTTTGCGCGGGCGTTCGGTCGTAGCGGCGACTCCCGCTACATTCTTGCGGCCATGACCCGTCCTGCGGCCACTCCGATTGCGCTCACCAAATCTCGCGCCCGGCGCATCTGGCTGCGCGCGCAACGGCTCGACGAGGATGCGCCGTTCGGCAGCGGCCCTGAAGCGACGCAGGCCGCGGTCGAGCATCTCGGCTATGTGCAGATCGACACGATCAACGTGATCGAACGCTGCCACCATCACATTCTCTACACGCGCATTCCGGAGTACCAGCGCGGCGATCTGCATCACGCGCAGAGCGTCGATAAGAAGGTTTTTGAGTACTGGGCGCATGCCCTGTCCTATCTGCCGGTGCGCGATCTGCCGTACTTCCTTGGCGCGATGAAACAACACCGCCGGGACGGGCACAGGTGGTTCGGATCGGTGAAGGACGAGGACCTGCGCAAGGTGCTGACGCTGCTCCGGAAGCAAGGCGCACTAACCGTCCGGGACATCGAGGACGATGTCCTCGTGGACAAGATCCATCCATGGGCCAGCCGCAAGCCGTCACAACGGGCGCTGCAGCTCGCCTTTTATCAAGGCAAGGTGACCGTCAGCCGGCGTGCCGGCATGCTGAAGACCTATGAATTGATGGACCGCCACTTCGGCTGGGCGCGGCTGCCCAAGCCCGCTTCTGAAAAAGAAATCGTCAATTATCTGCTCGACCGCGCGTTGCGAACGCAAGGCGTCGTCAGTCTCGAATCCGCCTGTTATCTCGACGCTCCGCGGAAGCCCGCCCTGCGGCGGCTGATCGACGCGCGAATGCGCGGCAAGGAGCTCGTGCCGGTCGAGCTTGAGGGCGCGGGGAAGCTCGAACATTGGGCTCGCCCCGAGACGCTTGAGGCGAGCTTCGATCCGGCCGCGGAGACGGTCCACATTCTCTCGCTCTTCGATCCGCTCGTTCATCAACGCAAGCGGCTCCAGCTATTTTTCGACTATGAACATCGCTTCGAGGCTTATGTCCCCAAGAAGAAGCGGAAGCTCGGCTACTTCGCCCTGCCGGTGCTCGTGGGCGACGAGATCGTCGCCGCCATCGATCTCAAGACCGACCGCGCACGGGAGAAACTCCTGATGCAGCAATGGACCTGGATCACCGATCGTTCGCGCCGGGTGCGGAAGCGGCAGATCGAGGAAGCGCTGCACCGCTTCGAGTGCTTTCAGCTCGGGCGCTAGGCGGGACGCGATTGCCCTTGACTTTTCCGAAATAATAGGAATATAAGCATAGTCAAGCCCGCCTAGGCGGGCCGGGCAGGTGCGGCGACATGGGCCGTGCCTGCTCCGATGGAGCGCCGGGAGGCGCAGCGCCCTACGTCACTGGGCGCGCGCGCCCCGAAAGCGGCAGGTCCTGGTAACAGGGCTTCGCCGTGGGCGCGATTCAGCGGGCTCTCGCAAGGCCCGTAGGGGTGCCTCGCAAGCACTCCGGCGCCTCCCGGCGCTCCATTTCCCCTTTCAGGGGAGAGGAAAAGGGACGGCGTGCCCGGCGCCGCAAAGCTTCGACCGGGCGGAGGAGCGTTGGCTAAATCGGGTCGAACGCGCAGCCTGTCATGATAAACTCTCGCACATGAGTTCCATCGGCCACACATTGTTCGACACTGCCGTCGGCCGCTGCGCCATCGCCTGGAGCGAGCGCGGCATCAGCGCGATCATGCTGCCGGAATCGGACGACGAAGCGACCCGCAAGCGGCTCTTGCGGCGCGTCGGCGGCGCGCCGGAAACGTCGCCGCCTGCAAACATCCAACAGGCAATCGCCGCGATCCGGTCTTTGCTCGAAGGCGAGCGTATCGATCTTTCCAATGTCGCCGTCGATCTCGAGGGAATGCCGGACTTCAATCTTCAGGTCTATGACATCGCGCGCAAGATTCCGGCGGGCGAGACGCTGACCTATGGCGACATCGCGAGGCGTCTCGGCGACGTGCAGTTGTCGCGCGCGGTCGGGCAGGCGATGGGGCAAAATCCGGTGCCGATCGTCGTGCCCTGTCACCGCGTGGTGGCGGCGGGCGGAAAGACGGGCGGATTCTCCGCGCCCGGCGGCAGCCGCACGAAGCTGAAGATACTCGCGATCGAACGCGCGAAAGTCGGCAACGCGCCCGACCTGTTCGACTGAGATCAGTCGGCGGGTTCGAGCTTGCTCTTCTGCCAGCCCTCGTCGAGCGCAAAGAGAACCTTGCGCGCGAATCTGGTCAGGCGGTCGCGAACCTCATCGCGCTCCTGCGCATATTGCGAGAAATTGCGGGCGCGCTCCGCGCCGGCATAGCCGGTCGTGAGCTGAACCTCGGCCTCTGCCAGCAGCTTTTCGACGTCGGCCGTTGTGGCCGGCGACACAGCGCCCGGATGCGAGGGCAGGTCGAGCAGCGCCGCGCTTGCCTCATCGGCGGCGAGGAAGGCCACATTCCAGTCATCATAGGGAAAGAGATCGAGCCTCGACGACAGCAACTCCGCCGATTTGCCGCTCCAGAACGCCTCCGGAATAAGACAGAACGGACGGACCTCCGCGTTCGCAAAGCGTGCCTTGGCGCGGACCGTTTTTTCCTCGTGTCGCGCGGCAAGGCGCGCGCGGCTTACGTCAAAACGCTCGCGTACCCGGTAAGGGTCGAGCGGCATGTAGGAAGCGGCGGGCACCTGCGGGATCGACGGCGGTGCAGGCGGTTCGTCGCCGGGCGCCGACGATACGGTGCGGAAAACCGGAGAAAGCGGTGCAGCCTCGCCGGCGGGCGGAGCATTGCGCTTGCCGAAAGACATTCGAAGAACCTCGTGGAACCCCGTTTCCTTGTCTTCGCAGGCGGCGACTAAAGCTTGGCTGAACTAACGCCTAGAATTTTAGCGAATGCGAGTTACCGGCGGAATTCCGGCATCCGGTCGAGCAATTCGGTGATCGGGTTCGTCCCCCAGGCGCGGTTGGCGAAGTCGGTATGGTTGTCGCCGCTGCCGCCCGGCACGATCGCGACATAACCCGGACGCACGAGACCGCCGAGTTCGGTCGTCACCGGCACCTTGCGGTCCTGCAACGTGCGCAGCAGTTCCAGATTGCGGGCGCGCGTCGAGCCGAGATAGGCGCTGACAAAGAACGCCCGGCGGTTCGTCTCGATGAAGCGTTCGTATTTGTCGAGCTCGCCATAGAGCGCGTCGAGCAGCACCACGCCGCGCAGTCGGTCGCCGGCGCCGCCATGATGGACGCACCAGGCGGTCGCGAGATAGCCGCCACTATAGGCGACGAGCATCACCGGCATCTTGTCGAAGATGCGCGTGATCCCGAGCCCGCCATGCAGGAGCGCGAGCTGCTCCGACGCTTCATTGAGGAACTGGGCGAACATGCCCTGTTCCCAGAAAATGCCGGCGCTGGAGTCCGCGGCCTTCACCGCCATCTGCGGCGCGACCAGCACCGCGTTCGCGCCCGAACGCGCGATCTGCTCGGCGACGCGCTGCCGGTCGCGCACGTCACGATCGATCGCCGCGCCGTGACCGTGGAAGAACACGATCATGATCGCGGGCTTGCGGATGTCGAAGCCCTGCGGAATGTGCAGCAGCACGCGCTGGTCGCTGTAGGTTTCGTCTTCCCACAGCACCTGGCCGCGCGCGTTCATGCGGCCGCGGCGGCCGGCTTCGTCGACATTGATGAAGGGCTTGCCGGTCGCCGGGTTGATGCCCTCATAGGGAAAGGGCGACATCTCGAACTCGACCAGCTTGGTCTTGCTCTGGGTTTGCGCGGGCGGCGCGGCTTTCTGGATCTGCGCCAGGGCGGGTGCGGCGGCCGCAACCAGCAAGGAAAGCGCTACCGCCGGGGCGGCGAGGCGTGGCCAGATTGCCCGAAGGCGTTGGTGCATCGTCGCAAAACCGCTGGGTTGTCCGGCCGCCCGTTAGCGCCTTCGAAAGCAGGGCGCGGCAAGATGGCCGGGCAGGCTGCCCCTGAGCACTAGCCGATAAAATTGAATCGCGACAGGAACGTGGTAAAAACCGGGGCTCGCCAGCGGGCTGAATCCAGCCAAAATATCGAAATCGCTTGAAAAGGGGGCGTCCCGCCGGGCGCCGTGGTCGATGACTCGTATCAAATTTGCGGCAGCCTTGTTTGCCGCGCTGCTCGTGTGCGTCTTGAGCACCACGGGCCAAGCCCAAACCGGCAAGGATTTCAACGAAACCGCCCGCTATCTCGCCGGTCTTCCGGCGGCCGTGGACAGCGCCGAGACGAAAGCCGCGCGCGACGCCACCTGGCAGCAGCACGCCAGCCATTTCAACGCTGCCTGGGACAAGCTCGACAAGCAGCAGCTCTCGAAGGTGCGCGCCTGGACCTCGTCGAACCTGAGGGCCGGGCCGCGTCCGCTCTTCTATACGTTCAGCGGGCCGGACTTCATTTACGCGAATGCTTTCTTCCCGGAAGCGACGACCTATGTGCTCGCGGGCCTCGAGCCGACCGGGCCGATCCCGGCGATCACGCCGCGCACGCGCTACAATCTCGGCGGCCTGCGCGCCTCGCTCAACACGATCCTCAACATCAGCTTCTTCATCACGTCGGACATGAACAGCCGCCTGCGCGATGGCGAGATGCGCGGGACGCTCCCGATCCTTTATGTCTTCCTCGCGCGCTCCGGCAAGACGATCCACGAGGTGAGCCTCGTCGATCTCGACAAGCACGGTGTCGCGCACGACGTGGCGCTGCATGGCCAGAAGCGCAACGAGAAGACCGATCCGGGCGTTCGCATCGTGTTCTCGTCGGACAACGGGCCGAAGCAGACGCTCTATTACTTCTCGACCGATCTCTCGGACTCAGGCGTGAAATCGAGCGGCTTCATCGCTTTCTGCGAGAAGCTCGGCATGGGCGACGCGCTGGTGAAGAGCGCATCGTATCTGCTGCATGGCGGCAACTTTGCGCGCACGCGCCAGCTCCTGCTCGATCGTTCGCAGACGATCGTGCAGGACGACACGGGCGTCCCGGCGCGCTTCTTCAAGCAAGAGGACTGGCTGCTCAAGCCGTTCGGCGCCTATCTCGGACCGATCGAGGTTTTCCCCGGCATGTTCCAACCGCAACTGGCGCAGGTCTTCCGGCAGGGCAAGGCGCCGAAGCTCGACTTCGGCATCGGCTATCGTCACCGCGGGCACGACTCGAACCTCTTGCTCGCGATCAAGAAGAACACGGTCGCTGACCGGAACTGAAAATCTGTCATCCCGGCCGAGGCGAATTTGCGCCGAGAGCCGGGATCCAAGGAACACTTGCCTCGGTGTTCCTGGATCCCGGTTCTCACGACGCGGAGCTTGTCATCGGGCCGCGCTTCGCGCGGACCCGTTGGCGTCGTTCGACCGGGATGACAGCTTCTTACTTGACCGCCTGCGGTGCGCCGATGCGCACTGCGCGCCAGCCCGTGGCCGAGCCCGGCGAGGGGCGCGGCTCGATCACGCCCTCCGAGACTTTGCCGCGGAAAATCATCGCCCGCTCGTCGTTCACCTCGACCGAGAAATCGATCTCGTCGCCGCGCAATCTGGCGAGGCGCAACGGCAAGGTCCGGTCGCCCATCTTCAATGTGCCGCTGATGTCCTGATAGCGCTGCTCGATGGTGAGCGTGTGCGTGCGCTTGCCGTCGTCGAAGCGCCAGGTGCCCGCGACCCGCGCCGGCACGTACCACATGTAAATATGGATGTCGCCGTAGGCCTCGTGCTTGTCGGCGATCCACGCCCCCATGCTGAACTGGTGCGAGACGACGCGGGCGCCCGCCTTCATCTCACTCAGGATGCGCGGGCGAAGCTCGAGGTTCGACGCCGTGAGCACATAGAGCGACAGGACGCTCGCGTCGTCGATCCTGGTTACGAACATGTCCTGTGCCACAAACTCGGTCAGCCCGCCGACGCCCTGCTGGCGCGCGTTCTCTTTCGACTTCTCGACAAGCTGCGGGTCGATTTCGACGCCGCGGGCGCGCGCGCCGTAGCGCTGCGCGGCCGTAATCACGATGCGGCCGTCGCCGGAGCCGAGATCGAGCAGAAGGTCATTCTTGCCGACTTCCGCCATCTCCAGCATGCGGTCGACAACGAATTCCGGCGTCGGCACGAAAGGAATGAAGACGTTGTAGCGGTTCTCGATCCCGTAGCCGCTCATCGACGCGATGATGGTCGCGGGAATGATCGACGCGCTGAACAGGTGAAGTGCCCGCATGGAGATTGTCCGCCCCCGAAAATCGCCCTCCATCATAGCGTTTGGCGAGCGGCGGCATAGCTGCCCACTTTTGCCCACGAAGTGCGGACGGCGAACGGCCGGAAATGCTTGCGCCACCGGATGCCCATCTGTTTGATGCACGCCGACCAGACGAAAGTGCAGGGAGAGCCGGCGTGACAACCAAAATCGGCAAGGCCGCCTACAAGCGCATCGCCACCGAAGAAGCGTGGCTGATGAAGGATATTTTCGACCGCTACATGAAGCTCGTGGAGACCAAGGCGCTGAAGGACCCCGCGTTTGAAAGCCTGTGGGGCTATTACGGCGCAAGCCAGAGCCCGCGCTCGGTCGCGACGCTGCGGCGGATTCTGTCGCTCGGCGACGAGCGCATTGCCGACATGAACGACAGCGGCATCGACGTGCAGCTCCTCATGCACACCGCGCCCGGCGTGCAGGTGTTCGATGCGCCGACAGGCAGCAGCCTGGCCGCCGCCAGCAACGACATGGTGGCCGACGCGATCCGCAAGCACCCCGGCCGCTACACCGCACTCGCGATGGTCGCGCCGCAGGACCCGGCAACGGCCGCGAAGGAGCTGGAACGCAGCGTCAAAAAGCTTGGCCTGAAGGGCGCCGTCATCAATTCGCACACGCGCGGCGAATTCCTGAACGACCAGAAATTCTGGCCGATCTTCGAGGCCGCCGAGTCGCTTGACGTGCCGGTCTATGTCCATCCGAGCGGCCCGCCGGTCGACATGGCGAAGCCCTTCATCGAGCGCGGCCTCGACGGCGCGATCTACGGCTTCGCGGTCGAGTGCGGCATGCATCTGCTCACGATCATCACGAGCGGCGTGTTCGACCGCTTCCCGAAGCTGCAGGTGGTGTTCGGGCATCTGGGCGAGGGCATGCCGTTCTGGATCCCGCGGCTCGATTACATGCACGCGGCGCAGGTGCGCTCCCAGCGCTATGAGGCGCTGCAGCCGCTGAAGAAGAAGGTCAGCGATTATCTGCGCGAGAACGTCTATATCACGACCAGCGGCATGAACTGGGAGCCGGCGGTGATGTATTGCCGTCAGGTGCTCGGCAACGACCGCGTGCTCTATGCGATGGATTATCCCTACCAGTTCGAGCCGTCGGAGGTCGTCGCGATGGATGCGCTGCCGATGAGCGCGGACGAGAAGAAGGCGTTCTATCAGGGGAACGCCGAGAAGGTGTTCAAGCTCTAATCACGTCGTCCCGGGCGCGCTTGCGCGACCCGGGACCGTTCTCAATCAATCGCAAACAGTCCCGGCTCTCGCTTTGCTCGGCCGGGACGACGAATTTCAACCCTTCTTCGCCGCGCTCCAGTCGCGCTTGTTGGCGGCCGTACCGGCCGCCCCTTCGATCTTGTCGCCGGAAATCCTGCCCTGATAGGTCGTGGGCTTGCCGTCGATATCGACGGTGAAAACGATCTCCGTGCCGTTGAGCTTGCCGTTCTTGACCGGCGTCTGCTTGCCGCCAACCGTCGCGGTGCCTGACAGCATCTGGAAGCGCTGGCTGAGCTTGAGATCGAAGGTCTGTGCGCCGTCCTTGACGGTCCATTCGCCCTCGGCTTTCGCGGGCACAATCCAGAGATAAACGCTGCGGCTGTCGACGGTCTCGTAGACGTCGGCTTCCCAGTCGCCCATGTCGAAGGCGTGCGAAACGAGCCGCGTGCCGGGCCGCAATTCCTCGAGCAGGCGTGGCCGCAGCTTCTGGTTCACGGTCGTGAGCAGGTACATGGTGATGACGTCGGCTTCCTTGATCGACGTTGTGAAGATGTTTTCCTGTTTGAAGGTTACGCGGTCGGAGACGCCGGCCTTCTTTGCGTTCTCATTCGCTTCGCTGATGCGCTGCGGGTCGATATCGATGCCAACGGCCGTCGCGCCGTGGTCGCGCGCGGCCGCGATCGCGATGCGGCCGTCGCCCGAGCCGAGGTCCATCATGAACTCGCCCTTCTTGATCTCCGCGAGTTCGAGCATCCGCTTCACGACATGCTCGGGCGTCGGAACGTAGGGGACGTCGCGCTGCACGGTCGTCGTCTGGGCGGACGCCGTGGCGGCGAGCGCGATGGCAAAGGCCGGCGCGAGCAAGGCGGCGAGGCGAGTCGGAAGGACGGTCATTTGATCCTCAGCGGTTGACGTTCGATCCTTTGCGAACCCCGTGCGAATGGCGATGTTCCGGAAAGCCGGTGCGATTCCGGTATTTCCGTCCCGCAATTCCGCGCGGGGTCTCGTCTATTCGGCCGGTGCGGGCGACTGCCGGGCCAGCAGCACCAGCGGAATGCCAGCGATCAGCACCGCCACGCCGATCCACGAGCCGACGCCCGCATAGGCAATGCTCGAATAGATCATCCAGACCGCCGCGATGCCGAGACAGATGGCCGGGAGCGGGTAGAGCGGCATCTTGTACGGCAGCTCGATCCCGCGCGAGCGAAAGACGAAGATCGAAATCGTCACGAGCGTGAGGAAAAACCAGAACACCGGCGCCGTGTAAGCGACCATTGCCTCGAAGCCGTCGCGCGTCGTGGAGCCGAAGGCGAGCAGCGCAAGGGCAATCGCGCACTGAAGCAGCAGGGCGTTGGCGGGCTTGTCGCCTTGCCCTTCCCAGACGCCGAGTTTGCGGATCGCAGGCACGTCGCGGCCGAGCGCGTAATAGGCGCGCGCGCCGGTGAAAATCGTAGCGTTAAGCGTGCTGAGCGCGCAGACGCAAACCACGAGACTGAACGCGACGGCGCTGGCGTCGCCAGCCACCGCGCGCATCAGGTCGGCGCCGACGGCGCTGCTCTTGCGCAATCCCTCGAGGCCAAAGACGCTGAGATAGGCGATGTTGGCGAGCACATAGAGCGTCGTCACGACGACGGTGCCGAGCAGGAGCGTGCGCACCATGTTGCGGCGGACATCCTTCAATTCGCCCGACAGATACGCGGCTTCGTTCCAGCCGCCGTAGGTGAGGAGTACGAAGACCATGGCGAGGCCGAACGTGCCCCACTGCGAGCCGGCCTGGATCGGCGGATGCGCCGTGCCGGTCGTGGTCAGGCCGGCGAAGATCACGACAAGGAGCGCGGCAATCGTGAGCACGGTCAAGATCACCTGCGCGCGCGCGCTTTGCGGCGTGCCGATCAGGTTGAGCGCGGTAACGGCGACGACGCCGATCACGGCGTGAATGGCGCTGCTGTAGGGGCCGAGCGGAATGATGTTGGAGGCATAGTCGGCATAGACGAATGCAACGGCGGCGATGGCGCCGGTCTGGATGACCGTGCCGCGCGCCCAGGCGAACAGGACGCCGAGCGGGCGCCCGAAGGCGCGGGTCAGATAATGATATTCGCCGCCTGCGTCAGGATGGGCGCTGCCGAGTTCGGCGTAGCACAGCGCGCCGACCAGCATCACCGCGCCGCCCAGCACCCATGCGGCGATGAACATCAGTTCGCTGCCGACGCCCGACGCCACCAGCGACGGCGTGCGGAAGATGCCGATGCCGATCACGATGCCGATGATGAAAGAAGCGCCGGCGTATATGGATAGCAGTTGTTGCGGTTTAGAGCCCGCGCTCGTTCCTTCGGCCATGTCCCGTCCCCCTCAGACTAATTTTTATTGTCGACGCACTTGCCGTCAGCTTCCGCGTGCTGCCTTCCATGCCGTGACGGGTGACGAGTCGCCGCCCACTGGCGGCAGCGCCTCGATCTTGTTGCCCGCCACCTTGCCGCGGAAGGCGCGGCGCTCGCCGTTCTGCAACTCGACGACAAAGCGGATTTCGTCGCCGCGCAAGCTCGTTTCGCGCAGCACGGTGGTTGTGTCGCCCATACGCGCGACGCCTTCGATCTCCTGATACTGCTGCGTCAGCTCGACTTCGAATTTTGCCTGACCGTCGTCGACCTGCCAGCGGCCGGCGACTTTGGCCGGCACGACCCAGAAATAGGCGTCGCGGCCGTTCACCTTGTCGTGCCGGTCGGGCCGCCACTCGCCCATGTCGAAGGCGTGCGAGGCGAGGCGGGTTCCGGGCTTGAGATCGAGCAGCAGCGGCCGAAGCTGAATGTTCAGCCGCGGCAGCAAGTACATGGTCAGGACCGTCGCCTTGCTGAGGTCGGTCTCGAACAGGTTGGCCTGACGGAATTCCACCTTATCTTCGACTCCCGCCTTCTTGCGGTTGGCGTTGGCGTCCTGAATGCGCTGCGGGTCGAGGTCGACGCCCATGCCGCGCGCGCCGTATTGCTGCGCTGCCGTGATGACGATGCGTCCGTCTCCGGAGCCGAGGTCGATGACGAAATCGTCCTTGGTGACCTTTGCCATGGTGAGCAGGCGGTCGACCACTTCCTGCGGCGTCGGCACGAAATGAACGTCGAGATTGGGCCGGTCGCCCTGGGCGAAGACCTGCGATGTGGCGAGCAGCCAGACGCCTGTGCTGATCGCAATCGTACGGCTTGCGGAAAGATTCATTCGGTCCTCGTCTATTGAGACCGGCACATAAAGGCCGGGAAGGGCGAGAATTTTAGACAGGGGATCAATGACTAAGCAACATGGCGCAGCCGTGGCCGAAGCCCTGATCAGCGCCTCACCGCAAGTTGATGGGCCGCGGCTCAGGCGGACGCTTTGGGCGATTTCGCCGTGACCGGCAGGCGGACCCGGAACGCCTTGGGCCGGTCGGCGAACAGCCGCCGGGCGATGCGGGCGGCCGATTTGATGTGTGTCGCCTGGCGCCTGGCAATCGACGGCGCGAGCCGGGAGCGCCAGGCCGCGAGCGGTTGCTGCGGCGCCGTCAGTTTTGACAGCACCGAGAGATCCTGAAAGCGGCCGAGACGCTCGCGCAGGTCTTGCGCCTCGTTGACATGCAGGTCGGGAAGTTTGGGCTGCAAGCGGGCCGCCAGGTCCGCCTGATGCCGGTAGGCGATCACGCGGCGGCGCAACTCGTGCAATTCTTCCTCGTCGGCGAGGTGCCATTTCTCCGGCATCGCGCGCCGTGCGCGCCGATAGGCGCTGGTCAGCCGCTTCGAGGTCTCGGTGCCGTCGAAGCCGGCGGGCCAGCGATTGACGGCGCGCGCCGCGCGATCGAGGTAATTTTGAATCTCGCGCCGCAGCTCATCATTCAGGGCGGCGACCTCGGCATGGGCGCGCAAATCGTTCAGGCGCGTCCGGATGCTGCGCTGGGTTGCATCCGGGATTTCCGGCTTGTGCTTCTGAAGATCGTCGAGCGCGTCGAGCGCTGCCTGCGCGTCCCGCGGCCGGCCAAGCCGGCGCGCGAAGTCGCGCGCCTCGGCGTTCAATTTCTTGCCGTTTGCGCCAAGTTTCGGTCCAAGCAAGCGAAGGAGCGCGCGCCAGCGCTTCATGCTCTTGCGAAAATCATGGACGGATGTGGCGCCGGTTCGTTCGCCGTCTTCAAGTGCCGCGCCCGCGTCGGCCAGAATCTGTCGTGCCGTTGCGCGCAAATCTGCGCCCGCGCCGTTGCCCGTCGTTGTCCCCGAAGCTTTCGCCATGCGGGAACCTTATCGCCGCCCTTTATGACAGACAGGCGAAAGTCTTGTGACAGACTTTCTTCAATATTTGCAGGCGGTTGACCGATGCCGGTCAGGACCGTTGGCCGGGCGCAGAGTTTTTCAGCGTTTCGCCGAGTGCCAGAAAATCGTGCTTGCGCGGTGAGCGCCGCCGCCAGGCGAGGCCGATCTCGCGGCTCGGTTGGGGATCGGAGAAGCGCACCGCGCGCACGGCTCGGTTCTCGCCGATCTCGGCATGCAGCGCCATCTCGGGCAGGAGCGTCGCGCCGAAGCCATTCGCGATCAGTTGCATGATCGTCGAGAGACTCGCCGCGCCAAGGTCCGGCTTGCCGGTCGCAATGGCACTGCGCGCAGTGCTGCAAAATTGTAGCGCCTGATCGCGCAGGCAGTGACCCTCCTCAAGCAGCAGGAGTCGCGACTCGTCGATCGACGACAGCGAAATGCGCCGTTCGGTCGCGGCCGCCCGCGCGGCCTGAGTCACATAGAGGAAGCGATCTTCAAATAGTTCGAGCGTTTCGATCTCGGAATGTCCTAACGGCAGCGAGAGAAGAATGACGTCGAGATCGCCGGCGAGCAGTTCATCCACGAGGGTCTTCGTTTGCGTCTCGCGAAAACGAAGTTGCAGGTCGGGATACCGCTTGCGCAGGAGCGGCAACGCTTCCGGCAACAGATACGGCGCGATCGAAGGAATGATGCCGAGCGAGAGCGGACCCGCGAGCGTCGTCATCCCGTGGCGCGCGAAATCTGCCAGGTCGCGCGCGGCATTCAGAATCTCCTGCGCGCGCCGATGCACTTCAGTGCCGACCGGCGTGAGCTGGATGTCGTTGCGTCGGCGCTCGATCAGCGACGCGCCGAGTTCCAGCTCCATCTCCTTGATCTGCATGGAGAGGGCCGGCTGGCTGACATTCACCAGCTCCGCCGCCCGACCGAAGTGACGGGTGCGCGCGAGGGCGTCGAAATAGCGGAGTTGGCGCAGCGAAATCATGATCAGTTTTTCTTATTTAGACCCATAAAAAATACGATTAGCCCTTATGTCGACTGGCTGCAACGTTCGGCCTATCCCGGCTTCAGCCCCGCTCGAGGGCGTGCCGGATTCGATTGATCCTGAGGCAAGGCGGCGGCGGGTCGCCGGCTGCGACGCTTTCATTTGAAGTGAGGGAGGTCAGAGAGATGGACGCAAAAGCAGATGGCGGCGGTGGAAAGTGCCCGTTCACGGGCGGCTCGCGCGGTCGCGGCAATCGCGACTGGTGGCCGGAGATGCTCGACCTTCAGGTCCTGCACCGGAATTCCACGCTGTCCGATCCGATGGGCAAGGATTTCGACTACGCGGCGGAGTTCAAGACGCTCGACGTCAATGCCGTGATCAAGGACCTGCACGCCCTGATGACGGACTCGCAGGAATGGTGGCCGGCCGACTTCGGTCACTACGGCGGCCTGATGATCCGCATGGCGTGGCACAGCGCGGGCACCTACCGCATCACCGACGGCCGCGGCGGCGCGGGCGCAGGCCAGCAGCGGTTCGCGCCGCTCAACTCGTGGCCCGATAACGCCAACCTCGACAAGGCGCGGCGGCTCTTGTGGCCGGTCAAGCAGAAATACGGCCGCAAGATTTCCTGGGCCGACCTGATGATCCTCGCCGGCAACGTTGCGCTCGAGTCGATGGGCTTCAAGACGTTCGGCTTCGCGGGCGGCCGCGTCGACGTCTGGGAGCCGGAAGAACTGTTTTGGGGTCCCGAAGGGACATGGCTCGGCGACGAGCGTTACAGCGGCGAGCGCCAGCTCGCGGACCCGCTCGGCGCGGTGCAGATGGGCCTCATTTACGTCAACCCGGAAGGGCCGAACGGGAATCCCGATCCGATCGCGGCGGCGAAGGACATCCGCGAGACCTTCTTCCGCATGGCGATGAACGACGAGGAGACGGTCGCGCTGATCGCGGGCGGCCATACGCTGGGCAAGACGCATGGTGCGGGCGACCCATCGCTGATCGGCGCGGACCCCGAAGGCGCGGACCTCGAAGACCAGGGGCTCGGTTGGAAGAGCAAGCACGGCACCGGCATCGGCGCTGACGCGATCACCGGCGGTCCGGAAGTGACGTGGACGCAGACGCCGACCCAGTGGAGCAATTTCTTCTTCAAGAACCTGTTCGAGAACGAATGGGAGCTGACGAAGAGCCCGGCGGGCGCCAAGCAATGGCGCGCGAAGAACGCCGCGGCCACGATCCCCGACGCCTTCGACAAGGCGAAGAAGCATGTGCCGACCATGCTGACGACCGACCTGTCGCTACGTTTCGACCCGATCTACGAAAAGATCTCGCGGCGCTTCTATGAGAACCCCGATCAGTTCGCAGATGCCTTTGCGCGGGCATGGTTCAAGCTCACGCACCGCGACATGGGTCCGCGCGTCCGCTATCTCGGGCCGCTCGTGCCGAAGGAAACGTTGATCTGGCAGGACCCGGTCCCGGCCGTCGAGCACGAGCCGATCGGCGACAAGGACATCGCGGACCTCAAGGCGAAGATCCTCGCCTCGGGCCTTCCGGTCTCGGAACTTGTCTCGGCGGCGTGGGCTTCGGCTTCCACCTTCCGCGGCTCCGACAAGCGCGGCGGCGCGAACGGTGCGCGCATCCGCCTGAGCCCCCAGAAGGACTGGGAGGTCAACGAGCCGAAGCAACTCGCGAATGTGCTCGCGAAGCTCGAAGCAATCCAGAAGGCGTCCGGCAAGAAGGTGTCGCTTGCTGACCTGATCGTTCTCGGCGGCTCCGCCGCGGTCGAGAAGGCCGCGAAAGATGCCGGCGTCGATGTGAAAGTGCCTTTCACGCCGGGCCGCATGGACGCGTCGCAGGAGCAGACCGACGTGCCGTCGTTCGCTCCGCTTGAGCCGCGCAATGACGCGTTCCGCAACTACACGAATGCCAAGAAGATCCAGTTCATGAAAGCCGAAGAGGCGCTGGTGGACCGGGCGCAATTGCTGCGGCTGACCGGCCCGGAGATGACCGCGCTCGTCGGTGGCCTGCGTGTGCTCGGTGCGAATGCCGGCGGATCGAAGCACGGAGTCTTCACGACGCAGGTCGGCAAGCTGACAAACGACTTCTTCGTCAACCTGCTCGACATGGGCACGCAGTGGCTGCCAGCGGGTGACGGCGTGTATGAAGGCCGCGACCGCAAGACCAACGCCGTGAAGTGGACCGGCACGCGCGTCGACCTGATCTTCGGTTCGCACTCGCAGCTCCGCGCCTTTGCGGAGGTCTATGCCTGCGCGGACTCGAAGGAGAAGTTCGTCAGGGACTTCGTCGCCGCGTGGGTCAAGGTGATGAACGCCGACCGCTTCGATCTCGTGAAGCCGACGGCGCGGGTGGCGTAACCGTTCTTGATCAATGCGAGGGCCCGGCGGCGAAGGCCGTCCGGGCCCTTGGTTTTTTGGCGAAAAATGCGGCTTTCGGGCCTTTCTTTTCCGTCGCTGCGTTGTTACATACAGCGCGCGCGGGTCATGGCCGCGTTCGCCCTTGCAAGTCAATCAAGGCCGGCCGGAGCCCCCGACGGGGTTCTCAGGAATTCACCGCTGACGCGGGGTGGAGCAGTCCGGTAGCTCGTCAGGCTCATAACCTGAAGGTCACAGGTTCAAATCCTGTCCCCGCAACCAGACAACCCGCCAACTCGAATGAGTTGGCGGGTTTTTCTTTCAGAGTCGCAAGCGAAGCCGCAGCTACCGCTGTGAGTCTAAAAAACATCTACATTTTGAATCGGGCTTTGAGAAATGCAGCGACCTCACTTCGAGACGCTTCAAGGGCGGTCGCATCTGGGGCGATGGTCGCACCGCGCCCAATGCAAGTATCACTCATTGCCAACGGCTTACCCGTCTCTTGGTTCACAATCGTGCCGAGCGGACGTTCTTCAAGTCTGCATTTGCGAATGGTGATCGCTTGCGGAAGTGGGATTGCCCCGGGCAGCCTCGTATCAAATGCGTGATGTGCGCCTGCGTACTCGAATAACTCGACGTCTGCACCAGCCGCCTTCAGTCGCTGCACATAGTCCTTGCACGGGGCGGCCGGTACATAATCGTCAGCAAGTCCATGAAACAGGCGCACGGGCGCGCCAGTCAATTTTGTGTCGTCAATATAAGCAGTTTCGCAACCACCATAGAAAGCTATGTGTGCTGCGAACCGCGCACCTTGCGGAGCGAAGCTGTCATTGAAACGCTGCAAGGCAGAGTAAAGCGACGCGAATGCTCCTTTCGAGAAGCCCATAATCGCGATGCGCTTCGGATCTACGCGCGGGTGCTTTGAAAGAATTTCAAGCGCTCGATAGGCGTCGTCGAGCATCGCATAGGTGGAAACCTGACTTTGATCGGCCATGGTGTTGGTTATGCCGCGCCCTGTAAAGCTGTCGAGAATGAAAACAACGAAACCGAGCTTGTTCAATTCAATCGCCCAGTCAGTAACATTGCTCGCGACGCCGCCGGACCCATGGACTAGCACCACTGCCGGAAAGCGGTCTTCGCCAAATCTTGGTATGCGCAGCTCACCGCCGACAATCGCATCCGGGCCATCAACTTTCCCATTGAGAAACTGCATTGCACTCAGCGAGCGCGTCTTGATGGGATAAATTTCGGAACGGAATTGAGCGTGAGCGTTACTTGACCAGCCGAGCATAGCGAGCAGTAAGGCAAATGTTGACAAGACTTGGCGCATAAAACTTCTCCTCATTCATCATTAGCGCAATCGCGCCGAGTCAGGCGGGGCTGTAACCCCGCCGTCCTTACGTTCTAACAAGACGCTGGACCGTTTGACGTGCAATCGGAGCAACCACCAGCACGATTGGGAATGCGATAAGTCAAGACGGTAGCCACGCCGAAAATCAAAGATTGGCGAAGCCTTCGATCAAACCAGCGGTATGTACTGTCGAGATGCCTGAGACGATAAACGACATCAGAACCGACAAAATGAACCCGAACAGTACGGGCGCAAACTTGGGAGAGATCATTGTATTGTTCCTTTCGAGTTTTGTTAGAGCGCTGCTGAAACAACTGCGGCTAAGTAAAGGCCCACTCCAAAAGAGAGATGATTCAACAGACTTCGTGACAACGCATTGCGAGGGTTGGATGATAGGCGCGCTGCAACCCCCAATCCAAAAGCGGGTTGCATGACGAGCAGAGGGAAGGCGATGGTGGCGAGACCTGTCAGCAATGCAGGAGCCAGTGTCGGAGCTTGCAGCCATTGCAAGCCAACGATGGCGATGAGTCCGCTCGCGAATGCAATGCCTGTCATGTAGTGCACTGACCATCCGATTTCAGTTTCGAATGGTACTGGCGCTGCGCGACCAATGCTCTTGTGAGCAAAGGTTCGCGTCGCAAACATGTGCCCGACCCAGCGACCAACGACGCTATAGTCTGGACTATCGAACAGGCCGACGCGCTTTAGCGTCAATGACACAACGTCCATGACCAACGTCGCTATGACGCCCGTGGCCATTATCTTGATAACAATCTCGATCACCGAACGTCTCTTGTTGAATTGCAGCCTTGATTTACCCTACAAGTTCAAGTGCACTTGAGGTCAAGCATGAAATTACTCGATATTGCTGAAGTTTCGCGCCTATCCGGGCAGCCTGCCTCGGCCCTTCGCTTCTACGAAGAGAAGAAACTGATCCATTCAATAGGCCGGAGCGGCCTGAAGCGGTTGTTCGAACCCGGAATCTTGGAGCGCTTAGGGCTTATCGCTTTAGGACGAGCAGCGGGCTTTAGCCTTCAAGAAATAGGGCAGATGTTCGCACCGACGGGAAAGCTGAGCATTCGCCGAGAAAAGTTGGCGGCAAAGGCTGACGAACTAGACCGAAGGATCAAGCACATGACGGCAATGCGAGATGGACTCCGACACGCTGCTGACTGTCCAGCACCAAGCCATATGGAATGTCCCAAGTTTAAGCGCCTCGTTCATGCGGCAGCGAAGGGTCATTTGTCGCCGTCAGAAAGTAAGTCGCGGCCTAAAGCTCGTCGCAAGTAAAAACGAACACAGCTTCGCGGACCGGATGCTATGGTGCTGCCAATCACGCCGGGAGGAGCGAAAAATGGCCGCCAATAAAGTCATCATCAGCTGCGCGATCACGGGCTCGATCCACACGCCGACTATGTCGGACGCGCTACCGATCGCGCCCGACCAGATCGCCGAGCAGGCCATCGGCGCGGCGGAAGCCGGAGCGGCCATTCTTCACTTGCACGCGCGCGATCCGAAGGACGGCAAGCCGACCGCCGATCCGAAGATGTACGCGCAGTTTCTGCCGCGCATCAAACAGGCGACCAACGCGGTGGTGAATATCACCACGGGCGGCAGCGTTCACATGACCATCGAAGACCGGCTCGCAGGCCCTCTCTCGGCCTCGCCCGAGATGGCTTCGCTCAATATGGGCTCGATGAATTTCGCGCTTTATCCGATGGCGGATCGCTACAAGCAGTGGAAATACGACTGGGAAGAAGGGTATCTGCGCGGCTCCGACCAGAACATTTTCCGTAATACGTTTCGCGACATCGAGACGATCTACAAGCGGCTCGGCGAGGAGCACGGCACGAAGTTCGAGCATGAGTGCTACGACGTGGGCCATCTCTACAATCTCGCGCACATCCTCGACCGCGGATTGTTCAAGCCGCCGGTGTTTCTCCAACTGATTTTCGGAATCCTCGGCGGCATCGGCGCCGACGAGGAAAATCTCTTCTTCATGAAGCGCACGGCCGACAAGCTGTTCGGCAAGGACTATCTGTGGTCCGTGCTCGGCGCGGGGCGGCACCAGATGCCGTTCGCGACCCAGGCGGCGATGCTCGGCGGCAATGTGCGCGTCGGGCTCGAGGACAGCCTCTATATCTCCCGCGGCAAGCTCGCGAAGAACAATGCCGAGCAGGTCACGAAAATCCGCCGCATCCTCGAAGAGCTTGGCTACGAAATCGCCACCCCCGTTGAGGCCCGACAAATGCTGGGTTTGAAGGGCGGGGACCGCGTAAAGTTCTGAGCGAATGGCCAGATTGCTGCGGTGCCGAAGGGGCGGCTTTGGCCGCCCCTGAAACTTTCATTAACCATCGGCCTTATATTCTCCGACCGCCTCAAGTGGGCTCGAAGTCGGAGGGGACGCCATGGCCAAAGCCTCGAAGAAACGCGGCAAGAAGAAAGCCGCCAGGTCTGCGAAGCGCAAGGCAAAGAAGTCCGTCCGCAAACCGGCGAAGCGCTCGCCGGCCAAGCGCAAGGGCACGAAGAAGCCCGCGAAGCGCAAGGCGCCGAAGCGCGCGCCAAAGCCCGCGCCGCAGGCCGAACCGTGGCCGATGATCTTCGTCGTGCTGCTGGCGATTGCCGCCGCGCTGGTTGCGGGCTGGTATGCGAATGGCGTTGCCGAAGCGGCGGCTGTGCTCGGCTCCATCGTGCCGTCACCCGGCGAAGAGAGCGTCGTTCCATTCCACACGCTCGACCAGTGCAGCCCCGTTGGCGCATGGCTTGCGAGCGTGGCGCCCGCGCCCGGCATTCACTGATCCCCGTTCAATTGCGGCGTGCATAGCGGCTGGCGCTCCGCCGCGCTGGTTCCTGCTTTATTTCCGGCTACAATCGCGCGCATCAGCGGAGCCGGAAGAAAAGAATGACGGGGCGCGTAGACTTCAGAAAAGACGGCGCGATCGCGACCGTCGTCATCGACAATCCGGGCAAGCTGAACGCGCTGTCGCTTCCGATGTGGGGGCAGCTCGAGGCGGCGTTCAAGACTTTGTCCGACGATGAGAGCGTCCGGTGCGTGGTCGTGCGCGGCGCGGGCGATGCCTTCGCGGCGGGCGCCGACATCGCCGAATTCGCGAATGAGCGAAACGATGTCGAGGCGGGCCGCAAATACGGCGCAGCCGTTCATGCTGCGCTCGATGCGATTTCCGATTGCCGGCACCCGGTGATCGCGCTGATCAAAGGCGCATGCGTCGGCGGCGGACTGGAGATTGTCGCGCGCGTGGACATGCGCATTTGCGGCGAGAGCGCGCGCTTTGGAATCCCAGTCAATCGTCTGGGCGCGGTGGTCGCCTATCAGGAGATGAAACCGCTCCTGCAAATTGCCGGGCCGGCGGCGGTGCTCGAAATTCTGCTGGAAGGGGCGATCATCAAGGCGGCGGACGCGGAGCGGAAGGGTCTCGTCAATCGCGTGGTCGCCGACCGCGTGGTGGAAGACGAAGCCTATTCGACGGCGCATCGCATCGCCGATGGCGCGCCGCTTGTCGCGCGCTGGCACAAGAAATTCGTGCGGCGGCTGCTTGATCCGAAGCCCCTGAGCGCGGCGGAGGTTGAGGACAACTTTGCCTGCTTCAAAACCGAAGATTACCAGACCGGCTACCGCTCGTTCCTCGAGAAGAAAAAGCCCGAGTTCAAGGGCCGCTGATGACGCTAGAGAACCAGGGGCCGCTCACCGGCATCAAAGTGATCGAGCTGTGCCACGTCATGGCCGGCCCGGTCTGCGGGCTGATGCTCGCCGACATGGGCGCGGAGGTCATCAAGGTCGAACGCATCCCGGACGGCGACGACACGCGCCGCACCGTACCGCCGAAAATCGGCGACGAGGCGGCGTCGTTCATGATGATGAACCGCAACAAGCGCGGCATCGCGGTCGATCTCAAGACGGACGACGGCAAGCGCGTGTTGCGGCGGCTGCTCAAGGACGCCGACGTCGTCACCGAGAACTACCGGCGCGGCGCCATGGAGCGCATGGGACTCGGTTACGACGAACTCAAGAAAGAAAATCCGCGGCTGATTTATTGCGCGATCTCAGGCTTCGGCCGGAGCGGTCCCTACAAGGATCGCGGTGGTTTCGACCTGATCGCGCAGGGCATGAGCGGCCTCATGTCGATCACGGGCGAAGGGCCGGGCCGTCCGCCGGTGAAGGTCGGCGCGCCGGTCACCGACATCACGGCGGGTATTCTCGGCGCGATGGGGATTCTGGCGGCGCTTCACGCACGCTCTCGCACGGGCGAGGGGCAGATGGTCGACACATCGCTGTTCGAGGCCGGCATCACGCTCACCTATTGGCAGTCGGCGATTGCTCTCGCCAGCGGCGTTGCGCCGGGGCCAATGGGTTCGGCGCATCCGCTGAATGCGCCCTACGAGGCGTTCGAGACGAAGGACGGCTGGATCACGTTAGGGGCGGCCAACCAGACCACTTGGCTGCGGCTTGTTGAATTGTTGAAGCGGCCCGAGCTTGCTGCCGATCCGCGCTTCACCGAAGCGTCGGGAAGGCTTCAGAACCGCATTATTCTGGCCGAAACGCTCGCGCCGGAATTCCGCAAAGGCACGAGCGCGGAATGGCTCGCGATCCTCGAAGGCGCGAAGATTCCGGCGGGTCCGGTGCTCGACGTGTTGCAGATGCAGGCCGATCCGCAGACGCAAGCGCGAGAGATGGTGGTCGAGGCGGATCACTCCATGCTCGGGCCGGTGAAGACGCTTGGCGCTCCGGTAAAGTTTTCCGATACACCCGGCGGCGTACGGCACGGGGCACCGCGCTTCGGCGAGCATACGCGCGACGTGCTGCTCGAATACGGCTTCGAAGAGGCCGAGATCGAACGCATGGCGCAGACGGGGGCGATCCGCACGGCGGATTAGTGCGGACGCCGCGGCTTTCCGATTATTGTGCGTCGTAGCGTCGTCGCAGTTCTTCAAGACGCAAGAGATTCTTGTCGATGAGACAGGCCAGACGCTCCTCGAAGGCGCCGATGCGGTTTCCGCCCTCGTAGGGCGCAACATTCTGGCACTCGAAGTTGCGGACAAACAGCCCGTGCGCCTCTTTGAGCGTGTTTTTCCAGCGCGTGCGCTGTGTGCCGGCAAGGTCCGAGCGGGCGTCGATCGCCACCTGCGCCTTGCTGTTTGCCTCAGTCACGGCGCGGTCGGAGTCGCGCAGCGCGTTTTCGAGGCACTCGACATAACCGCGGCCGGCCAGTTTGGAGCGGTCGCAAAGGCCGGTGGCGGGGCGTTGGGCCAATGCGGCGGCGGGCAGCATAAAAAGCAGCGCTGCGGTCGACTTACGCGAAGCTGGATTGGAGCGGGCCATCTGCATGCCGCAGGGTAGCCATGCGGCCGGACTTTCGACAACGGCGGCGATGGCGCGGCGGATCGCGCCGTCGTATCGGGGTCACATGAAGGACGATATCTCCGCGCAAATCGCTCCGACGGCCCGCCCCGACCGAACTGTGGCGCTGATCGGCATCCTGTCGGGAGCGGGGGCGGCGTTGTTCTGGGCTGCCGGGCTCGCGGGCGCGAAACACGGCATCGCCGCCGGTCTTTCGCCCGCCGACCTGACGCTTCATCGCTATGCGTGGCTCGGGCCGTTCTTCGCATGGTTCGTCTTTCGCGACGGCTTTGCGCGGCCGGGCGGCATCTCCTGGGGGCGAGGGATCGGCATCACGCTCTTTGCCGGGCCGAGCATCGCGATGTTCAGCTACTATGGCTTTCTCACGGTGCCGCTCAGCCACGGCGCGGTGATTCAGCCGTCGTCGGCCGCTCTCGGTGGCCTGCTGCTGACGGCGCTCTTTCTGGGTGAGCGGCTGTGGGGGCCGCGGGTTTTGGGCGCGCGCGGGG
>Ga0307505_10001163_pt1 | contig 22808 bp, 25 predicted proteins | sample 23_S_MG_FD_202183 | JGI IMG/M metagenome (GOLD analysis project Ga0307505, IMG submission 202183) | Soil microbial communities from Populus trichocarpa stands in riparian zone in the Pacific Northwest, United States - 23_S | ecosystem: Environmental > Terrestrial > Soil > Riparian zone > Trees...
ATAAGGCCTCTTGATTCACTCACCACGGCTTCTCCACGTTCGTGATCGGCTCGCGATCGGGCGAGGTGATCTGCACGCCGATGCACTGGAAGTGCAGTTCGGGATGCGGGTTGTGGCCGCGGTGGAATTTGGCGATCGGCTCGGAATAGACGTCGCCCGCCTTGGCGCGGATGAGCACGCCTTCCTGGAAATGCGCCTCGAACTGCCCCTGCAACACGACGAAGAAGGTCGCGCCGTTGTGGCAGTGGTAGTTGGTGAAGCCGCCTGGCGTGATCTCGGCATTGTAGATCTGCACCCGCGCCTCGGGGTCGCGCGGGAGCGAGGCGTACATCGCGTCGAACAGCATGTTGCGGTGTAGCTGTTTGCCCGGCGGGACGATGCCGCCGAGCTGAAGCTTCAGGTCCTTGTAGTCGGCGAGGGTGGTCATTTGTTTTCTCCCTTGTCATCCGGAGTTTAAAACGGGCAGATCCCACGCGCGACCTCACCCTTCGAGACGCGCCCTGCGGGCGCTCCTCAGGGTGAGGTCGTTTTTTCTTCGGCCTCATCCTGAGGAGGCCGCGAAGCGGCCGTCTCGAAGGATGGGCCGAAGCCCCGGCTGTGCCCGTTGCCTTCGCCTGCCTGCCACGGCACCCTGCGGCCCCGGGGGACTCAATGACCGCGCTCAGCACCGCCGTCGATCCGAAATCCCGCGAATATCTGGCCAATCGCGACGCGATGCAGAAGCTCGTGGAGCAGCTCACCCAGCGCCGCGCGGAGGCTGCGAAGGGCGGCCCCGAGAAGGCGCGCGAGCGGCACGTCTCGCGCAACAAGCTCTTGCCGCGCGATCGCGTCCTGCGGCTGATCGATCCCGGCTCGCCTTTTCTGGAGCTTTCGCCGCTTGCCGCCAACGGCATGTATGGCGACGCGATCCACGGCGCGGGGCTGATCACCGGCATCGGCCGCATCGAGGGCCGCGAATGCGTGATCGTGTGCAACGACAGCACGATCAAGGGCGGCACCTACTATCCGCTGACCGTGAAGAAGCATTTGCGCGCGCAGGAGGTCGCGGGCGAGAACCGGCTGCCGTGCATCTATCTGGTCGATAGCGGCGGCGCGAACCTGCCGCACCAGACGGAAGTCTTTCCCGACCGCGAGCATTTCGGCCGCATCTTCTACAACCAGGCGCGCTTGTCGTCCGCGGGCGTTGCGCAGATCGCGGCGGTCATGGGCTCCTGCACTGCGGGCGGGGCTTACGTTCCGGCGATGAGCGACGAGACGATCATCGTGCGCGGGCAGGGCACGATCTTCCTCGGCGGCCCGCCGCTCGTGAAGGCGGCGACCGGCGAGGTGGTGAGCGCGGAGGAGCTGGGCGGCGCCGAAGTACATACGCGCAAGTCCGGCGTCGCCGACCACTACGCCATCGACGACCAGCACGCGCTCGACATCGTGCGCCGCATCGTCGCGAACCTGAACGCGCCGAAGCGCGTGGACATGGAATATGACGAGCCGCGCGATCCGAAATACGACATCGCCGAGCTTGACGGCATCGTGCCCGCCGATCTCAAGAAGCAGTACGACGTGCGCGAGGTGATCGCGCGGCTGGTGGACGCCTCGGAGTTCGACGAGTTCAAGCGGCTTTACGGCACGACGCTCGTCACGGGCTTCGCGCGGCTCTACGGCATGCCCGTCGGCATCCTCGCCAACAACGGCATTCTGTATTCCGAGAGCGCGCAGAAAGCGGCGCATTTCATCGAGCTCGCCTGCCAGCGGCGCATTCCGCTCCTGTTTCTGCAAAATATCTCGGGCTTCATGGTCGGCAAGGACTACGAGGCCGGCGGCATCGCCAAGGACGGCGCCAAGATGGTGACGGCGGTGGCCTGCGCGCAGGTGCCGAAGCTGACGCTGATCGTGGGCGGTTCGTTCGGCGCGGGCAATTACGGCATGTGCGGCCGGGCCTACGGCCCGCGCTTCCTGTTCACCTGGCCGAACGCGCGCATTTCCGTCATGGGCGGTGAGCAGGCGGCGTCGGTGCTCGCGACCGTGAAGCGCGAGAACATCGAGGCGGGCGGCGGGAAGTGGTCGCAGGTCGAGGAGGAGGAATTCAAGCAGCCGATCCGCGAGCAATACGAGGCGGAGGGCAACCCGTATTACGCCACGGCGCGGCTGTGGGACGACGGCATCATTGCGCCGTCGGAGACGCGGCGGGTGTTGTCGCTGGCGCTGAGCGCGGCGCTGAATGCGCCGGTGCCGGAGACGAAGTTCGGGGTGTTTAGGATGTGACCTAAGTCCATCTTCCGTTACGTTTTTCACTTCTGCTGCATAATTTGCTGGTATCGATCGTTCCTGATATGTTCCGGATTCGAGTCGTCGAAAGTGGAACAATGAAACAGGTCGATGCGAGAGCCTTGGCAAATCTCATCCTGAGCGCGGCTTGGGAGAGAGGTTTTGTCGTCTCAAATCTCAAGCTGCAGAAGCTTCTGTTTCTTTGCCATGCATTTCTTCTCGTCGAGAAGGACCGAGACGTCGTGCGTGATGAGTTTGTTGCTTGGAAGTACGGGCCAGTGCATCGCGATGTCTACGACGCGTTTAAGAAGTTCGGTGCAAGTCCGATCGACGACTTTGCTGCTCGTGTAAATCCGGCGACGGGAAAGACAACGACGTTCACGCCGATCCGAGATCAGGTAGTTCAGGACGTCGTCAATAGGGTTGTCGCATTTTATGGCAACTGGACTCCCGGCCAGTTGGTTGAACTGACGCATGCGCAGGGTGGCCCGTGGGACATCGTCGTAAAGACTGCGTCGACGACCGCAAATGTGGGGTTGCGGATCAGCAAGGAAGCAATTCAAGGCGGATATAAGTATTTATGGTTCGGCGCGAAGCGCGATTTGAAAGGTGAAGAGCCACATGAAGATCAGCCGCTCGTTGCATGAAACGGATTTGGCGCGGACCGCGCTTCTTCCATCAGATGAAAAAAGAAATCGGCTAAGGCAGATCAGAGACTTTGCGCCAAGGCACTCATGGCAGCCGTTTCGCAGCGTATTGCCGGGGATCTATCAAGCTCGGAAATCGCTTCTAGAGTTGCCGCGCGTTAGTTGGGATGATGTGTCGAATGCCATTCGACAAAAATGCCGCAAGCATCCGAATTGGCTAGAGGCAAATCTTGAGTTGGCTGAACTTGTTTTTGATCACGCTTCAGAAGCCGATTTGACTTCGGTCGAATGGTCCTTTGGATCACTTCCAGTTGGTTTCGGCGCGGTCGTGAAATTTTGGCCCGAATTTTATTCGGTCGAAGATGATTGTCCGCTAATCGTCTACGCCGATCCGCGAAGAGGTCACGGTCTTACTAAGCTCGCAAGGAGTTTCGTGTTTTCCGCCATGTATCACCACATCGCTCGTGGTGACTTTGATGAGGCGCGTTTCAAAATCGCGATATTTCCCGTCAATGCGGACAAGAAGAGCCGCAGTGTGCGGATTTTCGATATGAGCGAAGCCGAATTGGTGGACTTGGATACGCTTAATCGAGCGGTACAAGAAACCTATCAAATTTGGTTCGAGATTCTCGAGGAGCGGAAAAAGGCTACGCGGGAGACACCGACTGGAACGGGCGGGCTCTTTACGTGATGCTCTAATGCCTCACCACAAACCCGAACGTCACGCCGTGAATCCACAGATCGTCGCGGGCGATGTTGACCGTGCCACCGGCGAGGCTTGAGTTCTGCACCTGCGCCGTTGCGAGCGCGACGTTGTTGAGCCAGAGCGCGCGGTAGCCAGCGAAGTCGCAAGACGTGGATGGCCGGGACAAGCCCGGCCATGACGAGCTAAATTGCTATGCATGAAACCCGTTGAACCCAAGCCATTGAGGAATTGCCTTGTCGGCGTGCTCGCCGTTGCGCAGTTGCTCATTGTCCTCAATGCGGCGAGAGCCACTCAGACGAGTAAGTCCTGCAATCGCCCCGCCTTTCATACCTTCCTCGACGTCGGCCACACGCCGCAGTCGCCGGGTGCGATCAGCGCACGGGGCGTCACCGAGTTCGATTTCAACCTGCGGCTCGGGCAGCGCATGGAGCGCGTGTTGCGCGAGCGCGGCTTCGAGAAGACGACGCTCCTCGTTTCGCGCGGGGAAGCGAAGCCGAGTTTGGCCACGCGCGTCGCGAAAGCCAATCTCGCCAAGGCCGATCTCTTTATCTCCATCCACCACGACTCCGTGCCGCAGTCTTTCATCGAGACATGGAAATTTCTCGGCGCGGAGGGCCGCTTCAGCGACCGCTTCAAGGGGCACTCGATTTTCGTCTCGGCCTCGCATCCGCGTTACGCGCGCAGCCTCGCCTTCGGCCGCGCGCTGGGGCTCGCGCTCAAGGATAAAGGGCTCGCCTACACGCCGCACTATACGGAGAAATTCATGGGCCCGCGGCGGCGGACACTCGTGGACAAGGAAGCGGGCGTCTATCGCTTCGACCAGCTCGCGGTGCTGACGCTCACGAATATGCCCGCCGTGCTATTCGAGGCGGGCTCGATCATCAACCGCGACGAGGAACTGGCGATGGAGTCGCCCGAGCGGCAGGCGCTCATCGCCGAGGCGGTCGCGGATGCAGTCGAACGTTTCTGCACGCCGCCGCGCACGCGGCAGCCGCGCGGCGCGAAAAGCTAGAATTCCACCGCCATGCCGTCCTGCGCCGTCTCCTCGCGCACCGACGGCAGGTTGACCAGCATGTTCTCGCTCATATGCGTCAGCACCGTGCGGCGCGCACCGAGTGCCGGGATTTTCTCGCGCAGCGTCGCGTAGTTCATGTGCGTCGGCGAGCCGGACTCGAAGCGGTAGCATTCGCAGACGAAGAGGTCCGCGCCGTCGGCGGCGTCGAGCAGCTTGTCGGTCCATTCCGTGTCGCCCGAATAGGCGATGGTCTTGCCCTCGGTCTCGACGCGATAGGCGAGGCAGGGGCCGACCTTGTCGTCATGGATGACGTGGAAGGGCGTCACCATCAACTGGCCGATCGGCTGGCGCTTGCCGATTTCGACCTCGATCAGCGTGAGCGGGAAGGGCAGCTCACGGTCGCCGGGGAAGGCGGCGGCGATCGAGCGCTTGTACCACTCGGTCAGTCCCGGCGGACCGGCGACGATGAGCGGGTCGCAGCGCTTCGCGATGTACATCGCGTCGAGCACAAAGAAGGGAATGCCGCCGAAATGGTCGCCGTGGAAATGCGTGATCAGGATGGTGTCGATGGCGAGGCGGTTGATCCTGTTCGCCTTGAGCGCGGGCAGGCTGGTCGCGCCGCAATCGATCAGGAAGTTCGCGTTTGCGCCGGTGACGTGGAAACAGGTGTTCGCGCGCCCGCCCGAGCCGAAGGCGTCGCCGCAGCCGATGAATTGCAGGCGCATTCCGAAAAGATCCCCCTTGGCCGACTCCGGTCGCAATAGCCCCAGCGCATTCAAACCGACGGGCGAACGGCGCGGTGTGACGGCCGTCACAGCCGGAAGAAGCGTAATTTACGAGTGACTATAAAAACTTAAGCGCGGTTTTCCTGCTCCTTGCGGGTGGGGTTACAGTGGCGCGTCCTGTTCAACCGAACTCGCATTTATGCGAGTTCGGGATTTAACTGGCCAAAGTCGGGCAAGCCCGACTTTGGCGAGGGGCGCCTCCGGAGGCGTTCGGATCGCGGAGCAGGGCGCGGCGCCCCTGCGGCTCCGGCTCAACGTAAGCCGGACTCGGGGAGCCCCTGGAACCCGCCCTACGGCCACTACGGGCCGTGCGCGAGGATCTCGCTGGACGGCGCAAGGCATGTTGCCTTGCGTTCGCAAGCGCGGCCCGGGGTTTAACGGTCAACGGCCGGCGGCCGCCCGCGAGAACGCCGCGATGGAGCGCCGTGAGGCGTTGCGCGCCCGGCGCGATTGGATTTCGCAATCCAGTCGTGTGGCGCGACCAAAAAAGGACTGTGCGCTTTCATGGCGCTCCGTCCCCCTCGCGAAAGTGAGGGCGCCTGCCGAACCCTCGGGCGAAATTTCGCCGCGAGAACGGTTAAACTCGCCTGTGTTTTCTAACCCCGCCGTAACGGCCTGCCGCTCACGCTCTCCGCGAAACGCAAGCCTCTCCGTCAATCCCGCCAGCGAGACGTCCATGTACGCTTCATCGAACCGATCAACCGCTGAGACGCGCGGACTGTTTTCCCTGCGGAGCGCGGCGGCCGCGGCGGGAATGACGGCCGTCCTGTTCGCTACGCCGGCACTCGCGAACCAGTATGCCTTCTACGATGTGAGCGCTGCCGAATTGCGCGGGCGTCCGGGCACGATCATCCGCGCGGAGGCGTTTCCCGGCGCACCGGCGGGTGCGGCGGCGTACAAGGTTCTCTACCGCTCGACCGGGCCCAAGGGCGAGCCGATCGCCGTCTCCGGACTCATCATCGCGCCTGAGGGGCCGGCGCCGGCGGGCGGGCGTCGTGTCGTCGCCTGGGCGCACGGCACCACGGGCGTCGCGCGCAAATGCGCGCCGTCGCTCTTTCCGCAGTCGCTGACCTGGATTCCGGGACTCGCCGACATGCTGGCGCGCGGCTTCGTCGTCGCGGCGACCGATTATCCCGGCCTCGGCACGACCGGCGTGCATCCGTATCTCGTCGGCGAAAGCGAAGCGCGGGCGGTGCTCGACTCCGTGCGCGCCGCACGCAATCTAGATGCTGCGGACGCGGGCGAACATTTTGCGGTGTGGGGTCATTCGCAGGGCGGCCACGCGGCGCTCTTCACGGGCATTCTCGCGCGCCGCTACGCGCCCGAACTGCGTCTCGCCGGCGTCGCGGCGGCGGCGCCTGCGACCGAACTCGGCGAACTCTTCCGTGCCGAAATCGGCGGGCCGATCGGCAAGGTGCTGGGCGCATTTGCGTTGTGGTCGTGGTCGAAATTCTACAAGATTCCGCTCGACAACGTCGTGCTCGAACGCGCGATGCTCGTGTTCGAGCGCGTAGCCGGATTCTGTAACGACACGCCGCGGCAGGTCGCACGCCTCGTCTTCGCCGAGCAGCCGCTGGAGCGTGAAGGCTTCCTCGCGGTGGACGTGACCAGTGTCCAGCCGTGGAAGCGGATCATGGACGAGAACACGCCCGGTGTGCTGCCGGCGGGCGTGCCGGTATTTCTCGCGCAAGGCACCGCGGACTCCGTCGTTCGCCCCGCCGTGACGGCGGAGTATATGCGCGCCCTGTGCGGGAAGGGGACGCCGGTGGCGTTCGTCGCGGTGCCGGGCGGCGATCACGACGCGTCGGCGGAGTACGGCGCCGGCCCCGCCGTGGCGTGGATCGCGGACCGTTTCGCGGGCGCGCCCTCGCCGGATAACTGCTGAGTTCCAGCCGGAACCGGCGAGCACCCCCGCGGGTTGTCTCCCGAAGCAAGGAGGCAGACATGGCACAACAAATCCGCGAGCATATGGAAGTTCTCGGTTCCGACGGCCAGCATGTGGGCGTCGTGGACAAGGTCGAAGGCGAGGACAGCATCAAGCTCACCAAGAGCGATCCGAAATCCGACGGGCTGCATCACTACATTCCGATGGACTGGGTCGATCATGTCGACGCGCATGTGCATCTGACAAAATCAAGCCACGATGCGCGGCGCGAGTGGAAACCCGGCACGAACTGACGGCTTGCGATCCGCGAAACAGATCCCAGATGAAAAAGAGACGGCGCGCAAACGGCGCGCTGTCTCCATTTGATTCAAAGGAGCGAGCGATGTCCTATCGTCTTTACCTCGGTCCTGCGACCGCCGACGACCTGAAGCCGAGCGAGCGCGGAGGCGCACTGTTCAAGGAATTTCGTCTGCTCGACGACGCGATCCAGTTCGCGCGCCATCTCGAGCGCAAGGATCGCGTGGCGCTGCTGCTCGAAGGCGACGATGGGACCCGCATGAACCGGCGCGAGATCGCGCTGGCAGCGCAAAGCCACTAACGCGCAAGCAGCCAGAGCAACAGGCTGAACGCGATGCTGACGACGACGCCGGTGGCGAGCGGGACGTAGAGCGTCATGTTCCGGCGCTCGATCATGATGTCGCCCGGCAGGCGCCCGAAGCCGACCTTCGCAATCATCGGCCACAGCACGCCCGCGACGATGATCACGAGACCGGCGACAATGAGAAAGCGTCCGACGTCCATGGCGTTACCCATGAATCGCGAATGCGGCGACAAAGGCGTCGCCGCATTCATTTGCTCGTGACGGAACCGGTTCAGGTATTGAGGCGCGTGGAGAGCTGTGTCCACTCGCGCTGCACGCGCGCCTTCGCCGCCTGCCAGTTTTCCGACACCACGTCCCAGTTCACCATCTGGCGCTGTAAGCCCGCCTGATCCGCGCGGCCGGAATCGTACACATAGGCCACGAACACGGTCAGCATCGCGCCGAGAATCATTCCGAAAAACACGCGCATGACCCCACATCTCCTGCTGTTGTCGCGCTTTCAACGCGCGCCGGCAGCGGAAGTTCCAGACGGTCAGCGGGAGAGGAGACGGTCGATCTCGCGGCGCAGACCGGCGGTCGCGTCGGCCGCGACCTGTCCGGCGACATCCCAGTTCACGATCGGCCGCGCCGGGACATCCGCGGAGGCGTAGGTCGAGTCGCGGTAGTAGGCCGCGCCGACGGTGAGGATTGCCCCAAGGACAATCCCGAACAACACGCGCATGAGTGGCTCCCCTGATGATGTTCGGGAACTTGGGGACAGATTGCGGCGGCTTCGCGTTCTGCGGCCCCTTGGCGTGGCGGAGGTCGAGCGGACTTTCCCTTTTCTTTTCAACGATATGGGAAGGCCGTGCCGACGGGAGTCGGTGGCCGGATTGGATGACAGGGGTACGGGGCGCGTGCTAGAGCCGCGCCCACCTCGCGGCGCACAATCGGCATCCGTCATGGACAAGACCAGTGGGAACGGCGACTCCCGTTCCCATGCAAGCTACTGGGCTCTGGCCTTTGGCAGCGTCGGCGTCGTCTATGGCGATATCGGCACCAGCCCGCTCTATGCGTTCCGCGAGGCTGTGAACGCAGCGATCAGCGTCGAAGGCGTCGTCGGCCGCGAGATCATTCTCGGCGTCCTGTCCCTCATCGTCTGGTCGCTGATCATCGTCGTCACCTGCAAATACGTTCTCGTCCTGCTTCACGCCGACAACAACGGGGAGGGCGGCACGCTCTCGCTGGTGGCGCTCGTCTTCCGCGCCATGGGACGGCGCACGCCGTTCGTGCTCGGGCTCGGCATCCTGGGCGCGGCGATGTTCTACGGCTCCTCGCTGATCACGCCCGCACTCTCGGTCATGTCGGCGGTCGAGGGTCTCAAATTCGTGCAGCCGGACCTCGAGCCGTTCGTGTTGCCGCTCACGGTGATTATTCTGATCGGGCTGTTCGCGGTGCAATCGCACGGCACCGCGCGGGTATCGACGTTATTCGCACCGATCACCGTGCTCTGGTTCCTGGTCATGGCTGTGATCGGCGCCGTGCATATCGCCGACGATCCAACCGTGCTGCACGCGATCAATCCCTGGTACGGGCTCAAATTCGTCTGCGGCAACTACATGATCGGGCTCATCACGCTCGGCGCGGTCTTTCTTGTCGTTACCGGCTCGGAAGCGCTGTACGCCGATCTCGGTCATTTCGGCCGCAAGCCGATCCAGACCGCATGGTTCCTGCTCGTGCTGCCGGCGCTTCTGCTGAACTATTTCGGGCAGGGGGCGATGATCCTGTCGGACCCGTCGACGCTCGCCGATCCGTTCTTCCTGCTCGTGCCCGACTGGCTTCGCTTGCCGCTAATTTGCTTCGCGACACTCGCGACGGTGATCGCCAGTCAGGCCGTCATCACCGGCGCTTACTCGCTGACGCGACAGGCGATGCAACTCGGCCTGCTGCCGCGGCTGGAAATCCGCCACACCTCGGCGCAGCTCTTCGGCCAGATCTACATGCCACGCGTCAATCTCATGCTGCTGATCGGCGTGCTGCTCCTGGTCATTCTGTTCCGCTCTTCGAGCGCACTTGCCTCGGCCTATGTGTTGGCGGTCGCGGCGACGGAATGGACCGCGGGCGTGCTTGGCTTCATGGTGATTTGGAAGCACTGGCGGTGGGCGTTCTGGAGCGCGGCCGCGCTCATGGCGCCGTTCATCGTCGTCGATACGATCTTTGTGACCGCCGCTTTCCTGAACATCGTCGAGGGCGCGTGGGTGCCGGTTCTGTTCGGCATCGTCGTGGTGCTGCTGATGACGACCTGGCGGCGCGGGTCGCGGCTTCTGACGCAAAAAACCCGGCGGACCGAAGTGCCGTTCGAACCGCTGGTGAAAAGCCTCGAGAAGAAGCCCCCGCATATGGTGCCGGGAACGGCGATTTTTCTCACGAGCGATCCGGAGTATGCGCCGACGGCGCTCCTGCACAATCTCAAGCACAACAAGGTGCTGCACGAGCACAATGTTGTCCTGACCGTGATCACGTCCGATACGCCGCGTGTTTCGGAGGACGACCGTGTGCAGATTTTCGGGATTTCTCCGCATTTCTACCGGGTGGTGTTGACTTTCGGTTACATGGAGACGCCGAACGTCCCGAAAGCGCTTGTGCTCGCGCGCAGGCTCGGCTGGCAGTTCGACATCATGTCCACGTCGTTTTTCCTGTCGCGCCGTGCGCTGAAACCGGCGCCGCAGTCGGGAATGCCCAAATGGCAGGACCGGCTGTTCATCCGCCTTGCGCGCGCAGCCGACGACGCGACGACTTTCTTCCATATTCCCACGGAACGCGTGGTGGAGATCGGCACGCAAGTGGCCGTTTAGGGCAGGGTGGGAACTGCTTTCGCTGGGGGACCGGGGTCGGGTAAAATAGGGTAATGGACGAGGCTCTTTCCTATCTGCAGCAGGTTGATCCGCTATGGGCGGTGGTGCTGGTCGCCGTCGCGCTCGCCGTGCTCGTCGTGGTGCGGCTCTGGGGGTCGTCGCTCGCCTTTGTTTTTGCCGGCCTGATCGCCTTCGGCCTGGTCGGGGCGGTCGCGACTGCGGGCTACTACGGATACGTCTATTTCGAGGATCAAAGGCGGCTTGCCGAACGCCGCGTGCTCGACGAACGCGCCGAGATTCTCTTCAGCAAGTCGATCGAGCCGGATTCGGTATTCGCCTGTATCGACGGCTCGCCCGCGCCGGCCATGTTCGAGGCGTGCGAACGCAGCCTCTTCGCCGAGCCGCAGCGGGTGGCGGCGGCTGTTGCCATCGTCACGCAGCGCCTTGTTTTCCTCGCCGATGCGCTTGTCTTCGCGGCCGAGCGCGATCCGTCATATGAACGGCGCGTGGCGGCCATGCGCAACGCGGTCGAAGCCGACCCGTATGGTTTTGTCGGCTTTGTTCTGTCGGTCGAGCACCGCTGCACACACGAGGCGTGTGCGCGCTTTGGTCTCTTCCGCGATGACAAGCGTGTCCGCGAGAACATGCGCACGCGGCGGCTGGAGGCGTATCTCGCAAAGCATACCGGCAACTGGCGCGGCTCGTCGGAAGCGCCGGCCGATTCCACGCCTGCCCGAACAAGTGCGCCGGTCATTTCCGTCAGCCCTGAGCCGACCGCTGCTCCCGCACCGAGCGAGCCCGCAGCCGCAGCCAAGTCGGAGCCGACACCGGCTGAACCGGCGCCGGCGTCGAGCGCGGTGCCCCAGGCTCCGATCGTCGTCGAACCGCCGGCCGCCGCTATGGCGCCCGTGCTGACTCCGCCGTCGGGACAGGCCTTCAGCGAACCGGCGCGGCCCGTGGAGGCGGCAAAGCAGGCTCCGGCCAAGAGCACGGCTGCCGCGGCGAAGAGCGAGCCTAAAGGGGAGCCGAAGGCGGAAGCCAAGGCCGAGCAGAAGAGTGCGCCGCGCCCGGCTGCCCCGCAGGCGAAGGCAAAAGCGAAACAACTGGACCCCGTCTCGCGGCCGTCGTCCGAGCCGGTCGCCGGGCTGCCGCGCGTGGTGCCAAGCGAATATATCCGGGACGCACAAGAGAAAGAGGAGGCCGCGCCGCCGCCCGCGCCGCGCGCCGCCGGCGCGCCCACACCGATCTCGCCCCCGCAGCAGAACTTCACGCGCAACTGAACCGGCAAATGCAGGGCACTGGCGGCCCGGCGATTGGCCGCTAGGATCGAAGCATGTCCGCGCCGAATCTTCCCTTTCGTTCCGTGCTCGTTGCCAATCGCGGCGAGATCGCGCTGCGCGTGATGCGCACGGCGCGCGCCATGGGCTTGCGCACCATCGCGATCTACTCGGACGCCGACGAGCGCGCGCCGCATGTGCGTTTTGCCGACGAAGCGCATCGCGTCGGCCCGGCGTCCGCGCGCGAAAGCTATCTCGACATCGAGAAGGTCATCGCGGTCGCAAGGCACGCAAAGGCCGGTGCCGTTCATCCCGGCTACGGTTTCCTGTCGGAGCGCGCGGAATTTGCGGAAGCCTGCGCAGCGGCTGGCATCGTTTTCGTGGGACCGCCGGCCAGCGCAATCCGCGCGATGGGTGACAAGGCTGCCGCCAAATTGCTCATGGACAAGGCAAGGGTACCTGTGGTGCCCGGCTATCACGGCTCGCAGCAGGACCCGAAATTCCTGCGTCAGAAAGCCTACGAAATCGGCTACCCGGTACTGATCAAGGCCGCCGCCGGGGGCGGCGGCAAGGGAATGCGGCGCGTCGAAAAGGCGATCGAGTTCGACGATGCCTTGGCTGCTGCAAGCCGCGAAGCGCAGTCTGCATTCGGCGACGGCCGCATGCTGATCGAGAAATGGATCGAGCGGCCTCGCCACATCGAAGTGCAGGTCTTCGGCGACAACCACGGAAACGTGGTGCATCTCTTTGAGCGCGATTGCTCGGCGCAGCGACGCCACCAGAAGGTCATTGAAGAGTCGCCGGCGCCCGGCATGACGGCCGAGGTGCGTGAAGCAATGACCAAGGCAGCGATTGGCGCTGCGCGCGCGGTAAACTATTCGGGCGCGGGGACGGTCGAGTTCATCGCGGCCGGAGAGGGCGCGCTTAAGCCAGACGGGTTCTGGTTTCTCGAGATGAACACGCGGCTGCAAGTCGAGCACCCGGTCACCGAAATGGTGACGGGGATCGACCTCGTGGAGTGGCAATTCCGCGTGGCCGCGGGCGAGAAGCTGCCGAAGACGCAAGAGCAGATTTTACTGTCCGGGCACGCGGTTGAAGTGCGGCTCTACGCCGAAGATCCGTCGCGCAATTTCCTGCCCTCGACCGGCCGGCTGCATGTACTGCGTTTTGGATCGGGCGAAGGGATCCGTGTCGATGCCGGCGTCGAGCAGGGCCAGGAGATATCACCCTACTACGATCCGATGCTGGCCAAGATCATCGCGCACGGAGCCAATCGCGACGCGGCCTTCGACCGGATGGCGGGCGCATTGCGTGGCAGCGCGGTCGCCGGACCACGCACCAATCTGGCGTTTCTGCGCGCGCTGATCGATGCGCCGGATGTGCGCGCCGGAAAGATCGATACGGGCCTGATCGAGCGCGACCTTGCCAAGCTGGCGGTCGCACCGGTGGTGGACTACGCGGCCGTGGCCCATGCGGTCGAAGTGCTGATCCGGCGCGACCAGGAACGCATTGTCCGGCGCGCCGCTCGCCGCAGCAACGAGCGCCGTTCGCCTTGGGACGCAGGGGATGCGTTCGACTTTGCAGGCGCGCGGCAGATTTCCGTTCCGGCCCGCATCGACGGTGAGCGCTCGGTGGCGACCGTTCGATTCGGGTGGGACGGCGTGCATGCCGAGATGGGTGGCGTTGCTGCGGCGCTGTGCGAACTCGTGGATGTCGCGGGGGGCATTCTCGCTGTGCGCGGCGACTCCGCGAGCCTGGTTGAACTGGGCTCAGGAGCTGCCACCGATGCGGACCAAGGCGGCGGCGATGGTGTAATCGTCGCGCCGATGCACGGCAAGGTGCTCGTCATCGAAGTCGCCAAAGGCGATCGGGTTGTACGCGGCCAGCGCCTCGCGGTGATCGAAGCGATGAAGATGGAGCACGCCTTGCTGGCACAAGGCGACGGCGTGGTGGAGGATATTGTGGTTGAAGCTGGCGCCCAGGTTGCCGAGGGCGCCAGGCTTCTGGTGATCCAATCGAACGCGGCCGAGTAATTACTTCAAGATAAATGTCACACGCATATTGATGCGATACTCATCGATCTTGCCGTTCTTCACCGTGACCTTCTGCTCCTGAATCCAGGCGCCCTCGATATTGTCGATCGTATCGTCAGCGCGCTTGAGGCCCTGAATAATTGCGTCCTCAAAGCTCGTTTTCGATGCGGCGCTGATTTCGACGACTTTGGCTACAGCCATGACATCCTCCTGATCGCAGCGCCCCCGCGATCGGAGCGTAGGCTGAAAGCAGGTCCGATGGAACTGCCGCGCCCTTGTGGATGCGTCGCCGGGACACGTGAAATCGTCCGGGCACCCGGCTAAAAGGAAGCATGGCCCTTCATCTGATCAAGCTGTGCGTCGGCGCAGACTCCATTCGCGACCTGCAGGACTGGATCAAGGAGCGCTTGGCGGAGAAGCGGCGTCGGAAACTGGTACCCGAACACATCCACACCACCCGCATGATGCCGACGCGCGCCGACGAGCTACTCGACGGCGGCTCGCTCTACTGGGTGATCCGCGGCGAGATCGCGTGCCGTCAGGCGCTTGCCGACATCCGCGAGTACAAGGACAAAGAGGGTGTGCGGCGCTGCCAGCTTGTGCTCAACCCCAAGGTTGTTCCGGTCGTGCCGCGTCCGCGCGGTCCGTTTCAGGGCTGGCGCTATCTGAACGGTAACGATGCGCCCGACGACCTGACACGCGGTGCGAAGGGGCTGGCCAAATTGCCGGAAGAGATGCGGCGCGAGCTGCGGGAACTAGGTTTGCTCTGATCCTGCAACCAAGTGGAACCTTTGGGCGTTGTCTCCCAACAGTCACAAATTGGGAGCTGGCAATGGCCGGGAAGACCAAACGGCAGGAAGTTCAGGAAGAGGCTTCGGCTTCTGTACCGCGCGAGCGGGCGAGCGCGGACTACGAGGAGCCGCGCCGGAACGTCGCCAGCATGCCCGACCCGGTCACGCTCGAAACCAACAAGGCCAGGCAGGGTGTGCCGGTGCGCAACATGCGTATCGTGCTTACCGTGGGAATCGTACTTGCGATCTTGGCGTTCATTGTCGGCTACTTCATCGCCATCTGACTTTATACGGCGACGTTGTCGATCAGCCGTGTGCCGCCGATGCGGGCGGCAACGAGCAACCTGACCGGGCCGTCCTTGCGCGAGGTAACGGGCGCAAGCGTCGAGGCGTGGCGAGCTTCCAGATAATCGAGCTTGAAGCCTGCGGCCTTGATCGTCCGCCGTCCGCGGACGAGTGTGGGGCCAACGGGCGCGCCCTTGCGGATTGAAGCGGCAGTCTCGTGCAGGACGCGATGCAGCGTCGGTGCGGCCGCCCGATCAGCCGGGGACAGGTAGGCGTTGCGGGAAGAGAGGGCGAGGCCGTCTTTTTCACGGACGGTCGGGACGGAAACAATCTCGACCGGCAGATTGAGGTCCGCGGTCATCCGTTTTACGACCTGAAGCTGTTGATAGTCCTTTTCGCCGAACATCGCGTAGTCAGGCAGCGTTGCGGCCAGCAACTTTGCGACGACTGTTGCCACTCCCGCAAAAAAGTGCGGCCGGAAGTCGGTTTCCAGTCCCGACGCGGGGCCTTCAAGCGAAATCTTGGTGGCAAATCCCTCCGGGTACATTTCACGGACAGCCGGCGCATAAATCAGGTCGACCTTCTCGGCGGCCAGCTTTTCCAGGTCTTCGCGCCAGGTGCGGGGATAGCGTGCGAAGTCTTCATTTGGCCCGAACTGTGCCGGATTCACAAAAATCGAAACGATAATGCGATCGGCTTTGCGTCGCGCCGCGCGCACGAGCTTGATGTGACCGGCGTGTAACGCGCCCATTGTCGGGACGAGCGCGATTTTTTGACTCTTTTTGCGCCAGGGCGCGGTAGCAACGCGCAACGCTTTCGCGCTGCGGGCGATGGCAGGCTGGGACAAGGCGAACTCCGGAACGATTTTGACGCGGCGCGGAGAGTACAGGAGCGTTTCGCCGGAGGAAAATCGATTTCGCAAAAATCGTGACCTGATGCTGCAAGTCTCTTCTTGACCGCGAGGGCGTAACGTCATCAAATTTGAATCGAGGCGAGCGGCCCTTCCGGGGTTCGGGGTCGATGCAAGAACAAGTATTTCGCGTAAACGGCGTGCCCGTCGCGTCCAAAGCCACGCGGACGGCGCATGTAATCGTGCTTGCCAACGAAAAAGGCGGGTCCGGCAAGACGACGAGTGCGATGCACGTCGTCACGGCGCTGCTGAAGGCAGGCCAAAAGGTGGCGTCGATCGATGCCGACAGCCGCCAGAAAAGCCTCACGCATTATGTCGCCAACCGGAAGCGCTGGTCGAAGAAGACCGGCGTCAAGCTGGAACTGCCGAACCATGTCTGCATCGAGCGCGCCAGCGGGCCGAGCGTGGATGAGAACGAGGCTGCGGAGTTTGCGGCCTTTGCGCAGGCGGTGAACGGGGTCGAGAACTCGCACGATTTCGTGGTCGTCGATACGCCCGCAAGCGACAGCTACCTGATGCGGCTCGCGCACGCGATGGCGGATACGCTGATCACCCCTTTGAACGACAGTTTCGTGGATTTCGATGTGCTGGCGAGCATCGATCCGGAAAGTTTCGAGGTTACGGGCACGAGTCACTATGCCGAAGTCGTACGCGAGGCCAGGCGGCAGCGGCGGATCGTGGAAGAGAACGAAACCGACTGGATCGTCATGCGCAACCGCGTCGGTCAGTTCGAGACCAGGAACGGCAAGAACGTCGCCGAGGGGCTGATCGACCTGTCGCGGCGGCTCAATTTCCGGGTGTCGGACGGCTTCTCGGAGCGCGTGATCTACCGCGAATTGTTCCCGCGCGGGCTTACGGTGCTCGACACGCTCGACGATGTGGCGCTCGGCACCAAGGCGAACCTGTCTCATCTCGCTGCCCGGCAGGAGGTCCGCAACCTGCTCGACTCGCTCCGCCTGCCGATCGACGAGCGCGGCCAGCGCCGAGCCGCGGCGCGGGCGGAATGGGCCATTTCCTCGGCCCGGCCGCTCGACGGCGCCGAATTGATCGCCGAGTAAGCATCCGCCGCGGGGCGGCTTGCGTAGAGGCCCGAAAAGCCCAATCTCTAGGGCGAACCGGAGCTCCAGGCCGCATGAGCGGATCTCGCGACGACGCCAAGACGCCCGTCCGCTCTAGGGGTGGAACGGCGCCCGACACCGTTTCGCCGCGGGCGGATATTGAAGCCTTTGTGCAGCGCGCCCGCGCGCTTGGGCCGCGCCAGGACGGCAAGCGGGGGCGTCTGATTTTTGCGCTCGACGCCACGATGAGCCGCCAGCCCATGTGGGACCTCGCCTGCAATCTGCAGGCGGAGATGTTTCAGGAAGCGGCGGCGGCCGGCGGGCTCGACGTGCAGCTCATCTACTATCGCGGCGTTTCGGAGTGCCGGGCATCGAAATGGGTGTCCGACCCGAAGCGCCTGTCCGGTCTGATGGAGCAGATCGACTGCCGTGGGGGCCACACGCAGATCGGCCGCGTGCTCGACCATGTGCGCAAGGAGTGCAAGGCGCAGAAGGTCGATGCCTTCGTCTTTGTCGGCGATGCGATGGAAGAGGCCGTGGACGACCTTTGCGCCAAGGCCGGCGAACTCGGGATGCTCGGCGTCCCCGCCTTTCTATTTCAGGAAGAGCATGACCCCGTCGCGGAGAATGCCTTCAAGGAAATAGCGCGGCTGACCAAGGGCGCCTGGTGCCGTTTCGACGCGGGCGCCTCTGCACAACTGCGTGAACTGTTGCGCGCGGCGGCCGCCTTCGCGTCCGGCGGGCACCGTGCGCTCGCCGACCTCTCGAAGCGTTCGGACGGCGGCGGCGCGGTCAAATTGCTCGGTCAGATGCGCTGATCGCGCTGCACCCGGCTCATTCAGCTATAATCCGGTCATGACCCTGTTATTTGGCATCGGCGCGCTCATCCTGCTGCTGGTCGCGGCGCGTTTCTATTCGAGCGCGAATCCGCAGCAGGTCGCCTACGCGTTGCGCACGGGCGGCGGCATCGCTTCGCTGGGGATTGCCGCCTATCTCACAGCCACCGGCCGCTTTTATGCGGCGATCCCGCTTGGCTATTTTGGCGCGACGCTGCTCGGCTGGATTCCGTCGCCCGCGGGTCTTGGCGCGCGGATGCGCAAGACGCCGGGGCAGGTGTCGCGCGTGCGCTCACGCTTTGTCGAAATGGAGCTTGATCACGACAGCGGCGACATGCGCGGACGCATTCTTGAAGGGCAATATGAGAACGTGCCGCTCGATGCGCTCGACCGGCCGACGCTGCTCGCGCTCCTGAAGGAAGTCGACGCCGAGAGCCGTTCGCTACTCGAAGCTTATCTCGACCGCCGGGAGCCCGGATGGCGTGAAGACGTCGATGAAAACGCGGGTGCGGGGCAAAGAGAGACGCCGCGCGTCGGCCCGATGACCCAGGAAGAGGCGTTGCAGATCCTCGGTCTTGAACCAGGTGCGGGCGCGTTCGAGATACGACGTGCGCACCGGACTCTCATGAAGAAATTGCACCCCGACCAAGGGGGTTCGACGTATCTCGCGGCTCGCGTCAACGAGGCCAAGGAAGTTCTTCTCCGCCGCCATAACTGAACTCCGTTACATCTGCCGTTCGTGACGCCGCTGTCAGTTTCTTGTGGTGAAACAGGCAAAATCGTTCTTCTTCAGCCGGTTGCAGGCTTCGCGCGCCGTCGCTTCGTCGAAGCCGGCAAAGCGCGCGCGATAGAGCCTGGTCGAGCCCTGGCTGGTCATTTCCGTGTAGGGATTACCCTTCGCGAGCAGGCCGCCCGCGTGACCGCGGGCATCCTCAAGACGGTTGCGTGCGAGTTCTTCGCTCGGGAAGGCGCCGATCTGCACGATCCAGCCCTCGGGTTTCTTCACGACCGCGTCGATCTCGGCCATCGCCTGCTTCGCAGCGGGCGTCACCGGCGGCTCGGGAGCCAGGGCGGCGAGAACCGCGGCGCGGCTCGCTTCGGGAGAAGCCTGCGCGGAGGCCGATGCGGTTGAAGGCGGCGGCGGAGGAGGGGCGAAGGTAACGAACTTGCCTTCGGGCGCCACGCCCGCGGGCGTGATCGGCATGGGCGTCTGCGCGGTCGAGGACGAGAGCGAGTGAACGGCTGCCGTTTTCGACGGAGCGTCGTCATCGCCTTCCGGAATCGTCTCGCCGTTCTTGCCAACGGAAACCACGCGAACGGCCTTGCGCTCGATCGGACCGTCGGCGCCCGGAACGGGTACGGTGCGCCGTACAACGGCTGCGGCTGCGGGGCTCGGCGTCGGGAGCGGGACGGGCGCTTCCACGAAGCGTGGCGTCGTGCGCGGACCGGCATGCGCGTGGCGGATCTGGGCGGAGATCAGGTCGCGCATGTGAGCATCGCGTGCAGCGCCGGTCTTGCCGCCCATGACGACGGCGACGATGTGACGGCCGCCACGCTTGACGTTGCTGATCAGGTTGAAACCCGAGGCGCGCGTATAGCCGGTCTTGATGCCGTCGACGCCGTCGACCGAGCCGAGCAGGCGATTGTGATTGCCGATCGCGACGCCGCGCCAGCTGAAGCGCTCGGTTGCGAAATAGGGATAGAGTTTTGGAAAGCGGTCCTGGATCGCGAGACCGAGCAGCGCCATTTCGCGCGCGGTCGTTACCTGGTCGGCGTCGGGCAGACCGGATGCGTTCGTGAACACCGTGCGTGTCATGCCGAGCGCACGCGCGCGCTGCGTCATCATGCGGGCGAAGGATTCTTCGTCGCCGGCGACGGATTCCGCGATCAAGACGGCGACGTCGTTGGCCGAACGCGTGATGATCGCTTTGATGGCGTCCTCGACGCTGATCGATTCACCGGCCTTGAGGCCGAGCTTCGACGGCGGCTGTTTGGTTGCGTCGGAGGATGCGGTCAGCTTCGATCCAAGTTTCAGGCGGCCAGCCTCAATTTCTGCGAACAGCAGATAGAGGGTCATGACCTTGGCGAGCGAAGCCGGGTGGCGCAGCTCGTCGGCCTTCGAGGCGTCGATGACTTCGCCGGTCTTGGCGTCGACGACGATGGTGGAGAAACCCGAGAACCAGGTTTCCTTGTTGGCGTGCGCGGGGGCCGACGCTGTGAGCGTCCCGGCCAGCAGGGAAATTGAAACGGCGAACGCCAACCGCCCGACAGGCGGCGCTCCCCTACGCCTACGCAACATTACCCCGACAATTCCCTGCGCTGGTCCGCTCGCCTGGCGGCGTTGAAAGCTATTTCGACGCCAATCACGGCGTCCGGTTGGCAAAAATTTGGAGCAGGCGGGTTAGGATTGAGTAAAGCATTCTGCGGTTCCGCCGCCGAAGAACGGTCCCTCGAGTCGGGGCGTTGCACGACAATCGGGCAACCCGCTGATATTGCGACGCAATATTTTCTTGACTGTTATGTTGCAGTGCACTATATCGGCTTCAGAGCGATGAATTGCATGGCACTTTTTCATCCATGCCGCTCGTCTAAAGGAAACGGCTCAACCCGCCAGGCCAGAGGCCGGCGCTAAGGGGATGAACATGTTCGAGAATTTCGAGACCCTGCAGAAGATCAGCAAAGATAACGTGGACGTCGCGCTGAAGAGCTTTGGCGCCGCGTCGAAGGGCATCCAGGCGATCGCCTCGGAAGTCGTCGACTATCAGAAGAAGTCGTTCGAGGACGGCACCGCCGCCATCGAGAAGTTCTTCGGCGTTCGCACGCTGGACAAGGCGTTCGAGGTCCAGACCGAGTTCTACAAGAGTGCGTATGAAGGCTTCGTGTCCAAGGCGACGAAGATCGGCGAGCTCTATGCCGACATCGCCAAGGAAACCTACAAGCCGATCGAAGGCGCCGTCGCCAAGGCGACTGCCGCGGTCAAGCAGTAAAGCGATCGCCGGACATTCCGGCCAAGAGAAAAAAGCCCGGCAGGATTGCCGGGCTTTTTTCTTTTCTGCTTCCGCGCTGGCGTCATTTCGCCAAATGCAGACTCGCGATCTCCGCGCCGATGGAGTTGAACACGCCGGCGAGTTGCCCCGCGCTCTGCACGTCATAATACATCTTCGCATTGGTCGCGCAGTCGCGCAGCAGATCGGCGTTACCCGCGATCAGACGAACCGTGTAAATCTTGATGCCGGCGTTTTTGATGTTGGTGCAGACCTGCGCCATACGATTGTCGACCGTCGGGCAGGTGGGGCCGTTCGTGTTGCAGGCGTCCGGCTCCATCTGAATATTCTTCGTGTTGTAGCCGTCGGTCATCAGGATGATGTATTTCGTCAGGTCCTCGGTGCCGTAAGCCTTGCCTTCCGTGTAGAGGGACGTGGGTGACAGGACGTGCCAGCCCCAGGCAAGGCCGATGGCGATGTTGGTGTAGCCGGTCGGCGTCAGGTTGGTTGCCTTGGTGCGCAGCGCGGCCCAGTCCGTTGAGAGCGCCGTGACGGCCTGCGGGGGCGTGGCATAGCATTTCGCGGCAGGATATTTCGTCTTCCGCTGCGCCGTTGTTTCCGACGCATGGCCCCAAGGATGGGTCGTGTCCGGCGCCGTATCGTCCTTGACGTCGTAATCCAGCGTGATGGTGTTGTTGTTTGGGTCCTTCTGGTAACGGTCATAGACGCAGCCGTTCCAATTGGACTTGTTTTCGGCCGTCCATATCGCTTGTTTCCAGGTGCCGTTGTTATTCTGGCAGCTGGTCTTCGAGGTGTATTGCGACTTGGAGCAATAGAACTGGGCAACGCACGCTGCCCTATTCTTGTGACCGCCGTTGTCGCAACTGCCGACGTTGTCCTCCCACCAATCGAAGCGCACCCAGTTCGGTCGGGTGTTGTAGGTGTAACCGGTGTTGATCATGCCGTCGAAGGGCACGATGCCGGCCTTGGCGTCGCCAGGCTCGCGTGCGGCGGTCTCGAGCACGTTCAGAAGGCTCACGGTCGATGCGCGCAGCGCGTTAATCCGAGCGGGGTCGGGCGTCTGCATGGAGAGCGACATGTCGAGCACGAGCGCGATCTCCACCTTGCCCATGCTCCAGACCGCTTCGGCCTTCGCGCCGACTTCGAACGTCGTCGCGCCGAACAGATTGGCGAGCTTCGGCGTGTAGTCGCCGGTGGCATGCAAGGTGACTTTGCCTTGCGTCGGTACGATGTCGAGATCGAGATTGGTGAGATCATGGTTGCCGAGACTGGCCAGGAAATATTGCATCCCGACTTCGTTCATCTTCGCCTCGTCCAGCGGCAGCAGCTTCGACAGAGCGAGCGCCGTGGAGTCGAGCGCCTTCTGCATGTCGGTACGATAGGAATTGGCCATGCTGTAGTCGATCGCCGCGCCAAGTCCGCCGATGACGGGGACGACCGCGAGTGCAAACAGCACGGCGACGTTGCCCTTGCGATCCGACCAGAAACGCCGCATCGAAGCCTCCACCCATGTGGCGCCGCGTTGCAGCTCTCGTCGGGGAGGGGTCTCGCCGAATCCGATGCTGTGCCCACGCCGAGCAGGACTATGGAACCGGATCTTCTAAGAAGGGGTAGGCGAAATTGCTAAAGTTTAGCGCTTCGGTTGCAAGCAGTTCACTCGCGTTCGCAAAGCGTTAATCGTGCCTTCCCGTTATTTTGACAGATGCAGGCTCGCGATCTGCGAGGCGATGTGCTTGAAGGCGTTGGCCAGATCCGCCGTCGACTTCACGTCGTAGTACATGTTGTGCGAGGTCGCGCAGTTCTTGAGCAGGGTCTCGTTGCCGTTGATCAGACGCACCGTGTAAATTTGTATCTTTGCGGCCTTGATATTGTCGCAAG
>Ga0307505_10001164_pt1 | contig 22788 bp, 24 predicted proteins | sample 23_S_MG_FD_202183 | JGI IMG/M metagenome (GOLD analysis project Ga0307505, IMG submission 202183) | Soil microbial communities from Populus trichocarpa stands in riparian zone in the Pacific Northwest, United States - 23_S | ecosystem: Environmental > Terrestrial > Soil > Riparian zone > Trees...
CGGAGCGGTCCCGTCGGCGAAGCGCAGCTTGTACCCCTGCTCGCCTGGGCCGAGGTCCATCCGGTGGTCGCCACGCTGAAACGCGCGCTCGATCGCGTCGAGGATCGCCAGCATCGCCGGCTTGAGGTCGGCGTGGGCCTCGTCCCAGCCGCCGTTGTAGTAGAGGACCTCGCCGCCCGCGGAGGTGAACAGCTGCACCGAGATCGGCTGGCCGTCGATCTCGAGCACGAGCAGCTGGAAGCGCCCTGACGGCAGCAGCTCGTCGGCGACGGCGAGCAGCGTGTCGATCAGGCCGCTGCCGGCGCGCACCATGCTCGACTCGCCGCGTCCGTCCCAGCGGTCGGAGTGCAGGCTCAGCATCGCCTCCAGGTCGCGTGCGAGCGTCGCCGGCGTGCTCACCCGCGAGATGCCCCCGCGCTCCTCGAACTTGCGGCGCAGGCGGCGCATCTGGCTGCGGAAGTTGGAGCTGCGGCTGGCCAGCCAGGCGTCGAAGGAGTCGTGGGCGAGCGTGACCGTCGGCGAGCCCATCACCAGGTACTGGCTGGTGGGGGGCGCGAGGGCGCTGGGCCAGGTGCAGCGCAGCGCCGTCGGCCATGGGGAGGTGACGTCGAGGGACTCCAGCGCGATCACGTCGGGTCGCGGGTCGGCGCCGGCGAGCAGCCTGCCGGCGATCGCCGCGACCTCCCACTCGCGCCCCGGCACCGCCAGCGGCGACGACCGTGGCAGCTCGTTGCCGAGCAGCCGGTAGTCCACCCGGCCGCGCGCGCCGGGGGTGACGTAGAGGGGGACGACGCCGATCAGCTCGTCGCGGTCGTGGACCACGACGACGCGCGGCTCGGTCGTCGCGCTCGCCGTGTGGCGCCAGGTCGACAGCATCCAGGCGGGAGCCGCGAGCGGCAGGCGGCTGCGGACCGCGAGGGCGTCCCACGCCGGCGCTTCCCGCTCCAGATCGGCGCCATCGGCGACCAGGCGTCCTTGGACGCTCGACTTCGACACCGGCCGCAGTCTATGTGAGATTCCCAGGTACTGTGTGGCCGATGAAAGCGCTGCGTCACCTGGCCGCGCGGGCCAACACCAAGCTGAGCGAGCTGCTCTACGAGCGTCGCTTCGGCGTCGACACCACCGGCATGGTCAGACCCGACTTCGCCGCCGACTACGACGGGTCGGGCGCGGACAACAACGCCTACATCGCCGCCAGCTGGCGTCAGCTGCAGCGGTGGCTGCCGCGCCGCGACGTCGGCCCCGGCGACGTCTTCCTCGACGTCGGCTGCGGCAAGGGGCGCGTCGTCTTCCAGGCCGCGCGGCTCTACCCGTTCCGCCGGGTGATCGGGCTCGAGCTCGATCCCCAGCTCGCCGCGGTGGCGCGCGGCAACGTGGAGCGCAATGCCGGCCGGCTGCGCTGCAAGGACGTCGAGGTGGTCGAGACCGACGCCTCGACGTGGGACGTTCCCGACGACGTCACGGTCGTCTTCCTCTACAACCCTTTCTCCGGCGAGGTCTTCGAGCGGTTCGTCGGTCAGCTGGTCGCGTCGGTCCAGCGCCGGCCGCGCACGGTCACGATCGTCTACTCCTACCCGCGCGAGGCCGCGGTGCTCGAGCGCACAGGCCAGGTGCGGCTGCTGCGTCAGACCGAGCCGCCGAGCTCGGCGGTCGACCGGATCCGCCAGCAGCTCTCCAGCGACCACGACTACGGGGTCAAGGTCTACGCGCTCGAGCCTGCTCCCGCCGCGGCGACCCGCTCCTAGCACGCCGCTGGAAGTACCCTCTCGGCCTTGCGCGCACTTGTCGTATTCCCCTTCATCATCGACCCCGAAGGTGGTGCGGCGGCACGGTGCGGAATCGGGCTCCTGCGCGGGCTCGCCGAGTGCGGCGTCGAGGCGCACGCGCTCGTCGGCGGGCTCGAGGGGCGCCAAGCGCCGGAGCCCCCGGCCGGCCTCTCGGTCGAGACGGTCGGCTGCAGGGAGCCGTCGCTGGCCCGCGACCGCTTCGACCGTTTCGCGCGGCCGTACTCCACGATGGCGCGGGGCATCTTCCTCCGCACGCTGCGCGAGCGCGCCCGCACCGCCGACGTCGTCCACCTGGTCGGGGTCGACGCGGGATCGCTGCTCCCGCACCTCGACCGGCCGGCGCTCGCGCAGCTGGACTGCGTGACCGAGCGCGACCGCGACATCGGTCACCTCTGGAGCCGGCAGGCCAGGACCACGATCGAGCTGCTGCGTGCCGAGCGTCGCACGGTCAGACGAGCCCGCTGGGTGCTGGCCAGCTCCGAGGAGGTGGCGGACTGGTTCCGCGCCGCCCGGCCCGCCCTCGACGTCACCTTCGCGCCGCTCGCGCTCGACCCCAGCGCCTATGGGGCGCGGGGCGGTCCGCGGGCTCCGGTCGCCGGCCTGATCGGCACGGCCGGCTGGCCGCCGACGGCCAACGCTGTCGAGCGGCTGCTCGGCACGATCTGGCCGCGGGTGCTCGAACGTGCGCCCGACGCGCGTCTGCGGCTGGCCGGACGCGGCATGCAGCCGGCGAGCTTCGCGGGCGTACCGACCGATCTCCCGGGCGTCGAGTGGCTCGGCGAAGTCCCTTCGGCGGTCGGGTTCCTGCGTGAGATCGGCCTGCTCGTCTATCCGCTGGGACGCGGGAGCGGCGCGAAGATCAAGGTGCTCGAGGCGCTCGCCTGCGGCGTGCCGGTGGTGACGACCCCGGACGGCGCCGAGGGCATCGGGGCCCACGGTGGCCTCGCGGTCCACGCCTCGGACGGCGCCCTCGTCGATGCGACGGTCGCGCTGATCGAGTCCGAGCGCGCGCGTCTGGCCGCGGGCCGCGAGGCGGCCGCCACCTTCGACGCGTTTCACACCCCGGAGGTCGCGGCGCGGCCGGTCGTCGAGCTCTACCGCCGGATGGCCAGCGCGACCTAGCCCGGGTCCCGGCTAGGTCTCCCGCGCGCGACGCAGCGTGTTCAGCTCGCTCAACTTGACGATCCTCGCCACCAGCACCCCGCCGACGTAGACGAGGCCGCCCACGAGCCCCGCGGGCACTAGGCCGAGCGGGGAAAGCGCGAGCATCGTCGCGGTCATGACAGCGGCGACCGCGAGCGTGGCCAGCATGCGCCAGGGGCGAATCCGCAGTTTGAGCGCGACCAGCGCGGTTCCGAGCATCAGCGTCATCGTCAGCACCTCGGTCGCCACCGTCGACCAGGCGGATCCGAGCGCCCCGTAGCGTGGGATCAGCAGCACGTTGAGGCCGATGTTCGCCGCCGCCCCCAGGCCCGAGTACAACGCCAGCCGCCAGTGCAGGTTCAGCAGCGGCGCGAGGAAGCCGGCGAGCGTGCCGTAGCAGATGGAGACGAACGCGAGCATCAGGATCGGCAGCACCGCCGCGGAGTCGGCGAACGCCGGGCCGTAGAGCAGGTCGATGATCTGGTCTGAGAGCGCCACGGTCACCGCCAGCACCGGGAGCGAGATCACCGCCATGTAGTCGGCGGCGATCTGGACCAGTCGCCGGACGCGGTCGGGGTCGCTGGCGTAGACCGCCGACAGCACCGGGAAGAACGACGACATCACGGCCGCCGGGATGAACAGCAGCGGCGCCAGGAAGCGGTAGGCGGCGCCGTAGATGCCGGCCTCCTCGGCGTCGGCGAGCTGGAACAGCAGCACCGCGTCGATCTGGTAGTAGACCGAGATCAGGACGCTCGCGATGCCCAGTGGCAGCGCGATCTTGAACATCTCCCCCCACAGCGCGCGACCCTCCCGCCAGGCGATGTGGGCGTTGCGGCGCGTCGCCCGGATCTGCAGCGCGGCGATCACGCAGAGCATCGCGACGTAGGCGATCGCGAAGTCGACGACGTCGGCGCCGACGGTGAAGAAGACAATGCAGACGCCGAGCCAGATGAAGCTCTGCAGGACGCTGAACGACAGCGCCAGGCCGGCGCGCAGCCGCGAGTTGAATACCGCCATCAGTGCGTTGGCGCCGGTCGCGAGGATCGTCAGCGACATGATCCAGGCGGCGAGGTGGGCCTGGTCGTCTCCGTCGAGGAAGAGCGGGATCGCGATCGCGCAGACCGCGAGCGCGACCAGCGACAGCGCCATCCGGGCGCCGGCCAGCGCGCCCAGCCAGGCGCTCTCGCGCTTGGGGTCGGCGGCCATCTTCTGCATCGCCACGGTGGTGAAGCCGAGGTCGGTGAGGACCGCGAAGATCCCGACGAAGGCGCCGACCGCGGTCCAGACGCCGAAGCCCTCCGGATCGAGCGTGCGGGCGGCGAGCGAGACCGTGACGATGCTGATCGGCATCGAGATCCCGCGCGCGATCAGCTGGACCACCACGTTGGAGGCGATGTGGCGCCCGCCGGCCGCGCCGGCGTCGCCGGCCGCGCCGCCGTGCAGCAGCCGACGCGGTAGCTGCCTGAGCGACGCCAACATCCGTGGAATACTCTCGCGTCTTGTCACCGACCGTCGTCCTGCTCTCCGTGCCGTTCGCGGGCGGTGAGAACCGACCCTGATGCGTCTGCTCGCCTACACCGACGCCCGCAGCGTCGGAGGTGCCGAGATCGTGCTCGGGTATCTGATCGGCGCGCTGGGCCCCGACTATGAGGTCGGGGTGCTCGCTGTCGACCGCGCGGTCGGCGAGGCGGTTGCCGCGAGCCGGCCCAAGACAGTGGTCGCGACCGTCCGCGAGCCGGCGGGAACCCACGACCGCGCCGCGCTCGCCGAGCACCGCCGCGCGATCCGCGCCTTCGCGCCCGACGTGGCGCACGTCAACCAGGCATGGCCGTGGGCGGGGGGATACGCGATCGCCGCCGCCCTGGCGAGCCCGGGCGTCCGCACCGTGGCCGTCGACCATCTGCCGGTCGGCGGGGCGATCCCGCGTCTGCGCCGCTACGGCCGGCGGCTGCTCGCCCGCCGCCTCGACGCGCACGTCGCGGTCGGCGAGCGGGCCGCGCGCGAGGTCGAGCAGCTGGTCGGGCTGCCGGCCGGGAGCGTGCTCGCGGTGCCCAACGGCGTTCCGGCCGAACTGCCGGACCCCGCTCCGCGGCTCGCCCCGGGCACCGTGATCGGCTCGCTCGGACGGCTGACCGACCAGAAGGACTACGCGGCGCTCGTGCGCGTGTTGCCGCGGCTGGACGGGGTGACGCTGGCGCTCGTCGGCGACGGGCCGGAGCGCCCCGCGCTCGAGCGGCTGGCCGCCGAGCTGGGCGTCGCCGACCGGCTGACGATCACCGGCTGGATCGACGAGGCTCGCCGCTCCCTGCCGGCGCTCGACGTCTTCGTGCTGCCGTCGCGCTGGGAGGGGATGCCGCTGGTGATCCTCGAGGCGATGCACGCCGGAGTGCCGGTCGTCGCGACCGACGTCGGCAGCGTCGCCGAGGCGGTGGCCGACGGCGAGACGGGCTTCGTCGTCGCTCCCGGTGACGGCGACGCGCTCGCCGACCGGCTCGGCCGCCTGGTCGCAGACCCGGACCTGCGCCGCACCCTCGGCGACCGGGGGCGCGCCGTCGCCGCCGAGCGGTTCTCCGCGACCGCGATGGCCGGCCGCTACGACCGCCTCTACCGGGCGGTGGTGGCCGAGGAGTCACCGGCCGCGGCTCTCGCGCGGTGAGCGGTCGCAGGCGCCGGCGCGCCGCGGCGCTGGCCGCGGTCGCCAGCGCGGCGGCTGTGGCCGCGGGCTGCGGCGGGGAGGGGTCGGTCGAGCTGCCCGACCCGCCGGCGGGCGCGCCGCCGTTGGCCGTCGGCATCGTCGCGAACACCCTCGACGCGGCGACCGCGCGCCCGAGCGAGCTCGACGAGGTCGAGTCGCTGGGGGTCGGCTGGGTGCGCGAGGAGCTGCGCTGGGCCCAGCTGGAGCCGCGCCGCGGCCAGCTGCGCTGGGACTCCTTCGACAGCGCGCTGGAGGCCGCCGCCACACGCGGCCTGCGCGTCCTGCCGCTGCTGCTCGGGACGCCGGCGTGGGCGGGCCCCGAGAGCCTCGGCCTGCCCGACGACGAGGCCACGCTGGCCGCCTTCGCCGCTCGGGCGGCGGCTCGCTACGGGCCCGGGGGTGAGTTCTGGACGCAGCGCCCGCAGCTGGACCCCAGCCTCGCCCCGCGCTGGTTCGAGATCTGGAACGAGCCCTACTTCGAGATGTTCGCGCGCACGGGCGTCGACCCGGCCGCCTACGGCCGGCTCGCCGCGGCTGTGGCGCGCGCCGGGCGCGACGCCAATCCCCGCACCCGCTGGCTCGTCGCGGCCGAGCTGACCTACGAGGACGCCGCCGGCGAGCGCCGGCGCTGGCTCGAGCCGCTGCTCGCCGCCGCGCCCGAGCTGGCCGAGGCGGTCGACGGACTCGCGGTCCATCCCTACTCCTACGGGCCGCCGCGCGGTGAGCAGGTGCCGCTGGAGTTCCGCTTCGACCGCACGGCGGCGATCGCCGCGCGGTTCGAGCGCCTGACCGGGCGCCGACTGCCAGTGTGGATCACCGAGATCGGCTGGAGCACCTGCTCGCTGCGGCCCGAGTGCGTCTCCGACGAGACCCAGGCGGCCCACTACGCGCTGCTGCTGGGGATCGTCCGCCGGCCGCCGCTGAACCGGACGGTGCGGGCGGTTTTCGCCTACCACCTACGCGACTTCCCCGACCGGGCCGCCGACGACCGTGAGGCCCACTTCGGCCTGCTCGACGTCGCCGGTGATCCGAAGCCGGCCTGGTGGGTGGTCCGCCGCGCCGCGTCGCTCGCGGACCGTTGACCCGCTCCTCGCGGGAGCCCTAGGCGGGTGCCGCGAGGAAGTTCCAGATCGGCTCGGCGAAGACCGCCTCGAAGCCGTCGCGGGTGTAGGGGCCGTCGCCCTCGAGGTCGAAGATCCGCAGTCCGGCGCCCGACAGCAGGTCGAAGACCTCGCCCGGCCGTGAGCCGTAGAGGTCGGCGCCGCCGAGCCCGTGCTCGAAGAGCACGTAGGGCTTGGCGCGCTCGATCGTGGCCGCCGCGCCGCGCATCGCGTGGAGCTCGGCGCCCTCGACGTCGATCTTGATCAGCGCCGGCAGGTAGCCGTCGGGCAGCGCGTCGTCGAGGCGCTGCACCTCGACCTCGATCCGCTCGACCGCGCCCGCGACCTCCGCGGGCAGGTCCCGGCGCTCGCGCAGGCCGCTGTAGGCGGGCGCGTCGACGACGTGGGTGAACTCCGCCGTGCCGGCCTCGTCCGACAGCGCCGCCCGGCGGACGTCGACGGCGGGGAACCGCTCGACCAGCGCGGCATGCAGCTCGGGCAGCGGCTCGTAGGCGATGTGCCGTCCGGCGGGTGCGAGGTGGGCGATCAGCTCCAGCGTGGCGCCCTGGTTGGCGCCGACGTCGATCGCGTTGGAGTCGTGGCGCAGGGCTGCCGCGAGCGCGACCGCCAGCGCGTGCTCGTCGCGCCGCTCGCGGCGGGCGGCCGGATCGAACGCCGAGCGCGCCTCGCGGACACGGCCGAGCAGCTCGCGCGCCTGCTGCTCGCGGCCGGTGCGGACCGCGGCCTCGCGCGCGAGACCGCGGATCTTCGCGGTCGCGCCGCTCACCGCGCCTCGGCTCCTCCGGCGTGGACCGGGTCGGGCGCGACCTCGGCGAGGCCGTCGGCGAGCGCCGCGACGACCCGGTCCTGGTCGGCCTCGGAGAGGTGCGGGAACAGCGGCAGCGTCAGCTCGTCGCGGGCGGCCCGCTCGCTGCGCGGCAGGTCGCCGTGGCTGTCTGAGAGGTAGGCGGTGAACTCGTGGATCGCCGGGTAGAGGACGCTGGTCTGGATCCGCCGCCGCTCGAGCATGAAGGCGCGCAGCGGGTCGCGCAGCCCCGGCTCGTCGACCATGATCGGCATCACGTAGCACGACGACCGCTCGACCTCGTCGTCGCGGTAGGGCACGGTGATGCCGTCGATCCCGGCGAGCAGCTCGCGGTAGCGCCGCACGCGCGCGCGGCGCTGGCCGATCTCGTCCTCGAGCGTCGCTAGCCGGGCGGTCAGCAGCGCGGCGCGCGGCTCGTCCATCCGGTAGTTGAAGCCCAGCCCGACGACGTCGTAGCCGGCCGAGTGGCCGCGGTGGCGGTCCCAGGTGCCGGAGGTCATCGCGTGCGAGCGCAGGCTGCGCACCTGCTCGGCGACGTCGTCGTCGTCGGTGGCGAGCAGGCCGCCCTCGCCGCAGGAGAGCACCTTGTTGGAGAAGAAGCTGAACGCGCCCGCCAGCCCGATCGTGCCGAGCTTGCCGTCGAAGCCGGCGAGCGTGGCGCTCGGGGCGTGGGCGACGTCCTCGATCAGCGCCAGGCCGTGGCGGTCGCAGACCTCGCCCAGCGAGGCCATGTCGGCGCCGTAGCCGGCGAAGTGCACGGCGCAGACCGCCTTGGTGCGCGGCGTGATGCGGGCCTCGACGTCGGCCGGATCGATGCCGACGTCGTGGGGGCCGACGATGTCGGCGAGCACCGGCGTCGCGCCGCAGTAGCGGGCGGCGTTGGCGGTCGCGACGAAGGTGATCGCCGGGACGATCACCTCGTCGCCGGGGCCGACGCCGGCGGCCAGGTAGGCGAGGTGCAGGCCTGCCGTGCAGCTCGACAGCGCGATCGCGTGGCGGGCGCCGAGATGCTCGGCGAACGCCTCCTCGAACGCCTTGGTGCGCGGCCCGAGCGTCAGCCAGCCCGAGCGCAGCGTCTCCTCGACCGCGCCGATCGCCTCCTCGGAGAGGACGACGTCGAACAGCGGTACGAGGCTCTCCTCGTCGGCGGCCATCAGATGTTCGAGTAGCGGCCGTCGAAGGGGTCCCCGAACCGCTCGGCCTCGAGCGCTCCGGCGATCTCCTCGATGCCCGTCGGCACGCGCATCTTCGGCTCGAACCCCAGCTCGCCGCGGATCCGTTCGAACGACACCTTGTAGTCGCGTGGATCCTCGTCGCGGGAGACGTAGCCGACGTCGCCACGGCCGAGCGTCCCGGTGATCAGCTCGACGAGGTCGAGCTTGCGGTAGTTCTCGTCGGAGTGGCCGGCGTTGAAGACCCGCCCGGCGACCTTCTCGCGCGGCGCGTCGAGGACCGTCTTGACGGCCCGCGCCGCGTCGGCGACATGGATGTAGGGCCGCCAGAAGAGCTCGCCGAAGACCTCGAGATGGCGCTCGGCCCAGAGGTCGCGCGTGAACTCGTTGACGGTCAGGTCGAAGCGCATCCGCCGGCCGACGCCGTAGACGGTCGCGAACCGCAGGCAGGTCGGGGCGAAGTCGTCGGAGCCGCTCGCGAGCAGCATCTGCTCGATGCCGACCTTCTGCTCGGCATACAGCGACACCGGGGCGAGCGTGCCGTTCTCGTCGATCGGGACCGTCGGGTCGTCCATCCGCCCGTAGTTCGAGCAGGTCGACGCGAAGACGAACCGCGAGACACCGGCCGCGCGGGCGTCCTCGACCAGCAGCCGGCTGCCCTCGACGTTGACCTCGTCCGAGAGGGCGGGATCCCTGGCGCAGGCGGGGTCGCCGACGATCGCGGCGAGGTGGACGACCGCGTCGGCGCCGTCGACCGCGCGGCGGCGGGCGTCGGCGTCGCGGATGTCGGCGCGGATCAGCTCGACGCCCTTGGCCTCGAGCTCGGAGGCGATGTCCTCCTGGCCGTGGATCAGGAGGTCGAGGACGCGTACGTCGTGCCCGTCGGCGAGCAGCTCGTCGACCAGCATCGCGCCGATGTAGCCGGCCCCGCCGGTCACGGTGACGGTCATCGAACCGCCTTCGACGTCTCGCCGGCGGCCGGCACGGTGCCGGGGTGGAACTCCGCCTTCAACTGCTCGTACTCCATGATCGCCCTCTCGTAGTCCTCGTGTCGTCCGATGTCGAGCCAGTAGCCCTCGAAGAGGTATGAGCCGACCTGCTCACCGGCGCCCAGCAGGCGGTGGACGAGGTCGGGCAGGTCGAGCCGCACGCCGCGCTCGATGAACTCGAGCACCCGCGGCTCCATCGCGTAGACACCCATGCTGACCACGTAGGGCAGCTCGGGCTTCTCCTCGAAGTCGGTCACCCGGCGGGTCCGGCCGAGCTCCCCGTCGAGGTGCAGCACGCCGTACTCAGTGCGCACGACCCGGTTGTGGGAGGCGATCGTGAGAAGGTTGCCGGCCTCCTGGTGGTAGTCGACCAGCGCGCCGTAGTCGAGCGTGGTGAGCACGTCGCCGTTCATCACCAGGAAGCTGTCGTCGAGGCCCTCGATGGTGGCGAGGGGGCCGACCGTGCCGAGCGGCTCGTCCTCCTCCTGGTACTCGATCGACACACCGTGGGCGGCGCCGTCGGCCATCACGGCCCGCACGAGGTGTGCGAGGTAGCCGACCGCGAGCGTCAGGCGGTCGAAGCCGCAGTCGCGCAGCTGGTGCACGACGACGTCGAGGATCGCCCGCTCGCCGACGGGCAGCAGCGGCTTGGGAAGCACGGTGGTGTAGGGCCCGAGGCGGGACCCCTTGCCGCCGGCCATGATGATCGCTCGCTTTGACATGGTCTATCGCTCAGTCGGCATTCGCGGGAAAAGGTTGAGCACTGCGTCAAGCATGTCAGGGAACGGGTGCTCCGACCGGGCCGCCCGGCTACCATCGCCGCCCAATGGTGCGGGTTCTCCTCAAGATCCTCTACTGGGTCGCAGTGCTGGCGGTCTCGCTGGTGCTGGTCGTCGCGCTGATCCTCTTCCTGGAGTCGCGCGACCGCTCGTCGGTCGAGGGCGCCGCCGGCCCGGTGGCCGCGGCGGCGGCGTGACCCGGCCGGGCGGGTCCGCGGGTCAAGCTGTGCGCGGCTCCATCCGGTAGCGCCAGCGGCGCAGGCGGCGCGTGCCGGTCACCGCCCAGCGCTCCTCGTAGCCGCGCGTCGCATACGTCCAGCGCGCCGGGCGGTTGACCTCGTCGACGGTGCCCCAGAGGTGGCGGAAGCCGCGCTGCGCGAGCGCGGTCTCGACCTGGAAGAGGAAGTCGACGGCGGTGCCACCGCGGCGCGCGTCCTCGTCGACGTAGAAGTCGGTTCCGTAGACGTCGCGCTGGCCGAGCGTGACGCCGAGTGCGACGGTGCGCAGCTCGCGGTGCGGCGGCATCGTCGCGTCGGCCCACCAGTAGAAGCCGATCGGCCGGCCGTCCCGGAGGGCCACGAAGCCGGCGTGACCGTTGGCGAGGTCGCCGGCGAAGCGACGGTCGCCGGTCACGTCGTCGCGCTGGCGGTTGAGGCGCGCCAGGGCCGGCAGGTGGTCGGGCTCGAGCGGGGCGAGCTCGACACCGCCGCGCCGGACGGGGACCGCGATCTCGCCGAGGTCCTTCTCGACCACGAGGTGGCGCTCGGTTTCGTAGACCTGGGAGCCGAGCCGCGCGGCGAGGTGGCGCGCGGCGGCGCGCGCCCCCTGCTCGCGCCGGACGCCGTCGAGCCGTCGGACGAATGGGCGGTCGCGCAGGCGGCTCATCGGCGGGCGGTGCGGGTCAGCCGCTCGTCCGACACCTGGCGGGCGAACACGACCACCCGCTGGGCGGCGCTGTAGAGCGGATGGCAGGCGCTGAGGATGAGCTGCCTGTGGCCGACCGGGTCGAGCACCGAGAGGTCCTGGTCGTCGACGATCCGGTTGTCGGTGACGCGGTAGGTGTAGCGGTGGGTCGGCGTGGTGAGCGAGATCACCTGGCCACGGCGGAGCTTGTCGATGTCGCGAAACGGGGCGCCGTAGGTGGTGCGGTGGCCGGCGATCGCGGCGGTGCCGCGGTCGCCGAAGTAGGGCGTATCCGGGTAGCGACCCGGCCCGTTGCGCAGATCGTCGGTGTCGGTGCCCTCGACGACGTACTCGCCGACTCCGATCGACGGGATCTCGATCTTCGCGATCGCGTCGCCGGGCAGCGGCATGCGGTCGAGCACGCGCTTCGGGGGGTCCTGGAGCTCCTCTTGGAGGACCGCCTGGTTGCGCTCGGCCACGAACGCCGAGACCGGCTCCTGCCAGACGACGGTCGCGCCGGCGTCGCCGATCAGCAGCACCCCGCTGACGACCATCACCGACGCGACGAAGTGGGCGACGGCGCGCAGTGGGCTGCGGCGCGGTGAGGGGCGGCTCGGCGACGGGGAGGAGTCGGTCACGTCCTCGATTCTAGGAAGCCGAGCGTCCGAGGCGCGGATTTGACAGCTCCAGCGGCCGCTGGCACAGTTGAGAACGACAAATTACTCAGCTCGGGGGTTCAGATGGCGCAGGGGGAGAGTCGCTCGGTCGGACGGGGCAACGACGACGAGGAGTCCGGCGGCGTCGGCGCGCCCGCGCCGCTGCCCTGGGTGGCGGTGGTGGTCGTCTATGGGATCGTCCTGATCGCACTGGTCGCGATGTGGATCGCGCACGGCGGCGACCATCGCTTCAACGGGGTGGAGATCACCGTCGCGGAGGGGTTCGTCGCACTCGCCGTGTTCTACATCTGCGCGCAGGCGATCGAGCGTCTGGTCGAGCCGATAATGACCTGGGAGCCGTGGGCCCGCGTCGCCTCAGGCGGTCAGTCCCGCGAGCGCGAGCAGCTCAAGCGGCAGGTGTCGATGCGCAGCGCTCGCTCGGGCGTGCTGGCGGCTCGGGCTGCCGCCACGCCGTCGGACGGTCTCGCGGGGCGGGCCGTGGACGGCGGCTCGGCGGCCGACGCGGCGGCCGACGCCGCCGGAGCGGCGAGCGAGAGCAAGGCTGAGCTGGCGCGGGAGGAGAAGAAGCGGGGCCTGATCGGCTGGGGGGTCGCCGCACTGCTGGCGATCGCGCTCACCTGGGCGCTCGAGCTGCGGCTGATGGACGCCGTCGCCGACTTCTCCGCCGATGGCGCCGAGTGCGTCAGCACGGAGGGGAAGTTCACCGCCGCCTGCGCTCGGATCGCGCGGGTCGACCTCGTGGTCACCGCGCTGGCGATCGCCGGCGGCACCAAGCCGCTGCACGACCTGATCACCCGGCTCGAGAAGGCCAAGAGCAACGCCGACGAGGCGACGCGCGCCTGACGCGACGGGGGCGGGGGCCTAGTGGCCCTCGCCCTCCTCGGCGCTCGGCGGCCGCGACTCCTCCGCCAGCGAGGTGATCGCCAGCGTTCCGCGGGCCGCTCCCTCGAGCACGTCGGTCGCCTCGTCGGCCGAGCGCGCGTAGAGCTCGACGAGCATGTGGACGACGATCTGGCCGTCGTCCTCGTGCTTGTGGAAGCGGACGTGGGTGAAGAACTCGCGCGTGCCGTGGTCGCCGAAGGCGGCGAACGAGAGTGCGTCGGCGGCGTCGGGGCCGGAGCAGGTCTCGACCTGGTCGCCCTCGACGGCCACGGTGCAGGAAGCGACCCACGGGGTGCCGGTCACCATCCGCTCCCAGCGGTCGTCGACGGCCTCGATGCGGCTGATCCGGCGGCCGTCCTCCTCGTAGAAGGCGAGCGCGAGGTGGGGCTGATCGTGCATGCAGTCGAGGCACTGGACGACGGCCTCCTGGATCTCCTCGACGGGCTCGACGGCCTCGGCTGTCTCGGTGTCGACCTTGAGGATCCCCTCGTAGTGGACCTGGACCTCGAGGTTCTGCGACCAGCAGCGGTAGCACCGCAGCCAGCTCGAGCGGGTCGTCAGGGAGTCTGGGGCGGAGCCCTCCATGGGCCCCAGACTACTTCCTCAGGGGCCGAGCAAGGCGAGGGGAATCACGGCCGCGCCGTCCTCGCGGCGGTAGGCGTGCCTTCCGGTGGTGACGATCATGCGGTCGAGCAGCCGGTCGCCCACCTTCGGCTCCAGCCACGCGAGATGCCTGCCGTCGTCGTCGGAGACCGTACCGGCGAGCTTGACCTCGATCGCCACGATCCCCCCGTCGGGACGCTCGACGACTAGATCGACCTCGTGACGCCCGCGCGCGGTGCGCAGATGCCTGGTTCGCGCATCCGACCGGGCGGCGTAGACGCGCAATGACAGTGTCGCGAGGCTCTCGAACAGCGCCCCCAGCAACGGACCATCTCGGCTGATCAGGGGGCCTGGGCTTTGGCCGGCGAGCAGCGTCGTGGCGTGGACGCCCAGCAGGCGCCCGGCGAGCGCAGGATCGGCGAGCTGATGCTTCGGGGCCAGCCCGAGCTCGCGCAGCCGATTGTTGCTGGGGGTCCATGCCTGCACCTCGTCGAGCATCCAGACCCGCGCGAGGGCGTCTCGGTAGGCGCGGGCGGCGTTGTGGGACGGCTTGTGGGTATGTCCGGCGCTGGCGGCGTCGCGGATCTTCTCCAAGGCCGTCGTGGTCGATGACGCTGCGGCGTAGGCGGCCATCCAGCGTCGTAGCGCGGCCGGGTTGCGGATCGCGACCCCCGCGTCGTCGGGAATGTCGCGCTCGACGACTCGGTCGAGATACCCGTCGAGCTGGAGGCGGCGGGCGCGGTCGGCGAGCGGGCGGACGCCCGGCAGCCCCGAGGCGAGGATCTCCTCGACGTAGTCGGACAGCGAGACCGACGTCGATCCGGTCACGGGAGGACGGCTCCCACTCAGGATCTCGGCGAGGCTGATCTCTGCGGTTGCGAGGCGCTCGGCGAGCGTGAGTGGGCGCATACGGAGGGTGACGATGCGACCGGCGCCGGAGTGCATTGGCGGCGGGTGAGGGAAGGCCGAGCCGGTCAGGAGGAACGTCCCGGGGGCGGCGCCGTCATCGACGGCGCGGCGCACCAGGTCCCAGGTCTGTGGCAGTCGCTGCCACTCGTCGATGAGCACCGGTCGCTCGCCTTCGAGTAGGAGGTGCGGCGCCGCCCTGGCGACCGCTAGCTCGGCCGGATCGTCGAGGCGCCGGACCGTCCGGGCGCGTTGTAGGGCGGTGCGAGTCTTTCCGACGCCCTTGGGGCCCTCGATGGCGATCGCGGGAAGGTCCTCGAGGAGCTCGTCCAGCTCGTCGTCGACGATGCGGCGACGGTAGGCATCGGGGCGGCTCATGAGGGGTCAAGGTAGCAAAACGGCAGCGTGAAAGGTATGAAAACGGCAGCTCCGGAAGGGTGTCTGCGGCGGGAGGGGGGCTGGGTGGTGTGGTGGGCGGCGCCGGGTGGCGGCCGCTCACCACGCTGTACCCTCACGCCGGTGGACGCCCTCGCCGAGCCGGACTTCGCCGTCGTCGGCGGCGGCATCGTGGGCCTCGCGGTCGCCCGAGAGCTGCGTGCCCGCAGGCCCGACGCGAGCCTGACGGTGCTCGAGCGCGACGAGGAGATCGGCCGCCACCAGACCGGCCACAACAGCGGCGTGATCCACGCCGGCATCTACTACGCGCCCGGCTCGCTGAAGGCGCGGCTGTGCGTCGCCGGTGCGCGGGCGATGTACGAGTACTGCGACGCGGAGGGGATCCACTACGAGTGCGCCGGCAAGCTGATCGTCGCCCGCGACGCGGCCGAGGTCGCCGGGCTCGACGAGCTGCAGCGGCGCGGCGCGGCCAACGGCGTGCCCGGCCTGCGCCGGCTCGACGGCTCCGGCCTGCGCGAGATCGAGCCCGACTGCGCGGGCGTCGCGGCACTGCACTCGCCGGCGACCGGGGTCGTCGACTTCGGGGAGGTGGCGCGGTCGTTGGCCGCCGGCCTCGAGCGCGACGGGGCGGCGGTCGTCACGGGGGCGGGGGTCGAGGGGGTCGCGCCGGCGCCTGGCGGGCGGGTCCGGCTGCGCCACGCGGGCGGCGAGGTCCGAGCCCGCTTCGCGGTGTTCTGCGCCGGGGCTTGGTCGGACCGGCTCGCGACGCTCGCCGGCGCGCCGGCCGACCCGCGGATCGTGCCCTTCCGCGGCGCCTACCTGCGCCTGGCGCCCGAGCGGGCGGCGCTGGTGCGGTCGCTGATCTACCCGGTGCCCAACCCCAGCCTGCCGTTCCTCGGCGTCCACCTCAGCCGCCACGTCGACGGCGTGGTGTCGCTCGGGCCGACGGCGCTGCTGTCGCCGACCCGTGCGCCCGGGGCCCCCGGGCTGCGCCGGCGCGCCGAGGACCTCGCCGCGACGCTCGCCTGGCCGGGCAGCTACCGGATGGCGCGCCGCTGGTGGAGGACGGGGGTCGGCGAGCTCGGCGACGCGCTCGACCGCCGCCGCCTCGCGCGCGCGGCCTCCAGCTACGTGCCGGGGATCGAGGCGGCTGATCTCGAGCCGTGGTTCGCCGGCATCCGCGCCCAGGCGCTCGGTCGCGACGGCAGCCTCGTCGACGACTTCGTCATCCACGACACCGACCGCGCGATCCACGTCCGCAACGCCCCCTCGCCGGCGGCCACCTCGTCGCTGGCGATCGCCAAGCTGATCGCCGACCGCGTCGACGAGCGGCTGCGCTGAGCGGCGGCTACCAGATGGTGCGGGCCGGGTCGAACGCCCGGATCGCGCGGTCGGCGGTGACCAGCGGCACGTCCTCGAGCACCGCCGTCGCGTAGACGATCCGGTCCGCCGGGTCGCCCGGGAAGTCGTCCGGCAGCGCGCCCGCCCGCATCGCGGTGCGCCTGTCGACCGGGACGATCTCGAGCGGGTAGGTGGCCTCGACGTCTGAGACCCAGCGCTCCACCGGGCGGTCGCCGATCTCGATTCGGCCCCGCCGGACGAGCGACGCGAGCTCCCAGCAGCTGATCGCGCTCACCTTGACCAGCCGTGCGCCTGCGATCGCCTCGCGCGCGCCCTCCGACAGCCGCTCCGTCTCGCCGGCGGCCCACCAGAGCCAAGCGTGGGTGTCGAGCGCGATCACTCCGTCTCGGCGTTCCACCGCTCGTCGAGCGGCGCGATCAGCTCCTCGTCGGAGACCAGGAACGCCACGCTCCCCCGCAGTCCGTGCGGGTCGTCGATCGCCGTCAGCCGCGCGACCGGACGCCCGCGCTTGGTGATCACGACGGGCTCGCCCGTCTCCGCCACCTCGTCCAGCAGGCCGAGGCACTTCGCCTTGAACTCGCTCGCCGCAACCTTGATAGCCATGATCTGACCACTGTACATGGTCAACTTGTCGGAAAACGCCTGCATGCTCTCGCTCCGTCCTGGTCGTCGTGCTCACCCACCGGAGTCGAGCAGGCTGAGCCGCGCACGTGGCGCGCGAACGCAACGGTCGCGTGACAGCGAGGTGACAGATCGGCGCGGACGGCCGTTCAGCGCTTGAGCAGCATCCAGACCAGCACCACCGTGAAGGCGATCTGGCCGACGCCCATCGCGACGCCGAGGTTGGCGGCGCCGACCGCGAGGGCGATCAGCGTCACCACGCCGAAGACGGCGATCAGGATCCCGGCCTGGGTGGCGAGCGTCATCGCGGCGCATTCTCCGCGATCGGGCCGTCCGGGGGCGGCGCGGTCGCCCGCTCGCGCAGCGCCGCCACCAGAGCGGCGACGTCGAGCTCGGGGTCCAGGTCGCCCAGCTGACGCTCCGCCGCGCGCCGCCCGCCGAGCGCGCGCAGTGAAGCCTCGCCGTGCTCGGCGACCAGCTCGCGCAGCGCCGTCAGCCGCCGCGAGCGCAGCCGCCGCGCCGGCAGGTCGATGGTCTCGCGGTGGCGTTCGAGCGCGTCGGCCAGCTCGCCGATCCCGGCCGGCGGCGGCACCGACGAGACCGCGACGACCGGTATCTCGCGCGCGCCGTTGGCGCGCGCCGCCTGGACGAGGTCGCGCCGCGAGCGCAGCGCCACGTCGCCGAGGTCGGCCTTGGTGACCACCAGCACGTCGGGGACCTCCATGATCCCCGCCTTGATGAACTGCAGCGTGTCGCCCGAGCCGGGCTGGACGACCACCGCGACGGTGTCGCAGACCTCCTCGACGTCGGTCTCGGACTGGCCGACGCCGACCGTCTCGACGACCACCACGTCGAAGGTCGCCGCGAGTGCCTGGGCGGCCTCCCGCGTCGGCGCGGCGAGCCCGCCCAGGCGCCCGCCGGCGGCCGTCGAGCGGATCAGGATGCCGTCGTCGTGGGGGTCGTGCTGGATCCGCGCGCGGTCGCCGAGCAGCGAGCCGCCCGACCGCCGCGACGACGGGTCGACCGCCAGCACCGCCACGGTCCGCCCGCGCGCGCGCCACTCGCCGGTCAGCGCGCTCAGCAGCGTCGACTTGCCGGCTCCCGGCGGACCCGTGACCCCGACCAGGTGGCCGGGCGCCTCGCCGCCGAGCGCGGCGGGGGAGAGCTCGGCGAGCAGCGCCGCGGTCTGCGCGCGGCCGCGGTCGGAGCGGTCCTCGATCAGGTTGAGCGCCGCGGGCGCGGCGGACCGGTCGCCGGACCGCAGCCGCGCGCCGAGCGCCGGTCCGTCGGTGGCCGGGGGTGGACTGGCCGCCTCGCTCACGCGCGCCACGCTATCGCCTGTCGGGTGGCCATCCGCTTCGCGGCAGCGGGAGCGGCCGGTCAGCCGCGCTCGAGCGGCGCCATCGTCAGGCCCGCGTCGCGCAGCTGCTCCCAGTAGTGCTCGGCGATCTCGCGGTGGCCCGACCAGACGACGGCGCGGCCACTGCGATGGATGCGCTCGGCGTACTGGTGGCCGATCGCCAGCGTCACGCCGGGGATGTAGCGGGCGAGCGCCGCCGCGACCCCCTCGAAGGTGTTGTGGTCGTCGTTGAGGACGATCACCCGCCAGCTGCCACCGAGGTCGGAGCCGGGGCCGGCGGTGCGTGGCAGCTCGACGGTCTGGCTCACCGCGCCGCTGCCTCGCGCTCGGCGCGCTTGTCCCAGTACCGCCGCAGGCCGCCATAGAGGTCGCTTTGGGGGGCGGCCTGGTCGAGCGCGTCGACGGTCTCGGCGTCCACGGCGGCGCGCAGCTCCGCGCGGCTCCACTCGCCGAACGAGTCGGCGTCGAGCGTGCGGGCCTTCTCGGCGCGCAGCGTCAACGACTCGCGCAGCCGCGCGATGTGCGCGTCGACGTCGCCGTAGGCGCCGAAGTGGGTCAGGCAGAGACGACGCGGGCGGTGGGCGGCGACGACGTCGAGCGAGCGCAGCCACAGCTCGACGTCGATGTCGGGTGGCGGGGTGGGGGCGACGACGTACTCATGCGGCGGCAGGCGGACTCCGCAGACGTCGCCGACGAACGCCTCGCCGGTCGCCTCGTCGAAGTAGCTGACGTGGTGGGAGGCGTGGCCGGGCGTGTACTCGACCGCGAAGCCGCCCTCGATCCGCTCGCCTCCGGCGAGCGCGACGATCCGCTCCTCGGGCACGGGCGCGAACTCGCCCCAGAGGCGGTCCATCTCCTCGCCGTAGAGCCGCTGGGCGCTGGCGAGCAGCTTCGAGGGATCGGCCATGTGGCGCGCGCCGCGCTCGTGGACGTAGACCTTGATCTGGGGGAACTTCCGGCACAGCACGCCGGTCGCGCCCGCGTGGTCGAGGTGGATGTGGGTCAGCAGGATGCCGCGCGGCTCGTCCTCGAGTCCGTCGAGCAGCGTCTCCACGCTGGTGGTCGGACCGGGGTCGACGATCATGCCGGCCGACTCGTACGCGCAGATGACGCGGGGGGTGCCGAGGTGCTCTACGTCGATGGCGCGGGCCATGGGCGACCGGTGACCATAACAAGGGGCGGACCGGGAGCGGCTGGCCAGCGAGTCCTACCGCCCGTAGAATTCGCCGTGATGAGCGACCAGCCCCCGCACCGCCTACCCCAGCGAGACCGCCCCTGGGTCATGCGCACCTACGCCGGCCACTCGACGGCGAAGGAGTCCAACGCGCTCTACCGGCGCAACCTCGAGAAGGGCCAGACCGGCCTCTCGATCGCGTTCGACCTCCCGACCCAGACCGGCTACGACCCCGACCATCAGCTCGCCCGCGGCGAGGTCGGCAAGGTCGGGGTGTCGGTCGCCCACAAGGGCGACATGCACGCACTGCTGGACGGCATCCCGCTCGGCGAGATGAACACGTCGATGACGATCAACGCGACCGCCGCCTGGCTGCTGGCGCTCTACATGACCGTCGCCGAGGAGAACGGGGTCGATCGTGGCCTGCTCCAGGGCACCACCCAGAACGACATCGTCAAGGAGTTCCTCTCGCGCGGGACCTATGCGTTCCCGCCCGAGCCGTCGCTGCGGCTGATCGCCGACATGATCGCCTTCACCGTCGACGAGGTCCCGAAGTGGAACCCGATCAACATTTGCAGCTACCACCTGCAGGAGGCCGGCGCGACGCCGGTCCAGGAGATCGCCTACGCCCTCTCGACGGCGATCGCGGTGCTCGACGCGGCCCGCGAGCGGGTGCCCGAGGAGACCTTCCCGCGCGTGTTCGGACGGATCTCGTTCTTCGTCAACGCCGGCATCCGGTTCATCGAGGAGCACGCGAAGCTGCGCGCGATGGGCCGGCTCTGGGAGGAGATCGGCCGCGAGCGCTACGGCGTCACCGACCAGAAGTTCCTGCGGATGCGCTACGGCGTGCAGGTCAACTCGCTCGGGCTGACCGAGGCCCAGCCGGAGAACAACGTCATCCGGATCGTGCTGGAGGCGCTGGCGGTCACGCTCGGCCGTGACGCCCGCGCGCGGGCGCTGCAGCTGCCGGCCTGGAACGAGGCGCTGGGCCTGCCGCGTCCGTGGGACCAGCAGTGGTCGCTGCGGATCCAGCAGATCCTCGCCGGCGAGACCGACATCCTCGACTACCCCGACATCTTCGAGGGGTCGAAGGTGATGGACGGCCTGGTCGCCGAGCTGATCGACGGCGCGCGCGCCGAGATGGCGGTCGTCGCCGACCACGGCGGCGCGGTCGCGGCGGTGCCGTACATGAAGACGCAGCTGGTCGAGTCGCACCGCGCCCGCGTCGGGGCGATCGAGAGCGGCGAGCAGCAGGTGATCGGCCAGAACGTCTTCACCACGACCGAGCCGTCGCCGTTGCAGCAGGGCGAGGACGGCGGCATCCTGACCGTCGATCCGGCTGTCGAGGCCCAGCAGCAGGACGCGGTGCGCGCCTGGCGGCGCGAGCGCGACGGCAGCGCCGACGGCGGTCCCGCGACCGCAGCCGACGCCGCGCCGTCGGCCGAGGTGGCGGCCGCGCTCGAGGCGCTGCGCGTCGCGGCAGCGGATCCTGAGGCCAACATCATGGAGCCGACGCTGGCGGCCGCGAAGGCGGGTGTGACGACCGGCGAGTGGGCGACCGCGCTGCGCGAGGTCTTCGGCGAGTACCGCGCCCCGACCGGCGTCGCCGACGCGGCCGCGGCGCCCGGCGACGACGCGCTCGACGATCTGCGCGACCGCGTCGAGCGGGTCTCCGAGCAGCTCGGCCGACGGATCAAGATCCTCGTCGGCAAGCCGGGCCTCGACGGCCACTCCAACGGCGCCGAGCAGATCGCCGTCCGCGCCCGCGACGCCGGCATGGACGTCGTCTACGAGGGCATCCGCCTGACGCCGGCGCGGATCGCCCAGACGGCGGTCCAGGAGGGCGTCCACGTGGTCGGCCTCTCGATCCTCTCGGGCTCGCACCGCGAGCTGATCCCCGAGGTCCTCGAGGAGCTGCGCGCCGCCGGTGCCGAGGTGCCGATCGTGGTCGGCGGGATCATCCCGAAGGTCGACGCTGACGAGATGCTCGCCGCCGGCGTGGCCCGCGTCTACACGCCCAAGGACTTCGAAGTCTCCCGCATCATGGGCGACATCGTCGACCTCGTCGCCGACCGCAACGGCATCGCCGCGACGGCCTGAGCCGGCGGCCTGGGCGCCTCGGCGCGGACCCTCCCGAGCCACATCGCGGTGAGAGTCCCGGCCGTGCGTGGTGAGAGTTGCGGCCATCGAGACGCTGCGGTGAGAGTTGCGGCCAAAGTTTGGCCGCAACACTCACCCCGGCATTTCGGCCGGTTGGGGGCGAGGCGGGTCGGGGCCCCGCTGCGTCGATCTCGTGGCGGGGATGCGCGCGGGCCGTGACGTTTGCGCGCCCCATTTGCGGCGGGTCCTGCAACCGTCGGGCATGTGGCGAGGAGGCGGTCCGCGATGGCGTCGACGAACCGGCCGGCCGGAGGGCGGACGGACCGGGCGATCGCGGCTGTCGCCGCCGCCCGGCACGGCGTCGTGACGCTCGACGACCTGCGGCTGATCGGGCTCAGCCCGCGCGCGGTGCGTCACCGCTGCGCGAACGGGCGGCTTCAGCGTCTCCAACGCGGCGTCTACTGCGTCGGTCCGGCGACCGAGCGGGGGAGATGGGCGGCCGCGGTCGCCGCCTGCGGTGACGGTGCCCTGCTGTCGCACCGCTCCGCTGCTGCGCTCTGGGGGCTGAGGCCGGCAGCCGGCGGCCAGATCGACGTGACGGCCGCCGGGCGGACTGGTCGGCGGCGCCCCGGGCTGACGATCCACAGCGGGGCGTCGCTCGGCGGAGGGGATCGCGCGATGGTGGACGGGATCGCCTGCACGTCGGTCGCACGGACGCTCGTCGACCTCGCCGCAGTCACCCCGGAGCGCGTCGTGGCTGAGGCGGTCGAGCGCGCGGAGGAGCTGAGGCTCTTCGACCTCAGAGGAGTCGAGGCGGCGCTGGTCAGGCTTGCGCCACGCGTGGGCACGGGCGGGCTCGCTCGCGTACTCGCCGGCGACCGCGAGCACACCCGCGCGCGCAGCCCTGCCGAGCAGGTCCTGGTCGCGGCCGTGCAGGCGTCCACGCTACCCCGGCCGCTGGTCAACCGCTGGCTGCCGCTGAGCGAGGGCGGCGGCTACCGGCCCGACCTCCTTTGGCCTCGCGAGCGCCTGGTCGTCGAGGTCGACAGCCGCACCCACCACGCCCGCCGCGCGGCCTTCGAGCACGACCGCCGCCGTGATCGCCGGTTGGCGCGCGAGCGTCACGAGACGGTCCGGTTCGCGGCACGCGAGGTGCTCGCCGCCCCCGATCGTGTGGTTGACGAGATCCGCCAGCTGTTGTCCGCGCGCGGCGCGTCCGCCCAGAGCCTCCCGCGACGTCCATAGCGATGAGAGTTCCGGCCTCGCGCAGTGAGAGTTGCGGCCATCGAGAAGCTGCGGTGAGAGTTGCGGCC
>Ga0307505_10001165_pt1 | contig 22787 bp, 19 predicted proteins | sample 23_S_MG_FD_202183 | JGI IMG/M metagenome (GOLD analysis project Ga0307505, IMG submission 202183) | Soil microbial communities from Populus trichocarpa stands in riparian zone in the Pacific Northwest, United States - 23_S | ecosystem: Environmental > Terrestrial > Soil > Riparian zone > Trees...
ATCGACACGGCCTCGGGCGGGCAACGTCCCTCGTCCATCAGCCGCGTGACGCGCAAGGACGCCTGCAGGCCGAGGGCGATGTCGGTCTGCATGTCGGCGAGCTTCTTCTGCACGAGCTGGTTCGCGGCGAGCGGACGGCCGAACTGCTTGCGCTCGAGCGTGTAGCTGCGCGCCGCATGGAAGCAGAATTCGGCGGCGCCCATCGCGCCCCACGAGATGCCGAGGCGCGCGCGGTTGAGACAACCGAACGGACCCTTGAGGCCGGACACATTCGGCAGGAGCGCGTCCTCACCCACTTCGACACCGTCCATGACGATCTCGCCGGTGATCGATGCGCGCAGCGACAACTTGCCTTCGATCTTCGGCGTGGACAAACCCTTGGCGCCGCGCTCGAGTACGAAGCCGCGGATCTCGTCGCCGTGCGCCGCGGATTTGGCCCAGACGACGAACACGTCGGCAACCGGCGCGTTGCTGATCCACATCTTGGTGCCGGTCAGCTTGTAGCCCTTCGCGGTCTTCTCGGCGCGCGTGCGCATGCCGCCGGGATCGGAGCCGAAGTCCGGCTCGGTCAAACCGAAACAGCCGACCCACTCACCGCTCGCGAGCTTCGGCAGGTACTTCTTGCGCTGCGCTTCATCGCCATAGGCATAGATCGGGTAAATCACGAGCGAGGACTGCACACTCATCGCCGAGCGATAACCGGAGTCGACGCGCTCGATCTCGCGCACGGAGAGGCAGTAAGCGATGTAGCCGAGGTCGGAGCCGCCGTATTCCTCGGGGATCGTCGCGCCGAGGAGACCGAGCTCACCCATCTCGCTGATGATCGAACGGTCGAATTTCTCCTCCCGATACGCCTCGATGACGCGCGGCATCAGCTTGTTCTGCGCATAGGCGCGCGCGGTATCGCGCACCTGACGCTCGTCCTCGGAGAGCTGGCTTTCCAGATCGAACGGATCGGCCCAGTTGAAGGCCGCGCGCGACGCGCCCGACTTCTTGGTTGGTGCCCGCATCTCGCTCATCATCTTCTCCACTAGCTTCCGCGATAGGTTGAGTAGCTCCAGGGCGTCACCAGGAGCGGAACGTGATAATGCCCCTCGGGCTCGGCGATGGCAAAGCGAACGGGAACCACGTCGAGGAAGGCTGGCTGCGGCAAATTTGCGTTCCGCTTGGCGAAATATTCTCCGACATGGAAGCGCAATTCGTACGTCCCGACGCGCAGCGGTTCGCCGGAGACGAGCGGCTCATCCGTTCGACCGTCGCCGTTCGTCACCGCCTCCTTGAGGAGCGCCTTGGCGCTCGCGCCAATCTCGTAGAGCTCGATCCGCACGCCCGCCGCCGGTTTGCCCGCGTGCGTGTCGAGAACGTGGGTCGACAATTTTCCATCTGTCCTGGCCATGCCCGGCCCTTTCACCAGTTGCGCGATGCGTAGCCGCGCGATGAGATCTATTTCCGAAAGCGCGGTTTTCAGTTCCGCGTCTGCATCGTTCGAGAGCCGGCGTTCGAAGGCCGTGAGGATCGCGTCGCGCGTCTGGCGACGTACGCAGATCACGAACGGAAATCCGAACCGCGCCTTGTAACCGCCGTTCAGCTTCTCGAACCGGTCATACTCCCGGTCGGAAAGCCGGTCGAGGCCGAGCGCGCCCTGCTCTGCGGTGGACGCATGGGTGAGCTTGCCGGCACGCGCGGCTTTGCCCGCGAGGTCCGGGTGCGCACGCACGAGCGCGAGTTTCTCTTCTTCTGTCGCTGCCGCCACCGCCCGCGCCATCGCATCCGTCAGCGCGGCCCCCGTCGCGAACGGCCGGTGTGCCGCCGCGCGCTCCGCGACCCAGGGCGAAGCCTCGTAGATTTCGGCGAGCGCGCGCACGAACTCGTCCGGGGTGCAGGTGTTGAGGGTGGTGAGATCGGTCATTGATTGGATTCAAAGAATACAAGCTCTTGTGCCATCTCGCTCATTCCCGCGAAAGCGGGAATCCATGCGGTTTTTGCGCTGGGTCCCCGCTTGCGCGGGGACGAACGGAAGGATGCCCGGTCTTGCGCCGGCCGTCTGTCCTCATACAGTGTCCCCATGAACCTCGGGAAAATGCTGCGCAAGCGCAGCGAAGAAGGCCGTCCGGTCCGCGTGGGCGTGATCGGCGCCGGCAAATTCAGCTCCATGTTCCTGGCGCAGGTGCGCACGACGCCGGGCCTGCATCTCATCGGCCTCGCCGACCTCGATCACGGCCGTGCCCGCGCGGCACTCCAAAATACCGGATGGGACATCGATGCGCAGACCGCGAAGGACCTCGACGGCGCGCGCAAGAACGACAGGACCTTTGTGACCGACGACGCCAACGCCGTCATCGACGCCAAGCCCGACGTCGTCGTGGACATCACCGGCAGTCCCGCGGCCGCGATCCGCCATTCGCTGCGCGCGTTCGACGCAGGAATCCACGTCGTGAACGTGACCGTCGAAGCCGACGCGCTCGCCGGCCCGCTCCTGGCCGAGCGGGCGCGCAAGGCGGGCGTCGTCTATTCCCTCGCCTATGGCGACCAACCGGCGCTCGTCTGCGAAATGGTGGACTGGGCGGAGGCGTGCGGCTTCCGCGTCGTCGCCGCGGGCAAAGGCACCAAGCACCTGCCGCACTTTCATCAATCGACGCCCGATACCGTGTGGACGCATTTCGGCATCACGCCCGAGAACGCGAAGGCTTCGGGCATGAACCCGCAGATGTTCAACTCGTTCGTCGACGGCACGAAATCGGCAATCGAGATGGGGGCGATCTCGAACGCGACGGGGCTGAAGGCGCCGCGCGACGGACTCGCCTTCCCGCCCTGCGGTGCCGACGATCTGCCGCTCACCCTGCGGCCGCGCGAGCACGGCGGCGTGCTGGAGGAGCCCGGCCTCGTCGAGGTGGTGTCGAGCCTCGAGCATGACGGCCGGCCGGTGCACCGCGATCTGCGCTGGGGCGTCTATGTGGTGTTCGAAGCGGCGGACCCGGGCGTGCGCGGCACCTACACGCGCGATTGCTTCCGCGATTACCAGATGATCCGCGACCCGTCGGGGCGCTATTCGGCGATGTACCGCTCGCATCATCTCGTCGGCATGGAAGTCGGCATCTCGATCGCGGCGGCCGCGCTGCGCGGCGAGGCAACGGGAACGACCGACCATTTCAACTCGGATGTCGCAGCGACCGCGAAGAAGGCGCTGAAGCCCGGCGACGTGCTCGACGGCGAAGGCGGCTACTGCGTGTACGGCAAGCTCATGCGCGCGGAGGACTCGCTCGCGCGCGGCGCGCTGCCGCTCGGCCTCGCGCACAAGATCAAGATCACGAAGCCGGTCGCCGCGGGCGCCACGGTCGGCTGGGACGACGTCGCTATCGCGGACGACGACACGGTGCGCTTCCGCCGCGAGATGGAGCGCGCCTTCGCGAAGCCCGCGCGTGCGGCGGCGGAATAGGCATGCCGGTTTCCTTTGTGACCGTCATCCTGAGGTGCCCGCGCGAAGCGCGGGCCTCGAAGGATAGACGGCACGGACCGTCACCCTTCGAGGCTCGCTTCGCTCGCACCTCAGGGTGACGGCGATGGGGCGGATACTCCTCACATTTCTTGCTTTTCTGTACATCAACGGTTCGGCCGCGGCCGACGAGGCGGGACTGAACGCCCTCACCTCCGGCGGTCACATCGTCATGGTCCGTCATGGCCTGACGACGCCCGGCGCGGGCGATCCGCTCGGCTTCAGGCTCGACGACTGCAAGACGCAGCGCAATCTCATCGATGAGGGCCGTGAGGAGTCGCGCAAGCTCGGGCGGCTGTTGCGCGAACGGAAGATCGCGATCGATCGCGTGATGTCGTCGGAATGGTGCCGCTGCGTCGAGACGGCGGAGCTGATGGGCGCCGGCAAGGTCGAGACCTACAGCCCGCTGAACAACCTGTTCGGCCGGCCGCAGAACCGCGAGACGCAGGAGAAGGAATTGCGCAAGTTGATCGCGGAATGGAAAGGACCTGGCAATCTGCTCCTCGTGACCCATGGCGCGAACATGGGCGCGCTGATGCAGATCAATCCGGAGACGGCCGCAGGTGTCGTGCTCGCGCCTGCGCCCGGAACGGACGCGGGCTTCAAAGTGGTCGGGCGGATTGCCCCGGAGGGATAACATCTCTTCCGTTCATTCCCGCGAAAACGGGGACGAACAGTTTGGGAGCTACTCCGCGGGCACCTGGTGCGCGCCGCGCGCTTCGCGCGACTGCGGAAGCTGGTAGGCGATGTAGCTGTAGACCGTCGGCAATACGAAGAGCGTCAGCAGCGTGCCGAGCGACATGCCGCCGACGATCACCCAGCCAATCTGCTGGCGGCTTTCTGCGCCCGCCCCTGTCGCGATTGCGAGCGGCACCGCACCGAGCACCATCGCACCTGTCGTCATCAGGATCGGGCGCAGGCGCAGCGAAGCCGCCTCGATGACCGCAGCAAGACGATCCTTGCCCTGCTCCTGCTGCTGGTTTGCGAACTCCACGATCAGGATGCCGTGCTTGGAAATCAGGCCGATCAGGGTCACGAGGCCGAACTGCGAATAGACGTTGAGCGTTCCCCCGGTGAGCCAGAGCGCCAGCAGCGCACCCGTCATGGTGAGCGGAACGGTGAAGAGAATGATGATCGGGTCGCGGAAGCTTTCGAACTGCGCCGAAAGCACGAGATAGATGAAGCCGAGCGCGAGGACGAACACGAAGATCAGGCTCTGGCCGGCGGAGCGAAATTCGCGGCTCTGGCCGGTTACGTCGGTCTGAACAGTTCTTGGCAACACCTCATCCGCGGTGTTCTCGAGGAAATTCAGCGCCTCACCCTGCGAGTAGCCGGGCGCGAGGTTCGACGAGATGATCACGGCGCGCAGCTGGTTGAAGCGCTTCAGCTCTTTCGGCGCGACGGCTTCGCTCACGGTCACGATATTCGACAACTGGATCATCTGCCCGTTGGCGCCGGGCGAACGCATGAAAATCGTCGCGAGCGTCTCGGGCGTCGCGCGATCCTCGCCGGAAAGCTGGACCCAGACGTCATACTGCTCGCCGTTCATCTCGAAGCGCGTCACCTGGCGGCCGCCGAGCAACGTTTCGAGCGTGCGGCCGACGGCCGAAACGTCGAGGCCGAGATCGGCAACCTTGGCCCGGTCGATGGAGACGCGGAATTCCGGCGTGTTGAGCAGCAGATCCGTCTGCACACCCTCGAAGCCGGGATTGCGGTCGATCCGTTCCATCATCAGGTCGACATATTCCTGCAACTGCTCGTACGTGCCCGAGGACTGAATGACGAACTCGATGGGGCGCGAGGCGCCACGCTGGCCGAATGACGCGGGATTGTTCGTGAAAGCCGAAAGACCTGCAATCCGGCGCAGCTTCGGCGTCAACTCGGCCGTCATGCTCTGCTGGCTGCGCTCCCGGTCACTCCAATCCTTGAGACGCCCGATCGCGATGAAACTGGAAACGTCAGGAAAACCATTGATGACGAGCGACGAACTGACGTCGGGCAATTCGCGCATCTGCCGGTCGACCTCGGCGCTGTAGCGGCCGGTATAGGCGATCGTCGAACCCTCCGGCGCGGTGCCGCGCACGATCAATACGCCTCGATCCTCGACCGGCGAAAGCTCGGACGGCAGAGACATAAAGAGCACGCCGCTCAGCGCCGCGACGGCGAGCGCAACGACGAGCACGACGGGGCGCATGCCGAGCGTGAGGACGAGCAGACGACGGTATCCGTTCTCGAAGGCGATGAAGGCGCGTTCGATGGCCGCGAAAATCCGGCCCGGGTTCTCGTCGTGCCGCAGGAGCTTCGAACACATCGTCGGAGTCAGCGTCAGCGCGACAAACCCCGAAATCAGCACCGCGCCTGCGAGCGTCAGCGCGAATTCGAGGAACAGCCGCCCGGTACGACCGGAGGCGAACGCAACCGGCGCATAGACCGCGGCAAGCGTCAGCGTCATGGCGATCACGGCAAAGCCGATCTCGCTCATGCCCTTGATCGCGGCGTCAACCGGCTTCAGACCGCGCTCGATATGGCGATGGATGTTTTCGAGCACAACGATGGCATCGTCGACGACGAGCCCGATCGCGAGCACCATCGCGAGGAGCGTCAGCGTGTTGACGGTAAAGCCCGCCGCATACATCAGCGTGAAGGCGCCGATGAGCGATACCGGGATCGTCACCATCGGAATGAGCGAAGCGCGGAACGACCGCAGGAAGAAGAAGATCACCAGCACGACGAGGACGATCGCCTCGATAATCGTCTGATAAACCGCCTTGATCGAGCGATCGATGAAGACGGCGTCGTCGTTGCCGATCTCGGCCGACATGCCGTCGGGCAGCGACTCGTTGAGCGCCGGCAGCATGGCGCGCGCGGCGCTCGAGACGTCGAGCGGATTGGCCACCGCCTGCTTGATGATGCCGACAATGATGGCGGGGCCGCCATTGTAGCGGCTGTCGCGGCGTTCATCCTGCGCGCCGAGTTCGACGCGCGCGACTTCGCCCAGACGCACCTGATGGCCGGTCGAAACCTTGATCACGACGTTGCGGAACTGCTCGGGTGTCGTCAGCCCGGTGCGCGACAGCACGGAAAACTCGCGGTCCTTGCTCTCGATGCGTCCCGAAGGCAATTCGACGTTCTGCGTGCGCAGCGAATTTTCGATGTCCTGAACGGTCAAATTGAAGGCGGCGAGCCGCTGGCGGTCGATCCAGATGCGCATCGCGTAGCGCCGCTCGCCAAAAATCACGACGTCGGCGACGCCGCCGAGGTTCTTCAGCTGATCGACGACGTAGCGATCGACGTAGTCGGTAATCTCAAGGGCGGACTTACTCTGGTCGCGAAAGACCAGGTACATCATGGCGCGGGCGTCGGCCTCTACCTTGGCGACGACCGGTTCTTCCACTTCGTCCGGCAGGCGCTGACGCACGCGGCTGACGCGGTCTCGGACGTCGCTCGCACCGACGTTCTGATCGATACCAAGGCGGAAGCGCACGGTGATGCGGCTGGTTTCGGCACGGCTCGTGGATTCAATGACGTCGATGCCCTCGATGCCGGCGATCGACCCTTCGAGCACCTGGGTGATCTGGCTTTCGATAATCGCCGCGGATGCGCCGGGATAGGAGGTTACGACCGACACGGTCGGCTCATCGATGTTCGGATACTCGCGCACGGACAGGCGCTGATAAGAAACAATGCCGAGCAACACGATGATGAGGCTGAGGACGGTGGCGAATACGGGCCGCCGGATGCAGAACTCGAAAAGGCCCATCTACCCGCCCCGACGCTGCGGGTTCCGCCCGGCATTGACGACGTCGACATTGGCGCCGTTCTTGAGACGCTGATGGCCGGCGGTGACGACGGTCGCGCCGTCCTGCAGGCCGTTCGTGATCTCGACCATGCCGGAGCGGCGGGTGCCGAGTTCGATCCTGGCCTCCACGGCCTTGCCGTCTTCAACCTTGTAAATCAGAAACTCGCCGGCGCGCGGCACGACCGCACTTTCCGGAACGAGGACAACTTCCCGTTCGGTGCTGCCCTTGACGTTGACGCGTGCGAATAGACCGGGCCGCAGCACGAGATCGGGATTCTTCAGGCGTGCGCGAACAACGAGCGCGCGGCCGTTGACGTCGACCAGCGGATCGATCGCATAGATCTCCGCCTGGAAGATCCTCTTCGGCAGCGCGTCCACGCTGACGTCCACCGTCTGCCCGACGCGCACGTCGGCGAGAAAGACTTCCGGAATTTTGAAATCGAGCTTGAGGACGTCGATCTTCTCGAGATTGATCAGCGTCGCACCCACATTCACGAACGCGCCGGCCGACAGCGAGCGGATGCCGACGATCCCGTTGAACGGCGCACGGATCGTATGTTTGGCGAGGCGCACCTTGGCGAGTTCGAGCAGCGCACGCGACGACTCGAAATTCTGACGCGCCTCGTCGTGCGCGCGCTCGGCGATGTTGCGCGTCTTGGAGAGCGACTCGGCGCGCTCGAAATTCGCCTTCTGGAAATTGAAGCGCGCCTCGGCTTCGGCGACAGTCGCCTGAGCGAGCGCATCGTCAAGCTTGACGAGAATATCGCCTTCCTTGACCGGCTCGCCTTCCTTGAACCGGATCTCCGCAATCGGGCCGGCGATCTCGGGGGCGATCTGCACGTGCTCATCGGAGAGCAGGCTGCCGACGGCAGGAATATCGGTCGTCGTCTTCATCGACTTGGCCACGGTCGTCTCGACCGGGAAGCCGGCAGCGACGGCGCCCTTCTTCGTGTTCGGCGCAGCGCCGCCCGAATTCGTCCACCATGCGGCGGCGCCAGCCAGCACCAACACGACTGCGAGAAGCCCGACCGTTACAAAACGCATGCGCGGCGCACCTGCCGGGGAGCGTTTTTCAACGCCCGGCGGTTTCGCCTGCTCGGCGCGGGTCTTTTCATGCGGCGCGTGCATAAATCAGCTGGCCCTATAAGTCTGCCGTTCGAGGGCGCTCGCTAGGTGAACGGGGCACACCAGGCCCTCGTTCCCTGGTCGATTGCAGGGAAGTAACCTACCACAAAACACACGGCAATTTGTTAAAATTCCTCAACGTGGAACGGCGGTTTCAGGCCGCCAGACCCCCTCTTTTTTCAATCATACCGGCCACTTCAGCGACCCCATCTCCGGATTTCAGGTTCGTGAACACGAAAGGTTTAGCGCCGCGCATCCTGCGCGTGTCGCGGTCCATAACCTCAAGCGAAGCGCCCACCAAGGGCGCGAGGTCGGTCTTATTGATCACGAGCAGGTCCGAACGTGTGATGCCGGGCCCGCCCTTGCGCGGAATCTTGTCGCCGGCGGAGACGTCGATCACGTAGATCGTGAGGTCCGCAAGTTCCGGCGAGAAGGTCGCGGCGAGATTGTCGCCGCCGGATTCGATCAGGATCAGGTCGAGATCGGGAAATTTTCCGCGCATCTCGGAAACCGCGGCGAGATTGATGGATGCATCCTCCCGGATCGCGGTGTGTGGGCAGCCGCCGGTCTCGACACCCATGATGCGCTCGGGCGGAAGCGCGCCGGCGCGCGTCAGAATCTCCGCGTCCTCTTTCGTATAGATGTCGTTCGTGATGGCGCAGAGCTGATAGCGGTCGCGAAACCGCTTGCACAACGCTTCCATGAGCGCAGTCTTGCCGGAGCCGACCGGGCCGCCGATACCGACACGCAAGGGACCTGATGCACTCGTCATCACTTACTTCCCTTCGTCTTGACCGGGCTGAAGCACGTCCGTTCGTCCCCGCGTAAGCGGGGATCCAGGCCTGGATTCCCGCTTGCGCGGGAATGAGCGGATATAGAAGTCATGAGCGGAACAACCTCGTGTACTGCGTCTCGTGGCGCATGGACGCGATGTCCGAGCGGAACGCCGCGCTGCCGATGTCATCGAGCGTCGCACGCTCCGCGCGCGCCGCGATTTCACGGGCGAGCGGCGCGAGCCGCGCGATGATCTTCGTGCCGTCGGTCTGACCGAGCGGGACGAGGCGGACGGCGGCCGAGACCAGATTGGTCACGAACGCCAGAAGGTACGCCTCGAGCGTCGGCACGAGCGCGAGCCCATGACCGGCGCTCGCGACGCCGACCGCCACCGGGAACGCCGTTTCACCAGTCCAGATTTTTGCGAAGCGCTCCACCGCCGCACACGGCCAGGCGTTTCCGATCGCGAGCAGGAAGGCGTCTCCCTGCTTCAGCGTCTCGAGCCTGCGTTCCTTCGATGGCGCGAGTGCGGCGGCAAGCTCCGCGATATCGCGAAGCGCGTCTTCGCCGCTCTCTCCAGCCGCGCGATGCGCCGCCGCGAGCAATACGGCGTCGCTCCATGCTCCACCGAATTCCACGAGATCGGCGAGCCACGCAGCGCATGTCTCCGCGTCTTTCACGTCGCCGGTTTCCACCACCCACTCGATGCCGTGACTGTAGGCGAACGAGCCGACGGGAAAACTCGGACTGAGCCAGATGAGCAGCGGCAGAAGATCGGCGCGGGCTTCAGTGCTCATGGATATGCCCGTGCGCGTGCGAATGACCATGATCGTGACCGTGCCCTTGCTCCGCATAGGCGCCGGGCTCGGGATCAAAGGCCCCCGTGGTGCGCGTGACCCTCGCGCCGAGCTTCGCGATCATCTCTTCCAGCACGTGATCGGGTCCAATGCGAATGCGGTCGGGCAGAATCTGCGCGGGCACATGACGATTGCCGATGTGCCAGGCAATACGCGCGAGGAGATGCGCGCTGCCCGCGATCTCGACCACGGGCTCAGCGGCCGCGACGACACACACGATACGTCCGTCTTCGAGCACGAGCCCGTCGCCATCTCGCAAGTGAACGGCGGCGGGCATATCGAGCAGAAAACTCGTCCCGTCCTCCCCCTTCATTACGATACGGCGGCGATGGCGGTCCTCATGGGTCAGCGCGATGCGATCGGCCGCGCGCGCGTGATCCCATTTGGCGGAGGGCAGGACTTTGGTCGCGCGGATCGTCGTCATCGTCAAAACAGGAAGTAGCGCTGCGCCATCGGCAGCACCTTTGCCGGCTGGCAGGTCAGGAGCTCGCCGTCGGCGCGAACCTCGTAGGTCTCGGCGTCGACCTCGATCTCCGGCGTCGCGTCGTTGTGGATCATGCTCTTCTTCGTGACGGTGCGCGTATTCTCGACCGGCACGAGCGCGCGCTCGACGTTCAGCCGCTTGGCAAGGCCGTCCTCGAGCGACACCTGGGACACGAAGGTCAAAGCCGATCGCGTACGGGACTTGCCGAAGGCGCCGAACATCGGCCGGTAGTGAACCGGCTGCGGCGTCGGGATCGAGGCGTTCGGATCGCCCATCAGCGCCGCGACAATGGTTCCTGCTTTCAACACCATGTCGGGCTTCACGCCGAAGAAGGCAGGTGACCACAGCACGAGGTCGGCGAGCTTGCCCTTCTCGACCGAGCCGACGTGCTTCGACACGCCGTGGGCGATCGCGGGGTTGATCGTGTATTTCGCGATATAGCGCTTCACCCGGAAATTGTCGTTGTCCCTGCCCTTGTCCTCCGGAAGCGCGCCGCGCTGGCGCTTCATCTTGTCCGCCGTCTGCCAGGTGCGAATGATCACCTCGCCGATACGGCCCATGGCCTGGCTGTCCGACGAGATCATGGAGAGCGCGCCGATGTCGTGCAGAATATCTTCGGCAGCGATCGTCTCCTTGCGAATGCGGCTTTCGGCGAAGGCGAGATCCTCGGCGATGCCGGGATCGAGATGGTGGCAGACCATGAGCATGTCGAGATGCTCGTCGAGCGTGTTCACCGTGAACGGCCGCGTCGGGTTGGTGGAGGACGGCAGCACGTTCTTGAGCGACGCGACTTTAATGATGTCGGGCGCGTGACCGCCGCCCGCGCCTTCCGTGTGGAAGGCGTGAATGGTGCGGCCCTTGAACGCCGCGATCGAATCCTCGACGAAACCGGACTCGTTCAGCGTGTCGGTGTGGATCATCACCTGGACGTCGAGGGCGTCGGCAACGGAAAGGCAGTTGTCGATCGCGGCGGGAGTCGTGCCCCAGTCCTCGTGGAGCTTGAGCGCGCAGGCGCCTGCCTTCACTTGCTCCTCGAGGCCCGCCGGAAGCGACGAGTTGCCCTTGCCGGCGAAGGCGAGATTCATCGGGAAGGCATCGGCCGCCTCGATCATGCGCGCGATGTGCCAGGGACCCGGCGTGCACGTGGTTGCGTTCGTGCCCGTCGCGGGACCGGTGCCGCCGCCGAGCATCGTGGTGAGGCCCGACATCAGCGCGTCATCGATCTGCTGCGGGCAGATGAAATGGATGTGCGCATCGAAGCCGCCGGCGGTGAGGATTTTTCCTTCGCCCGCGATCGCCTCGGTGCCGGGGCCGATGATGATGTCGACGTTCGGCTGGATATCGGGATTGCCGGCTTTGCCGATCGCGTGAACGCGGCCGTCGCGCAGGCCGACGTCGGCTTTGACGATGCCCCAATGGTCGATGATGACGACGTTGGTGATGACGGTGTCGACGGCTCCCTGCCCACGCGTGACCTGCGACTGACCCATGCCGTCGCGGATCACCTTTCCGCCGCCGAACTTCACCTCCTCGCCGTAGGTGGTGAAATCCTTCTCGATCTCGATGAAGAGCTCCGTGTCGGCGAGGCGCACCTGATCGCCGGTCGTCGGACCGAACATATCGGCGTAAGCGGCACGGGACATCTTCATGACTGACCTCAGGCTGACTCGGGAGCGATCTTTATGCGGTCGGCATCGTCGTGGATGGACAGGCGGACGTGCTTGCGCACCTGAACCGAACCGTCCTCGACGAGGACGAAGTCGATCTGGTCGCCCTGCTCCAGTCGCCAGCTGCGGCGCAGCTCGATCGGCAGCGTGACCTGACCCTTGCTGGTGAGGGTCACGGTGCGCTTGTAGGGAAATGCATAGGGCATGGCTCGCTCCTTACCTTGGTAAGGCCGCCATGCCGAAGTTGGCGATTCGAGGCAAGTTCATAGCTTCCCCATGACTTCCTGACGGAAGCCGTACACCTCGCGCTTGCCGGAGAGCGCAATCAGCGTGACCTCGCGGCTCTGGCCCGGCTCGAAGCGAACGGCGGTGCCGGCGGGAATGGCGAGGCGCATGCCCCGCGCCTTCTCGCGATCGAACTTGAGCGCCGCGTTGGTTTCGAAGAAATGATAGTGGCTGCCGACCTGCACCGGCCGGTCGCCCGAGTTCGCGACCTTGAGCTTGATCGTCTCGCGGCCGACATTGAGTTCGATATCGCCCTTCTTGGTGCGCACTTCGCCCGGCACGCTCTTCGCCTTGCCGGTGCGGATGGGGTCATGCACCGAGACGAGCTTGGTGCCATCCGGGAACGTCGCCTCGACCTGCACTTCCGGGATCATCTCCGCGACGCCCGGCATGACCTGCGAGGGCTTTAGCACCTTCGCGCCGAGCTTCATCAATTGCGCGACCGTCTTGCCGTCGCGCGCGCCCTCGACCACTGCTTCGGAAATCAGCGCTATCGCTTCCGGGTAATTGAGCTTCACGCCGCGCTTCAGGCGGGCGCGTGCGACGATCGCGGCCATCGCGATGAGCAGCTTGTCCTTTTCCCGTGGTGTGAGATTCATGATCTTTCTCCGGGATGTTCAGAGCGTGAAAGCGCGCGGCGGCTCGGCGCCAAGCGCGGAAAAGGTTGCGAGGATCGCGGCGCGCAGACCGATGCTGCCCTCTGCGAGCACGCGGACGACAAGCATTCCATCGAACGCACTCGCGCCCGCCTCGACGTCGTCCAGCACGAGCGCCGCGCGTACGCCGTCGAGCTTCGTTTCGGATCCGGGCGACACGTGAACGATCGTGCCGGCAGCAATCGCCCCGTTCGCGATTGCGGGGCGCGCGAGCATCCGGTAGATCGCACCGTCGAGCGTAAAGGCGTCCGCGAAAACAAGGCGCCCGCCGCGGCGCACGCGCCAGCGATCTTTCAGCATTCCCGCCGCAACCGTTTCGCCCATCGCCGTGCGGCCGAACACGACGGACTCGCAAATCGTGAGCGTGGCATCGGCCGCCACATCCGCTTCAATCGTGCGTGTCACGCGCGCGCGGTTGAACAGGATCGACTCCTGCGGCGCCCAGGTGAGCTTCGCGCCCTCGCCCGCCGACAGACGCACGGCGATTTCCGCGTCGCGACCGGAGGAGCGATAGACTTTCTCCGCTGCCTGACTGGTCACGGCGACGTTCGTTCCTTCGGTCGCTTCGATCTCGAAGCTGAGGCGATCGCCGCCCGCCACGCCGCCGCCGGTGTTCACGATCACGCCCTCGAGCGCGCTGCTCGCTTTGACCCGGGGAAAGCGAACCCGGAGCGGCCCTTCCTCGTCGATATCGATCGCAACCGTCTGACCGGCGATGCGCTCCGTCTTCAGATGTGCGCGGCCCTCGGTGCGGAGCGCAGAAACTCCGGCCGCGGCGGTTGCGTCAAAGGGAGATACGTCGACGGACATCTTCTTTCTGCATCGCTTCGCTGTCGCCGGTGAGCACAAACTGGCCACGGTCCATCACGGCAAAATTGTCCGCAAGCTCCCGGGCAAAGTCGAAATACTGCTCGACGAGCAGGATCGCGATATCGCCGCGGTTGCGCAAGTAGCGGATGGCGTTGCCGATGTCCTTGATGATGGACGGCTGGATGCCCTCGGTCGGCTCGTCCAGCACCAGCACCTTGGGACGCATGACAAGCGCGCGGGCGATGGCGAGCTGCTGCTGCTGGCCGCCGGAAAGGTCGCCGCCGCGCCGGCGCAGCATGTCCTTGAGCACCGGAAAGAGCGAGTAGACGTCCTCGGGCACGTAGCGCTCGCTGCGCGCCAAGGGTGCAAATCCAGTCTCGAGGTTCTCGGCGACCGTCAGCAGCGGGAATATCTCGCGGCCCTGCGGCACGTAGCCGATGCCGAGGCGCGCGCGCTGGGACGGCGGCAAACCCTTGATGCTCGCGCCATTGAAAACGATGTCGCCGTTCGCGATGGCATGCTGGCCCGCGATCGCGCGCAGGAGGCTCGTCTTGCCGACGCCGTTACGGCCGAGCACGCAAGTCACCTGGCCGCGCTCGACGGAAAGCGTGATGCCGCGCAGCGCCTGCGCCGCGCCGTAGAAGAGGTCGATGTGCTTTACCTCGAGCATAACCTCACCGCCCCAGGTAAACTTCGATGACGCGCTCATTCGCGCTGACCTGATCGAGCGAACCTTCGGCCAGCACCGAACCTTCGTGCAACACGGTCACGCGCACGTCGAGTTCGCGGACGAAGCCCATGTCGTGCTCGACGACGATGACGGTGCGCTCCTTGTTGATCTCGCGCAGGAGCTCGGCGGTCTGGTGCGTCTCGGCGTCGGTCATGCCGGCAGCCGGCTCGTCAACGAGCAGGAGCTTCGGCTCCTGGCCAAGCAGCATCCCGATCTCGAGCCATTGCTTCTGGCCGTGCGACAGGCCGCCGGCGAGACGCGCAGCGTGGTCCTTGAGTCGCACGATCCTCAGAATGGATTCGATCCGGTCGCGCTCCTCCCCCGTCTCGCGAGCAAAGATGTTCGTGCGTGCGCGCCGGTCGCCTGCAAGAGCGAGCCGCAAATTGTCGAGCACCGTGTGGTGATCGAACACGGTCGGCTTCTGGAATTTGCGGCCGATACCGAGATTGGCGATCTCGGTCTCGTCGAGCTTCGTCAGGTCCACGGTGCCGGAGAAATAGACATCGCCCTTGTCGGGACGGGTCTTGCCGGTCACGACGTCCATCATCGTGGTCTTGCCGGCGCCATTCGGACCGATGATCGCGCGCATCTCGCCGGGCGCGAGCACAAGCGAAAGATCGTTGAGCGCGCGGAAGCCGTCGAAGCTGACGGTGACCCCGTCAAGGTAAAGAAGCGCGCTGGTAAGCTCCGGGAGATTGATCGGGGCCATCGCGCTACTCCGCGGGCGCGCGTTCGGCGTTCGCCGGCGCGTCGTTGGAGGGCTTCGATGTTCTCATCCGGGCGCGATACGCCCAGTCGGAGAGCGTGCCGACGATACCCTTCGGCAAGAACAGCGTCGTGAAGATGAAAAGGCCGCCGAGCGCGAATAGCCAGTACGGGGCGAGCAAGCCGGTCGTGAAGTAGGACTTCGCGTAGTTGACGACGACCGCGCCGATGGCAGCACCCACGAGCGTCCCGCGCCCGCCGACCGCGACCCAGATCACATACTCGATGGAGTTCGCCGGCGCGAATTCGCTGGGATTGATGATGCCAACCTGCGGCACATAGATCGCGCCCGCCACACCCGCCAGACATGCGGAAACCACGAACGCGACGAGTTTGTAGTTTTCGACACGGTAGCCGAGAAATCGCGCGCGCGATTCCGCGTCGCGGATCGAGATCAGGACCTTGCCGAACTTCGATTTGACAAGCCACTGGCAGATGAGGAATCCGAGCGCGAGCGCCACCGCGGACGCCGCGAAAAGTGCTGCGCGCGTCGCGGGGGCCTGAATGTTAAAGCCGAGGATGTCCTTGAAGTCTGTGAGGCCGTTATTGCCGCCGAAGCCGAAATTGTTGCGGAAGAAGCCGAGCATCAGCGCAAAGGTGAGCGCCTGCGTGATGATCGAGAGATAGACGCCGGTGACACGCGAACGGAACGCAAACCAGCCGAACACGAAGGCGAGCAGCCCGGGCACGAGCAGCACCATCAACATCGCGTAGGCGAAATTGTTGAAGCCGTACCAAAAGACCGGCAGCTCCGGCCAGTTCAGAAACACCATGAAGTCCGGCAGCACCGGATGCGCATAGACGCCGCGGTTGCCGATCTGGCGCATGAGATACATGCCCATGGCGTAGCCGCCGAGGGCGAAGAACGCGCCGTGACCGAGCGAAAGAATACCGGCGTAACCCCAGATCAGATCGATCGAGATCGCAAGCAGCGCGTAGCAGAGATATTTGCCGAACAGCGGCAGAAGATGGTTCGGGATGTGGAACGGAGACGACGGCGGCACGAGCAGGTTGAGGATCGGCACGATCACGGCAAGGCCGAGCACGAACACCACGAAGACCGTCGCGCGGCCGTCGAGCATCGAGATGATGAATGGGCGCCTCATCGCCGTGCCCCCGCCCCCGTCCTTCGAGACGGGCGCTTCGCGCCCTCCTCAGGATGAGGAGACAATTCAACCGTCCTCATGGTGAGGAGCGGCGCGCAGCGCCGCGTCTCGAACCATGGTGCTTTTGCGCAGACGTCCATCATGCCTCCACCGCCCTGCCCTTGAGCGCGAACAGGCCGCGCGGGCGCTTCTGGATGAAGAGAATGATCAGCACTAGGATGACGATCTTGCCAAGCACCGCGCCGGCCCACGGCTCGAGAAACTTGTTGGCGATCCCGAGTGAAAAAGCGCCGACCAACGTGCCCCAGAGATTCCCGACGCCGCCGAACACGACGACGAGGAAGCTGTCGATGATGTAGCTCTGCCCGAGATTGGGGGAGACGTTGTCGATCTGCGAAAGCGCCACGCCCGCCATGCCGGCGATGCCCGAACCCAGGCCGAAGGTCAGCGCGTCGACACGGTTCGTGCGGATGCCCATCGATGCCGCCATCGGCCGGTTCTGCGTGACGGCGCGCATCTCGAGGCCGAAACGCGTGAAACGCAGCACAAACAGGAGCAGCGCAAAGACCACAAGAGAGAATATGAAAATGTAGAGACGGTTGTAGGTGATCGAGAGCTGGCCGACCTCGAACGAACCGGCCATCCAGCTCGGCGCGCCAACTTCACGATTGGTCGGGCCGAACATGGTGCGCACGGCTTGCTGCAGGATGAGCGACAGGCCCCAGGTTGCGAGAAGCGTTTCGAGCGGGCGGCCGTAGAGAAAGCGGATGATGCCGCGCTCGATAATGACGCCGGCCGCACCCGAGACGAGAAACGCGAGCGGCACCGCGATCGCCAGCGACCAGTCGAACATCCCTGGATTGTTGATGCGGATCCATTCCTGCACGACGAACGTGACGTACGCGCCGATCATCACCATCTCGCCATGCGCCATGTTGATGACGCCCATGACGCCAAAGGTGATGGCGAGGCCGATCGCGGCGAGCAGCAGCACAGACCCTAGCGACAAGCCGTAGACGACATTCTGCCCCACCGCCCAGACCGCGAGGTTTCGGTCGATGGCGGCGATCGCGTTGACCGACGCGTCGTACACCGCGGGCGTCGTATCGCGCGGCAGCGAGCGCAGCAGCGCAATCGCCTCCTGGTCGCCGCGCGCGACGAGCGCGTCGATCGCGGCGATGCGGTCGGCCGGCGCCGCGTCGGCCTTGAGAAGGAGGATCGCACCGCGCGCCTGCTCGAGCGCGGCCTTGACGCGCGGCTCGGTTTCCTTTGCGAGTGCGGCGTCGACCGCCTCAAGGGCGTTGGCGTCGCGCGAGCGGAACACCGCGGCGGCGGCGGCTATGCGGCGGCCGGGGTCCGGCGCCATCAAGGTCAGGGAGCCGAGCGCTGCCTGGATTGCACGGCGCACGCGATTGTTCACGCGCACGGCGCCGAGATCGGACGGCGCATTGGCCGCCACTTCGCCGGTCGCCGGATTGAGCAGCTTTCCGTCCTTGTCCTTGATGAAAACGGATTTGCTTTCCGCATGAAACATCAGGCGCCCGTCGGCGAGCGCTTCGATGATCGCGTGCGCCTGCGGGTGCCCGCTCGCGGAGATATCGCTGACCGCGGTGTCCGTGTCGGAGTAACTGTCGGTTGCGAGAAGGCCGAGCGACTTCTCTATGTCCGCGCGGGCCGGCGCGATGCCAAGGACAAGCGCGAAGAGAGCAGCGAAAAGCCAGGGCATCCAGGCGGCGCGGTTTCGCATCGGCGGGTGATCAACCGTAAATTCGAGTTCGCTTATAAGACCGGGCGGGAAGCATGCCTCCCGCCCGGCCGATTGAAGGTCAACCGATTCGAGCTGGCTCTATCTTACGAGCCGCCGCACTTCTTGGTGACCTTGTTGTAGTTTCCGCACTTCAGCGTCTTCCAGTCGGCGACGAGGTCCTTGGAACCGTCGAGATGCGTCGACCAGGCGTCGCCCGGAACGAGTCCGTCGGTTTTCCACACCACGTCGAACTGGCCATCGGCCTTGATTTCGCCGATGAACACCGGCTTCGTGATGTGGTGGTTCGGGAGCATCTCCGAGATGCCGCCGGTGAGGTTCGGTACCTTCACGCCGACGACCGCGTCGATGACCTTGTCCGGATCCGTAGTGCCGGCCTTCTTCACGGCCTCGACCCACATGTTGAAGCCGATCACGTGCGCTTCCATCGGATCGTTGGTCACACGCTTCGGATCCTTGATGAAGGTCTTCCACTTGGCGATGAACTCGGCGTTCTTCGGGTCCTTGATCGACTGGAAGTAGTTCCAGGCCGCGAGGTGGCCGAGGAGCGGCTTCGTATCGAGGCCGGCGAGTTCTTCTTCGCCGACCGAGAAGGCGACGACGGGAATGTCAGTCGCCTTGACGCCCTGGTTGCCGAGCTCCTTATAGAAAGGAACGTTGGCGTCGCCGTTGATCGTCGACACCACCGCGGTCTTCTTGCCGGCCGAGCCGAACTTCTTGATCTCGGACACGATCGTCTGCCAGTCGGAGTGACCGAACGGCGTGTAGTTGATCATGATGTCGGCGGCGGGAACGCCCTTCGCCTTCAGATAGGCTTCGAGGATCTTGTTGGTCGTGCGCGGATAAACGTAGTCGGTGCCCGCAAGCACCCAGCGCTGCACCTTCTCTTCCTTCATCAGATAATCGACGGCGGGAATCGCCTGCTGGTTCGGAGCGGCGCCCGTGTAGAACACATTGCGCTCGCTCTCCTCGCCTTCGTACTGCACCGGATAGAAGAGGATCGAGTTCAGTTCCTTGAACACCGGCAGTACGGACTTGCGGGACACCGAGGTCCAGCAGCCGAACACGGCCGAAACTTTTTCCTTGGTGATCAGTTCGCGCGCCTTTTCGGCGAACAGCGGCCAGTTCGAAGCCGGGTCGACGACGACCGCCTCGAGTTTCTTGCCGAGCAGGCCGCCCGCTTTGTTCTGCTCTTCGATCAGCATCAGCATGACGTCCTTCAGCGTGGTTTCGCTGATCGCCATGGTGCCGGAGAGCGAGTGCAGAATGCCGACCTTAATGGTCTCCTGGGCAGCGGCCGGCGCCGCTGCGAGCGAAAGCGCCATTGCGCCCGCGCCCAGCAATGAGCGAAGGGCATGGCCCCGCGCCGACGAAAACAGTTTCATATGGATCTCCCTGCAGGCCAAAAAACACGCGGCTTTCCCCCGCGCGTACAGGGATAGTTGCAACGCACATGCCAGCACACGGCTGAATCGATTCCGTCTTTTGATTCAACGCTGTGCAAGTGGCCGTTTATTCTGGGACCGACTTCAGAAGGAGCATTTGCCTAAAACATAGGCGGCCAAAAACTTGCTGCTCATGTTTTGAGCAAGCAGCTAGGCGATGGCGAGCCCAAGACCCACCACGGCAACCAGCCCCCCCGTGAACCGGAGCGCGTAGCTGCCGTGCGCGGATGCGAGCCTCCCGCAAGCAAGGCCGATCGCAACGCCAGCCGCGTGGATCAGTGCGGTGGCGAGCGCAAAGCCCGCGATATAGGGAGCGGCGCCGGCCTCAATCGGCAATTCCGCACCATGGGCGTAACCGTGAAAGAGCGCGAAGAAGCCGACATAGGCCATGGCTAGCGCGGCCGGCATCCCGAGCGCGAACGCGACCGGTAGCGCAATCGCGACGATCGAGACGACAATGCCGAGCTCGACGCCGGGAATATCGAACCCGACGAAGCCTGCGAGCGCGCCCGCGATCATCGTCATCACGAAGGTGCCGGGCACGAGCCAGATCGCACGGCCGCCAATCTGTGCGGCCAGCAATCCGACGGCGAACATGGCCAGCAGGTGATCGAGGCCGCCCAACGGGTGCAGAAAACCCGACTGAAAGCTGAACGCGGTGCCCGCGCCGGTATGGGCGAAAGCGGGAGACGCCAACGCCGTGAAGGCGAGGCTGAGGAAGATCGGCTTCAGTCGCATCGTCTGTCTCCGGATTCGGTCGAGGCAGTTAGCTTTGGGTTTTTCCCCGCGCTTTGGCAACCGGGCCATGCAACGGCCTTGCCAACGCTCCACCAGCCACCGCCCCGCCCTTCTCCTGCCTCACCACTGCCCCGAACACCCGCGATCAATCAAACAGAGGCGAACAAGTCCGCGGTTCGGCATGCGAAGCGGCCGACCACGGTAAGCGGGGGATTTGTATGTTGCGTATCGCCGCTACGGCGCTTCTCAGCGCCGTGTTCGTAATCGTCACAACCTCGATCAGTCACCTCCCCGGCAGCCCGCCGCCCGCCGCCCAGGCACGGACCGCGGCCGATTCCACCTCCGTGCAGACCCACGGCCGCGTGCGCGCCGCCGCTACCCGCGCGTTCGATCCGTTCGGGATCATCGTGCCGCTGCCGGTATTTCATCTCGAGCAATTCCGGAAGCCGGCGTTCGATCCCGGTCTCTTCCGTGGCGGCCGCGCCGGCGAGCCGCTGGAAGTCGGCGAAGTCTGTGAGGTGATCGACGAGGTGGCCGACGAGTTCGATCTGCCGTCGCCGTTGTTCGCCCGGCTGATCTGGCAAGAGAGCCGCTTTCGCAGCGAGGCGGTCAGCCGCAAGGGCGCGCAAGGCATCGCGCAATTCATGCCGCGTACGGCGAGCGAACGGAGACTCGACGATCCGTTCGATCCGCTCCAGGCGCTTCCCGCATCGGCGGATTTCCTCCGCACTTTGGTGAAGCAGTTCGGAAATTTCGGACTTGCCGCTGCTGCCTACAACGGAGGACCGACGCGCGTGAAGAACTGGCTCGCGGGCCGTACGCGACTGCCGAAGGAGACGCGCGACTATGTGTTGAACATCACCGGGAAGCCGGTCGAGCACTGGCGCAAGATCGCGAAGGGAACTGCGCGCTCGAATGCAAATAACCCTAATGTCTGCCGCGACGCGCAGAGCGTTGAGTCTGCACGGGTTCCGTGAAGGAACTCGACGCAGCGAGCTAACGGAACCGCATTTGGTTCCGTTTCATTAAAATTTTTTTCTCATTTGCCTCATTAGCGACACGAAAAATCGGCTGAAGGCGCCGCGCGGGGGCGCACACACGCGCGCCGTCATTGAGATGCGCGGGGGCTGAGCCCTGCATCCGGCGGCCGCCTTGATCAGGGATTATCAATGTTGCGGTATCTCGCGACGGCGACCGTCTGTGCGGTGCTTATCATCACGCCCCAGCTCTCCGACAGGGCAAACAATTTCTCCGTCGCTGCTTCCGAGGGCGAGCTTTACGCCAGCGAAGGGATCGTGCCGGAGCTTCCCCGACTCGACGACGGTCCGCAAAACACCAAAATCGACCAGCCGTCTGCCGTTAAACGACTGACCACCATGATCGACGCGTCCATTGCCGCATGGATCGGCGAAGCCTTCGACGCCAAACTCGGTATCGATCACGACAAGATGCGTGCACCACCCGAGTTGACGCAGGAAACAATGTGTCTCGTGCTGCGCGAAGTGGCGAGCGAGAACAATCTTCCTGAGGCTCTATTCACGCGCCTGATCTGGCAGGAGAGCAAATTTCGCAAGAACGCGGTCAGTCCCGTCGGCGCGAGGGGGATCGCACAGTTCATGCCGGCAACCGCGCGCGAGCGCGGGCTGGAAGATCCGTTCGACCCGCTTCAGGCGCTGCCGGCGTCGGGGCAATTTCTCCGCGAACTCGCCGATCAATTCGGCAACTTCGGACTTGCCGCCGCCGCCTACAACGGCGGCCCTGGCCGTGTGGGCAAGTGGCTCGCCGGCAAGGGCGGACTGCCAAAGGAGACGCGCGATTACGTTATTCAGATCACCGGCAAAACGGCTGAGCACTGGGCGGAGGAGAAGGCAGAAGCGGCAGCGCACCCCGAAGCGCTCGACGTGAGCGAGTGCAAGGTCCGGCCGCTGCGCACCGCCCTTGCCGAGATTCGCGAGCAGGAACGCCTGAAGCGCGACGGTTATCCGAGCGTCGAACTGGCGAACGCGGCGAATGCAAAGAAGCTGACAAGACAAGCGGCAGCCGAGCAATCCAAGCCGCTCTTGCCGTGGGTCGCCATGCTAACGGGCACCTGGACCGAAAAGAAAGTGCACTCGGTCTATGCCGATCTGAAGAAGAAGTACCCCAAGGTGCTCGCCGGCCGTTCGCCGACGGTCCGGGTGGCGCGTGCGGGCGGCAAGAAGAAGTCCGCACCGAAGACGCAGGTACACCTCGCTGCCGAAACGCGTGAGGAAGCGCAACGGCTCTGTCAGAGCCTCAAGGCGCTCGGC
>Ga0307505_10001166_pt1 | contig 22783 bp, 21 predicted proteins | sample 23_S_MG_FD_202183 | JGI IMG/M metagenome (GOLD analysis project Ga0307505, IMG submission 202183) | Soil microbial communities from Populus trichocarpa stands in riparian zone in the Pacific Northwest, United States - 23_S | ecosystem: Environmental > Terrestrial > Soil > Riparian zone > Trees...
TTGGCTCCCGCGGCCCGCCAAAGCGAGGTCGCCGAGCCGCATCATGTCGCCCTCGCCACTGTCGGCGCCAAGCAAATCGAGCACCTCGTGGGTCAGTTCCTGTGGCCGCTCGGGCGATGCTCCGAGGTAGAGCGCGAACTTGGCAAGCTCGTGGCCGAGGATGGCGATGTTGGCGTTGCAGTCGGCGGCCAGCCGGGCGGCGACGGCGGGATCGATGCGCAGGCCTTCGATGCGACCGGCGTCGATCACCATGCGGTCGGCGTCGCGGCCTTCAGGGGCGTAAGAGGCGTGGGTCAGCGCCGCGCCGTGTCCCTCGGCGAGCTTGAGCAAGGCCGAGCTCTTGCGCAGGGCGCCGGCGATGGCGACTACCGGGCTTTCGACCGCCGGGGCTTCAAGCAAAGCTTCAACCCCCTCGACGATCTCCTCGCCTGCGGGGTCGATCCAGATCAGGCGCGCGCCGCCGAACAGGGAAATGGCGCCGGCTTCCGCGGCCAGCAAAGCCGGGTCTGCTTTCACCGCACTGGAGACGACCGCCATCTTCTCGGCGTCCAGGCCCTTTAGCAGCCGGTCGGCCAAGGCTCGCGAGCCGGATTCGTCGGGGCCGTAGAAGAGATAGAAACGGATCGACCGGTCGGGCTGCTCGACCGAGCGGATGATGGTGCCGCGCTGCGCCCTCACCGGACTGCGGGCGCGGACCGCGTCACGTACATGGCGAGCCGCCCGACCATCTGGTCGGCGATGACCTCCGACAGGCGCTCGAGCGCCGTCTGCTCGGCGGCGACGGTCGCATATTGCGAGGAGACGACGTCGATGCCGGCGTCGGAACCGGCGGTGGCATCCAGGACTACGGCACCAGTAGAGAGATCAACGAGACGATAGCGGGCGCGCAGCGTGCGGCGCTCGCGGGTGGCGGCGCTGTCGCCGCGGATGCCGAAGCCGGTGATATTGTCGTCGAGCTCGACTTCCAGCCGATAGGCGACCGTCTTGCCGCGATTGTCGCCGAGGCGCTGGACCAGGGCCTTGTGCACCAGCCAGCCGGCGCGGCCCGGCGACGGCTGCACCTCAATCGAGCGCAAAGTGCCGGCGACCGCGCCCGACTCGCCACCGGCGTACATCGGCCTCAAGCCGCAGGCGGAGAGCGCGAGGGCGGCGGCGAGGAAGAGGAAGCGCATCATGCGACGATATTCACCAGCCGGTCGGGAACCACAATCACCTTGCGCGGCGCATTGCCGCCGAGCTGGGCCTGGACCTTGGGCAAGGCGAGGGCGAGAGCCTCGGCTTCCGGGCCGGGCAGGCCGCGGGCGGCGGTGATGGTATCTCGCAGCTTGCCGTTGACCTGGACGGCCAGCGTGACGGTCTCGTCGACCAGCAGCGCCGGATCATGGGCCGGCCAGGGGGCGTCGGCGATCATGCCGGCATTGCCGAGCGCCGCCCAGGCTTCCTCGGCGAGATGCGGGGCCATGGGCGCGGCGAGCAGGACGAGGGTGCGGATGGCTTCGTCGCGCGTCGCCGACGGCGCGGCCTTCTCGATGGCGTTGGTCAGCTCGTAGAGGCTGGCGACGGCCTTGTTGAACTGCAGTCCCTCGATGGCGGCGGCGACGGCGGCGATGGCGCGGTGGGCCTTCCGCTCCAGATCCGCATCCGCGCCTTCCCCGCCGCCGACCTTCTGCACCAGCCGCCAGACGCGCTGGACGAATCGGGCGGCGCCCTCGATGGCCGAGATCGACCATTCGAGGTCGCGCTCGGGCGGCGAATCGGACAGCATGAACCAGCGCACGGCGTCGGCGCCATAGCGGTCGACGATCGGCTCCGGATCGATGGTGTTCTTCTTCGACTTGGACATCTTCTCGACGCGGCCGCGCTCGACCCGCGAGGACGTGGCCCGCTCGACGACCTGCCCGCCCTCGCCGACCTCGACCTCGTCCGGCGCCAGCCAGCGGCCGTCGGCCGAGCGGTAGGTCTCGTGGGTCACCATGCCCTGAGTGAACAAGCCATGGAACGGCTCGGCGAAGCTGAGACGCCCCATGTGCTGCAGGGCGCGGGTCCAGAAGCGGGCGTAGAGCAAATGCAGGATCGCATGCTCGACGCCGCCGATATATTGCGCGACCGGCAGCCAGGCCTCCGCCTCGGCGCGGTCGAACGGCTGGTCGGCGGGCTGGCTGGCAAAACGCAGGAAGTACCAGCTGGAATCGACGAAGGTATCGAGCGTGTCTGTCTCGCGGCGGGCTGGTCCGCGGCAGTTCGGGCAATCGACCTTGGCCCAGGTCGGATGGCGGTCGAGCGGATTGCCCGGAACGTCGAAGCTGACGTCCTCGGGCAGGACGACCGGCAGCTGCTCGCGCGGCACGCCGACGGGGCCACAGATCGGGCAGTGGATGACCGGGATCGGCGTGCCCCAGTAGCGCTGGCGCGAAACGCCCCAGTCGCGCAGGCGGTACTGGGTCGTGCCCTTGCCCCAGCCGGCGGCCTCGGCGCGGCGGATGACCTCCGCCATGGCCTGCTCGGTCGTCATGCCATCGAGGAAGCGGGAATTGACGGCGACGCCGTGATCGGTCTCCGCTTCGGTCACCGGCGAGTTGGCGTCGTCCATGCCTGCAGCGACGACGCGGCGGACGGGCAGCTTGTACTTGGCGGCGAATTCGAAGTCGCGCGCATCGTGGGCGGGGACGCCGTAGAGCGCGCCGGCGCCATATTCCATGAGCACGAAATTGGCGATCCAGACCGGCAGCCGCCAAGTCGGATCGAAGGGGTGCAGGACCTCCAGCCCGGTGTCGAAGCCAAGCTTCTCGGCGGTCTCGATGTCTGCCTCGCTGGTGCCGCCGGCGGCGCAACGCGCGAGGAATTCGGCGGCCCCGGGATCGTCGGCGGCGAGCGCCTCGGCGATCGGGTGGCCGGGCGACAAAGCAACGAAGCTGGCGCCGAAGATGGTGTCGGGGCGAGTGGTGAACACTTCGATGTCGCAGGCGCCGCCGGGCGCGTTGCCGGCCAGGCGGAAGCAGAATTGCAGGCCCCGGCTCTTGCCGATCCAGTTCTCCTGCATCAGCCGCACCTTGTCCGGCCACTGATCGAGCGATTGCAGGCCGTCGAGCAATTCGTCGGCGAACTGGGTGATCTTCAGGAACCATTGGCTGAGCTTGCGGCGCTCGACCGGCGCGCCCGATCGCCATCCCTTGCCGTCGATGACCTGCTCGTTGGCGAGCACCGTCATGTCGACCGGGTCCCAATTGACCTCGCTTTCCTTGCGGGTGACGAGGCCGGCCTCCATCAGGTCGAGGAACAGTGCCTGCTCGTGGCCGTAATAATCGGGCTCGCAGGTGGCGAGCTCGCGGCTCCAGTCCAATGCGAAGCCCAGCCGTTTGAGCTGGCCGCGCATCGTGGCGATATTGTCGCGGGTCCAGCCGCCCGGATGGACGCCTTTTTCCATCGCCGCATTCTCGGCCGGCATGCCGAAGGCGTCCCAGCCCATCGGGTGCAGCACCTCGAAACCCTGCATCCGCCGATAACGGGCGAGGACGTCGCCCATGGTGTAGTTGCGGACGTGGCCCATGTGGATGCGCCCCGACGGATAGGGAAACATCTCCAGCACGTAGGTTTTCGGCTTGCGGCTTGCGCTGTCTGCGCAAAAGCTCTTCGCTGCCTCCCAGCGCTGCTGCCAGCGCTGGTCGGCCGCCGCCGGATCGAACCGCCCGGTCATCTCATGTCCAGGATTAGCCGCCGACGGACGTGCGGCGCAGGTCGCGGGCGCGGGTGAGGATGATGTCCTCGAGCTTCTGGACGGTGGCGGCGGCTACGGGCGCGTTGACCCAAGTGCCCGACTGGTTGACCTGGCGCGACGCGGCAACGCGCAAGGCGTCGGCGCGCAGGTCCTGGTCAAGGATGCTGACGGTCAGCTTGACCCGCTCGCCCGGCGAATTGGGGTGGGTGTACCAGTCGGTGATGACGACGCCGGTATTGGCATCGGCTTGCAGCAAGGGCGCGAAGGAAACCGTGTCGACGGCGGCGCGCCAGAGATAGGCGTTGACGCCGATCGCGGTCATCCGGGACGGCGCGAGTTGGACCGGCGCATCGCGGTTGCGCGAACAGGCCGATGCGCTGAGCGCGACGGCGACGAGGACGGCGGCGGTGATCGGCAGGCGAGGCATAGGGGTTCCCGTCAACGAAATGGTTCAAGGCGTTATAGATGCTCGCCGAAGGGCCGCAAGCGCCTTGGCACGGGTTCCTTCCGGAGCCGGCGCTGTTCATCTTCGGGACAGTATTGTGGACTTAGCGCAACAGGCGCGGGGGGAATCCGCAACGGCCCTTGGAACCTTCGCCATGGAATAGCTATATCACATCCACAAGGAGTCTGAGTCGTGTTGAAGTGGGGCAAGAACAGCGGGACGTTCGCAGCGGCTTTTGCCGCCTGCGCGCTGCTGCTCGTTCCCGCCATTGCCGTCGCCAAGCCGGACGCCCAGAAGCGTCCGCCGGCGGTCTCCTTCTCCTTCGACCGGGTGACCAGCTTCACGCCCGCCAGCGCCGATCCCAAGCTTGCCGCCGCCTTGGCCAACAGGCCGTCGGCGGCCGACTTCAAATTCACGCCGGCCGCGCCGAAGGGCCGCCCGTCGCAGATCCGAGTCGCCATCCGTGCCCGCGGCGCCGACCTCGTTTCCGGCCGAGTCGCCGACCTGGCATCGTCGTCCTCGGCGGTCGGAGCGCTTGCCCCGGCCAGCTACAACCTCGGCGTCGCCGTCGGCTGGAAGCGATTCGCCCTCACCGGCGAAGTCGGCAAGACCCGCTCCGACAACCTCGCCTTCGCCGGCCGCGAGACCGCGGTGGTGGGCGTCAATTATTCGTTGAACCGGCGCCTGACGACCCGCGTCGCCGCCAGCGCCGAGCGCGCCGACGGCACGCAAGTTGCGGCACTGGGCCGCGAAAAGGGCTATGCGGTCGACGCCGGCGCCGCTTTCTCGCTGACCCGCAACATCGCCGTCACCGGCGGCGTTCGCTACAAGATCGAGCAGGATCGCGTGTCCGCGCTCAAGGACGCCCGCCGCGACAGCCAGGCGGTCTACGTCGGCACGGCCTTCAAATTCTAACGGCGGACACCGCTTCCAAGTTGAATGTGGTTCGAGCGTCGATCGCCGCCGCCTGCAAGGTCGCGCGGCGGGAGCCTTCTGATGTCACGCTGATCGCCGTCACCAAGGGTCGCTCGGCGGAAGACATTGAGCATCTGATCGCCGCTGGCCAGCGCGACTTCGGCGAGAGCCGAGTCCAGGAGGCGCAGGGCAAGTGGCCCGCGCTCCGCGAGCGCCATACCCACCTTCGGCTGCACATGATCGGCCGGCTGCAGTCCAACAAGGCGGACGAGGCCGTCGCCATGTTCGATTCGATCCACTCGCTCGATCGCCCGTCGCTGCTGGCCGCGCTGGCCAAGGCGGCGGACAAGGCCGGGCTTTTCCCGCCGGTCCATGTCCAGGTCAATATCGGCGCCGAGCACCAGAAGGGCGGGATCGCCATTGGCGACCTGCCGGCCTTCCTCGATGAGGTCCGCTCCTCGCCGCTGCCGCTCGCCGGGCTGATGTGCATCCCGCCGGCCGACCAGCAGCCGGGCCCCTATTTCGCCTTGCTCGCGGAGCTCGCGCGGCGTCATGACGTCATCGGCCTGAGCATGGGCATGAGCGCCGATTACCCCACCGCAGTGATGATGGGCGCCACGGCGGTTAGGGTCGGGAGCGCGCTGTTCGAAAATTAGTCGAGGTGGCCGCTCCTGGCCTTCTTCGTGGCTACATAATCGGCATTGTGCGGGTTGACGGGCATGTGGTGCGCGACCCGCTCGACGACCTTGATCCCGGCGGCCACGAGGCCGGCGACCTTGGCCGGATTGTTGGTCAGCAGGCGGACTTCATCGACGCCCAGTGCGCGGAGCATCCCCGCCGCCACCCCATAGCCGCGCTCATCCTCAGCGAAGCCTAGCCGCAGATTGGCCTCGATGGTGTCGAGGCCGCGGTCCTGCAGCGCATAGGCGCGGAGCTTGTTGGCAAGGCCGATGCCGCGCCCTTCCTGGCGAAGGTAAAGCAGGACGCCGCCGCCGGCAGCGCCGATCAGCCTCAGCGCTTCGTGCAGCTGCGGCCCGCAATCGCATTTCAACGACCCGAACACGTCGCCGGTCAGGCACTCGCTGTGCAATCGGACAAGCGGCGGCCGGCCGCCGAACGCGCCGACCAGCAAGGCGACATGCTCCTCACCCGTGGCGGAATCGCGGAACGCGACAATCTGCGTGTCCTCGAGCTCGGCGACCGGCAGGCGGGCCCGGGTGAGCAGTGCGACCTGCGGTGCGCGGATGGCGTCCCTCACTTCGTCGACGGTCACGGCGGCCTGGGCCTCGCCGCTAACCAGCCACAGAGCCGGAAGGACGCCTGCCAGGCGCGCCAAGGTGAGGATCGCGTCGGCTTCCGCGGGGCAGCGAACCGGCTCGGCAGCCAAAGGGCCGATCGGGCCGCGGCCGAAGTCCTGGCTCGGGTCGGCGAGCGCCAGCGCCGTGCCCTGGGCGAGCCATTGCGAGCGGTGGATCTGGACGGCATGCCTGAGGTCGCCGGCTTCGCGCAGATTGCCGAGACCGAGCGCTGCGGCACGCTCGCCGCTGACCAGCAGCGGCGCCTCACCTGCGGGGTCGAGCAGATCGAGCGTCGCCGACGTGCCGGTTTCGACGGCGAGAATGGTGATGGCGCCGATGGCGACCGGCCGGCCCGCCCGCAGCGCGGCAATGGCGCGCTCGACGGGGGCTGAAGTCAAAAACTCAGCTCCACGACCAGCGGCACGTGGTCGGACGGGCGTTGCCAGGCGCGGCACGGCTCGAGCACCCGGTGCGCCACCGCGTGCGGGGCGACGCAGGGGCTGCACCACATGTGGTCGAGCCGCCGGCCACGGTCGTTCTTGCTGAAATCCGGCGAACGGTAGCTCCACCAGGTAAAGTTGCGCGCCGGAGCCGGGATGTGGGCGCGGCCGATGTCGACCCAGTCGTGCGCCTGCTGCAGCCGGTCGAGGGCTTCGACCTCGATCGGCGTGTGGCTGACGACGTCGATCAGGGCCTTGTGGCTCCATACGTCGCATTCCAAGGGCGCGACGTTGAAATCGCCGACGATCAAAGTCGGCTCAGCCAACTTTTCCGACCAGCGAGTCATGCGGTCGATGAAGTCGAGCTTCTGGCCGAACTTGGGGTTGAGCTTGCGGTCGGGCACGTCGCCGCCGGCGGGGACGTAGACGTTTTCCAGGCGGATGCCGCAGTCGAGCCGGGCGCCGACGTGGCGCGCCTCGCCATTGTCCTGCCAGTCGTGGCGGCCCTCGTCGTGCAGCGGCACTTTCGACAAGATGGCGACGCCGTGGTGCATCTTCTGGCCGTTCAGCTTCTGGTGGACGTAGCCCAGAGTGCGAAAGAGATCGGCGGGGAAGACTGTGTCGACCGCCTTGGTTTCCTGCAGGCAGAGGATGTCGGGCGATTCTTCCCGCAAGAACCGCTCGACGATGGCGATGCGCGCGCGCACCGAATTGACGTTCCAGCTGGCGATCTTGAGGTTGGTCACGGTTCTTTTGCCCTAGCAAAGGAGGGCCTTTACGCAACCTGCCCCCGCGGCGGCTTACGAAAGGAGGGCCTTTTCAAGCCATGGCCCCGTCATGGCATGAAAAGGCCCTCGCTCCGGGGGCATTGGAGCGAGGGCCGACCAAGCGTTCGTCACGCAAGGTGATCGCGGCTACCCGGGTAACAGGGGGAAACCCCGGTAAAATCCCACGATCAAAGCGTTTTTACGCGCGCGATGCTGACCCGGCGATGAATGGTTGCGGATTGCTACGCTTTTTCCCTAGCCGCGGCGCTTCTTGGGCTCGGGATAGGTGAAGGCGCTTTCCGGCACGGCGACGTTGTAGCGCTGGCCATCGAGCTTCACGGTCGTGCGCTTGTTCTGAGCGTCGATCGCCGTCCAGCCTTCCAGGCGCAGGCCGCCGGGCGCTCCGGGCGACTTGACGAAGGCCAGAATCATGGTGCCGAATTCCGGCCGGCGGCCATCGCGGGCGCGGACCAACAGGATGCGCGGGTCCTGCGACGGCAGGATGCGTGCGATCCGGCCAAGGTCCGGCTTGCCTGACAGAAGCACCGACAAAGGTGAGTTTGCGATCGCCCAGCTCGACTTCTGGCCGACCTCATAGTCGATGAAGGTCAGGGTCTTGCCATTGCCGACCAGCAGCATGTTGGCGCCGCGGCCATATTCGAAGCGAATTCGGCCCGGCCGCTTGAGCTGCAGCGTACCCACCAATTGGCGGTTCTTATTATCTGTCTGGACAAAGTTGGCGGTCATCGACTGCGAGGCGGCGAGGTGCGTCTCCACCTGGCCAAGTTCGCCGGTCGCTGCGGGGGCCGGCGTCGCCAACACCGCGATCGCGGCGGCCGGCGCCAAAGCGCGGGCGAACAGGGTCGGAAACGTCATTGGGAGATTCTCCTGGAAAGGCTTTGCGCCGATAAGTGGCGATCCGCCATTGAATGCGGTCTGAACCCGCTGGTTCCCTGCCGTTCAGGCTGCGCAGTGCTCAGATCGGGTGGCCGTCGGTGTCGATCAGCAGCTCGCGGCGGCCGACATGGTCGGGGGCGCCGACCAGCCCGTCCTTTTCCATGCGCTCGATCAGCCGCGCCGCGCTGTTGTAGCCAACGCGCAGCTGGCGCTGCAGGTAGGAGGTCGAGGCCTTCTGGCTTTCGGCGACGATCTGGACGGCCTTGCGATAGAGCTGGGTCTCGGCATCCTCCTCGCCGACCGGCTGGCCATCGAACAGATAGCCGCCGTCTTCGGGCTCCTCGGTGACCGCCTGGATGTAATCGGGGACGCCCTGCTTGCGCCAATGCTCGGCGACCAGGCGGACCTCGTCGTCGGCGACGAAGGGCCCGTGGACACGGACGATCTGCTTGCCGCCCGGCATGTAGAGCATGTCGCCCTTGCCAAGCAGCTGCTCGGCGCCCTGCTCGCCGAGGATGGTGCGCGAATCGATCTTGCTGGTGACCTGGAAGCTGATGCGGGTCGGCAAATTGGCCTTGATGACGCCGGTGATGACGTCGACCGAGGGGCGCTGGGTGGCCATGATCAGGTGGATGCCGGCGGCACGCGCCTTCTGGGCGAGGCGCTGGACGAGGAACTCAACCTCCTTGCCGGCGGTCATCATCAAATCGGCAAGCTCGTCGATGATGACGACGATCTGCGGCAGGACTTCGTATTCCAGCTCCTCGGTCTCGTAGATCGGCTGGCCGGTCTCGGCATTGTATCCGGTCTGGACCCGGCGGCCGAGCTGGGCGCCCTTGGCCTTGGCGTCGCGCACCTTGGCATTGAAGCTGGCCAACTGGCGGACGCCAAGGCTGGCCATCATGCGGTAGCGCTCCTCCATCTGCTCGACGGTCCATTTCAGGGCGCGGATCGCCTTGCCCGGCTCCGTGACCACGGGCGCCAGCAAATGCGGGATGTCCTCGTAGACGCTCAATTCCAGCATCTTCGGGTCAATGAGGATCATGCGGCACTGGTCCGGGTTCATCCGGTAGAGGAGCGACAGGATCATGCAGTTGAGGCCGACCGACTTGCCCGATCCGGTCGTGCCGGCGACCAGCAAGTGCGGCATCGGCGCCAAATCGGCGATGACGGGATCGCCGGAGATGTTCTTCCCCAGGATCAGCGGCAGGGCCATGTTCTGGTCCTCGAACGCCTGGCTGCCGATCAGCTCCGATAGGGCCACGGCCTCGCGCTTCGGGTTTGGCAGCTCGATGCCGATGACGCTTCGCCCCGGGATGGTGGCGACGCGGGCCGACAGCGCCGACATGTTGCGGGCGATGTCGTCGGCCAGCTGGATGACTCGGCTGGCCTTGATGCCGCTCGCCGGCTCCAGCTCGTACATGGTGACGACCGGGCCCGGGCGAACCTCGACGATGTCGCCGCGGACGTGGAAGTCCTCGAGCACCGATTCGAGCAGGCGGGCGTTGCGCTCGAGACCGGCGCGGTCGACCTGGGTCTTGCCGTGTGGGGGCGGCGGGCTGAGCAGGTCGAGCGCCGGCAGGACATAATCGTCGCCAAGCGCCAGGCTGGCCTGGGAAGGCAGGCGGCGACCCTTGTCGTTCTTGCGCGCCGAAGCCGGGGCGACCGGCCGCGCCGGCTCGGCAACGGCGACGGTGGGCCGCGCGCGCGGCGGAGTGGCGGCATTGTCGCGAGAGTCGCGCTCCTCGACGGTGCGGCGTGGCGGCCGTTCAGGCCGGTCGGCACTGCGGCGGAAGAGGCCACCGATCCATGCTTTCTCGTCGTCGCGCAACGCCAAAGCGAACCAGGCAAGCAGCAGGCCGCCGACGGCGAGCAGGGCCATCAGCGCCATGCGCAGTGGCCCCTGGATGTCGGGATTGCCGATCTGGTCGACGCCGGCGTCGATCGCCCGCGCTCCGCCATAGCCGAGCGCGCCGCCCCAGCCTCCGGGAAGCCCGGAGACGGCGGTGTCGCGCACCATCGCCAAGGCGATGCCGGCGAGGACAATGCCGAAGGCGGCAACCAGCAGAGCGCGGCCCAGCCGACCCGCGCTGTCGCCGCGCATCATGCGCAGACCGGCGATCGCCAGGATTGGCAAGAACAGCATTGCGGCCGGGCCGAACAGCATCAGCAGCAGGTCGCTGGAATAAGCGCCGGCGGAGCCAACCCAGTTGACCGGCGGCCCTCCGGCGGCGGTGCTCAAGCTGGGGTCGACGGCGTCATGGGTGGCAAGGGCGACGCCGAGCGACAGGCTGCCGGCGACCAATAAGGTGCCGACGGTGCGCACGACGAGCAGCCGCACGCTGTCTTGCAGCTTGTCCCTCCAGTCCGGACCCAGGTCCCGCTTGCGGGCCCGCTCGGCGGCGGTCGCCATTGTCTTCCCCCGGTAAATGCCTGATGCACAATGCCCCTTCGTGGACTCGCGGGTCAAGCGTATGCACTCTCGCCAGCGCGGCGTTTCGGGGCTAACCGCGGCTTCCATGACACGGTCGGATGTCATCATCCTCGGCGGCGGCCTGATCGGCCTGGCGCTTGCGGCGGCGCTCGATGCCAGCGGGCTCAGCTGCGCCGTTGTCGACCCGGTCGACCCGGAAAGCTGGCGCGACGCCAAGTTCGACGGCCGCACCAGCGCCGTCTCTTCCTCCTCGCGGCGGATGCTCGATGCGATCGGCGTCGGCGCCTGCTTGCCCGAGCCGGGCTGCCCGATCCGCACCATCCGCGTCGCCGACGGCCTCCAGCCGGGCAGCCTCGCCTTCGAAGCGCCGCAAGGCGACGACGAGCCGCTCGGCTGGATGCACGAGAACCGGCATTTGCGCGAGGCGCTGCGGGCGCGGGCCGAGGCCGGCAAGGCGATCGACCTGCGCTGGAAGTCCAAGGCGGCCGAGGTCGAGCGCGGCGAGCATGGCGTCATGGTGCGGCTGCAGGACGGCAGCGAGCTGCGGGCGCCGCTACTCGCCGTCGCCGAGGGGCGGAATTCCCCAACCCGCGAAACGGCCGGGATCCGCATCGCCCGCTGGCAATACGATCATGCGGCAATCGTCTCGATCCTCCGCCACGAGCGGCCGCACGAGCATATCGCCTGGGAGATCTTCTATCCTTCCGGGCCGTTCGCGCTGCTGCCGATGACCGACGATCCGGGCGGGCATCGCTCAGCAATCGTCTGGTCGGTGCCGCGTGACGATGCGGCCGGTTTCATGGCGCTCGGGGACGCCGAGTTCGCCGCCGAGACCCAGGCGGCGATGGGTGAGTTCCTCGGGGAGGTCGCATTGGCGGCGCCTCGCTCGACCTACCCGCTCGGCTTTCACCATGCGGCGCGGATCACCGACAAGCGCCTCGCGCTGGTCGGCGACAGCGCCCATGCCATCCACCCGATCGCCGGCCAGGGGCTGAACCTCGGCTTCCGCGACGCGGCGGCGCTGGCGCAGGTGCTGGTGGAGGGCGCCCGGCTCGGACTCGACCTCGGCGACCGCCAACTGATGGACCGTTACCAGCGCTGGCGCAGCCTCGACACCCTGATGGTGGCAATGGCGACCGACGGACTGACGCGGCTGTACGGCGTGCCCGGCAAGCTGCCGTCCGCCATCCGCCGCTTCGGCATGGCGGTGACGTCCCGCATTGGCCCGCTGAAGGACCGCCTGATGAACGAAGCCCGCGGCACCAGCGGCGACCTGCCGCTGCTGCTGCGGGGCCTGCCGATTTAGTTATTGCAACGTCTGGCCCATGTCCGCGCCGCCGGGTGCCAGGCGCTGGAACTGCATCAACTGGACGACGAGGTCGGCCCGGCCGGCGAGGCTCTCCTGCTCCAGCAAGGCCTGCTTGGCACCGATGTCGAACGGCGCGACCTGGGCGATGGCGTTGACCAGCATCTCGTCGTCTAGGCGGCTGACCGCCTCCCAGTCGACCGCCAGTCCCAGCGCGTCGCCGAAGCGCCGCGCTTCGCGCTCGACCTCCGCGCGCTGGGCGATGCTGAGCGGCGGCGGATCGTCGTCGTCAAAGGCGGCGAGGTCGACGTCGGCCTGGCGGTAGGGCGTGCCAACCTTGGCCTCGGCGATAAGCCGGAACCGGCTCGAGCCCATCAGCATGATGTTGAAGCGGCCGTCCTCCAGTTCCTCGACGCCGACCAATTCGCCGACGCAACCGACCTGGTAGAGGCCCTGGCCGTCGCTCTCCTCAAGCGGCTGGATCATGGCGATGCGTCCGCCGCCGGCCATCGCGTCCTCGACCATGGCGCGATAGCGTTCCTCGAAGATATGCAGCGGCAGCTGCGCGCGCGGGAACAGGATCGCCCCGGCCAGCGGAAAGATCGGCACGCGGGCCGGCCGCGCGCCCATCATGTGAACAGCAGGGCCGACAGCCGCCGCCGCTGGGCTCGCGCCCAGGGGTCCTCGAGGCCGGCCGCCTCCAGCAATTGCAGGAACCGGGCGCGCGCCGCTCCCTCGTTCCAGTCCTTGTCGCGGGCGACGATCTCCAGCAGCGCATCGGCGGCCGCATCGCGGTCGCCGGCCGCCATGCGAGCATTGGCGATGGCGAAGCGCGCCTCATGGTCGTCCGGATTGGCTTGGAGCCGCCCCTCCTCGGCGGACACGTCGGCGACGGGCGCGGCGGCGACGTCCAGGGCCGCGCGGGCGCGGCCGATCGCGGCATGCTTGGCCATCTCGTCCGGGAGCGAATCCAGCATTGCGCGCGCCTCGTCGGTCTTGCCCTCGCCGATCAGCGCGCGGGCGAGGCCGCCGGCGGCCTGCGCATCTTCGGGCGCCATGTCGCGGATCTGGGCGAAGATGCCTGCGGCGCGCGCCGGGTCGCCGTCCTCCAGCACCTGCTCGCCCATCGCCAGCAGCGGCTCGATCTCAGCTTCGAGCGCCTGCGCTTCGCCGGTGACCGGCAATTGCGCCAGCAACTGGTCCAGCGCCCGGGTCAATTGTCCTTCGGTGCGGTAAGCGGTGAGGTCGGCTACCGGCTGCCCCTGGAACAAGGCATAGACGGTGGGCACCGACTGGATGCGGAACTGGGCGGCGATCAACTTGTCCTGATCGACATCGATCCGGGCCAAGATGACGCCCTTGGCGGCATAATCGCCGGCGACCTTGTCGAGGATCGGGTTGAGCTGCTTGCAGGGGCCGCACCAGGTGGCGGTGAATTGCAGGATGACGAGGCCCGTCATCGACGGGGTGATGACGTCGCGCTCGAACCGCGCGATCGCCTCGCGTTCCGCGTCGCTCATGCCCAGGGTCGCCAAGCCACTTACTCTCCGCTCGGGTGGAGGCAGCCCTATGTGCGCTCGGCCACGCCTTGTCGAGAGGCCGGCCGGCGCGGGGCTTGCCCGTCTATGGGACCGATGCTAATCGCCCGCTCCACCGGTCCGGGACCACTCCCGGATTCGGCGCCGAGCGGGCGTAGCTCAGGGGTAGAGCACAACCTTGCCAAGGTTGGGGTCGAGGGTTCGAATCCCTTCGCCCGCTCCAATTTCGACATGCCGGGGCATGTCTGCGAAATTGGGCGCGTCAAGCGCAAGCGAGGCGGCGACACCCTACCGATCGCCGCGGTCGCCCTCGCCCTTCTTGCTCTTGTTCTGCGCGTCGCGCTTCTGGTCCTGCGCGGAGCTTCGGCCGACGTCGTCGCTCTCCTTGAACTGGCCTTGCCCGTCGCGGCGGACGTAGCGCTTGTCGGTTCCGGTATCGATCAGTTCACGCGGGCACATAGGGCTCTCCTTCCGTCAGGCCGAAGAAACGGACAGGACTCGCCAAATATCCGTCGATAAACGAAATTCGCCTTGGCTAGCGCCGGTTGGCGCGCAGGGTCGCGACTTCCGCCGGGCTCAGCTTGCGCATGTCGTACAGCGGGCAATAAGCCGCGCCGATTGCGTCCGGGACGTAGACTTCGGCGTCATAGCCGGCGCAGATGAAGCTGCCCGAGCGCGAACGCAAAGCGATGCGGTTCTCCCAATCGATGCGACTGGCGCAATACGGCTGGGTGCGGAATTCGTAATAGTCGCGGCTGTTGGTATTGATGATCACAGTGTCGTTCGGCCCGCTGCGATAGCCGGAGACATTGCCGGCGTAGAAGCATTGGCGGCCAGCCTGGGCAGAGGCCGGCGCGGCGCCGGGCGGCGGCGCATAAGCATTGCAGCCCGCGAGCAGCGTCGCCGCGGCGGCTGCGGAAGCCATGAACAAAGCGCGCATTCCTTGTCTCCTAACCGGGGACTTGTAACGCCAGCGCAACGCACGAGGCAAAGGCCGGGTTGCGACCCTGGTTCGCAAGTGCCTAGAGCGTGTAGGCGCCGCCGACCCGCGCTTGGTGGTTGTCGATGATCGCGCGCACGACATTGTTCATCAACGCCATGCGCGTCGGCAAAGGCGTCGCGGTGCGCTTGATCATCACCGCCACCGCATAGCTGTGGCCGTCCGGCGCGGTCAGGATGCCGATGTCGTTATAGCCGGCCTGGACGCTGCCCAGCACCTGGCCGGTACCGGTCTTGTGGCTCAGCGACCAGCCGGGCCTCAAGCCACCTTTGAGCCGATTGGCGCCGGTCTTGGTGTTGCCCATGATGGATAACAGGCGTGCGGTGGACGCCGGCGACAGCAATTCGCCCTGCTTCAACCGCGCCAATGCCGAGGCGATGGCGGTCGCCGAGGCGCCGTCATAGGGATCCTCGACGTAGCGGTCGAAGGCGGCTTTGCGCACCGAATAGGGAAGCGCGTTGCGCGCTTTATAGAAAGCGTCGCCAATCGAATAGCTCTGGCTCCAGATCAGCCCGGCGATCTTCGACTGGAGCGCGCGCTCGCCATCATAGAAGCGCACGGCGCCGACTTTGTGGCGGCCGATGAAGCTGCGCACCGCGTCGGGTCCGCCGACCGAACGCATCAATTTGTCGTTGGCGGTATTGTCGCTGGTGGTGATGGCCTTGAACATCAGTTCGCCGAGCGTCGTCGTGTAGCCGCCGCCACCGAGGATCTGCGCGGCAATCGGCTGGTGGAACAAGGTCAAATCGTCGCGGCCCATCGACACTCTGTCGTTGAGCGTCACCCTGCCGCGATCGACCGCGTCCATGGCGGTCAGCGCCACCCAGAATTTCGAGACGCTTTGCTGCGGGTAGAGCTCGTCCGCCTTCCACCCGGTGCGCCAGCCTTCCTCGACCGACTGGACGGCGATGCCGACGCGGCCGTCGAAGCCGGCGCCGAGCTCGCGGATGCGGCTGGCCAGCGCCGCCGGGGCGACGGGGGTGGGGGCGCGGACAATTGGGGCCGGGGTCGGCACGCGCGCCGGCTGCGCCAATGCAGGCATCGAAAGCGCCGCTGCGCCCGGTGCCAGGCACAGCAGGATAGCGACCGATTTCAACCCCACTGACGTCATGGCTGCAAATCCCCCAATCACCCGTGTTTCAAGGACTTATCATGCCCTAACCAAGCTGAACGAAAGCTTCACTGCGGTGAAGCGAGTCGAACTAGCGGTGAGTTGAATCGCTAGCGCCCGCCGGTGAGCAATGCCGAGCTTTCGACCTCGTCCAGGGCGCGGTGGGCGACGATGTAGCGGCGGGCCTTGGCGACCCAGTCCGCGGCCCGCTCCGCGCCGGGCAGGCGCATGGTCTCGGCCAGCGCCGAATCGACCCGGCCGTTCTGGAGCTCCGCGACCGCCCGCTCGTAACGCGCCTGGGGCCTGCCCGAGGGCGTCTGGGCGCGGCGGACGGCGACCAGCGAACCCAGTTCGCGCCGGAAGCTGTGCCACAGGCTTTCGTCTGGCGCCCCGCGGCGCAGCGCCGGGCCGAGGGCTTCATAATCGGCGATTAGCTGGTCGAGGGTGACCGGATCGCGCGAGGCGGTGATGATCGCTGCCACCGCCCGCGGATTCTGTTCTCCGAAGCGATCGGCAAGCAGGGTTTCAAGATAACCCAAGGGCACGCCGCGATCGATCGCGCGGCGGCTGGCAAAGGCAACCAGCAAGGCATCGGCGCGGCCGGCGGCGCCGGCGGTCCGCTGCGCAGCATTCTCGACCAGGCGCAGCCGGGCCTCGAGCTCGGCGACCTTGGCGATGCTTGCGGCGTTCGCGGGGGCCGGGATTACGGCGACCGCCTGCGGCACATTGCGGGTTGCGACCGGCGGCGCCGGCTCCGGCGCGACGCCAAGGAAGCGTGCGGCCGTCTGCGATTTGCTCAACCCCCAGGTGGCAAGCGCCGCGCCGGCGACAAGCAACAGCAGGATCCAGGCAAGCGCTGCTGTCCAGCGTCGCGGTCGGCGGGGCGGGGCGCTGCTCATCGCGCCGGAGTGTCGCACAGCCGGGCGGCGAGGGCCAGAAGCGCCGCATCGCTGGGCTGGGAGGATTCGTGCACGCTCCGCCAGCCGGTCCCGCACGCCTCGGCGGCGGCGGTGCTGATAGCGGCGATCGTGATGCGCGAACGGTCGGCGATAATCTCCGCGAGGCGGTTGCCGGCGCGTGAGGAATGGACGGCGGCGACGCAATCGCCGAGGCCGCCGAGGGTCGGCGGCGGCTCGATCGGGCGCGATTCATAGACCGGGATGGTGATCGCGGCGCCGATTGCCCGATGCTCCCGCCCGGCCAGGTGCAGCAGCCGTTCTCCGTTAGGCAAGACCATGTCGCCGGAGCCGCCTGCACCGATGCCGGCCACGGCGAAACCGGCGGCGCGCGCGGCGGCAGCGGTGGCGGCCCCGACGGCGCGAACCGGCAGCGACTTCAGGCGCTCAAGCTCCTCGCCCCCGTGCAGCGCGGCATTGGCACTGGTCATGACGATGGCGTCGAACTCCGCGGGGTCGGGCGCTTGCCATGCCAATGGCACCACTTCGAACAAGGGCAAGGCGCGGACATCGAGTCCCATGGCGCGCGCCCGGCCCGCGGTCGCGCTCGCTCCCGGCTCGGGCCGCAGGATGACGAGCGGTCGCATGGCCTCAGCCGAATAGCCGCCTGATCGATTCGGGAGCGCTGGCCAGCATCGCCTTGGCAAGCTTGGCGGGCGGCTTGTCGTCACCGATGGCGAAGTGCGCCTCGTCGGCGACCCGCTCTTTCCCGTCCTCGCTGAGGATCTCGGCGCGCAGGTGGACCGCGCCGTCGTGGCAGATCGCCAGCGCCCCGACCGGCGAGTGGCATGTGCCGCCCAGCGCGCGGGCGAATGCGCGCTCGGCGCGGACCTCGGCGTGGGTCGTTGGATGGTCGATGCGCGCCAGCTTGCTGAGCGTATCACCGTCCTCGGATCGGCATTCGATGGCGATCGCGCCCTGCCCCGGCGCTGGCAGCATGACGTCAACGCTCATCGGCGTGCCGACTCGCGCCCGTCCCAGCCGGTTGAGTCCGGCGGCGGCAAGCAAGGTGGCGTCGAAGTCACCGGCTTCGAGCTTGGCGAGCCTGGTGTCGAGATTGCCGCGGATCGGCAGGATTGCCAGGTCGGGGCGCTGGCGCAGCAACTGGGCGGCCCGGCGCGGTGAAGACGTGCCAACCCGGGCGCCCTGCGGCAAGGCGTCCAGCGAATCGGCGCCGATCAGCCGGTCGCGGACGTCAGCGCGGGGCAGGACAGCTGCGATCGCCAGGCTGGCCGGACGGGAGGCTTCGACATCCTTCAGCGAATGGACCGACCCGTGGGTGTCGCCAGCCAGCAAGGCCTGGTCCAGTTCCTTGGTCCACAGCGCCTTGCCGCCGACTTCGGCCAGCGGCCGGTCGGTGATCTTGTCGCCGCTGGTGGTGATGGCCACGATCTCGACGCGTCCGTCGAGCCAGTGGTGGGCCACTTCGAGCGAGGTCGCGGCCTGGCGGGCCTGGACCAGCGCCAGCGGCGATCCGCGCGTGCCGAGTTTCAGGAAGGCGTCCATGGCGCTGCACTAGCCGAGCGCCGCCCCTTGAGGCAAAGGAACTTGTAGTCATGCTCGTCCTCGGCCTTGAATCTTCCTGCGACGACAGCGCTGCGGCGCTGGTTACCGACGACCGGCAGATTCTGGCACAAGCGATCGTCGGCCAGAATGAGGCGCACCGCCCATTCGGCGGAGTCGTGCCGGAAATCGCGGCGCGCGCCCATGTCGAAATCCTGCCCGGCTTGATCCGCCAGGTGCTCGCCGAAGCCGACGTCGCCATCGGGGAGGTCGATGCCATTGCCGCCACCGCCGGACCGGGCCTGATCGGCGGAGTGATGGTCGCCCTGCTCGCCGGCAAGGGGCTGAGCCTGTCGACCGGCAAGCCGCTGATTGCCGTCAACCATCTCGAAGGCCATGCGCTGTCGCCGCGGCTGGTCGATCCCGACCTCGGTTTTCCCTATTTGCTGCTGCTCGCCAGCGGCGGCCATTGCCAGCTGCTCGAAGTTCGCGGCGTCGGCGACTATCGCCGGCTGGCGACGACCATCGATGATGCCGCCGGCGAGGCGTTTGACAAGGCAGCCAAGCTGCTCGGCCTGCCCTATCCCGGCGGCCCGGCGATCGAGGCGCTTGCGGCGGACGGCGATCCTGCCGCGGTGCCGTTGCCTCGGCCACTTGTTGGCAGCGGCGAGCCGCATTTTTCCTTCGCCGGCCTCAAAAGCGCCGTGCAGCGCGCCGTCGCCGCCGGCACCCACGCCCCCGCCGACGTTGCCGCCAGCTTCCAGCAGGCCGTGATTGACTGCATGATCGACCGCACGGTGTTGGCGCTGCAGGCGTCGGACGCACCAACCCTGGTCGTCGCCGGCGGGGTCGCGGCCAACCGCCCCTTGCGTACGGCGCTGGCGGCCTTGGCCGAAGCGCATGGCCGCGCGTTCAGCGTGCCGCCGGCCTGGCTGTGCACGGACAATGCGGCGATGATCGGCTGGGCGGGCGCCGAGCGCCTGGCGGCCGGCCTCACCGACGGGCTTGATGCACCGGCGCGAGCGCGCTGGCCGCTCGACGAAGGGGCCGAAAAGGTCCGCGGCGCCGGGGCCAAGGCATGACAATCGAGAAGCTGGCGGTGATCGGCGGCGGGGCCTGGGGCACGGCGCTCGCCCAGGTCGCGGCGGCCGGCGGGCGCGAGACGTTGCTTTGGGCGTTCGAGGAGGAGGTGGTCGCCGCCGTCAACCGAATCCATGAAAACCCCTTGTTCCTCAAAGGCCAGAAACTCAGCCGGGCGATCCGCGCCACCGGCAATTTCTCCGACTTGTCGAGTTGCGACGCTTGGCTCGTGGTCACTCCGGCCCAGCATATGCGCGCCGTCCTCAGCCATGCGCCTTGCCCGAACATGCCGCTGGTTCTGTGCTCCAAGGGCATTGAGGAAAGCAGCGGCAAATTGCTCCATGACGTCGCTCACCAGATCTGCCCAACCTCTCCGGTGGCGGTCCTGTCGGGCCCGACGTTCGCGCATGAAGTGGCGGCCGGCCTGCCGACCGCGGTGACCCTGGCCTGCGAGGACAAAAGGCTTGGCGAGGCATTGCGGGCTCGCATCAACCAGACGCACTTCCGCACCTACCTCACCGACGACGTGTGCGGCGCGGAAGTCGGCGGCGCGGTCAAGAACGTGCTGGCCATCGCTTGCGGCGTCGCCGAGGGGCGCGGCCTCGGGCAGAATGCGCGGGCGGCGCTGATCGCCCGCGGCTTCGCCGAAATGGTTCGGTTCGGGCTGGCGATGGGCGGGCGCCGCGAGACCTTGGCCGGCCTGTCCGGCCTCGGCGACCTGGTGCTGACCTGCTCGTCAACCAGCAGTCGCAATTTCTCGCTCGGCAAGGCGATCGGCGAGGGCCGAAGCGCCGCCGAGCTGATGGCCGACCGACGCACGGTGGCCGAGGGCGCGCATACCGCGCCGGTGCTGCAGCGCATTGCCATCGAGCGGGACATCGACATGCCTTTGGTGTCGGCGGTGGTCGAACTGCTCGAAGGCCGCGTCGGCATCGACGTATTGCTCGAGACCATGCTCAGCCGGCCGCCGGGCGACGAGGAAGATTGAGCGGGGACGGCATTCCCGCCCGTCGCGCGGCGCTGGCGATGCTCGACGCGGTGCTGCGCCAGGGCCGCACGCTCGAATCGGCGGCGCAGGGGATCAAGCTGCCGCCGAACGACGCCGGCCTCGCCGTCGCCATCGCCGGCGAGACCTTGCGCCGGCTTCCCGACCTCGACGAAGCGATCGATTCGGCAACCCGCCAGCGGCTGCCCGACGACAGCAAGGCGCGCATGGTGCTCCGCCTCGCCCTTGCCCAGAAGGCCGGGCTGGGGACGCCCGATCATGCATTGGTGGCGACCGCCTTGCCCCTGGTCGACGGCGGTCCGCGGCGGCTGGTTCACGGCGTGCTTGGCACGCTGCTGCGCAAGGGTGTCGCTCTACCCGAGGCTCCAACCCTGCCGGCCGAGGTCGAGGAGCGCTGGGTCCGGGCTTGGGGCGAGGAGGCGGTCCTCGCCGCCCGCCGCGCCATCGGTCGTCGCCCGCCGCTCGACCTCAGCTTTGCGCATGACGAAGCGGCGCAGGCCTTTCCGCTCGGCAAGTCGCTGGCGCCGCGGCACCGGCGGATCGACGATGCCGGCAATGTCACCGAATTGCCGGGCTTCGGCGCCGGCGGCTGGTGGGTGCAGGACCTGGCGGCGTCGCTTCCGGCGCGGCTAATCGCAAGCAGCGGCGATGTCCTCGATCTGTGCGCCGCGCCGGGCGGCAAGACCATGCAGCTGGCGGCGGCCGGCCACCGGGTGACCTCCGTCGACCGCTCGGAAAGTCGTCTGGCACGACTGGGCAACAATTTGAAACGGACAGGCCTGAAGGCGAAGCTGGTCACGGCCGATGCGCTCGAATGGTCGCCGACTAGCGCGTTCGACGCCATCCTGCTCGACGCGCCCTGCTCGGCGACCGGCACCTTCCGCCGCCATCCCGAAGCGCTCTACCGGGCGCGGCCGCGGATCATTGCCGAATCCGCCGAGCTGCAGGCGAGGCTGCTTGACCGCGCGGCGGCCATGCTCAAGCCGGGCGGCACCCTGGTCTACGCGGTCTGCTCGCTCGAGCCGCAGGAAGGCGAGGACGTGGTCGCCGCCTTCCTCGACCAGCATCCCGGCTTCGTCATCGACCCTGCGCGCGCGGACGAGCTTCCCGTGGGCGTGACGTCATCGGCCACCGGCTGCGTCCGTATCCTGCCCGGCACGCTTGAAGACGAAGGCGGGCTCGACGGCTTCTTCGTCGCGCGCCTCCGCCGTTCCTAGTCGGAGCGCTTGGCCGGCAGCTCGCGGCCACCCTGCTTCAGCACGGCGCCGACGACCTTGCCGTTCTCCAGCTTGAACTCGACCCGCGCATCGACGCCCTGCGTCCGGAATTCCGTCTCGCTTATCGCCGCCACCGGGATCGGCTGCTGGCCGCCCAGCTGGACCGTCATCGGCCCCGACGCGGGCAGCACCACCACCAGCGGACCGGCCGGCGAGATGTAGGTGCCGGCATAGCTCTGCAGGGTCGCCCGCGGCACGTCGACCGCCTTGGCCTCCGCCGGGATGTCGCCGGCGCGCGGCGACACTTCCGGAACCACCGCGCCCTGCTGGTAGACGGCGACCACCGGCGTGCCCGCCGCGTCGTGCTTCAATTCGAACCAGGTGAGGCTGTTCTCGTAGAAATATTTGCCATTGCCGGCGGCGAAGGCCTCCAGCTCGGCGCCACCCGTGCGCTGGGTGTAGAGCTTGCCGTCGCGAAGAAAGACCCGCCTTTCGCCGTCCTTGACCTTGTAAAGGCCGACCCAGGGCGCGACCGCCTTGGCGTCGAGCGCCGTCCTGGTGAAGGTCGGGAACGGGTCGCCAATCGCCAGTGCCGCCAGCTGCTGCATCACCGTGCCCGGCGATGCCGCCGGCGAATCGCTGTTGGTGAAGACAGCAACGAACACGTCCTCCGTGGGAATGTAGATGCTGTCGGTCGAGAAGCCGAAGATGCCGCCGCCATGGCCGAGTGCCTTGCGGCTGCGCACTTCGCGCGGGGCGATGCCGAAGCCGTAATCTTCGGTCGAGCCGTCGGGCATAACGGTCGGCGCAGTCATTTTCGCGTAGAGGTCCGGGCGGACCACCTTGCCGTGGTGCAGGGCCGCGTTCCATTTGGCGAGGTCCTCGACCGAGCCGATCAGGGCGCCGGCCGCGTGCGGCACGCTCATATGGATCTTCTGCGCCGGCGCCACCTTGTCGCCTGCCAGCGTATAGCCCGTGGCCATGTTCGGCATCTGCGCCTCGAACTCACCATAGCGGATCGTCTTTAGGCCCAGCGGCCTGGCGATCCGCTCGTCGACATTGACGTGCCACGGCTTGCCGGTGACCTTCTCGATCACCGCCCCGACCAGCACATAGCCGCTGTTGTTGTAGGCGAACTTCTCGCCGGGCTTCGAA
>Ga0307505_10001167_pt1 | contig 22773 bp, 15 predicted proteins | sample 23_S_MG_FD_202183 | JGI IMG/M metagenome (GOLD analysis project Ga0307505, IMG submission 202183) | Soil microbial communities from Populus trichocarpa stands in riparian zone in the Pacific Northwest, United States - 23_S | ecosystem: Environmental > Terrestrial > Soil > Riparian zone > Trees...
GCGTCGCGATTAGGAGCGGTTCATCGCGAGAACGAAAATCGAGAGCCTTCTCCCCCCGGCTTCTTGGGGGGAGAAGGTGGCCATCGGCCGGATGAGGGGGGCGATGCAGCCTCCGATGAGTGTGCATTCTGAACCTGCAACACTGGAAGTTTCTTGGAAGCGTCGGGATGACAGCCATTTTTCGCCGTACTCAGGGTTCCCAATCAGCAACACCCCAGCCCTCCCGTGCAATACTTCCCGGCGCATGAAACGCACACTTGCTCTGCTCCTCCTCGTCGTCGCGTTCGTTCCGGCGGTGATGGCCGAGAAAACTCGTCCGTCGAAGCAGTACACGATCGAGCAGTTCATCTCGACCGTGGCCGTGGGCGGCGCGTCGTTCTCACCGGATGAGAAGGAGATCCTCTTCTCCTCCGACGAAAGCGGCGTCCGCAACGTGTATGCGATTCCGGTGACGGGCGGCAAGGCGCGCGCGCTGACGACGTCGACGACGGACACGACCACCGCCGTGTCCACGTTCCCCGCCGACGCGCGCTTCCTCTATACGCGCGATCAGGGGGGCGATGAGCTCAATCACCTGTACGTTCGCGAGAAGGACGGGACCGAGCGCGATCTCACCCCGGGCGAGAAGCTCAAAGCAGGCTTTGGCTCGTGGAGCGGCGACAAGAAGTCCTTCTTCGTCTTCACCAATGAACGCGACCCGAAGTTCTTCGACGTCTATCGCTACGACACGGCCACGTACGAGCGAAAGCTGATCTTCAAGAACGAAGGTGGGTATCAGCCGGAGCTCGTGTCGCGCGACGGACGCTGGATCGCGGTCTCCAAGGCGATCAGCACGGCGGACAACGACCTCTTCGTTCATGACGTCGAGAAGAACGAGACGAAGAAAATCTCCGAGCACAAGGAGCGCTCCGAGTTCAGCGCTTCGGATTTCGACCCTGCCTCCAAGTCGCTCTACTTCACCACCAACGACGGCTCGGAGTTCCAGCGCTTGCGCCGCTACGACCTCGCCTCCGGAAAGAGCGAGGACGTCGAGAAGGCGGAGTGGGACCTGTGGTCCTCCACGTTCTCCGAGGACGGCAAGTACCGCGTGACCGTCATCAACGAAGACGCGCGCACCACAATCCGCCTGGTAGACGCGAAGACAGGCAAGAACGTGGCGCTACCCAAGCTCCCCAGCGGCAACGTCAACAGTGTGAAGTTCTCGCCGAGCGGGAAGCTGCTGGCGATGTACGTGGATGCAGACCGCGCACCGTCGAACCTCTACGTCCACGATTTCAAGACCGGCAAGACTACCCGCCTCACTGACACATTGAGTAAGGAGCTGGACCCCGAGGATCTGGTCGACACGCAAGTGGTGCGCTTCAAGTCGTTCGACGGCATGACCATCCCGGGCATTCTCTACAGGCCCCATCAGGCGACACCGGAGTCGAAGGTGGCCGCGATCGTCATGGTCCACGGCGGCCCGGGCGGACAGGCGCGACGCGGGTACAAGTATTCCGCGCAGTTCCTCGCCAATCATGGCTACGTCGTGCTGGACATCAACAACCGCGGCTCGTCGGGATACGGCAAGACGTTCTTCACCGCCGATGACCGCAAGCACGGGCGCGAGCCGCTGTGGGACTGCGTGGAGGCGAAGAAGTATCTGTCCTCACTCCCCTACGTCGATGGCAGCCGTGTGGCCATCATGGGCGGCAGCTACGGCGGCTACATGGTGGCCGCGGCCCTCGCGTTCCAGCCCGAGGTCTTCGACGTGGGCGTGAACATCTTCGGCGTGACCAACTGGGTGCGCACGCTCCAGAGCATTCCGCCCTGGTGGGAAGCGGGCCGGCTCGCGCTCTACGCCGAGATCGGCAATCCCGAAACCGAGCTGGAGATGCTCAAGGCCACCTCACCGGTCTTCCACGCCGACAAGATCAAACGTCCGCTGATCGTCATCCAGGGCAAGAACGACCCGCGCGTCATCAAGGCCGAATCCGATGACCTCGTCGAAGCGGTCCGCAAGAACAACGTCCCCGTCGAGTACGTCGTGTTCGACGACGAAGGCCACGGCTTCACCAAGAAGAAGAACCAGATCACCGCCTACGGCGCGATCCTCACCTTCCTGGACAAGCACCTGGCCAGGGAGTAGCGCGCCGTCTTGCGCGGGCTGTGCCCGACACCCAACGCAACTTTGGCCTGTCATCCTGAGCGGGCGGTGGGATGGGTGCGAAGGATCTCCTACCGACGGAGCGAGTATCGTGCTTCGGCAGGGGATCCTTCGCACCCACCCACCACCCGCTCAGGATGACAAGGTTGTGTGCGCCTCGCGTAGATTTCAATGTAAGAAGAGCCGAAGACTCATCAGTCCACCCACCGGGCCACGAACAGATTCGTCTCCCGTCCCTCGGGGTTGGCGCGGTTGGAGCCCCAGACCAGCCACTTCCCGTCCGGGCTGAAGATGGGGAACCCGTCGAACGCGGGAGCTGTGGTGATGCGCTCCGGCTCGCCAGTACCATCCTTGTTGATCACGAAGATGTCGAACTCGCGGCCGCGCGGATCGAGGACGTTCGAGGCGTAGATGATGCGCTTGTTGTCCGGCGTGAAGAACGGCGCGAAGTTCGCCGCGCCGTTGCGCGTGATCTGCTTCGCCTCCGAGCCATCCGCCTTGGCCACCATCAGCTCCATCTTCGAGGGCCGCACGAACCCTTCGGTCAGCAACGCGCGATAGTCGGCCAGTTGCGCCGCGTTGTCGAACCTCGACACGCGCCACACGATCTCCGTGCAATCCCCGTTGTAGAACGCGCCACCGTCGTATCCGGGGGTCGTGGTCAGGCGCTTCACCTCACCGCCGCTCTCGTTCATCTCGTACAGATCGAGATCGCCGTCGCGCACGGACGTGAAGATGATCTTCCCGCCCTTGTGGCACCAGGTCGCTTCGGCGTCATAGCCGGGCGTCGTGGTGATGCGTTTCGCTTCGGTGCCGTCCGCCTTGGCCATGTAGATGTCATAGCCGGCATAGACACCCCAGATGTAGCCGCGGCTGCGATCCGGCGGCGGCGGGCACGACACGTCGGCCGCTTCGGTCGACGCGTAGAGAATGCGATCACCCGCCGGGAAGGCGAAGTAGCCGCAGGTCGTCCGTCCCTTGCCGCTCGAGACGAGCTTCGACTCGCCCGTGGTCAGATCCATCACGTACTGCTGATCGCACCCGCCGCGCTCGGAGGTCGACTGGTAGATGAGCTTCTTCCCGTCGGGGCTGAAGTAGGCCTCGGCGTTCTCGCCGCCGAACGTCAACTGGCGCACGTCGGCCAGGTGCTTCTCTCCGTCGAACTTTGTCTCAAAGGGCTTGCCCGCTTTGATCTCGAACGCGGCCGCGCCGTGCGGGCCGCCTGCGGGAGTGGCCACGGCGCTGCGTGAACCGAGAGTGGCCCGCAGCGTGACGCGCTCTCCGCCGCGCAACACGACCACGTCCACGGTCTCACCCGGCTTGTGATCCTGCAGCGCGAACGTCATGTCGTAGAGATTCTCGATGCGTGTGCCGGCCATCTCGACCAGCACATCGCCGCCCTTGATGCCGGCCAGGTCCGCGGGACCGCCGGTGCGCACGTCCGCGAGCTTCACGCCGCCGCCCGCGGACTCCATCGCGCTGAAATCGGGGATGGTGCCGAGGTAGGCGCCGTAGCCGCGACTGTCACCCTGCATCGCGGGAGCGGCAGTGGCACGCGCGTACGTGGGCGTGACCTCGCCGCGCGCGAGAGCCACCGCGATCTGCGAGGTCAGTTCCGCCACGCGAGCTGCACCCGCGAAATTCACGAAGTCCGCGTCATCGTCCGGCGTGTGATAGCGCTCGTGCGTTCCCGTGAAGAAGTGCAGCACAGGGATCTGCTTCGCATAGAACGAGGTCTGGTCGGAGGGGCCGTAGCCGTCGCCGCTGGCAGCGACGTCGAGCTTCAGCTCCGCGCTCTTGGCCTCGAGGAGTGCCTTCCACTCCGGCGCGGACTCCGTGCCCAGGGCCACGAGCTTGTCGTCCTTCATCGCACCGACCATATCCAGGTTGACCATGGCCTTGACGCGCTCGATGGGAATGGGTGAGGCGCCGACGAAGAACGCCGAGCCGCCAAGGCCCACTTCCTCTGCGGAGAACAACGCCACCACGACCGTGCGACGGTTCTTCACGTCCGCGAGCAACGTGCTCATACGCCCGGCGGCCACGAGCACCGCGGCCGTGCCGGACGCGTTGTCGTCCGCGCCATTGTGAATGGCCGTTTCATTCGGGCGCATGGAGCCACGTCCGCCGCTGCCGAGGTGGTCGTAGTGCGCGCCGATCACCACCGCTTCCTTCGCGAGCGCTCCTCGGCCGGGGATCACTCCCGCGACGTTGGCACCCTCGGCGTAGCTGGCCTTCACATCCACCGTCCCGGTCAGAGTCGCGTCGAGCACGCGCGAGCGCGGACGCAGGTCCGTGTCGACGTCCTTCTGGAACGCGTCGAGATCGACCCACTTCTTCGCCGTGGAGGTCTTGACCTGGATCACCGGGATCCCGGCCGGGCTCTCGGGACCGTCATTGGAGAGTGCGGGGAGCTTGTCCTTGGCCTCGTCCTGGAGCGGTCCGGTCACGAAGATCACCGCCACCGCGCCGCGCTCCCGCGCCTGCATGGCCTTGTATCGCATGGCCGACCAGCGGCTGGGACGCTTCCCGTCGAACGGCGACTTCTCGTCGCGCTCCTGCGGCTCATAGCGCAGCATCAGCGCAACCTTGCCCTTCAGATCGATGCCCTCATAGTCGCGATAGTTCAGCGGCGGCGCCTCGATCCCGTAGCCGACGAACACGATCGGCGCCGAGAACGATCCGGCGCTGGAGAAGCCCAGCGGCGTCCAGTCGTCCGTCGTCAATCCGTCGATCTTGTTGTTCGTCCCCAAAGACACGCCCGTCTTCACAGGAAACGCCTGGCGATACGACTTGCCGAAGGCGGGCTGCAGCTTGGCCGCGCGCAGCTCGTTCTCGATGTAATCCGCCGCCTTGGCCAGTCCCTGCGTATTGAGACCGCGGCCTTCCATCGCGTCCGCGGAGAGCGTGCGGACGTGTTTTTCGACATTGCCCGTGGCAAGTTGGGAGTTGGCCTGAAGCGTCAGCGTGAGAGTCACGCCGATCGCAAACACTTTGAAATTCATGCTGAGCACCTGTTGGACGAAATGGGCGACGCGAACGGCGGACCCGGAGGGCCGGCTCACTGCGCGCCACTGAGCTACCAGCCTAGCACGTAGGCAAACATCAGGGGCGCGACGATCGAGGCGTCGGATTCGATGATGTGAGAGGGGGTGTCGACGCCCAGCTTGCCCCAGGTGATCTTCTCGTTCGGCACTGCGCCGGAGTACGACCCGTAACTGGTGGTCGAATCACTGATCTGGGCGAAGTAGCCCCACAGGGGGACCTCCGGGCGCTGCAAGTCCTGATGGAGCATCGGCACGACGCAGATCGGGAAGTCGCCGGCGATGCCGCCGCCGATCTGGAAGAAGCCGATCGAGGATTCCTTCGTGGTCTGTGTGTAGTATTCGGCCAGGGCCATCATGTACTCGATGCCCGTGCGGACGGTGTGCACGTTCTTCACGTCGCCGGAGATGACATGCCCGGCGTACATGTTGCCGAGCGTGGCGTCCTCCCAACCCGGGACGAACATAGGCAGGTTCTTCTCCGCCGCGGCCATCATCCAGGAGTTCTTCGGGTCGATCTGATACGACTCCGCGATCGAGCCGTCGCGGAGGATCTCGTACATGAACTCGTGCGGGAACAGGCGCTCGCCTTTCTGGTCCTTCTCCACCCAATGCCGCAGCACCGCCGCCTCGATCCGCCGCATGGCCTCGCCCTCGGGGATGCACGTGTCGGTGACCCGGTTCATGTGCCGCTCGAGGAGCGCCTGCTCGTCCTGAGCCGTGAGGTACCGGTAGTGCGGTACGCGCTCGTAATGGTTGTGCGCGACGAGATTGAAGATGTCCTCTTCCAGATTGGCGCCCGTGCAACTGATTGCATGGACCTTGTCCTGCCGGATCATCTCCGCCAGCGACAACCCGATCTCCGCCGTCGACATCGCTCCCGCCAGCGTGACCAGCATCTTCCCGCCCTGGTCCAGATGCCTGTTGTAATCCCGCGCCGCAGCTTTGAGCGCGGCTGCGTTGAAGTGACGGTAGTGGTGGTCGATGAAGTCGGTGATCGCGCCCATGGCGCGGGATCGTACACGAAGCTGGTTGGCAGTTGGCGGTTGGCGGTGGACAGACAGCCCGCGTCCGACAACCCAACACAACTCTAGCCCGTCATCCTGAGAGTGTGTGCAGAAATCCGAGCGCTTCCCAACCTGTCATCCTGAGCGGGTGGTGGGTGGGCGCGAAGGATCTCCTGCGGCAAGCGAAACCCTCGCAGGTTGAACGAGACTGCGGTTCTCGTGCTCGTCACGTTCGTCGTTCTTCGCACGAGATCCTTCGCCACCCACTCCACCGCCCGCTCAGGATGACAGGCTGGATAACTCGCGGATTTCTGCACAACCTCTGAGCGGGCGGTGGGGCGGGGGGCGAAGGATCACAGGAGGCGCGCCGCGCGATGAATTTCGAGCCTAGTTGTCGAGAGTCCACTCAAGTCACAGCGTCCTCTCCGCCAACCGTCAACCGTCAACCACCAAGTCCACCGCCTTGTGAACTTCCCGTGTCCCCCTTGCCACTCGCGCGATCCGATGCTAGATTTCCAGCACATGCTAAAAAAACAGCAGGACCCACTCAGCCGTCGCGAACGGGAGATGATGAACATCATCTTCGCCCGCGAGCGGGCCACGGCCGGCGAGGTGATGGAGGCGATGGCGGAGCCGCCGAGCTATTCGGCCGTGCGGGCCACCCTCCGGGTGCTCGAGCAAAAAGGCCATCTCCGTCATGAACATGACGGCACCCGATACGTATACACGGCTACGCTCAACCGCGAGAAGGTGCGCCTCTCGGCGCTGGACCAGCTCCTGACCACGTTTTTCGACGGATCTGCGGAGAACGTCGTGGCCACGCTGATCGAGCGGCAGAAGGGGAAGCTGAGCAGTGAAGAACTGGACCGCCTCTCGGCATTGATCGACGAAGCCCGCAAGGAAGGACGCTGACATGACCACGCTATTCGAGCTCGCCGCACGACTCCAGGCCGCCCACGCCGCCGAGGGCATGCTCTGGATGTTGGTGAAAGCGACCCTGATTCTGGTCATCGCCCGCCTCCTGCTCGCGGCACTCCCGCGCGCCTCCGCGGCGACTCGGCACCTGATCGCCACCGCGGCGCTGATCGGCGTGGCGGCGATGCCGGTGGTCACGTTCCTCGCGCCTTCATGGGAAGTGGCCGTGAGATCCAAGAGCCCGACGGTGGAGCGTCCGGTGTCACCCGCCAATGAAGCCTCTCTGATCAACGGTGACTCGCAGCGCGGAACGGTTGGCGTCACGGATCAGGAGCCCACCCCTCTGGCCACCGCGGTCTCGGTGGTGAGGGCAACAGGCCTGGCCGACCGGCCGATCAGCGCGATCGAGCGCTCCGCGAAAGTCATCGGCTCCACGTGGAAGGGCATGATCGTGCTCGCGCTCATCGCCGGGGCGGTACTCATGTTCGCGCACATGCTCGCGGGCATGATCGGCGTCTGGATGGTGGTGCGGCGCGCGGAAGAGATCACCGACGACAACGCGCTGCTCGAGCTCGACGCAGCGCGCGATCGTCTGGCCCTGGGCCGCGAGGTGCGCCTCCTGCGCTCGAAGCGAGTGGCCGTCCCTGTGGTGTGGGGCATCTTCCGGCCGGTCCTGCTGCTGCCGGCGGACTCGGATCGCTGGCCGGTCGAGCGGCTGCGCGTGGTCCTGCTCCACGAGCTCGCTCACCTCAAGCGCGCCGATGGCGTGTCGCTGATCCTGACCCGCGCCGCGCTGTCCCTGTTCTGGTTCCACCCGATCGCCTGGTCGCTGGAGCGCGCCGGCCGCAGCGAATGCGAGCGCGCCTGCGATGACCTGGTCCTGGCCGGCGGCACGAAGCCGTCGGAGTACGCGGATCAACTGCTCGAGATCGCGCGTGCCATGCCCGCCTTCGATCCCTTCCGCTCGGTGACGCTGGCCATGTCACGCAAGTCTCAGCTCGAAGGCCGCCTCCTCTCGATCCTGCAGAAAGACGTGGTTCGCCGCGCCTTCAGCAGCCGCAGCGTCGCCATCGCCTGCGGTCTTGCCGTCGCGGTGATCATTCCAGTCTCCGCTCTTCGCCTCATCGCCGGTCCCTCGAAAGAGAAGGACGCGGCGGTCCGCATCGAAGAGCCCGCGAAGCCGAGCAAGTCGGAGGTGACCGTCACATCGGACATCGAGGCCCTCGGCGATTACTTCCTGGCGAAGCTCGGCAAGTACGACAAGCGCGCCGACCGTTGGATGCGTGAGCCGAAGAATGCCGAGGAGTGGTACGAGCGCGCCTACGATCTCTATCAGAACGACCGTTATCAGCTCGCCGCGGAAGCCTTCCGCCGCGCCGCCGACGAAGGACATCGCGCCGATGTCGCGCTCTACAACGCGGCCTGCTCGTGGGCACTCCTCGGCAACGCGGACCGCTCCCTGGTCGAGCTCGACGCTGCCCTTCGCGCGGGCTGGGACGACCTCGACAAGATCGCCGAGGATTCGGATTTCGACCCGATCCGCTCCGACCCGCGGTTCGAGCGGATGCTCGCGGCCAGGATCAAAGATGTCGCCACCCGCCGTGTGACTGAGACCGTGGAGCGTTACAACGCCCTGAAGGAAGGCCGCCGGATCGCGTCGGACTCGGAGTCGATCGCGGAGTCCATCGCCGAGGCCATCGCGGAAGGCGTCCGTGACGGAAGCGCGGAGGCCATGCGTGAGCGGAACGGCGACGAGTGGTTCTCCGTCGGCCTCGACCTGCTGCGCCTGCGTCGCCTCGATCAGGCCATCGAGGCCTTCGGCAAAGCGATCGCCTTGGACAGCCGCACCTCCTCGGCCACCTACAACATCGCCTGCGCCTACTCGCTCAAAGGCGATGCGCGCAATGGCATGCTCTGGCTGGAGAAGGCCATCGACAACGGCTTCTCTGACAAAGACAAGCTCGACGCCGATCCGGACATCGCGTTCGTCCGCACGCAGCCCGGCTTCGCGACCCTGCAGCGCAAAGCCGCCGACCTGGAACTGCGTGGATGCTGCGCGGGCAAAGGCCGCTGGCTCTTCGACAACTGGAGTGACTCGGTCCGGCATCACGGCGAGATGGTGCGCAAGTACCCCAACTCCGGCCGGGCCTGGTTCAACTTCGGCTACGTCGCCCTGCAAGCGCGTGAGCTCGCGACCGCCGAGGACGCCTACCGGCGCACAATCGAGCTCAAATACCGCCCAGGCACGTCGTCCTACAACATGGCCTGCGCCTTTGCGCTCCAGGGGAACAAGGACGCCGCATTCGACTGGCTGAAACGCGCTCGCGCCGCGGGCTTCGACCTCTCCGATCACGCCCGCGACGATGACGACCTCGACTCCCTCCGCCGCGACTCGCGCTGGGACGACCTCGAAATCGAACGCAAGCACTGGAAGCACGCGAAGTAAGACGCTCCCAAGCACTCAGGAGTTCGCGGGATGGGACCTATGGGACGAATGGGACCTATGGGACCTATGGGACGAATGGGACCTATGGGACGAATGGGACCTATGGGACCTATGGGACCTATGGGACCTATGGGACCTATGGGACCTATGGGACTTCTCCCATTCGTCCTATTCGTCCTATTCGTCCCATAGTCCCATGGGCCCGACTCAGCCGCGGAGCATGCCGTTGCGGAGGATGCGGGAGATCTCGCGCACGGCGGCGTCGGTCTCCTTGCCGAAGTGGTCTTTGACTCCGAAGAGGATCTCGACCGTGAAGTAGTTGTAGAAGATGCGTGTGGCCAGCATGACCGCGGTGGCGGGCGAGAGCCCGGGGGCGAGCTTGTCGTCGAGGGCCTGCTCCATGCCGGTGGCCTTCATGAAGACGTTGAAGCGCTCGGCCATGTTCTCGTAGAACTTGCGCACGTGCTCTCCGTCGAACTCCACGACGTCGACGTAGATCAGCGCGATGTACTCGCGATAGTCGAGGATGACATCGCGGATGGCATGGCCCAGGGTCTCCAGATTCTCCGGGAAGGACCCCGTGGCCAGGGCTCGATTGAAGGGAAACTCGGGCTGGGACATGGCTTCGAAGTAGCGGTCGATCAACGCGCGGAAGATCGCTTCCTTGTCGGGAAAGTGGTGATACACGTTCCCTTTCGACAGCCCAGCCTCTTCGGCGATGTCCCGCACGCTCGTCGCGCCGTAGCCCTTGTGCGAGAAGCGCCGCAGCGCCGCGTCCAGAATCTGCTGCTTCGACTTTTCGGAGCGTTCTACCTGGGTCATCGTCTCCCGCAGTCTATCGCGAGCCGGCACGGCCGGCGGCGCTGGCTGGCCAAGCCTTGGGCGCGCTGTTCGAGCAAAACTGCCGGCCTGGGAGCTGTGGATGACATCTTCGATGTCATTGGGAGGGTGTGACTCCGCTGTCATTCAGGATCTGCAGCAACTCCCCTTTGACCACCTTCCCATAGGCAGTGCGCGGGAGCGCGTCCACGAACACGAAACGCCGAGGCACCTTGTACTTCGCAATGCGCGCACCGAGATGAGCGGCGAGCTCCTCACTCGTTGCGGAGGACACGACGAAGGCCACACCCACTTCCCCCCATGTCTCATCGGCCATGGCCACGACGGCCGCATCAGACACGGCCGGGTGCGCCACCAGCTCCGCCTCGATCTCGGCGGGATAGATGTTCACACCCCCGCTGATGAACATCTCCTTGCGACGGCCTGCGATGGAGAAGAATCCTTCCGCGTCCCGTCGAGCCAGGTCGCCAGTGCGAAACCAACCGTCGTCGAGATAGGACTCGCGCGTCGCGGCCTCGTTGTTCCAATAGCCCTTCGAGACATGCGGTCCGCGGATGTACATCTCGCCGACGTCACCGTCCATGTCCACGAGCTTGACCTCGGTGAAGAGCATCGGACGGCCGATGGAGCCCGGCTTCCGGAACGAGTCCTCCACCGTCATGGTGAAGCAGTTCACGCCCACCTCGGTCATGCCGTAGCCCTGCTTGAACACCACTCCCCGCCGCTGATAGGCATCGATGATCCCTTGCGGCAGCGGCGCGCCACCGGAGATGAACCAGCGCACGTGCCCCAGCTCGGCGGTCGCGAACTGTGGCGCGTCCATGAGCAGTTTCCAGATCGTGGGCACACCCAGGACGACCGTGCACCGTTCCTCCTGAATCGTGCGCCACACCTCGTCCACCTCGAACGACTTGTGCAGCACGATCGTCCCGCCCGTGCAGAAGATGGGGATGCAGAACGCGGCCAGGCCGCCCGCGTGATACAGCGGCGTGAAGACCGGGCTGATGTCGTCGTCGCGCAGACCCCAGTTGAGCGCGGTGTTGTAGCCGTTCCAGAGGAGCTGCCGCCCGGGGATCATCACGCCCTTGGGCTTGCCCGTGGTGCCGCTCGTGTACAGCAGGCAGTACGTGTCTTCCGGGGTTGTCGATTGTCGGTTGTCGGCTTGTGGCGCAGCCGCGCGATGACGCACGGAAAACTGACCACCGGCCAGCGACAACGTACGGGCAAGCAGCTCGTGGTCATCGCCGTAGAAGATCGCGCGCATGTCGCAGTCACGAGCGATGTGCTCCAACTCATTTTGCGTCGCACGGGTGGAGAGAGGGACGACGATCACACCGGCCTTGCCCGCCGCGAAGAAGAGCTCGAGGAACTCCACGCAGTTATAGGCCAGCAGTCCGAAGCGATCTCCCGGATGGAGAATGGAGCGGAGCGTGTCCGCGGCCCGCTCGGCCCGCGCGTTCAATTGCGCATAGGTGAGGCGCTCGCCGGTCTCGACCGAGACCAGGGCCAGGCGGTCCGGGGTGACCCGGGCGCGTTCGCTCAGCAGATCGCCGTCAAACATTCGAGGAACCTCCGCGGTTGTTGCATGTGCGGGATGTGCGCCGCGTCTTCGATCACCTGCAAATTCGAACCGGCGATGGCCTCGTGCAATGCTCGCGCATAGGACAGGGGAAGCACTCCGTCGTGCTCGCCCCAGATCAGCGTCACGGGCGTGCGGATCTCATGCAGACGCGGCTCGACATCGTGTTCGAGCATCTCGGTGAGGCGCAGCATCGGCGAGTCGCTTGCGCGTTGCAGCAGCGCCTCGGCCACCCACTCCGGGGCCACGAACGCGGGGCCATGCACGGCGCGGAGGATGATGGCCGCCTCTTCACGCGTGTTCGCCACGAGGGGAACGGCCAAGGGTCGATTGAGGCCTCCCGAGGCTTCGAGCACCAGATGCTTCACACGCTCGGGGTGGCGGAGCGTGTACAGGATCGCGATCCAGCCGCCCATGGAGTTGCCGAGTAGTGTGACTTCGCGCTCCCCGCCGATCGCTGTCTCGAGCCGCGCGATCATCTGCGAGAGGGGAATCGGCCCCGAGCGCGGCTCGCTCTCACCGTGCCCCGCCAGGTCTGGCAGGATCACGCGATAGCGCTTCGCCAACTCGGGCGCCACGGTGAACCAGGTGCCCGCATGATCGTTCGCACCATGCAGCATGACCAGCGTGGGCATCTCGTTCTGCCAAAAGGGTGACCCCTCATCCGGCCTTCGAGAGCCTTCGTCCTCTCGAGTCCCCTCTCCCCGCGGCAGCTTCATCGCCTGGGGGAGAGGGTGAGGGTTAGGGTGAGGGGCGCTCTCGCGATGCGCGTCGAGCGAGGGACCGGAAACCCACCAGACCGTCCCTTCGGATTCCTGGCGCACGAATCCCGCGCCGGCCAATGCGCCGCGGGTCATGCGCAGGAAATCGACAGCCGAGCTAATCTCCAAAGAGGCGGGCCTCCCGGGCCGGCATCCGGAACGCGGCGGCGGCCTGGTTGTAGCCGACTCCCGATCCGATCATGACCACCAGATCGCCCGGCTGGATCTTCTTCTGCTGCAGCGCGTCGTCGAGGGCCATGGGGATGCAGGCCGAGCCGGTGTAGCCCCAGCGCTCCATGATCGTGTGTGTCTTCTCCATCGGTAATCCGAGGTTGTTCATCACGAGCTCGATGGTCGGCTTGCGGACCTGCGTGAAGATGATGAAGTCGATGTCGCTGAGGGCGAAGCCGCCGTTCTCGGCGACCTTGCGCACGAGCTTGGGCCAGCCCTCGTTGTTGATCTCCGGCGGGTAACGGTCGAGCACCTTCACCAGATGCCGCCCTTCCTCGACGGCCGCGGCGCTCGTGGGCTCGACGGTCCCGCCGGCCTGGATGAGCCAGTTCTTCGCGTACGTGCCGTCGGCCTGAAATGCGGCGGCGATGAATCCCGGCTCGTCGCCACGCTCGAGGATGGCCGCGCCGGCACCATCGCCATAAAAGAAGATCATCGGGTCGTTCCCGGCGGCCAGCTTGTGCATCTGATACACCGAGACCACCAGCACGGTCTTCAATCCGGGATTCGTGGCCATCAGGCCCGCGGCGTTCGCGAGGGCCGTGGGAAACGAGGCACAGGCACAGCCGACGTCGAACGTCCCGGCGTTCTTCGCCCCGAGCTTGCCCTGCAGCACGACCGACGTGGCGGGAGTGATGTAATCGGGCGAGTCGGTCCCGAGAATGATCAGGTCGAGCTCCGCGGCCGGCTTGCCGGCGCGTTCCATGGCCTGGACAGAAGCGCGCAAAGCGAGGTCCGACGCCGACCAGTCCTCGGGTGCATACCAGCGGCTCCGGATCCCCGTCGACGCCTCCATCTTGTCCACGAACTCCGGCGCTTCGGCGCGGAAGCGCTCCCGCAGAGCGTCGTTGGTGATCTCGATCTCGGGCAGATAGCTGCCCGTGCTGACGATGTTTGCGTACATGTTTTTCCCACCCAGCACTCAGCACTCAGCACCCGTTTCTCAAGTCCCCATCACCAAACCGCCGTCCACGCTGAGCACCGTCCCGTGGATGAACTTCGCGGCGTCGCTGGCCAGAAAGACGTACGCGTTGGCGATGTCTTCCGGCTGTCCGACCTTGCCCAGCGGAGTCTTGGCGGACATGCCGTCCAGCACTTTCTGAGGCATGGCCTTGACCATCTCCGTGGCGATGAAGCCCGGAGCAACGGCGTTGACGCGGATGTTGAACTTGCCCAGCTCGCGAGCCCAGGTCTTCGTGAAGCTGATCACTCCCGCCTTCGTGGCCGCGTAGTTCGTCTGTCCGAAGTTCCCGTAGAGACCGACGATCGACGAGGCATTGAGCACCACCCCGCCCCCTCCGGCGATCATGTGCGGAACCACAGCCCGGGTGCAGAAGAAGACGCCTTTGAGATTGACGTTGATGACGGCGTCGAAGGTGGCGTCGTCCATCGTCGACAGCACCGCGCCGTCTTTCCACTTCACGAGCTGCGAGTCGCGCACGATGCCGGCGTTGTTCACCAGGATGTCGATGCGGCCATGCTCATCGAGCACCTTCTTCGTGGCCGCTTCCACGACGTCGTTCTTCGTGACGTCGACGTTCGGAACGTCCCACACCACGACCTTGGCGCCTTCCGCTTCGAAGGCCTGGACCGTGGCCCGGCCGATTCCGGCCGCTCCGCCGGTGACGATGACGACTCTGTCTTTCAGATTCAGGTTCATTCTTTTCTCAGCCTCCGTTCTGCAGGACTCGTTCTCGTGCGCTCTCACTGCGCGCCGCGAGAGCGAACGGGATCACTGCTAACACAGTCACCACCAGACTCACCAGCAGACCGGAGGTGAGACTGCGCGCGTCTCCGATCATCCCCGTGATGAGCGGACCCGGTCCCACTCCGAGAAGATTCAACACGAGCAGCGCGAAAGCCACCACGGTCGAGCGGGCCTGCACGGGCGCGAGCTCCTGGTACGCCGAGAAGAGCGGCCCGAACCAGGCCGTCGTTCCGGCGCTGGTGATGAACCAGCACGCGTAGAAGAGCGGCGTTCCCGGAGTCGCGGAGTAGAAGATCCACGCCGGCACCGTCAGGACCACGGTCATGATCACGAGGCTCCAGAGCCGGCCGCCACGAAACCGTCGCGCGCACGCGTCGCCGAAGACGCCGCCCGCGAGGTTGCCGAGAAACCCCGCGAAGACCGCCACGATCCCGGCGCTGAAGGCCGCGTCCGCGTAGCTGAAACCGCGCTCCTGGACGAGCCACGTCACGCAATGGAGCGCGGCGCCCGAGCCGTAACAGAGCAGCGAGCCTCCCGCCAGCGCCAGCATCAACGCCGGACGCTCCCGAAGCGAGCGGAACAGATCGCGAACCAGCTCCCGCACCGAGGGAAGTTGTGCAGGCGCAGCCGCCTCGGCCGCGCTGCGCCGGCGCGCCGGCTCCCGCAGGACGAGGAGCAGCAGAGTCGCCAGGAGGCCGATGATGCCCAGCGCGAAGAACGAGAAGCGCCAGCCGTACCGCGGAGCGATGTAGCTCGAGGAGATGAGCGCCATCGCCAGCCCGAGGGGGATGCCGGCGTAGTAGACGCCGATGGCCAGACCCAGGCGGCGCTTCGGAAATGCATCGCTGAGCATGGAGAGAGAAGCAGGAGTGAGTGTCGCTTCGCCGATCCCCACGAAGATGCGGGGGATGGCCAGTTGGATGAAGCTCCGCGCAAAACCCGAGAGCGCGGTCATCGCGCTCCACAAGGCCACTCCCGCGGCGATGAGAGGAAAGCGCCGGAAGCGGTCCGCGGCGATGCCGAGGAAGAGACCGACCAGGGTGTAGAAAAACACGAAGCCGAACCCGGCCAGCAATCCGATCTGCGCGCGTGTCAGCCCCAGGTCCTCAATGAGCAGCGGGGCCAAGCTGGCGATCAGCATCCGGTCGACGAAGTTCAAGATGTTGAGAGCCGTCAGAAAGAGCAGCAGTCCCCACGCGGATCGGGAGACTGGTTCAGAATCGGTGGTGTCAGTGGTCAGTGTCGGCATGAACCCTCATCGCCGGAAGCGGCTTTTCCTCCGGTCACTTTCCAATGACAACGCGGTCGCGAGTGTCGCTGAGCGTGACTGTCGTCGGTTGTCTGTTGCCGGCTGAATGCGCTTCGTCGCGCTTCGGCACCCGCAACTGACAACCGACAACAGCCTTATCCATGGGCACTCACTTCCCGGGATCTGCACTGAGACCAGCGCAGCCGGCCGTGCCGCGCTAGAAGAAACGGTACTCGATCGTGGCGAGCACGGTCCGCGGCGCGCCGTAGGAACCGGTCCTGATGCCGAGTGACGGGATGTTGTAGCCGTTGGTCAGGAACTCCTCGTCGGTGAGGTTCTTGCCGTTCAGGCCGACGCGCCATTTGGCGTCGGGGGACAGCCAGCTCACCCAGGCGTCGTACGTCGTGTAAGCCCCCTGCGAGAGAGGCACGACCGGCTGGCCCGCAAACTGCCCGCCCTCATTCGTGAGGATGGCGTCGTCCCGATAGGCACCGCCCACGCTTGCGGTCAGCAGGCCACCGAAAGCCGGGAAGTCGAAATTCAGGTGCAGGCCGCCCGTGTACTTGGGCGCGTTCGTGATGACCTGGGTGTCGACGAAGGTGTCGCGGTTGACGTCGAGAAACTCGTCCGGCTCGAGGTCCAGATAGCTCAGGAATCCGTTCACCGAGAACCAGTCCACGGTGTGGGTCGAAGCGTCGAACTCGACCTCCAACCCGTTCATCGTGGCGCTGCCGGCATTGATGAAGTTGCCGAAGAAAGCATCCTCGACACCGTCGCCGTTCGAGTCATAGGCGGTGAAGGTCGAGACCTGAATGTCCTCGTACTTGCCGTGGAACACAGCCGAGTTCAGGACCAGTTGCCCATCGGCCAGCACCGACTTGATGCCGACCTCACCCACCGTCAGCACCTCATCGTCGAACGGCTCGGCCGATTCCGGGAAGACCGTGGACTGCGCACGTACGTTGAAGCCACCGCTCTTGAAGCCGCGGCTGACGTTGACGTATCCCATCACCGAGTCGTTGAACTTGTAGTCGATGCCGAGCTTCGGCGCCAGCGAATTGAACGTCTTTTCCTTGTCGTAGTTGGCGGTGACCGCATTGACGACCGTGAAGGTGTCGTTCGTGTAGCCGGCGTTGAAGGCGATGCCGTTCTTCGTCTCCTGCGTCGCGCGCAGACCGGCGTTGAGGGTCAGCTTGTCGCTGAACTTGTAGCTTCCGTCGCCGAAGAGCGCGATCGAGTCCGTGAGCGTCTTTCCATCCGTCGTCCCGAAGATCGAGTTCAGGAAGATGTTCTTGACCAGTCCGCCGGCCTCGCCGTCGAAGTAGTAGAAGCCGACCACACCGGCGAGCTTGCTGCCCGAGTCGTACAGGAGTTGGAACTCCTGCGTGAGCTGCTTGTCGTAGTAGGTGGCGATGACGTCGGTGATCCGCGCCACCGTGGTGTCGAAATCGATGTTGTTCTCGGAGTCGGACTCGCGGTAGGCGCTGATCGACTTGAAGCCCCAGGCGTCGTTGATATCAGCCGAGACCACGATCGAGGCGCCCTTGGAGTCGGTGCCGTTGAGCGGTGCCAGTCCGCTCTGGGTGTCCCAGCGGCTCTCATTCGGAGCGCAGGTCGTTCCGAACGCGGGGCAGAGAGGATTGGCTACCAGACGGCGATACCCCTTCGGTTCGGCCTTGTCTTTGGTGTAGTCGAGGCTGAACGCCACCTTCACCTGCTCCGTAGCCAGCCAGTCCAGACCCGCGCGGGCCGCCAGCGTGTTGCGGTCGGAGACGTCGCGGCCGGTCAGCAGGTTCTCGCCGTAGCCGTCGTGACGAAGCGACGCGAACGCGAACTTTCCGCGAAGCTTCCCGGGGATGAGCGCACCGGCAAGTGCCGCACGGAAATCCATGTTGCCGTTCGTCCCAGGGGAGAACGAGACCGATCCGGAGGGGTCGTCGGTCAGACTCTTGCTGACGTACTTGATGGCGCCGCCGATCGTGTTCTTCCCGTAGAGCGTCCCCTGCGGACCGCGCAGCACTTCGATGCGCGCGACATCGTAGACGTCCAGGAGTGCACCCTGCGGACGTGCGATGTAGACGTCGTCGATGTAGACGCCGACTCCGGGATCCACGCCCCAGAGCGGATCAGCCTGGCCGATACCGCGCATGAAGGCGGTGAGCGTCGTGGACTGATTGCGCCCCTGGTACACGGTCAGGTTCGGCACCTGCCCCTGCAGTTCGGAGATGTCCGCCGCCGCCGTCTCTTCGAGGCGATCGGCCGTCACCACGCTCACCGCGATCGGAACTTCCTGCAGGTTCTCTTCACGCTTGCGGGCCGTGACCACGATCTCTTCGCTGGCCTGCGGCGTGTCACCGGCCTTGGCCGCGTCTTCCTCAGCGGGCGGCGGCGGAGCCTGTGCGAGCGCTGGCGCACCGGAGGCGCCGAGCAGGGCGACCAGACCGACGAGCAGCAAGTGTTTCAGAGGAAGAACGATCGTCAACGCCTTGACCTTCGCGAAATAGCTCATGGTGGGGCCCTCTTTTTTGTCGTCGAATGACTGCGGAAGCCGGGGATGCCTGCCTCGTCGCGCCAAACTTGCCGACTGGTCGGTTTGTTTTCGCGCACAATAGGACCGTTCGGTCCGCTTGTCAACGTGCGCCTCGTCTTGCTCCCTCGAGATACCTTGGTCTGTCATCCCGAGCCGGCCCACGCCGCGCAGCGGCGCGCCTGCGAACAAGAAACAGAAGGTGCGTACCTGCCATGAGGGAGACCCCTCATCCGCCTTCGGCACCTTCTCCCCTCTGCGGAGGGGAGAAGGCTCTCGGTGTGTGTGCATCGCGAGCTGGGTTCATCGTTCGTTGAACTGGTTCATCGCGAGAGTGTTCAATCGAGAGTCTTCTCCCCCCGGCTTCTTGGGGGGAGAAGGTGGCCATCGGCCGGATGAGGGGGGCGATGCAGCCTCCGATCAGTGTGCATTCTGAACCTGCAAACGTTGGGTGTTTCTTGGAAGCGTCGCTCGGGATGACCCTTGTCTCGAGATCTGCGCCCGTGCGAAGAAACTCACCGAAGAAACGCACAGAAGAAACGCACCGACAACCGACAACCGACCGGCCGCGATACACTTCCGCGCGTACAAGGAGCCATCATCCAATGTTCAAACGACTGGCGAACATCTTTCGGGGATTCTTCGGACTCTTCATCTCGGGAATGGAAAAACGAAATCCCGAGGCATTGCTCGAGGTGGAGAAGGAAAACCTGCGCAAGCAGATCGCCAACTATAACGAGGGATTGGCGGCGCATGCCGGATTGTGCGAGCGGCTGATGACGCAGATCCGCAAGCTCGAAGTCGAGGAGCGCGATCTCCGTGCAAAGACCGCCGCCAACCTGAGAGCGAACAACCGCGAAGCGGCCGGCAACTACGCGCTGCGACTGCAGACCTCGCAGCGCGAGCTCACGGAGAACAGAGCCCAGCTCGAACAGGCCGAGACCACTTACAAAGAGCTGCTCAAGGCCCGCGACGTGTCCGTGAAGGCTGCGCACGCCAAGATCCAGGCGCTGAAGAGCTCCCTGGACGACCTCAAGATCAAGAAGGCCACCGCGGAGCTGACGGAGATGGCCTCCGGCATGATCACCTCCATCGGCGGCTCCGGCGACACGCTCGACCGGCTGCACACGATGGTGGAAGAGGAGCGCGAGAAGGCGTCTGGTCGCGCGCGCATCGCCCGCGACTCGCTGAACACGACCGATTTCGTGATGAAAGAGGAAGAGCAGAAGGCCCTCGCCGAGCAGGCCCTGGCCGACTTCGCCGCCAAGGAAGGCATGGCCATCGAGCCCGCCGAGGGAAGCACCACCCCCGCCGTGGAAACCGTGAAGTCGATGGGGCCGGCCACGACGGAGTAGGTGGCCTGTTCTTGCCGCCATTTGGCAGTTGGGGGTGGAGCGAATTGAAAATTGAAAATTGAAAATTGAAAAAGCGCGGTGCCACCTGCTCGGCTCGTGGTATTGAGCGTACAGAAAGCAAAGGATGTCCCCACCCACGAGTCCCGCGTTGGTTCTCCTTTTCAATTTTCAATTTTCAATTTTCCTCCATGCGCTACCTCTGGCACGCCTTCCTCGCCCGTCCCGCCATTCCGCTCCTCGGTCTCCCGTGGAACGCCCTCGGCGTCGTGGCGGCGGCGGTGGCTGGATTCTGGGATCCTGCGATCTGGGGCGTGGCCGCCGCGGGCGAGCTCGTGTACCTGCTCACGTTCGCCTCGAACGCCGGCTTCCAGAGGCAGATTGACGAGCGGCGCACGGAAGAGCTTCGCGGTGACACGCAAGACGAACGCAAGCGGCTCCTCTCCCGCGTCGGCGGTACGGCTCGCCAGCGCTATGTGAAGCTCGAAGAGAAGCGCCGCCGCCTCGAAACGCTGTACATCGCCAACGCCAGCGATGACCTTTTCGCGCAGAGCAACAGCGACGCGGTGCGCAAACTGACCTGGCTGTTCCTCGGGCTGCTCGTCGCGCAACGCGACCTCATCGCCGCGCCGGCCTCCGACGAGCGCGAGTTGCAGAAGCAGATCGACGACACCGAGAGCGCTCTCGCCACCGCTCGCTCCGACGCCGAGCGCGCATCCAAGGAAGCCACGCTTCGCCTCCTGCGCGAGCGTCTCGACAACAGCCAGCACAAGGAAGTCTCCCTCGCCGAGATCGAAGCCGACCTGGCCCGCATCGAGACCCAATTCGACTTCGCCCTCGACGAAGCCACCCTGCGAGGCCGCCCCGCCGCCATCTCCGCCAACGTCGAGCTGACCTCCCGCCTGCTCGCCAACATCGACGACTCCCTCGGCGGAGGTCAGGCGCCGCCGTCGCGAATCGCGGAGTGAATGGATGGGACTTCTGGGACGAATGGGGCGTATAGGACGAATGGGACATGGGACAGTCCCATAGGTCCCATTCGTCCCAGAAGTCCCATAAACCAGTTGACGACCTGACGACCGGGAGACTCTGATACGCCCATGCCACTCCCCTCCTGGGCCGAGAAGCTCGTCGCGCTCTACCAGAGTCATGCGGCCAACCAGTTCCTGCTCTACGGGAACGTCAACGACCGATTCCTGCTCGAAGGCCCGGGCGGGCGTTCCCTCGGATCCCTGTACGAGTTCCTCACGCGGGTGATCCTTCCCCGGTTCGACGTCGTGCTCAGCTACGACCTCGGCAACGGTGTGCGCATCGAGAAAGGCGGCGAGATCGTCCAGAAGTGGCCTGGCTATCGCGACCAGCCCGAGCTGCCGCGCGCTCCGCGGCAGGCCACCGAGTGGCTCACGCGCTTCTTTCGCTACGCGGCGAATCTCGCCCGCCTGGGCCAGGAATCCTTTCAGATCGGCTTCGTGATGAAGGCTGCTCATCTCGTGGCGCCAGCGCAGCCCGGCGCGTTCAACTACGACCTCAGCGCCCTCGCGCTCCTCATCCGCGACTGGGCCGCGGACGACTCCCTCACCCGTCACGCTCTGGCCACCATCCTCGTGGCGGAGAACCTCAACGACCTCCATCCCCTGCTCGTCAATCACCCCCGCGCCGCGTCGATCGAAGTACCGTTGCCTTCGACCGCCGAACTTCGCGATGCCCTGGCCTTCCTGGCCAAAGACCACGCCACGGTGCTCGCCGAGTTCGCGCCGGCGTACGACACGCTCGCGCATCAGCTCACCGGCTCCACGCTCACCTCGGTCGAAAACCTGCTGCGCATGAAGTCCCACTCCAAGGAGGTCCTGCACGCGAAAGACCTCGTGGCCATGCGCAAGGAGCTCGTCGAGAAAGACTCCGCCGGGCTGATCGAGTTCATCGAATCCAAGCGCACCCTCGATGACGTTCACGCGCAGGAGAAGCTGAAGATCTGGCTGCGCCAGGACATGAAGCTCTGGCACATGAATGACGTCCAGGCCATTCCCATGGGCTACCTGCTGTGCGGCCCGGTCGGCACCGGCAAAACGTATCTCGTCGAATGCCTGGCCGGCGAAGCAGGTGTGCCGGTCGTGAAGCTGAAGAACTTTCGCGACAAGTGGGTGGGGAGCACAGAAGGAAATCTCGAGAAGATCTTCCGTCTGCTGAAGGGACTGGGTCGCTGCTTCGTCTTCATCGACGAAGCCGATCAGGCCCTCGGCAAACGCGACGCTGGCACCGGCGACTCCGGCCTCTCCGGCCGCATCTACGGAATGTTCGCCGAGCAGATGAGCAATCCCGCCAATCGCGGCCGGATCATCTGGATCCTCGCCTCGAGCCGTCCCGACCTCATCGAAGTGGACCTGAAAAGGCCCGGCCGCGTCGACGTCAAGATCCCCATCTTTCCCACCACCACGCCGCAGCAGGGGTTCGCCCTCATCCGCGCCCTGGCCGCACGTCGCGGAGTGGATCTGCACGAGACCGACTACGCGGCCATCGAGCCGCTGATCCCGAAACTGCTGACCCCAGGCGCCGCCGAGGCCATCGCCGTGAAGCTCTACCGCTCTGTGCGCACGGAAGGCCTCAGCGGGATCGACGCCCTCCGCGACGTCCTCGACGGCTACCAGAATCCCGTCCCGCCGGACGTGATGGATTTCCAGATCGCCCTCGCCGCACGTGAAGCGAGCGATGGAGACTTCGTTCCTGATGAGTTCCGGCATCTGAGGTGATGAACGGGCGGTGGTCACGGCACGTTGCGGCGAGAGTGGGTCGCTTGTCACCCGCCGTACTGCTTCTGAATCTGTTTCCTCGATCGAGAGCGATGAATGAACTGTCATCCCGAGCCGGCCCACGCCGCGTGCGGCGCACTTGAGAGCAAGAAACAGAAGGCTGCGTACCTGCCACGAGGGAGACCCCTCATCCGCCTTCGGCACCTTCTCCCCTCTGCGGA